>Ga0307273_1000044_pt1 | contig 25152 bp, 18 predicted proteins | sample CG04metaT_FD_203175 | JGI IMG/M metagenome (GOLD analysis project Ga0307273, IMG submission 203175) | Metatranscriptome of freshwater viral communities from high-CO2 subsurface aquifer at Crystal Geyser, Utah, USA - CG04 (Metagenome... | ecosystem: Environmental > Aquatic > Deep subsurface >...
GGACATGAATTCAGTCATATCCTGAATGCCGATATTGCCATGAATATGCGTTTGATGGGTTCATTGCACGGTATTACGTTGCTGGGGGATGCCGGTTGGTTAGTGCTTCGTTCCATGGGAGGAAGACGTCATAGCGGTGATAAAGGTGGCGCTCATCCGGCTGTTTTTATTCTGGCGGTTATTCTCATTATTGTCAGTGGTATTGGCTCTCTGGCTGCCGGGGCGATTAAAGCGGCTATTTCGCGTCAGCGTGAATTTTTGGCCGATGCGTCGGCCGTTCAATTTACGCGAAACCCGGACGGTTTGGCCGGAGCTTTAAAAATAATCGGTGGTTATGCGAGCAGTTCTTCGGTGACACATGCCGGAGCCGCTCCGGCGAGCTTTATGTTTTTTGGCAATGTTCTGCGCTCACCCCTTGATTATGCGTGGTTTTCCACGCATCCGGCCGTGACGTTAAGGATTCAGAGGCTTGATCCTTCTTTTGACGGCTCATTGCCTCCGATGAATGTGCCGCAGCGTGCGCGCATGGTTGCCAATGAGGCAAGTCTGGGTCTGAGTCTTGGTTTGATTGGTGCTGCTGACCTGGCTACTGGCGTGACCATGGGGCGGCTCTCGGCATCAGAGCACCCTGAAATGGCCAATGCCGCAGAACTTATCAATGATATTCCGTTGCAGATTCGTAATTTTTCGCATGATCCGTGTCTGGCCAGAGCACTGGTTTATGCGCTTCTGCTTTGTCGGGAGAAAGATGTTCGGGCTAAACAGATTCAATGGCTGGAAAAACATGCCGAGCAGGGTGTCTTCCGCGATTTGATGGATGTCTATGCCCAGATGAAAGGTTTGAAGAGTCATTTGCGCATCCCGATTCTGGACATGTGTATGCCAGCCTTGAAAAGTCTTTCAAAGCCTCAGTATCATCGGTTTATCAGCAATGTTCAGGCTTTGATTCGAGCCGATGGACATTACAGCGGATTTGAATTTGTTTTGCAGCAGATATTGTTGCGCCATCTGGCTCCGGCATTTTCAACCGTGGCTATGCCTCGCAATAAATATCGGGATATGTCGATGCTGACTGAGTCAGCTGTTTATGTGGTTGCATTTCTTGCCTGCACCGGTGGTAACAAACATCCGCAAGACTTACAACGCAGAATTTTCTATCAATTGGGTCTGGATGCTGAACCACTGGATGCAGAAGGTTTAAATTTCACGGCGCTGGGAAAAGCATTGCAACAATTTGAAGAAGCCTCACCAGAGGTGAATGCCATGCTTTTACAAGCCTGTGAGTTCTGTGTGCTGGAAGATGGTCAGGTGCTGCAGTCTGAATATGAGCTGCTACGCGCCATTGCCGATGCGCTGGGTCATCCGATGCCACTTCTGAAACCGAGAGAATCAGCCGTATTTCCACAATAAAGCTGGGCTTGAATCACCAGTAAAGCCGACCAATATGCAGGCAATGAAATACATCACAGGAGAATATCATGAATAGATTTGCAACTTTGTTTCTGGCCGCAGTGATGGCGAGCAGTGCATGGGCTGTTTCCGCAACAGCATGTGATAAAACCTCCTGCGAATTCAAATCCGGGGTCTATTTTAAAGGCTTGCACGATAATACCGCTATTGATCAGGAGTTCACGGTTCAAATGGTGGTAAACGGCATGAATGTACAGCAGGCAGGTGAATTGGTTGAAGGTACGGGGCATTTTCATATCCTGATTGATGATGCTGCCGTCGAGCAGGGTGAACCCGTCAAAAAAGATGCGACACATTTGCATTTTGGCAAAGGCCAGAGTGAGGCAACACTGAAGCTGACACCGGGCGAACATACACTGACCCTGCAATTTGCTGATGGCCATCATGTCTCATATGGTAAGCTATGGAGCAGAACTGTTCCTGTTTATGTGAAGCCTTAATCCGGGTCGAATTTTTCTGACCAGCCAGAGAGTCGTAGCATGAAGAAATTAATCTCTTTGTCGCTTATCAGTACTGTTATGCTTTGATTTGCATGTCGTCGAATCGGCATTTTAAGTGTAGGATTGTTTGCATCTGCATTTTCATTATTGATGCTGTATGAGGGGGATACCATGAAAACATTGAGTGCTGAAGCCTGGGCAGTTCTGGAAGCGCGTAGTCACGATCCATTTGCCTGGCTGGGGCGTCATCAATCGAGTGGGGAAGGTGTCGTTGTACGTGCTTTCAAGCTGCGAGCTGAAAATATGTGGCTGCTTCCATCCAAAGGTAAAGCTATTCCCATGCCCCGTATCGAAGGTACAGATTTTTTTGAGCTGCTATGGCAGGGCGGTGATTTTGCAAGTGCTTACCGATTCCGTATTGAGAACCACGATGCTCACAAATGGGAAGAGGAAGACCCCTATCGTTTTGGTACGATGCTTGGTGAAATGGACCTGCATCTGATTGGCGAAGGTAATCATTTTGAAAAGTATAAACTGATGGGTGCGCACGTTCGTGAACATGAGGGTGTTGCAGGTGTCGGATTTGCCGTTTGGGCACCGTCAGCCGAGCGGGTGAGTGTGATTGGTAACTTCAATCACTGGGATGGACGTGAGCATCAGATGCGCGTGCGTGGATCATCCGGTGTTTGGGAGCTTTTTATCCCGGGCCTGTGTGAAGGCGAAACATATAAATTTGAAATCCGTGGCAAACATCAGGATGTGTTTGAAAAGACCGACCCTTATGCACAGCAGATGGAATTGCGCCCGGCTACGGCGAGCGTGGTACATAATCCGGATAAATACCAATGGCAGGATGCGGACTGGGTGAAATCATTGCCCGAAACACAGGCCGCAGACAAACCAATGAATATCTATGAGGTACATTTAGGTTCGTGGCGGCGTGGTGATGATGGTGTTGCGGGCTATTTGAGTTATCAGGAACTGGCTCATCAGTTGGTCGATTACTGCCAGTGGATGGGATATACCCATATCGAATTATTGCCGGTAACTGAGCATCCCTTTGATGGTTCCTGGGGGTATCAGACCGTTGGATATTTTGCACCGACCAGCCGTTTCGGATCACCGGATGATTTCCGTTATTTTGTCGATTATTGTCATCAGCAGGGCATTGGCGTATTTCTTGACTGGGTACCGGCGCATTTTCCCAAAGATGCGCATGGTTTGGCGCGGTTCGATGGCACCGCGCTTTATGAGCATGAAGATCCCCGCTTGGGTGAGCATAAGGATTGGGGTACTTATATTTTCAACTTCGGTCGAAACGAAGTTCGAAACTTCCTGATTGCATCGGCTTTATACTGGCTGGATGAGTTTCATATCGATGGCTTGCGAGTGGATGCTGTGGCTTCGATGCTTTATCTGGACTATTCACGCAATGAAGGTGAGTGGGTTCCGAATAAATACGGCGGACGTGAAAATCTAGAGGCCGTAGAGTTTATCAAGCAGTTTAATTATCTGGTGCATGAACGTTTTCCCGGTGCTGTGACGATGGCAGAGGAATCAACATCGTGGCCGATGGTGTCTCGCCCGACATATCTGGGCGGTCTCGGCTTTACTATGAAATGGAATATGGGCTGGATGAATGACACCCTTAATTATTTCGAGCTTGAGCCTATTTTCCGCTCTTACCATCATCATGCGGTAACCTTTTCGATGGTCTATGCCTTTACCGAGAATTTCATTTTACCTTTTTCACACGATGAAGTGGTGCACGGAAAGGGTTCGATGCCACAGAAAATGCCGGGTGATGACTGGCAGAAATTTGCTAATTTGCGCCTGTTGTATGCGTATATGTATGCACATCCGGGTAAAAAACTGCAATTTAATGGTATGGAATTCGGCCAGTGGCCAGAGTGGAATCATGATGAAGCTTTATCCTGGGATCAGGCACAGTTCATGCCGCATCGAGGTTTGCAATGGATGATGCGCGATATGAATCATTTGTACAAAGATGTGCCGGCATTACATGAGCTGGACTTTAACGGCGCGGGCTTTCAGTGGATTGACTGCAATGATGCAGAGCAATCAACATTGAGTTTCATCCGCCGTGATAAAAATGGCGGGGGGGTGGTTGTCGTGATGAACATGACGCCTGTGCCGCGTGTCAATTATCGGATCGGTGTACCAAATCCGGGATCTTATCATGAGATTATGAATACGGATTCTGAAGCATATGGTGGATCGAACATGGGTAATGGCGGTGGTGTTACGGCTGAAGATCATGCCTGGATGGGATTGCCATACTCGGTGAGTATCACATTACCGCCGCTTTCATGCGTGATTTTCCGCCCTGATGTTATGAGTGCTATTTCGTAGTCGCGATAAAGGTAGCCCGGACCGGTGCCGGGTGACCTTCTATGGTTTTGCCAGGGTCATGTGGATCGAGAAAGTCGCTCAGTGATTCGAAATACATCCAGCTTGTTGAGCGTTGCTCCTGTGAAGTGGTCGGCGAGACATCAACGCAGCGGATATTTTCAAAGCCGCATCGTTTCAGGCATGTTTGCATTAGCGACACGGAAGGGATAAACCAGACGTTGCGCATTTTGGCGTAACGTCCCTGCGGTATCAGGCAGGCATCAGTCGGGCCTTGCAGAATGAGTGTTTCCAGTATCAGTTGCCCTTTGCTTTTGAGTAACTGATGCAACTGGCGCAGGTGATCGATGGGGGAGTGCCGATGATACAAAACCCCCATGGAAAACACGCTGTCGAAGCATTGCATCTGTGCGGGCATGCGCTCAATACCGACAGGTAGAAAATAAGCCGGAACGTCTGTCAGGTGCTGTTTGAAGATGGCAAACTGCATCGAAAACAGCGCCATCGGATCGATGCCAATGACGCGCGCAGGCTGGTCGGCAGCCATGCGCCACAAGTGATACCCTGAACCACATCCGATATCCAGAATGCTTTGACCGGCCAATGGTGCAAGATGCGGGCGAATACGATTCCATTTTATATCAGATCGCCATTCGGTATCGATATGGGTGCCGAAGAAATCAAAGGGTCCTTTTCTCCACGGGTGACAAAGCAGCAGTGACTCGGTGAGCGAAGGTGAGTCTGAATTTATATCAGTGATATCAGCAGCGCTGCCAATGCGTACGCGGTCTGCAGCGATGTCTGTGCTCGATGCCTGAAACTGTGACGCAGTGTGAAAAGCTGCTTGCCAGCGGGGGAAATCGCCATGTTGCAGTGTTTCATGCCAACCCCCATCAAAGCAGGCAAGCATAAGCTCGGAAAATGCTGTTAGCGGTGAGCTTGCAAGGGCTTGTTGAAAGCGGAGTCGTTCATCCCGGACAAACGAATGCATTTATTTATAAGCAATGATCGATGCGAAGTTGAAGCATTGAAACCATGTCATGGTTTGCCTGAAACCGGCTGCTTTCAGACGATCATGATGGGTATGTAAAGACTCCGGCACCAGTACATGCTCAAGAGCGCTACGCTTACGACTGATCTCAAGGCTTGAATACCCTTGTGCCAGTTTAAATGTTTCATGCAGAGCGATCTGATGCTGTTGCTCGCAAGGATCATCAAAGGCGATTTTCTCTGATAAAATGAGTACGCCACCCTCATTTAAGCCGTTGAAAATTTGCTTTAACAGTATGCTGCGCTGCTCCATAGCAATAAATTGCAGAACAAAATTAAGTACAACCACCGAAGCATGGTCAATGGTTGTTTGAAGTACGTCCTGACAAACGATATCAATAAAAGGTTCGCTAAATCTAGCTTTGCAGCGCTCCACCATGGCAGGAGAATTATCCACGCTGATAATAGAGCAAGACTGCTTCTGGCTACCATTTTTGAGTGCTTCGGTAACTGCGCCCAGCGAGCAGCCAAGATCATACAGTCGACTGCCGGCTTGGGCATGGCAGCGGGTGATGGTTTCAACCATCTTTAAGCTGAGATCGTAACCGGGGACAGAGCGCGCAATCATATCCTCAAAAACTGAGGCGACATTTGCATCAAATTCAAATCCGTTTTGATGAATCTCGGATGTGTAGATGGAATCTTTCATCGGAACATCCGGCTGATGTATCAGTCAGCGATGATGAGTTTGCTGAATTGCGACTCAAAGTATTTGATGTATTCTGATGCATGCTCTTCCAGTGCTGTGCTGGCAACAAAGTAGTCATTAGCAAAGCCTGAACCAAGAAGTTGCAACAGACTTTCGGCAATCGTCATCCAGACATTGTCAGAGATAGGGTTACCATAATTGCTGGTGCCAAGAATCAGATGTTGTTTTGAAGCAATCAGATCCATGGCGATGCCGTTTTCAGTCCGATACAGAATCACATGTGCATCATGATAAAAACGGTGCAGGCCATATTTGCGTACTTCTTGCACATTATCGGGGTAAAAACCTTCACGCGGCAATGTTTCAAGATGTTTACCTAATACAGATGTACGAAATCCTTCCTGTGTTGTATCAATGCGTTTCATCATTCTCCCTCCATATTAAATTCGTCATGCTCAGCGAGGCAGGGTGGTTGAACCCATCAGGAATTCATCCACGGCACGAGCGCACTGGCGACCTTCACGGATAGCCCAAACCACAAGGGATTGACCACGCCGCATATCACCGGCTGAAAATACCTTGTCGATGCTGGTTTTGTAGTCTGAATCGTTGGCAGCTACATTGCCTCTGTTGTCTTTATCCACACCCAGTTGTTCCAGCATGCCTTCATGCACCGGGTGCAAAAAGCCCATCGCCAACGTAACCAATTGTGCAGGCAGTTCGAATTCAGAGCCTTCGATTTCGTTCAGTTTCCACTGGCCGTTTTCCTGCTTCCATTCCACACGCACACATTCAACAGCCTGCACATGGCCGTTTTTATCACCGATAAAGCGTTTGGTTGAAACTTCCCAGTCACGTTCGCAGCCCTCTTCCTGCGAAGTGGAGGTGCGCAGTTTCATCGACCAGTTCGGCCAGGTTACAAGCTTGTCCGGAGCTATTTCAGGCTTGGGTAGAATTTCAATCTGCGTGACAGATTCTGCACCGTGCCGGTTTGAAGTGCCGATACAGTCGGAGCCTGTATCACCGCCGCCGATGACAACAACATGTTTGCCTGCAGCAGAAATAAATTCATTTTCAGGGATATTATCACCGAGAATGCGTTTGGTGTTTTTGGTAAGGAATTCCATGGCGAAATGAACACCTTTGAGTTCACGTCCGGGCACTGGCAGATCGCGTGGTTTTTCAGAGCCACCGGAAAGTACCACGGCATCGAAATCATTCATCAGATCGTGGACTGACACGTTATCGCCAACTGTTGAGTTGACACGGAATTCAACACCTTCGGCGCGCATTTGACTCATCCGGCGATCAATAACAGTTTTATCAAACTTGAAGTTGGGAATGCCGTAACGCATGAGGCCGCCAATGCGGTCATTTTTCTCAAATACAACAACATCGTGACCAACGCGCGCCAATTGCTGGGCAGCAGCCATGCCGGAAGGCCCTGAACCCACGACGGCAACACGTTTGCCTGTTTTCGAGGCTGCGATTTGAGGTGTAATCCAACCCTCTTGCCAGCCTTTCTCAACGATGGACAGCTCGATATTTTTAATCGATACAGCATCGCCGATCAGATTGACCGTGCAGGCTTCTTCACAAGGTGCCGGGCAGATGCGACCGGTAAACTCCGGGAAATTATTGGTGGAGTGAAGGATTTCCAATGCTTCATGCCAGCGACCATGATATACCGCATCGTTCCAGTCCGGGATGATATTGTTGACAGGGCAGCCGTTGTGGCAAAATGGGATACCACAATCCATACAGCGCGCACCCTGCGTCGACATGTCTTCGGGCAGTTTGGCGAACTCTTTGAAATGTACGATGCGGTCTGCGACTGGTGCATAGCTCAGGTTTTCACGAGCATATTCTTTAAATCCGGTGGGTTTACCCATGGATAGCCTCCTGTGCGGCTTCATTCTTTTCTGCTTCCATTTCTGCCAGTGCACGACGGTATTCAACCGGTATGACCTTCACAAATTGCGGCAGGTAGTCACTCCAGTTTTCAAGAATTCGTATACCAATGGCGGAATTGGTATAATGGACGTGACGCTGAATCAGCGACAATAGAATTCGTTGATCATCCTGCGTCATGGTGTGTTTGATATCCACGCGACCATGTGTTTCCAGATCCGCGCCCTGATGATCCAGCTCTTCCAGCGCATCAGCTTCAGAAACAATCGGCTCCAGAGATACCTGAGCCATATTGCAACGGCTTTCAAAAGTGCCATCGGCATCCAGTACATAAGCGATACCACCGGACATACCGGCAGCAAAGTTACGTCCGGTTTCTCCCAGTACAACAATCGTACCACCGGTCATGTATTCACATCCATGGTCACCAACACCTTCAACAACGGCAACCGCACCGGAGTTACGTACGGCAAAGCGTTCGCCACCCACACCATTGAAATAGCATTCGCCTTCAGTTGCACCGAATAAGACGGTATTGCCGACGATGATATTTTCTTCCGCTTTCAGTCTGGATTCGGACGGAGGGTAAATGGCAATACGTCCACCGGACAGACCTTTACCCACGTAATCGTTGCCTTCACCGGCCAAGTCAATTGAAATACCACGTGTTAACCAGGCACCCAAAGATTGTCCGGCCGTTCCTTTGGCTTTGATAGCAATGGTATTATCTTCAGCTAATCCGGCATGGCCGAATCGTTTGGCCACTTCACCCGAGAGCATAGTACCAAAGCTGCGGTCAACATTGCAGATCGGTGTTTCAATAACAACCGGCGTTTTGTTTTCCAGTGCCGGGAGAGCCTGCTCGATCAGTTTGTTGTCGATCAGTTTCTCAAGGCCATGATTTTGTTTTTCGGTGTGCGAGACGGATGAGCCATTGGCCTCAACCCGATGCAGAACAGGTGAAAGGTCCAGTCCTTCAGATTTCCAGTGTCTCAGCGCATCATTGGTGTCGAGCATGTCGGCACGGCCGATCATTTCAGCGAAGGTGCGGAAACCGAGCTCAGCCATGATTTCACGCGCTTCTTCAGCGACATACAAGAAGAAGTTCACCACGTCTTCAGGCTTGCCGACAAACTTCTTGCGAAGTTCAGGGTCTTGTGTTGCCACACCTACAGGGCAGGTGTTGAGGTGACATTTGCGCATCATGATGCAACCTTCTGCAATCAGCGCAATGGTGCCGAAGGCAACTTCATCAGCACCAAGCAGGGCTGCAATGACAACGTCGCGACCGGTACGCATCTGACCATCCGCCTGCAAAATAGTGCGGCCACGCAAGCGATTCAGTACCAGTGTTTGCTGAGTTTCGGCCAGGCCGAGCTCCCAGGCGGAGCCGGCATGCTTGATTGAAGTCAGCGGTGATGCACCTGTACCGCCATCGTGTCCGGCAATCACAACATGGTCAGCATGTGCTTTCACGACACCGGCAGCAACAGTACCGACGCCGATTTCGGAAACCAGTTTCACCGAGATATCAGCCCGTGGATTGGTGTTTTTCAGGTCGAAAATTAATTGCGCCAAATCTTCGATGGAATAGATGTCATGATGAGGCGGCGGAGAAATCAGCCCCACACCCGGTGTGGAGTGACGCACGCGACCGATACGTTTATCAACTTTGTGTCCGGGCAGCTGACCACCTTCACCCGGCTTGGCACCTTGCGCCATTTTGATTTGAATCTGATCGGAATTAACCAGGTATTCGGTGGTGACGCCAAAACGTCCTGATGCAACCTGCTTAATGGCAGAGCGCATGGAATCACCATTTTCCATCGGTTTGAAACGCGAAGGTTCTTCTCCGCCTTCACCTGTATTGGACTTTCCACCCAGTCGATTCATGGCAATAGCCAGTGTGCTGTGTGCTTCATGCGAAATCGAACCAAAAGACATTGCACCAGTAGCAAAACGTTTCACGATCGATGTTGCGGGTTCCACCTCATCAAGCGGAATAGCTTTTGCTGCATTGAATTTAAACAAGCCACGCAGTGTTTTTAGTTTACCAGCCTGATTGTTGATCTCATTGGCATATTCTTTGTACAAGCTGTAGTTGGAGGTGCGAACCGCATGTTGAACCTTGGCAATCACACCCGGTGTCAGCGTATGATCTTCTCCACGAGCGCGCCAGGCATATTCACCGCCGACATCCAGAGCATTTTTGTAAATCATCACACCACGGAATGCATCGATATGACGTTGCGCCGCTTCCTGTGCAATCTCTGCAAGTCCTGCGCCTTCAATCTGGCTGGCTGTGCCGCTGAAGTATTTGTCTACAAAATCAGTTGCAAGGCCAACGGCTTCGAAAATTTGTGCGCCGCAATAAGACTGATAGGTTGAAATGCCCATTTTGGACATGACTTTGTACAATCCTTTACCGATGGCTTTGATGTAACGTTTTTCAATTTCAGCTTCGCTGATATCATCAGGTAGTTGGCCGTGACGTTTCATATCCACCAGTGTTTCAAAGGCAAGGTATGGGTTGATAGCCTCTGCACCAAAACCAGCCAGACAAGCAAAGTGATGGACTTCACGAGCAGATCCTGTTTCAACTACGAGGCCAGTTTCGGTGCGCAAGCCAGCGCGAATCAGATGGTGGTGCACTGCTGATGTGGCGAGCAGGGCCGGAATAGCGATACGTTCAGCATTCATCGCCCGGTCAGAAATAATAACAATGTTATAGCGGCCATGAACTGCTTCCTCGGCCTTTTTGCACAGCTCTTCAATAGCCGCCTGCATGCCGGTAGCACCTTGCTCGGAAGGGTAGCAGGAACAGAGAGTAATTGTGCGGAAACGGTTGTCTGTGTACTGATCAATATGGCGAATTTTCTCGACATCAACATTGGACAGAATGGGTTGATGAACTTCCAGACGCAGTTGTGGCTCACTTTCCTCAAGGCCAAGAAGATTAGGTCTTGGTCCGATAATAGAGGTCAGGCTCATGACCATTTCTTCACGGATCGGATCAATCGGCGGATTGGTGACCTGCGCAAACAACTGGCGGAAATAGTTGTACAGTGGTTTGGCTCGGTTCGAAAGTACAGCCAGTGGACTATCATTGCCCATGGAGCCGATGCCTTCCTGGCCGGAAATAGCCATGGGTACCATCAGAAATTTGATGTCTTCCTGCGTATAGCCGAAAGACTGCTGGCGATACAGCATGGTATTATGATCCGGTGTCTGCGGCGCAATCTCTTCGGGAAGTTTTTCCAGCTGGATTTGGGTCCTGGCCAGCCATTCCTGATAAGGTTTGGCAGCAGATAGCTGTTTTTTAATCTCGGCATCATCAATGATGCGCCCTTCTTCCAGGTCAATAAGCAACATTTTACCTGGTTGTAAACGCCATTTTTTAATGATTTTGTGTTCCGGAATGTCGAGCACACCCATTTCAGATGCGCCCAGTACCAGTCCATCTTCAGTGACCAGATAACGGGTCGGGCGCAAGCCATTGCGATCCAGCGTTGCTCCAATCTGACGGCCATCAGTAAAAGCAACGGCCGCAGGGCCATCCCAGGGCTCCATCAGCGCTGCATGGTGTTCGTAAAATGCCCGGCGTTGCTCATCCATTAATTTATTGCCAGACCAGGCTTCAGGGATCATCAGCATGGCGGCATGCGCCAGTGAATAACCACCTGCGACCAGCAGCTCCAGTGCGTTGTCAAAGCAAGCTGTATCACTTTGCCCTTCGTAACTGATAGGCCATAGCTTGGCGAGGTCATCGCCGAGTAATTCGGATTTCATGGACTGCCTGCGGGCATTCATCCAGTTGATATTGCCGCGTACGGTATTAATTTCACCATTGTGGGCCATCATGCGGAACGGATGAGCTAACTCCCAGGACGGGAAAGTGTTGGTCGAGAATCGCTGGTGCACCAGCGCCAGAGCCGAGGTCATGCGGGCATCACGCAGGTCTTCGTAGTAGGGTGCTACCTGATGCGAATGGAACATGCCTTTATAGACAATGGTCCGGCTGGATAAAGAAGCGGTATAGAAGTTGGCTGCATCTTTAAAGTTAAGAGCAGAAACACCATGGCTGGCGACTTTGCGGATGACAAACAGCTTGCGTTCAAAGGCATCCTGATCGGCACAGTTGTCACCTCTGGCAATAAATACCTGACGGATAACGGGTTCGCATGCTGTAACACTCTCGGGCAGATCAGCTCGTACAGCATCAACGGGTACATCACGCCACCCTAACAGCGTTTGCCCTTCATTGATTGCGGCTTTTTCGATGATGTCCTGACATGCAAGGCGATGCCTTTCATCTTGCGGGAAGAAAATCATACCCACACCATAGGAGCCTTCGGCAGGCAGTTGGTAGCCCAGATCGGCCGTTACAGCTTCAAAAAACTGGTGAGGTATTTGTAAAAGGATACCAGCACCATCACCTTCACGCGGATCAGCGCCAGCAGCACCGCGATGAGTCAGACGTTCCAGAATCTCCAGGCCTTTTTCAATGATGTCATGACTCTTCGCGTTCTTGATATTGGCTACAAAGCCAACGCCGCAAGCATCATGTTCATTTTCGGGGCGGTATAACCCTTGTTTGCCCGGTAATGATTTCTGGATCATTGAATGTCCTCCTGAAAGCTATAACTAAAAAGTAAATGTGCCGTGTTAACAGAAATTATAAAGTTAATCCCAAATCGACGCTCTTTTCCGGGTCGCTCTTTTTTGGGCACGGCGACGCAAGCTAGCGAAATGGAATCTAATTCTCCATAAATCTTTTGGGAAAAATATCGCGTTTGGCGATTTTTGTTTTATGTCAGAGAGAAGAGATCAGCAAGCCAATGGCGTCGGGAAATGTTACTTAATCCAATGAAAACAAAAGTGTATCGATTGACTCAATATCAACAGCGACTTTTTTAGAATCGTCGACTGCCTTAATGATACCATCTTTTTTCAAAGCGCCGATAGCTCTGGAAATGGTTTCACGGCTTGTGGAGAGTTGATCGGCGATAACCTGATGGGTGGGCAGTGAAACGAGGTAATAATTTCCAAAAGCCTTTTTACTGTCTTCCTTTACCAGCTCGCGCAGGTAATTGTACAGTCGATGGGGTACATCCATCGTACATACCCGCTCTAGTAATTTATTGGTCCGACGCAAACGCAGGGCTAATTCTTCCAGGCATTTGATGGCTAAATGCGGTTTTTCGAGAAGCAGGCGGTTAAAATCTTTATTGCGGATTTGAGCCAGTCTGGTCTCTTCAGTAGCGGTTACAGTGGCTGAACGTGGCTGGCTATCAAGCAGGGATATTTCACCAAAAAACTCTCCGGCATTGAGGATGGATAAAATAATTTCCCGTCCGTCAGGAGCGTAATATGAAATCTTTACCGAACCTTCAAGAATGACATATAAGGAATTGCCTAAATCGCCTTCCTGTAAAATGACATTCTTTTTTCTTACTGTTTTTGTTGCAGCAAGCGCAATGACGTCGTCAAGCTCATTATCGTCAAGTTCTGAAAATAAGGGTACAAGACTAAAGATGCGTCTCATGCGTCGTCGTCAGAGGCTAATTGTACGATGTTTACCGGCCATGTAGCCATCGAACCATTTTTTAGTTTCGGTTTAATCATGGCAATAGCATGCTCAATCCGGTCCGCTTGGTCAATGACTTCAATCATCAGGGGTAGGTGGCTGCACAGAGCAAGAAATGAACTTGAATGCATTCCATGCGTGCCGATGCCACCAACTCCCCGCATGACAGAAACGCCGTGTAAACCAGCCTCTTCACACAGTCTGAGGATTGCTTCCAGAGCCGGCATGTGATCAATTTTCTCCGACTCGGAAAGGTAAATTCTTAGACAGTTTCCTGGTTTCATGGCAATACGCTTAGCCGTCGATTTCAACCAGGCATTCGTCAGGGTTAACGTTATCGCCTTCGATGACATAAATGGCGGTGACAGTTCCGGATACCGGAGCATGTACCGGATTCTCCATTTTCATGGCTTCAACGGTTACCACGGTATCACCGGCTTTGACACTGTCACCCAGGGCGACATTAATGGCAACGATGCGCCCCGGCATGGGTGAGGTTACGTCACTGTCTCTGCTGGCTTTGGGACGTTTTGAACCTTTTGATGACTTATTGGTGTCAATGCTTCTGCCATCCAGTGTCGGGATTACTTCGGTCAATGTCTCAACCAGAACTTCTTCCAGAATATTGTCTACTTTGACGAAATACGGACGTAATTCATCGCTGGGGTGACCGGTTCCTTCAATGCTGATGTGATACTGCTCGCCATGAATGGTAATATTAAACTCAGTGGGTGCCAGAGCCGGTGCTGATGGGGGCAATTGAATGCCCGGTTCATCCAGTGGTTCAGGTTTAAATATACCTGAGGCACGCTCTTCAAAAAACTCGAGCGCAATGGTCGGGAACATCGCATAGGAGAGTACATCTTCAACTGAGCTGACTTTATCGGCGACATTGCGGGTCAGTTCATCCATTTCATCCTGCAGCAGGTCTGCCGGACGGACAGTGATAGGTTCCTCGTCACCCAGAGCAAGCTTTCGAACGTCTTCATTGACGGGGCCGAGGGCTTTACCGTACATGCCTTTCAAATAGCCCTTGGTCTCACTTGTAATAACTTTGTATTTCTTGCCGGATACCACGTTCAAAACCGCCTGTGTTCCAACAATCTGACTGGTTGGGGTGACCAGTGGCGGATAACCGAAATCCTTTCGAACACGCGGAATTTCTTCTAATACCCGATCCATCTTATCCAGAGCGCCTTGCTCTTTAAGCTGGTTGGCAAGATTGGAAATCATACCACCGGGGATCTGGTTGATAAGAACGCGGGTATCAACGCCAGTAACATCGGATTCAAAGCGGGCATATTTTTTGCGAACATTGCGGAAATAAGCCGCAATATCCTGAAGTAACTCCAGGTCAAGGCCTGTATCAAATTCGCTGTTTGCAAAAGCGGCGACCATGGATTCGGTCGCGGGGTGACTTGTGCCACCGGAAAGGGGACTGATCACTGTATCAATGATATCGCAACCGGCATGCACGGCTTCCCATTGTACCATTTCAGCGACACCAGCGGTGGCATGTGAATGTAAATGCAGTGGTAATGAAACGGTGTCTTTAAGCGCCAGCACCAATTCTTTGGTTGAGGCGGGGGTCAATAATCCGGCCATGTCTTTAATGGCAAGTGTATCGCAACCCATATCTTCCAGACCTTTGGCCAGATCAATAAAATGATCCAGTGTGTGGACAGGGCTGACGGTATAGCAAATGGTGCCTTCGGCGTGTTTTCCATTGGCTTTAACTTGCGCAATGGCAGTGCGGACATTACGTAAATCGTTCATGGCATCGAAAGTACGGAATACATCAACACCATTAGCCGCCGCCATATCTACAAACTTTCTGACCACATCATCAGCATAGTGACGATAGCCCAAAAGGTTCTGGCCGCGCAGCAGCATCTGGATAGGGGTATTTGGTAATGCTTTGTTTAATTCACGTAATCTTACCCAGGGGCCTTCTTTCAGGTAACGCAAACAAGTGTCGAATGTTGCGCCACCCCATGCTTCTATAGACCAGAAACCAACCTGATCAAGCTTTTCACAGATGGGAAGCATATCGTCCAAACGCATACGCGTTGCCAATAAAGACTGATGGCCGTCTCTTAGGGCGAGTTCAGTAATAGCGAGTTTCTTTTTGGTTTTAGTCATAATTAATCCTTTATTACAATCCGGCATGTGCTGCAATAGCAACTGCAACGGCAGCAGCTATATCTTCCCGTGCCTCATAGGGTTTGTATTCCAGAAATTCCGGATATTTTTCCATGAACCCAGTGTCAAATTGACCTCCCATAAACACATCGGATTTTACGATGTTGCGATAAAAGGCAAGTGTGGTCTTAACACCGCGAATGTCATATTCATTCAGCGCACGTTGTGAGCGGGTAACCGTATGGCGCCATGTTGGGCCCCAAATGGTAAGTTTGGCGCACATGGAATCATAGTGAGGGGGGATTTCATAGCCGGAGTAGACGCAGCCGTCTACACGTACGCCCGGCCCGCCCGGTGAAAAATAGCGGGTAATACGACCTGGAGTTGGAAAAAATCCATTCTGAGGGTCTTCGGCATTAATACGGAATTCAATGGCGTGACCTTTCAGTGTGATGTCATCCTGAGTGAACTTGAGCTTCTCTCCCGCAGCAATACGAATCTGCTGTGTTACAATATCAACGCCCGTGATGGCTTCGGTAATGGTGTGCTCAACCTGCAGGCGGGTATTCATTTCCATGAAGTAGAAGTCATGGTTTTTATCAACCAAAAACTCAACTGTACCAGCATTAACATAATCAACGGCTTTAGCTGCCTGGATGGCAACCTTACCCATTTTGTCGCGTAATTCCTGCGAGATATAGTTCGATGGAGCAATCTCAATGAGCTTTTGATTACGTCTTTGAATGGAACAATCCCGCTCAAATAAATGCACACAATTACCATGTGAATCGGCGAGAATCTGAAACTCGATGTGACGAGGTTCGATAATGCATTTTTCCATGAAAAGCTCGCCATTACCGAATGCAGCAAGCGCTTCACGTTGTGTCATTTCGTAATTCCGGATGACTTCCTGATCGCTGTCGCAACGGCGAATGCCTCGTCCGCCGCCACCGGCTGCAGCTTTAAGCATGACCGGATAACCCATCTCTCTGGCTGTCGAAAGAGCTTCATCCGCATCTTTCAGTGAGGCCTCAGTACCCGGGATACAAGGCACGCCAGCTGCCAGCATGGCCGTACGTGCAGCGGTTTTGCTTCCCATGCCGGCAATGGCTTTAGCAGACGGGCCAATGTAGGTGATGCCCGCATTCACAACCGCTTCAGCAAATTCAGGGTTTTCAGACAGGAAACCGTAGCCAGGGTGAATGGCGTCGCATTTTGTCTTTAAAGCAATATCAACAATCCGGTGAATGTTGAGGTAACTTTTAACGGGGTCAGGACCGATAAGAATGGCTTGATCGGCTTTCTTGACGTGCAAGGCATGGCTGTCCGGTTTGGAATACACAGCAACTGATTCAATGCCTAATTCACTACAAGCCCGAATGACTCGAATGGCGCATTCGCCACGATTCGCTATCAAAATTCGCTTAAACAATGTGCTTTGCCTCCTCTGCAGGGGCGTGCACTGTAACAAAATGTCCTCTTAAGAACAAATAAAATCCTGAACTGTAAATAAAAAAAGCAGGGCAAATGCCCTGCTTTTTTCGAAGCGTAATCTTGCTTATTTGTAGAAGTTGATCATTTCTTCCAGTGATTTTGGTGCTAATTTTGAAGCATTTCCGGCTGAACCGAAAGCTTCAAAACGGGCTTTGCAAATATCTTTCATGGCAGTCTTGGCTTCTTTGTAGAACTTACGTGGATCGAAGTTCGACTTATTCTGCTGAAGGTGACGACGAATCGCGCCTGTAGAGGCCATACGCAAGTCGGTATCAATATTTACCTTGCGCACGCCGTGTTTAATGCCTTCGACGATTTCTTCAACAGGTACACCGTAAGTTTCGCCCATTTCTCCACCAAACTCATTGATGATTGCCAGCCAGTCCTGTGGCACTGATGACGAACCATGCATAACAAGGTGGGTGTTTGGAATACGAGCATGAATTTCTTTCACGCGGTCAATGGCAAGAATGTCACCCGTTGGCGGCTTGGTGAATTTATAGGCGCCATGTGATGTGCCGATAGCGATAGCCAGTGCGTCCACGCCAGTCTTCTCAACGAAGTCGGCAGCTTCTTCAGGGTCAGTCAGCAACTGCGAGTGGTCCAAGACGCCTTCAGCACCATGGCCGTCTTCTTCGCCCATCATGCCGGTTTCCAGTGAACCAAGACAGCCCAGCTCGCCTTCTACAGACACACCACCGGCATGCGCCATTTCACAGACTTTGCGGGTGGTTTCAACATTGTATTCGTAAGACGAAGGGGTCTTTCCGTCGGCCATCAGGGAGCCGTCCATCATAACAGATGAAAAACCAGACTGAATAGAACGCAGGCAAACGGCAGGTTCAGCACCATGATCCTGATGCATGACGACCGGGATATGCGGATATTGTTCGATAGCGGCTAAAATAAGATGACGAAGGAATGGTTCGCCAGCATAGGAACGTGCTCCGGCAGAACCTTGCATAATTACCGGTGAATTAACTTCATTAGCGGCTTCCATGATGGCCTGAACCTGTTCCAGGTTATTTACGTTGAATGCAGGCATGCCATAGCTGTTTTCAGCAGCATGATCCAGCAGTTGTCTCAATGAGATTAAAGCCATTATTATTTCTCCTTTTTGTTTTGAAGGGTATGAAATGAATACCCTGTATTTTGTCGCTGACAGTTAATAAATGCAATAAGCTGCATTTACATATTCTCACCGACTTTGATGATTTTCATCGCATTTGTGCCACCGGATTGACCCATCGGAGTACCAAATGTCATGATGATAAGATCATGAGGGTCAGCCAGTTTGTTGTCCTGAAGCATCTTCTGAACGTCACGTGTTGCCAGTGGGGCGTCTGTCGGTCCATAAGGTCGCTCCATAATCAGCGGGGTGACATTTCTAAATAAACTGACTCGGCCTAATGTATGTTCTTCCGAGGTCAGGGCATAGATAGGAACATCTCCCAGATGGCGGGACATATACAGAACAGTATTACCGGTCTGAGTGAAAGCCATGATGGCTTTAATGTCCATCATATGAGCGGTTTCCATGGCCTGACGGGCAATGCATTCGTCAACAGAGTGGGGAGGGAAACGAGGGTCGCGCGTTGCCGAAGAGGGCAGAACGTGTTGTTTCTCGGTTTCCATACAGGTGCGGTGCATAGCCTGAACAGCTTCAACTGGATATTTTCCAGCGGCGGACTCACCTGAGAGCATGACAGCATCAGCGCCGTCGAGTACAGCATTGGCAACATCGTTGACTTCGGCACGTGTAGGAATCGGATTTTCACACATCGATTCCATCATCTGCGTTGCCACGATAACCGGACAATTGAATTTAGGCGCCATGCGCAACATTTTTTTCTGTACAGGAGGTACGGAAGCGTCACCAATTTCAACACCCAAATCACCACGGGCAACCATGACTGCATCTGAAGATTCCATAATGGATTTCAGGTTTTCATCCGTAACGGCTTCCGCGCGCTCTACCTTGGCAATAAGTCCGGCACGTGATCCCTCAGCTTCAACGAGACTGCGTGCGTAGTCCATATCAGCACCATTGCGCGGGAAAGAAATAGCAATGTAATCCACACCAATGGCGCAAGCTGTTTTGATATCTTCCTTATCTTTGTCGGTAAGGGCTGCGGCCGACAAGCCGCCACCAGCGCGATTGATACCTTTGTTATTGGATAAAACACCACCAATGATAACGGTACAGTGTATTTCCTGACCTTTTACCTCATCGACATCCATAACAATCAGTCCGTCATTGAGTAACAGGCGAGCACCGGGTTCCACATCACCGACCAGTTCTTTATAGGTTAATCCGACACGTTCATCGTCACCTTCATTAAGGTCAAGGTCAGCATCAATGATGTATTTTTGACCGGGCGTTAACATGGTTTTGCCGGTTTTGTATTTTCCGATACGGATTTTCGGGCCCTGCATGTCTGCCAGGATGCCGACAATAACACCGTTCTTTTTCGCCGCCGCACGAACATTCTCGGCTCTCTGACGATGCTCTTGCGGTGTTCCGTGTGAAAAGTTGAGTCTCACAACATTTACACCTGCAGCCACGAGGCGATCAAGCACCTCGGGAGATTCTGAGGCGGGACCGATAGTTGCTACAATTTTAGTTCTGCGTGTCTTGATTTTCACTTAGCTGCTCGCTCCTCAAGCATGGCAACTGCAGGAAGTTTTTTACCTTCCAGGAACTCAAGGAATGCACCACCACCTGTAGAGATGTATGAAACCTTGTCTTCAATGCCATATTTATCTACTGCTGCCAGTGTATCTCCGCCACCTGCAATGGAGAAGCCGGCTGATTCTGCAATGGCCATCGAAATGGCTTTGGTTCCTTCGCCGAACTGGTCAAATTCAAATACGCCAACAGGACCATTCCAGACAATTGTTCCGGCATTTTTGATGATTTCTGCCAGTACAGCTGCGGAGTCGGGACCAATGTCAAAAATCATGTCATCATCCAATACTGTGTTTGAAGCTTTTAATTCAGCAGCAGCAGCAGGGGAGAATTCTTTGGCACAAACGACATCAGTCGGAACCGGGATGCTTCCGCCACGTGATTCAGCGTCAGCAGTCAATTTTTTGCAAGTGTCGATCAGATCTGCTTCATACAAAGATTTACCAACTGGATAACCGGCTGCCGCAATAAAGGTGTTAGCAATACCGCCGCCGACAACCAGCTGATCGACAACTTTTGATAATGACTCAAGCACAGTTAATTTGGTTGAAACTTTAGAGCCGCCAACAATTGCCACCATCGGACGGGCAGGGTTGTGCAGTGCTTTGCCAAGTGCTTCCAGCTCAGCAGCCAGTAATGGGCCGGCACAAGCCACGGGAGCATATACACCAGCGCCATGGGTTGAAGCCTGAGCGCGGTGAGCCGTGCCAAAAGCATCCATGACATAGATGTCACACAAAGCGGCATACTTTTTAGACAGCTCTTCGTTGTTTTTTCCTTCGCCAGCGTTGAAACGTACATTTTCCAATAGTACAACTTCGCCATCTTCAACTTCAAAGCCGCCATCAAGGTAATCACGAATCAGGCGAACGGGTTTGCCCAGCAAAGAAGCAAGGTGGTCGGCTACGGGTTGCAGTGAATTTTCTTCACTGAATTCACCTTCGGTCGGGCGACCAACGTGGGACATCAGCATGACTTTGGCACCAGCACCGGCAGCCTGAGTGATTGTTGGCATAGAGGCTCGGATTCGGGCATCAGATGTTACTTTGCCATCTTTAATCGGAACATTCAGGTCTTCACGAATCAATACGCGCTTGCCAGCCAGATCAAGGTCGGTCATTTTAATTACGGACATTTTCTACTCCTTTAGAAAATCACATCCCTAACCATAGAGCATGACAAGGATGTGACATTGGATTGATACAACAACGTGTGAACGTTTGTCTTTGCCTGTTTGAACGCGATGCAAACAACGTGGTTAAACAGGCAAAGACAAACGTGGAAGCCAGAGCTTCCACGTTATTTTCTTTCTTATGCGATGTGACGAACCAGATTCATCATGTTGCAGGTATAACCGTATTCGTTGTCATACCAGGCTACCAGCTTGACGAAGGTGCCATCCAGCGCAAGGCCAGCACCCGCATCGAAAATCGATGAATTGCGGATGCCACGGAAGTCGGTAGAAACCACTTTGTCATCAGTGTAGCCAAGCGTTGCGCTCATTTCGCCTTCTGCGGCTGCCTTCATTGCTGCACAGATTTCTTCGTAAGTTGTTTCTTTTTCAAGTTCACAGGTCAGATCTACAACAGATACGTCAGAAGTCGGTACGCGGAAAGCCATGCCTGTCAGTTTGCCATTCAGTTCAGGCAGGACAATGCCCACGGCTTTAGCAGCACCGGTTGATGAAGGAATGATGTTTTCCAGAATGCCGCGACCACCGCGCCAATCTTTCATGGATGGGCCGTCAACAGTCTTCTGCGTCGCAGTTGCTGCATGAACGGTTGTCATCAGGCCACGCTTAATGCCGAAATTGTCGTTGATGACTTTAGCCATAGGTGCAAGGCAGTTCGTTGTGCAAGAAGCTGCAGAAACGATATTCTGACCCGCATAAGTTTCATGGTTTACATTATATACGAACATCGGAGTTTCTTTGTCTTTGGCTGGCGCAGACTGAACAACTTTTTTTGGCTCCGGCATTGATATGAGCCTGGCAAGATTCAGTTGTAAGGAAGAAGCCTGTACAGTCAATGACGATTTCAGCGCCAACTTCATCCCATTTCAGGTTGGCAGGATCACGCTCAGCCGTCAGGCGAATGGTTTTGCCATCAACAACCAGATTGTTGCCGTCAACACTAACATCGCCGTCGAAACGTCCATGAACGGAGTCATATTTCAACATATACGCAAGGTAGTCAGCGTCCAGAAGATCATTAATTCCTACAATTTCCATATCAGTAAAATCTTTAGCTACGGCGCGGAAGACCATACGGCCGATGCGGCCAAATCCATTAATACCAACTTTTATTGTCATGTTTTATCCTCTCCTTTGTATGCTTTAAGCTACTTCATTAATGGCTGCCACAACGGCTTCGGTTGTGATGCCAAACTCTTTGAACAGTTCTCCGGCAGGTGCAGATTCACCGAATGTGTCCATGCCGATTGCTTTGCCATTAAGGCCAATGTATTTAGCCCAGAAACCGGTTACGCCAGCTTCTACCGATACACGAGCGGTAACAGATGAAGGTAAAACAGATTCCTTATATGCTGCATCCTGCTGATCGTAGGTGTTGGTTGAAGGCATTGAAACAACACGAACTTTCTTGTCTGAAGCCGCAGCCGCATCAACAGCCAGTGAAACTTCGGAACCGGTTGCGATGATAATGACATCCGGAGTTCCTTCGCAATCGCGCAGGATATAACCGCCACGTTCAATCTGCTTGATCTGATCAGCCGTACGGTCCATGTGTGGCAGATTCTGACGTGAGAAGATCAAAGAGGAAGGTCCGGTCTGGTTTTTAATGGCAACTTTCCAGCAGACTGCAGATTCAACTGCATCGCAAGGACGCCATACATCCATATTCGGGATCATGCGTAACGTGGCAGTTTGCTCAACAGGCTGATGCGTCGGGCCGTCTTCACCCAGACCAATGGAGTCATGTGTGTATACTTCGATGTTACGAACTTTCATCAGAGCGGCCATGCGCAGAGCATTTCGCGCATACTCGGAGAACATCAGGAATGTAGCACCATAAGGCACAAATCCGCCATGCAGGGCAACACCATTGATGATAGCCGTCATACCAAATTCACGTACACCATAGTTGACATAGTTGCCATCGGTGTGTTCGCAAACAGGTTTAGAGCCAGACCACAAGGTGAGGTTTGAGCCGGCCAGGTCAGCAGAGCCACCGAGGAATTCAGGCATGAATTTGGCGAAACCTTCAATTGAATTCTGCGAAGCCTTTCTTGATGCAATCGTTTCAGCTTTGGCATTAACTTCAGCAATGAAGGCATTGGCCTTCTCTTCCCAGTCAGCTGCAAGTTCGTTATTAAGACGACGTTTTAACTCTGCAGCCAGTTCAGGGTGCGCTTCAGCGTAGGCGGCAAAGCGTGAATCCCAGTCTGATTCAGCAACTGCACCTTTTTCTTTGGCGTCCCAGCCTGCATAAACATCTTCAGGAATTACAAATGGCTCATAGTTCCAGTTAAGTTCTTTGCGAACCAGTGCGCATTCTGCATCACCCAAAGCAGCACCATGGCAATCATGTGAACCTGATTTGTTTGGTGAGCCGAAACCGATGATGGTTTTGCAGCAGATCATGGTCGGTTGATCGGTGTTGGCGCGAGCTGTATCGATAGCGGCTTTAATTTCGTCAGCGTCATGACCGTTGACGTCACGAATGACTTGCCAGCCATACGATTCAAAACGACCCGGAGTATCATCAGAGAACCAGCCTTCAACGTGGCCGTCAATTGAAATGCCATTGTCATCCCAGAATGCAACCAGCTTGCCCAATCCCAATGTGCCAGCCAGTGAACAGGCTTCATGTGAAATGCCTTCCATCAGGCAGCCATCACCCAGGAAAACGTAAGTGAAATGATCAACGATGCTATGGCCGGGACGGTTAAACTGAGCCGCCAGAGTCTTTTCAGCCAGTGCCATGCCAACGCCATTGGTGATACCCTGACCCAGTGGGCCAGTGGTGGTTTCAACGCCTGGTGCATAACCATATTCAGGGTGGCCCGGAGTACGGGAGTGTAATTGACGGAAACGTTTGATTTCATCCATTGGCAGATCGTATCCGGTCAGGTGTAACAGTGAATAAATCAACATGGAGCCATGGCCGTTAGACAGGATAAAGCGATCACGGTCCGCCCAGCCGGGGTTGGTAGGGTTATGCTTCATGTAGCTATTCCATAGCACTTCAGCAATATCAGCCATACCCATCGGTGCGCCCGGGTGTCCTGAGTTGGCTTTCTGAACGGCATCCATGGATAGAACTCGAATGGCGTTAGCTAAATGTCTGCGATTGTTACTCATTAAATACTCTCCTAATGTTGTTTCTGTTGGTTTTAAACGTGAATAGTGGTTTGAACTTTTCTGATGTTGCCGATGCCGCCATCAAGAACCACGGTATCAGTTGTCATATATTGGCCATAGGTATCCGAGCCTGTTTTAACATGGCGAACATAAGCGCCAGAAGTCAGGCCGGTGGCAATAAACAGGCAGTCATCAGAGGTGACCAGTTCGTCGCGGGTGATGATGCGACTGGTATCGATGCCTTCCTTCTTGCAAAGCTCAATTTCAAAATCTTTTTGCGGCGCCATGCGCCCGAACATTTCAGCACCCATGGCACGAGCAGCACAAGCTGTCACAATGCCTTCCGGTGTGCCGCCAATGCCAAACAGGGCATCGGAGCCCATGTTTAATACAGCTTGAATAGCACCATTCACGTCACCATCAGTGGCCAGGCGGATTTTCGCACCGGTGGCGTATACTTCTTTCATGATTTGATGATGGCGAGGTTTGTCGAGAATGAAGATTTTTAATTCACGGATATCTTTCCCCAGCGCAGAAGCAAGTTGTTTCAAGCGCTCTGCAACCGGTGCTTCAGGGTCGATTTTTCCACGTGCGGCTTTTGGATACACCTGCTTGTCCATATAAAAACAGGAACCGGGACGGAACATGGAGCCTTCTGGAGCGGCAGCCAGCGTTACAATGGAGCCGGGCATGTCTTTGGCAAATAAATTCGTTCCTTCAATCGGGTCAACGGCAATATCAACGCCGATGCCTTCGCCGGTGCCTACTTCTTCGTCATCATACAACGCCGGAGCCTCATCTTTAGCGCCTTCGCCAATGACGATTGTGCCACGCATTTTCACCTGATTAATACGTTTGCGCATGGCATCTACGGCTAAACCATCACCTTCGTCTTTCTGACCAGAACCAACATACGGTGCACAGGCACGCGCAGCGGCTTCACACACTTCCACCAGATCAATTTTCAGATCAGCTACTTTAGGCATAATCCCCTCCAGGTATGGTTTTATCGACTGTGTTACATTGAGA
>Ga0307273_1000079_pt1 | contig 20038 bp, 19 predicted proteins | sample CG04metaT_FD_203175 | JGI IMG/M metagenome (GOLD analysis project Ga0307273, IMG submission 203175) | Metatranscriptome of freshwater viral communities from high-CO2 subsurface aquifer at Crystal Geyser, Utah, USA - CG04 (Metagenome... | ecosystem: Environmental > Aquatic > Deep subsurface >...
AGTTTTGGAACAGAGCAGCAAAAGTTTGCTCACGCCTGTGGTCAAGGTCTTCTTTTCGACTAAATCGAATGCGCCGATCATGCCCGAAATGCTAGACTTGAGCCGCTCGCAGGAAACGATTGTTAGCGCCGAGGACCCGACACAATGGGGTTTCGATCTTAAGAAAATTGTAGGAATTTGAAATCATCAACAACACGCCAGGGAGAAAGTGATGTCCAATATTCAATCCATACTGAATGAAACTCGTGTCTTCCCGCCCTCCGATGCCTTCGTCAAACAGGCCAACGTATCGGGGATGGCAGCCTACAAGGCGCTGTGCGCCGAGGCGGAAAAGGACTATGCCGGATTCTGGGCGAAGCTGGCACGCGACTACATCCTGTGGAAAAAGCCGTTCAGCAAAACGCTGGATGAAAGCAATGCCCCGTTCTACAAATGGTTTGAAGACGGCGAGCTGAACGTTTCCTACAACTGCCTCGATAAACACTTGGAAACTCAGCCGGACAAGATCGCCATCATCTTTGAAGCGGATGATGGCAAAGTCACCCGCGTCAGCTATCGTGAATTGCATGGCCGGGTCTGTCAGTTTGCCAATGGGCTCAAGTCGCGCGGCATCAAAAAGGGCGACCGCGTCGTTATTTACATGCCAATGAGCGTTGAGGCAGTGGTCGCCATGCAGGCCTGCGCGCGCATTGGCGCGATCCACTCGGTGGTATTCGGCGGTTTCTCCTCCAAAAGTCTGCACGAACGCATCACCGATGCGCAGGCAGTCGCGGTTATTACCGCCGACGGTCAATTCCGCGGCGGCAAAGCAATGGCACTAAAACCGGCGGTGGATGAAGCGCTGACCTTGGGCGGATGCGAGGCTGTCCATACCGTCGTCGTTTATCGCCGCACCGGTGGCGACATCGTATGGGATGACGACCGCGACATCTGGTGGCACGACCTATTCAACAGCCAATCCTCGATCTGCGAACCGGAATGGGTCGGCGCGGAACACCCGCTGTTCATTCTCTACACCTCCGGCTCCACCGGAAAACCGAAAGGAGTGCAACATTCCACCGCCGGCTATCTGCTTGGCGCGATGGTCTCGTTGGAATGGGTCTTCGACTACAAACCAAACGACGTATTCTGGTGCACCGCCGATGTCGGCTGGATCACCGGCCACAGCTACGTCACCTACGGTCCGCTGGCGATGGGCGCAACCCAGGTCATCTTCGAAGGCGTGCCGACTTATCCCGATGCCGGCCGTTTCTGGAAAATGATCCAGGACCACAAGGTCACCACCTTCTACACCGCGCCCACCGCCATCCGCTCCCTGATCAAGCTCGGCAGCGAACTGCCCGATAAATATGACCTCTCCAGCCTGCGCATATTGGGCACGGTCGGCGAACCGATCAATCCCGAAGCATGGATGTGGTACTACACCATAGTCGGCAAATCGCGCTGCCCGATTGTTGACACCTGGTGGCAAACCGAAACCGGCTGCCACATGATCGCCCCCTTACCAGGCGCGATGCCGATCAAGCCGGGTACCTGCACCCTGCCCCTGCCCGGCATCATGGCCACCATCGTCAATGAAGCGGGCGACGAAGTGCACGACAAACACGGCGGCTTTCTGGTCATCAAAAAACCCTTTCCTTCGCAGATTCGCACCATTTGGGGTGATCCCGAACGTTACAAAAAAGGCTATTTCCCGGAAGAGATGAAAGGCGCCTATCTCGCCGGTGACTCTGCCCACCGCGACGAGGATGGTTACTTCTGGATCATGGGCCGCATCGACGATGTGCTGAACGTATCCGGCCACCGCCTTGGGACAATGGAAATCGAATCGGCACTGGTCGCCAATCCGCTGGTCGCCGAGGCGGCTGTGGTCGGCAAACCGCACGACCTCAAGGGTGAAGCGGTAGTCGCCTTTGTGGTACTCAAAGGTTCGCGTCCGGCAGATGCCGCCACCGCCAAAAAACTGGTGGAAGATTTGCGAAACTGGGTCGCCAAGGAAATCGGTCCGATTGCCAAGCCAGACGAAATCCGCTTCGGTGAAAACCTGCCCAAAACCCGTTCCGGCAAAATCATGCGCCGCCTGCTGCGCGCACTCGCCAAAGGCGAAGAAATCACCCAGGATGTCTCCACTTTGGAAAACCCGGCCATCCTTGAGCAACTGAAAGAGGTGATCAAATGATTGGGAACGTCTTTCGATGAAGGCATTAAACCCCAATGGATTGTGAGGTAAACTGTTGGCGTCTTAAAAATACCAACGGGGATTGATGCATTGAACACATCTTTTAATCACGCATTAACAACAGGGATTGCACGCATCGCGTTGCTGTCCCTGTTTTTAATTGCGCAGACTTTAACCACCGCATGGGCGGGAATGGCGCAGGCCGATATTGCCGCCACTCCGGTGCCAACCCAGGCACCGGCCCCGATTCGCGAAGCGATGATCGTCGCTCCGGAATATGTGCTGCAAAGTCCGGCACCGGAAGTCGCCGTTGAGGAAGAAGCCTATCCGGAAATGACTGCGCTGGCGGAAGATGATGTGTGGCAACGCATCCGTAACGGCTTCAGCATGAACGACCTGAACAGTCCGCTGATCAAACGGCACGCCAAGTGGTATGCCAGTCACCCCGACTATGTGCTGCGCATGAGCGAACGCGCCAGCCGTTACCTGTTTTACATCACTGAGGAAGTGGAACGGCGCGGCATGCCGGCCGAGATCGCGCTACTGCCGATCATTGAAAGCGCGTTCAATCCGGGTGCCAATTCGGTCGCCAGCGCATCCGGCATCTGGCAGTTCATTCCCTCTACCGGCAAACATTTCGGCATGGAACAGAACTGGTGGTATGACGGCCGCCGCGACATCATCGGCGCCACCAACGGCGCGCTGGATTATCTGCAAAAACTGCACGACCAGTTTGGTGACTGGCATCTGGCCCTGGCCGCCTACAACTGGGGCGAGAATGCCGTGGCGCGCGCGCAGGCAAGCAACCGCCGGCGCGGCAAGCCGACCGGTTACGCGCATCTGAAAATGCCGCGCGAAACGCAGAACTACGTGCCAAAACTGCTGGCAATCAAAAGCATCGTCAACGATCCCGCCCAATACGGATTAACCTTGCAAGTCATTCCGAATCACCCCTACTTTGCCGCCGTCACCCCGCCGCAACCGATGGATGTGAAGATCGCGGCCGAGCTGGCCGAAATTCCGATGGAAGAATTCCTGTCGCTCAATCCGGGGCACAACCGCCCGGTGATTTTGCAGAACCAGGCCGAAGTATTGCTGTTACCGGTGGATAAGGTGGAAGTTTTTCGCGCCAACCTGGAAAAAAGCGACCAGCGTCTGGTGACCTGGCGCGCCTACGAAAGCAAAAAAGGCGAGACTTTCGCGGTGATTGCCAAACGCTTCGATATTAATTTGGAGAAATTGCGTTCGGCCAACGGCTTGTCGCGTTATGCCATGCAAAGCAACGGGCAAACCCTGCTGGTGCCGTCGGCAGAAGACGAAGCCTCCGAAGAATTCTCGCCCTTCAACATGCATGCGGGCGCGGTGCAGGAAATGGCGGGTTTTGTCTATGTGGTGCGCAAGGGCGACACGATTTCCGGTATCGCCAAAAAATTTCGCGTCAGCCAGCGTAGCCTGTTTGCGATGAACAAAAACAGCCACCGCCTGCGTATCGGCCAGCGCTTCACCATCCTGCCCGGCAGTTCGGGCAAACTCAACGCGCAACGCGCGTCAAAACAACGGAACTCAGGCAGGAAAGTCAAACACGCACTGGCCAAACGCGACCGCGAAATCTACAGCCGTTAGCGCGAATCGCCTTTCACCTTTGCGCCCTCCCACACCGGGAGGATGAGTTGGAAATAACGGGTAACTTTCTATTTGCGACGGTCAGGCCCGGCAGATTCGGGATGTTGGCTGCAATCTAGTGTAGTGCATCACGACAGGCGATGTTGCAGGTCAGGTTCAACCCGACATATCGGGCTAAAGGATTGAGCCCCTAAACTGCTGTGAATAAGGTGGGCAGCCCCCGCCCCGGAAGCGCGGATGCTGCAAGCGCCGCTATCCCGCCGCAAGGCCATCGCCCAAGACCTGCAACGTGAGCGCAACCGGCAAGAGAAGGCCAATAAGACCAACACCCCGGAGCGGATACGGCAATCCCTTGCAAGCAGCATCGAGTTTCTGGTCAAACAGCTTGCCGAGTTGCAACAAGATATTGAACAGCACATTGAACGGCATCCCGATCTCAAGGACGATATGGCTCTGTTCCAGAGCATTCCGGCGGTCGGCCCGCAAGTAGGCGGCAATCTGCTCTCGGTCATGCATGCCATGACTTCGAATCAGCCAAGCAACTGGCGGCGTATCTGGGGCTGGTGCCGGTGGAACGGCAGTCGGGCAGTTTGGTGCTGGGGCGTGCCAGGCTTTCCAAGGCCGGGCCTGCACGCATCCGTGCTCTGTTGTGTACATGGCCGCTGTGGTGGCGACGAGCCATAATCCGCACGTCAAGGCCGTCTATGAACGCTTGCTCGCCCGTGGCAAGTCCAAGATGTCTGCGCTCGGCGCCTCGATGCGCAAGCTGGCGCAGCTGTGCTTCGGTGTGCTCAAAACACGCAAACCTTATCTGCACAATTAGGCAAAATCGATTGACAGGGAAGACAGTATCTACAGAAGGGAGATTAAAGGACGGTTTCCCGGTTCAGCTTGTGCTTCGCTCCGGCGAAAATCCGATATCCCCGCCACAGTAAGCCGCCCCATTTGATCCAGCCGGACAGCTTGCGCCAGCGCAACATGACCAATCCTGAAATGCCGCCCAGCCATAACGGATGGTGGCGCAGATAAGCCAGCACTTCACGCCCTTTATCCGCCACGGCCAGCGCATTTTGCAAAGGCTTGGCCGACTCCGCCAATTCCATGCGCTGTGCGGCGATGATGCCGAGCAACTCGCCGCGCCGCTGGCGCACGGCAAACAGGCGTTTATTCATGGTTGCCCCGCAAGCTGTCGAGATCTTTTTTCAACTCAGACAAGGTATAGGAAAACGGCATGGTTTTCTGTTGCAGTTTGCCGCGCGACAGGTGCAGAAAAAAAGCAGCAAAAGCAAAGAACACCAGCGCCAGCAACGCCACCGCCAACAGCGGATGTTCGTGCCAGTAGAACAGCACGATCAAAATCGCCACGAACAGGATGCCCATGCACAGGAAAAACAGCGCGAACAGTCCAAAGAAAAGCGCCTGAATAAGGCGCAGTCGCTCTTCCTCCCACTCGTTGGCCAGCAACTCCACGCGGCAGGCAACGATTCCCAGCAAACCGGCAACGACCCGTTTCAGGGAAGCGAAAAGCCCCGATCCTTCCGCCATGTCCTAGCGTCCGCGCCCGATCAGCATCCCCAGCAACAAACCGACGCCGGCTGCAACCCCGACCGCATACCAGGGATTCTCATGCACATATTCATCGGTGGCTTGGGCCGCGACCCGGGTGCGTTCAATCATCGCGCGTTCAGTGTCCTGTAGCCTGGCCTTGGCAACAGACAGATTAGCCTGTGCCCGTTCGCGCAGGGATGCGGCTTTTTCGCCCGCCTGATCAGCGGTGGCGCGCAACAAATCTTCCGTATCCGAAACCACGGTACGCAGATCCTGTGCCAATTTTTCCTTGCTGTCATCGAAAGTGTGTCTTGCTGTTTTGGTGCTCATGATTCTCTCCTTTTGGTTGGTGAATCGGATATTGCCAACGATGCGCGCCTTCTGGGACGGCTTGCGGCTTCATTGTCTTTTTAAGCCCACCTTGTCGGATTGTCAATTCATATCGTTGCGCGCGGATAAAGATGGCAATGCACACTATGACCCTCCTCGCCCGCCTGGCTGACGCCGGGATAATCTGTTGCACATACCGCCATCGCTTGCGGGCAGCGCGGGGCAAAATGGCAGCCGGCAGGCGGGTTGGCGGGCGACGGTAAGTCTCCTTCGAGCTTGATATATACGCGCCCCCCACCGTCGATGCGCGGCACCGCAGACAGCAGCGCCCGGGTATAGGGATGCAGCGGCGCGCGCATCACATCCGCCGTGCTGCCGCGCTCGACAATGCGCCCCAGATACATCACACACACCTCGTGCGCGAGATATTCCACCACCGCGAGATTGTGCGTGATGAACAGATAACTTAACCCCAATTCATCTTGCAGAGACTTGAGCAGATTTAATATCTGCGCCTGCACCGATACATCCAGCGCACTGGTTGGTTCGTCGCAAATCAGCAGGCGCGGCGACACCGCCAGCGCGCGCGCGATGGCGATGCGCTGGCGCTGGCCGCCGGAGAATTCGTGCGGATAGCGCCATTTGCTGTCGCGCGCCAGCCCAACCCGCTCCAGCAACTCGTCGATATGCGCCTGGCGCGCCGCGCCATCGGCGCCGATGTTGAGCGCGCTCATCCCTTCTTCCAAAATCTCCGCCACGCGCATTTTCGGATTGAGCGAGGCATACGGGTCCTGAAACACCATCTGCAGCGCCGCGCGCGAAGCACGCGTGCCGATCAATTCATTTCCCGCGAAACGCACACTGCCCGCCGTGGCGGGAATCAGACGCAACAGGGCTTTGCCTAGCGTGGTCTTGCCGCACCCCGACTCCCCCACCAGCGCCAGCGTGCGTCCCCCGGCAATGGACAAGGAAACGCCATCCACCGCCTTCACCTGTCCCACCACGCGCTGCAGAAGTCCTTTATGGATGGGGAAATGGACTTGCAGGTCTTCAACAATCAACAGAGAAGGAGAAAGGGAGAAGGGGGAAAGCGCCCCCCCCGGTGTCGCATCAGCTCTTCTCTCTTCACCCTTCCCACTTTCTGCCGCATCAGCGGCATATAAATGGCACCTCACTCCCTTTCCATCCACCTCCGTCCATTCCGGCGTCTGCTCGCGGCACAACCCCCACGCCCGGTCGCAGCGAGGCGCGAAGCGGCATCCCTGTTGGATGCTGCCCAGCGGCGGCACATTGCCGGGAATCGCGCTCAACGTCTGCCCGGCGCGCGCGGCACCCGGCAAGGCGGCAAACAGTTTTTGGGTATAGGGATGCAGCGGCTGGCTGAACAACTGCGCGCGCGATGCCTGCTCGACGAGCTGTCCCGCATACATCACACCGACGCGGTGCGCGTTCTCCGCCACCACGCCGAGATCGTGTGTAATCAGCAGCAGCGCCATGCCGTTCTGTTCCTGCGTCTCGCGCAGCAGTTGCAGCACCTGCGCCTGGATCGTCACATCCAGCGCGGTGGTCGGCTCGTCGGCGATGAGCAGGCGCGGATCGCCCGCCAGCGCCATGGCGATCATCACGCGCTGTTTCATCCCGCCGGAAAGCTGGAACGGATATTCGTTCGCGCGCCGCGCCGCATCGGGGATGCCAACCTGATCCAGCAACCCGACCTGCACGATGCAGTGACAGCCCTTCGGTGATTTGCTGCCCGACAGTCATCACCGGATTCAGGCTCAAGCCCGGTTCCTGAAAAATCATCGCCATGCGCCCGCCGCGTACCCGGCACATCTCGCGCTCGCTCATTTCGAACAGTTGCAGACCTTCCATCCGCGCCGTTCCGCCCTCGCGCTCCACCCCGTCCGGCAACAGGCGCATCAGCGCGAGCGCGGTCATCGACTTGCCGCAACCCGATTCGCCGAGCAGGACAAAGGTCTCGCCCGGATCAATCCGGAAGGAAACGCCGTCAACGATGGGCGGCCCGCCACGCAGGCGCACCACCAGACGCTCCAGTTCCAGCACCGGCGCGACGGATTGCGGGCGCGCGGCGGCGCTCACGACACCACACTCCCCGCTTCGAGGCGCAACTGCCTGGCGCAACGCCGTGCCAGCGCGTTATCGTGGGTGACCAGTATCAGCGTCGTCCCCTGCGCGCGATTAAGCTCCAGGATAAGTTCGATCACCCGCGCGCCGGTGGCGGCATCGAGATTGCCGGTCGGCTCATCGGCAAACAGAATCTTCGGGCGGGTAACAAATGCGCGCGCGAGTGCCACGCGTTGCTGCTCGCCGCCGGAAAGATGCTGCGGCCGGTGTTGCGCGCGCGCCCCCAAGCCGACCTGGCGCAACGACAGCAGCGCCCGTTCCCGCGCCTCTTTCACCCCCGCCAGCTCCAGCGGCAACATGACATTTTCCAGCGCATTCAGCGCCGGCAACAATTGAAAAGACTGAAACATAAAACCGGCCAGCTTGCCGCGCAAGCGCGCCCGCCCGTCCTCGTCCAGCGCGAACAGATCAATCCCGGTCAAGCGCACGCTGCCGCTGCTCGGCAGATCCAGCCCGGCGAGCAAACCCAGCAAAGTGGACTTGCCCGAACCGGAAGCGCCAACAATGGCCAGACTCTCGCCCGCCGCCACGGCAAAATTCACATCGCGCAAAATAACCAGCGGCTGATCGCCGCTTAAAACTTGCTTGCCCAGTCCTGCTGCCTGCACAATTGCACTCATGAAACTCCCCGCCATGATTTGTCTTTTGTTGCTCGCCTTGTCGGGCAACGCCCGCGCCGCACAAAACATTCTCGTCTTCGGCGACAGTTTATCAGCCGGCTACGGCATTGCACGCGCCGATTCGTGGGTCAATCTGTTGCAATCCGAATTGGCCGGGACCCATCCGCAGTTCGCCGTGGTGAACGCCAGCCTCAGCGGCGAAACCACGGCGGGCGGATTGCGCCGCATCGACCAGGCGTTGCGCCAGCACCGCCCCGCCATCGTCATCCTCGAACTCGGCGCGAACGACGGTCTGCGCGGCACTCCGCTCAGCGCGACAGAACACAATCTGGGGCAGATCATCGCGCTCATTCAGCGCGCCAAGGCCAAAGTTCTCCTTCTCGGCATGCGCCTGCCGCCCAATTACGGACCGGACTACACCCGGCAATTTGCAGCACTCTATCCGGTGCTGGCAAAAAAATATCGCGTCGCGCGCCTGCCCTTCATGCTCGACGGCATCACCCCGGAACAATTCCAGACCGACAATTTGCACCCGGACGCAAGCGCCCAACCCCGTATCATGCAAAACATCTTCCACGCCCTGATCCCCTTGCTCTGATGCCAAACCACCTCATCCACGAAACCAGCCCCTACCTGCTCCAGCACGCCGATAATCCGGTGGACTGGCATCCATGGACTGCCGAAACGCTGCAGCTTGCGCACGCTCAGGACAAACCCATCCTGCTCTCCATCGGCTATTCCGCCTGCCACTGGTGCCATGTCATGGCGCACGAATCGTTCGAGGACGCTGACGTCGCCGCAGTGATGAACGAACACTTCATCAATATCAAAGTGGACAGGGAAGAGCGCCCCGACCTCGACCAGATCTACCAGAACGCGCACTACCTGTTATCGCGCCGTAGCGGCGGCTGGCCGCTGACCATGTTCCTTGCGCCGGACGGCACGCCGTTCTACAGCGGCACCTATTTCCCCAAACAGGCGCGCTATGGCTTGCCCGGCTTCCCCGAACTTTTAGTGCGCGTGTCTGCCGCCTACCGCGAAAAACGCGGCGAGCTGGCGGCGCAAGGGCAACACGTCATCGCCGCCCTCGCCGCCTGGCAACCGGAAAAGAACAGCGCGGGCGTCACGCTTGACAGCACGCCCCTCACCTCCGCAGTGCAGCAACTCAAGGCGGATTTCGATCCGGTCCATGGCGGATTCGGCGGTGCGCCAAAATTTCTGCATCCGGCTGAACTGGACTTGCTGTTGCGGCAAGCTGATGCCGGACAAGACGCACAGACTCGTCACGCCGCCTTGTTCACTTTGCAACAGATGGCACTGGGCGGTTTGTACGACCAGCTCGGCGGCGGCTTCTGCCGCTACAGCGTGGACGATGTCTGGGACATCCCGCATTTCGAGAAGATGCTGTATGACAACGGATTGTTGCTCGGTTTGTATTGCGATGCGTGGTTAAGCAGCAGCGATCCATTCTTTGCACACGTGGTGGAACAGAGTGCCGGCTGGGTCATGCGCGAGATGCAGTCGCCGCACGGCGGCTACTATGCCTCGCTGGATGCCGACTCCGAACACGAGGAAGGCAAGTTCTACGTGTGGCAGCGTGACGAGGCGTGCGGGCTGCTGAGTGCCGAGGAATACGCGGTCGCGGGGGCCTATTACGGACTCGATGGCGCGCCGAATTTCGAGCACCACGCATGGAACCTGCGCGTCACCCGGCCATTGAGTGCGGTTGCCGCGACCTTGCACCTGCATCAAACAGAGGCGACCGAATTGCTTGCGGACGCCACGGCAAAGTTATTTGCCGCGCGCGAACGGCGCATCCGCCCGGGTCGTGATGAAAAGATACTGGGCAGTTGGAATGGTTTGATGATCGCCGGTATGGCAAAAGCCGCGCGGGTGTTTCAGCGCGAAGACTGGTTACGCTCGGCACAAAAGGCGATGGATTTTGTGCGCGGCACATTGTGGTGCGATGGGAAATTGCTCGCCACCCACAAGGACGGCAAGACGCATCTGAATGCCTATCTCGACGACCATGCGTTTTTGCTCAATGCAGCATTGGAAATGCTGCAAACGGGGTTTCGTTCCATCGATCTGGACTTCGCCGTGCAGCTTGCCGATGCCTTGTTGGCGCGCTTCGAAGACAAACAAAACGGCGGGTTCTACTTCACCAGCCATGACCATGAGGCGCTCATCCAGCGCAACAAGGCCGGGCAGGATAACGCCACCCCGTCGGGCAACGGCAGCGCGGCGCAGGCACTGATCCGATTAACCGCCTTGACCGGAGATGCCCGTTATGCTGAAGCCGCCGAGCGCTGCCTGATGCTCTTCTTCCCGCTCATGCAACGATCAGCCAGCCATTTCAGCAGCTTGTGCACCGCCCTGGACGAGTTGCTCCGGCCGCCGTCGTTGTTGCTGCTTTGCGGCGACAAAAAAGAAACAGCCGCCTGGCGGGCGGCTGTGGCGGCGAAGTATCGGCCGCAACTGATGACCGTGATACTGACGGGCGAGGAGACCGGATTGCCCTCCGCTCTGGATAAACCCGCCACTTCAACCACAACAGCCTGGTTGTGTCGCGGCACGCAGTGCCTGCCGCCAATCACCGATCCGGGTACGCTGCTGGCAGAATGCGCCGGGCTTTTATAGGCCGGGTTTCACCCAAGGCTGCGGGCAACCCGACAGCTTTGCGCGATTCACCATCCGTGTCGGGATGAATCCCGACCCACACAAACCGCCGACCCGTACGAAGCTAGCGTAGCGTCACGCCTTCCACCTGTGCACCGAAACCCGTGAATGCGCTGGCCACGCCCGCCCCCAGCTTCTTCGCCAGGCGATCGGCGATATTTTCGCGCGCGGTGAAATCGACGATATTCTCAACCTTGATGACATCACGCGCGACGGAATCCACGCTGCCGAATGCGTCGGCCAAGCCCATCTCGATCGCTTTGTCGCCGGTCCAGAACAGGCCGCTGAACATTTCCGGCGTCTCTTTCAGGCGTTTGCCACGCCCCGCGCGCACCACGTCGATGAACTGCTGATGGATGTCGTCGAGCAGACTCTTGGTGAAAGCCTCGTGTTTCGGGTTGCGCGCGGAGAACGGATCCATGAATCCTTTGTTCTCGCCCGCCGTCATCAGGCGGCGTTCCACCCCCAGCTTTTGCATGGTGCCGGTGAAACCGAAACCGTCCATCAGCACTCCGATGGAACCGACGATGCTGGCCTTGTTGACGAATATTTTGTCCGCCGCCGCCGCGATGTAATAACCTCCCGAAGCGCACATATCCTCCACCACCACATGCAGGGGAATCTCGGGATGCAAAGTGCGCAGGCGACGGATTTCGTCGTTCACCAACCCGGCTTGCACCGGGCTGCCGCCTGGACTGTTGATGCGCAGGATGACACCTGCCGTGTTCTTGTCTCCGAACGCGTCCTGCAAACTGGACATGAGGTTGTCGGCATTGGCGTTGCTGTCGGCCGCGATAACCCCGTTCAGGTCGATCAGCGCCGTATGCTTGCTGCCGGACAGGCCACCATCCCCGTGGTCGCCCACCCATCCCATGAACAGGAACAAAAGAAAGAACAGGTAGCCGAAGGTCAGTACCTTGAAGAAGATGCCCCAGTGACGTGCGCGGCGCTGTTCCTGGATGGCGGACATCGCCAGTTTTTCCAGCACGCCGCGTTCCCAATTGTTTCCTTCTGACATCGCTACTCCCTTCGGTTAAGCGTTGGCCTTCAGCCAGCCACGCAATGCGTCAAAATCATCCAGCAAGGCCAACGGCTGCAATGCGACCAGTTGATCGGCCGGATGCGCGCCGTGGGTCAATCCCACCGCCGCGACGCCCGCGTTGATTGCCATTTGCAAGTCATGCGTAGTATCGCCGATCATCAGCACGCGCCCGGCATCGACCATCAGTTCATCCATCAGTTCCAGCAACATCGCCGGGTGCGGTTTTGAAAAAGTCTGGTCGGCGGTGCGTGTCGCCTGAAAATAGCTGCGCAAACCACTGCTGTCCAGCACCCGCTCCAGCCCTTTGCGGCTCTTGCCGGTCGCCACCGCCAGCCTGTATCCCGCATTGTGCAATTCGGCAACGGTCTCCGCCGCCCCGGCATACAGGGGAATGGAGGCATCCTGCGCCATGAAGTGATGCCGGTAGCGTTCGGCCAGCGGTTCGTACATCGATTCCGGCGCATCCGGTACCGCGTGTTGCAAGGCCTGCACCAGTCCCATGCCGATCACATGGCGTGCCGCCTCGTCGCTCGGCACCGGCAAATCGAGGTCGCGGCAGGCGGCCTGGATCGACGAGGCGATCACCGCAGTTGAATCCATCACCGTGCCATCCCAGTCGAACACGATCAGGTCATAACGTTTTGCCATCTTCGCCACCCGAAAAATGAGGCGCGGATTCTACCACTGCACAGGCGGCCAACCCTTATAATGCGCGCCCTTTTGCCCGCTTTTGCCATGAGCCTGATCTACATCCTCGATTTATGCGCGGTTGCCGTGTGCGCCATTACTGCAACATTGGAAGCGCAGCGGCGCGAGCTCGACCTGTTCGGGGTGGCGGTCATCGCGGTGATCGCCGGCATTGGCGGCGGCACCGTGCGCGACATCCTGCTGGGACGCCTGCCCGTGTACTGGATCCATGATCCCCTCTACGTGGCGGTCGGGATCACTGTCGCCATGCTGACCTTTGGCCTGATGCACAAGACAGACATCCCCAAAAATTTCTTCCTGCTGCCCGATGCCATCGGTCTGGCGCTGTTCACCGTCATCGGCACCAGCATCGCCATGAGCCTGCACGCGCACTGGTTCATCGCGGCGCTGATGGGCGTCATCACCGGTGTGTTCGGCGGCGTCATCCGCGACATCCTGTGCAACGAAGTGCCGCTGATTTTCCGTACCGACATCTATGCCACCGCAGCGCTGATCGGCGCGCTGCTGCTGATCGCTCTCGACAGCATGGGCATGACACACAACATCGCCCTGATCTGTTCCATGTTCGTGATCGTCGCGATCCGTCTGGTCGCGATCCGCTGGCACATCCACCTGCCGCGCTTTCGCGCCTACGAGTGATGGGCAACACGCTTCCCACCTGGCTGGTTTATTGCCGTCCCGGTTTCGAACGCGATTGCGCGGAAGAAACCCAGGCCAAAGTCATCGAAGCCGCCGAGAACAGTGGCTTCCTGATACTGCAAGGCAAAGCCAAATTGGCTTACCGCCAGCTCACTTTTGCGCGCCAGTTGTTGACGCTGCATGGCGAAGTGAATGACTTGACCGAGCGCGACCGGCTCACCCCTTTACTGGCTGCAATTCCGGAGGCGCCCGCGCAATTCGGTGCACTCTATCTGGAGGTGCCCGACACCAACGACGGCAAGACATTGTCCGGTTTCACCAAACGCTTTCAGCCTCTGCTGGAACAAGCGCTGCGCGAGAACTCGCGCCTGCTGGACGACCCCACTCTTCCGCGCCTGCACATTCTTTTCCCCTCCGAATCGCGTGCCCTCATCGCCAGCAGCGACCCGCGCAACAGCAACAATGTGCCCAACGGCATCCATCGAGTCAGCATGGCGAGCGATGCGCCCAGCCGTTCCTATCTCAAACTGGCCGAAGCGTTCGAAGTATTCCTCGACCGGAAAGAGCAAGCGCTCTGGCTCAAGCCGCAGATGACGGCAGTCGATCTGGGTGCTGCGCCCGGCGGCTGGACCTGGCAACTGGTGCAACGCGGCCTGCAAGTCACCGCTGTCGATAACGGCCCGCTCAAGGGCGCGGCGGCCAGCCATCCGGCCATCCGCCATTTGCGTCAGGATGGTTTCAAATTTCGCCCACAACGTCCGGTGGACTGGCTGGTGTGCGACATGGTGGAACAACCGCAACGCGTCGCCGCCCTGATGACCGAATGGTTTGTCGGCGGCCTGACCAGCCACGCGATCTTCAATCTGAAACTGCCGATGAAGAAACGGGTTGTTGCGCTCCGTACCGCACTTGAATTCCTGCGCACTGCGCTGAACGCCAGGGGAATCCGCTATCGGCTGGAAGCCAAGCAGCTCTACCACGACCGTGAAGAAGTGACCGTATTCCTGACCAGAGCCAAAAAATAATTCAGGCCCGTTCGTCAATGTGATCAGCGATCCCGCCCTGCAGCAGATTGTGCTGGCGCCGATCTCCTCCCGAGCGCAATTCGATCAGCACTTTTTGCTGCCGGATACGGCGACAGGCAAGACGCCTGTCCGCGTCAGGCGGTGCAGGAAAATCGTTGGCGGGAATCGCTTCATGCCCCGCCCGGGATGCTGAATGGTCGGTGCCGGGATTGCGCGCATGCACCGGCTTGGCAGCGTACACGGCGGACAGTCCCGGCACCCGGCTGTCAGCGGGCGTTGGGATGACGGGCGGCAGGTTATCGCTGAAACGCATGGCACACCTCCTCGACAGAAGCATGAACCTTTTATCGGCCGGCGACGCAAAAACCTGAAGGCTTATTTCGGCGCAACGTCCGGCAGATTGGCCGGAGCGTCGTGCATCACGATGCGCGAGACGAACCAGATGCCCAACAGATTGGCAACAATCGCCACATAACCGACGTTCTGGTAACCGACGATCCTGCCTGCAGTATCCTGGGTAATGATAAAGCCGCTCAGGGTCGCTGCCAATCCCATCGCCAGCGACTGCACGGTGGCATTCAGCGACATGAACGTCCCGCGCAGTCTGGGCTGGGCGGCCGAGGTGATGATGGCCATCGCCGGGATGAACCGCCCCGACACCAGCACAAAGAATAAGGTGGTGCACAGCAGCCACCAGCCGAGTGATGCGCTCTGGATTTGGGTCACCAACAACAGCGGCAGCATCGCCGAGAATGCGACCAGGCGATAGACTTCCATTTTGCCGTGGAGATCGGCGTAGTGTCCAATCAGCCGCGCGGTGAACAGGGTCGCCGCGCCGCCCGCGAGATAGATGTAGGCGATGTCGTGCTGACTGATGGCGATGTTGTTCACCGCATACACCGTGATATAGGGAATCACCGTAAATCCGGCAAAGATGAGCAGTGCCGACAGGGTCATCGCCCGCCAATGGTTGCCGTCGCGCATCACCGCGAACAGATCGGAAAACGGGTGCGCGCGTTTTTCCCGGCTCAAATGATGCCGCAGCTCCGGCAATACGCGCAGCGCCACCAGCAGGAATAGCATCACCAGCACCACGATGAAGATAAAGGGCGCGCGCCAGTGGAACAGGCTGGCCAACCACAGCGACAGCGGCACCCCCGCGACGGTGGAGATGGAAAACGCGGTGGCGACAATGCTGCTGGCCTTGGCGCGGCGCGCGTAGGGAATGGTATCGCCGACGATGGTCTGGATCAGCGCCCCCAACACCCCGCCGAATGCGCCGGCCATGCAGCGCGCCGCGATCAGGGTGGCGTAGCCCGGCGCCAGCGCGCAGGCCAGCGTGGCCAAGCCAAACAGCAGGAAAACCATCAGCAGCAAACTTTTGCGCTCGAAGCGATCCACGAAGGTCGCCGCGAGCAACCCCGACACGGCGGCGCTGAAACTGTAGGAAGCCACCAACAGGCCGAATTGATGGGTGGTGATGCCCAGCTCGCTCATCAGCATCGGTCCCAGCGGCATCATGATCATGAAATCCAGCACGTGGCTGAACTGAATGCCTGCCAGGGTCAGCAGCAGGGCGCGCTCCGAATAAGCGGGTTGGCTCATGCAGTTTTGTCCAGCCGATCGAGAAATTTTTGCAGCTCCGGTGCCAGCGGCGCGGTGAGGGTCAGCAGCTCGCCGGTCAGTGGATGCTTGAAAGTGATGCGGTGCGCATGCAGAAACATGCGCTTCAGGCCCTGCTTCATCAGTTCTTTGTTGCGCGCAAAGTCGCCGTATTTTGCGTCGCCGGCGATGGGAAAACCAAGATGCGACAGATGGACGCGAATCTGGTGGGTGCGTCCGGTCTTCAGTTCCGCCTCCAGCAGCGAGAAATCCGGCCAGGTCTTTTGCAGGTTGAAGATGGTGTGGGCCTGCTGGCCGTCCTCGCGCACCATCACCCGCTTCTCGCCCTGCGGCGTGTCGAACTTGTGCAGCGGCAGTTTGACGTGCTGGCGCGCGTTCAGCCATTGCCCCAGCACCAGCGCGTAATAGCGCTTGTCGCTGTTGCCCTCGCGCATGATTTCGTGCATCCCTGTCAGCGCCGAACGTTTCTTGGCCAGCAGCAGCACGCCGGAGGTCTCGCGGTCGAGTCGGTGCACCAGTTCGAGGAACTTGGCCTGCGGACGCGCGCTGCGCATCTGCTCGATCACGCCAAAACTGACCCCGCTGCCGCCGTGTACCGCCGTGCCGGCGGGTTTGTTGATGGCCAGCAAGGCATCGTCTTCATACAGAATAGGGAATTCAGTCGCGGGGACATAGTCGGCTTCGTGTTTTTTCGCCACCCGAATCGGCGGGATGCGCAGGATATCGCCCAATTGCAGGCGATAGGTCTGGTCGATGCGCTTCTTGTTGACCCGCACTTCCCCGCGCAGGATGCGGTAGATATGGCTCTTGGGCACGCCTTTCAGGTGCCGGAACAGGAAATTGTCGATGCGCTGCCCTTCGCCACCTTCGTCAATTTCGATCCAAGTGACGGATTCTTTGCTCAAACCGCTCATTTTTGAATATACTCCGCGCCTCGCGTGTGCGCCTTCGTCAAAACGGGATGTTTATTTCCCCGTCCAATCTTACGGTCATGACAAATGTGCCACTCTTGATATTGAGTTTCGCCATGCCCGTTTCCCCCACCCAAACCCTCCCCCGGAGGAAAAGGGGATAAACGAATCACTACGCGAGCTTGATGTTAAGGATGGCAGGCAATCAAGCCGCCTACGAAGCAGCCCCGCCCGGTTAATCTCACTCACCGGAGACAAGCAGTGATGGTAATTGATTTGCGCGCTCTAAGCACCAGCAGAAAAATTTTTGGCGTGTTGCCCCGACGCTCGGGCGGCATGCGAAGTCAGACAAGCTAACAACGAGATCAAGCACTTGGACAATAATCGGCCTCTTTATCCGAACATCCGTCTTCTCGCGCGCTGAACGGCGCGTAGCTTTGCCCTGCCCGTGTCAGAGCGCGGGAGAAAAAAATGAAACGCATGTTATTCAATGCGACGCAGCCGGAAGAACTCCGCGTCGCGATTGTTGATGGTCAAAAACTCGTTGACCTCGACATCGAAACCGCCGGCAAGGAACAACGCAAAAGCAACATCTACAAAGCCGTCATCACCCGCCTCGAGCCCAGTCTCGAAGCCTGTTTCGTCGAATACGGCGGCAACCGCCACGGATTCCTTCCGTTTAAAGAAGTCTCCCCGCAGTACTACCAGTCCGGTGCCGGCAACCGCCCGAGCATCAAGGAAGCGCTGAAAGAAGGCCAGGAACTGCTGGTGCAAGTGGAAAAAGACGAGCGCGGCAACAAGGGCGCGGCGCTGACCACCTACATCAGTCTGGCCGGACGCTACATCGTGCTGATGCCAAACAACCCGAACGGCGGCGGCGTGTCGCGCCGCATCGAGGGTGAAGACCGCAACGAACTGCGCGATGTGCTGGCCCAGCTGGAAGTACCGAAAGGCATGAGCATCATCGCCCGCACCGCCGGCATCGGCCGCAACGCGGAAGAACTGCAATGGGATATGGATTACCTCAAGCAACTGTGGGATGCCATCGAGGGCGCGGCCAAATCCGAAAAAGCACCGTCGCTGATCTATCTGGAAAGCAGTCTGGTGGTGCGCGCCATCCGCGATTATTTCAATCCGGATATCGGCGAAATCCTGATCGACACGGATGACATTTTTGAGCAGGCACAAGCCTTCATGGGCACGGTGATGCCGGATCACGTTGATCGCATCAAGCGCTACCAGGACGATGTGCCGCTGTTCTCGCGTTTCCAGATCGAACACCAGATCGAATCCGCGCATGCGCGCCAGGTCAACCTGCCTTCCGGCGGCGCCATCGTGATCGACCATACCGAAGCCCTGACCAGCATCGACATCAACTCCGCGCGCGCCACGCGCGGCGGCGATATCGAAGCCACCGCGCTCAATACCAATCTGGAGGCGGCCGACGAGATCGCGCGCCAGATGCGTTTGCGCGACCTGGGCGGGTTGGTCGTGATCGACTTCATCGACATGGAATCAAGCAAGAACCAGCGCGCGGTGGAAGACCGTCTGCGCGATGCCATGCACTCCGATCGCGCGCGCATCCAGACCGCCAAGATTTCGCGATTCGGCTTGCTGGAATTGTCGCGCCAGCGCCTGGCCCCCAGCCTGGAAGAAGGCAATCACACCACCTGCCCGCGCTGCAACGGTATCGGCCATATCCGCGGCACAGAATCTTCCGCTCTGAACATCCTGCGCCTGATCCAGGAAGAGGCAATGAAGGAAAGCAGCGCCGCCATCCACGTGCAAGTGCCGGTCGATGTTGCCACTTTCCTGCTCAACGAAAAACGCGCCGACATTGCCCGCATCGAAAATCGCTTAAAGGTCAGAATCATCCTGATTCCCAATCCGCACATGGAAACCCCGCATTACAGCGTAACCCGTCTGCGGCTGGATGACATCACGGTCGACCATTTGCAAGCCAGCTACAAACTTGTCACCGCGCCGGAGACCGATGCGGCGGAAACTGCGGCGGAAACCAAAGTGGCGCAACGCCCGCAGCCGGCTGTGCGCAACGTGACCCCGGCCCAGCCTGCGCCCAAGCATGCGGAAAAAGCAGAGAAGAAAACTTCCCTGCTGGCTACTCTGGTCAGCTGGTTCAAATCCCTTGGCGGCGAAAGCGAACCGGCCAAACCCGCCACCTCGGCACGTAGCGGGCGCAACTCGCCGCGGCGCGAACGCGGCGAGCGCGAGCGTAATGAGGGTGGCAACCGTCAGCGGCGCGAGCGCGCCGAAACCGGCAACAAGCCGCGCCGCGAGCGCGGTGACAACCCGCGCCAAGCCGCGACAACGGAGACCGCCGATCAGGGCAAAGTGCAAAACCGCAAGGAACGCCAGCAACCGCGAACCCCGCGTCAGGAAAACATTGAAACAAAACCGGTGCTGGAAACCGTCCCTGTCGCAGTGGCGGAACAGCAAGCCGACGGAGCGCCTTCGCGCGAAGGACGCAAACGCGGCCGGCGCGGCGGCCGGCGCGAACGCGAGCGGCGCGAGCTGCCGCCGGAAAACGGCAACGGCGAGAATCAGGGCAGCCCGATGGCGGAAGCCAATGTTGCCCGCAACACCGCCCCTGCCCGCCTGCCGCCTTCGGAATACGTTGCCTACCCGGCCGGCATGGCGCGCCCGCTCACCCCGACCGAAGTGGTGTGCCACCCGATGCCGAAACCCGGCCCGGTGCCAGTCCGTGCTCCGGTGGCGACCGCCCTCGCTGTCGCGCCAATCAGTTCAGATATGGACGCCAGCGGCCTGACTTTGATCGAAACCGATCCAAACAAGGTTGCCAGTGTGGCAGCAGTGCCGGAACGACGCGACCATGCGCCGCGCCGTCGCCAGCGTCCGCGCGAAATCTACACCATGGAAAACAGCGAGCCGCTGCAAATGGTGGAGACTCGCCCGTCCAAATAAATACGGGGGCAGACACGAAAAAC
>Ga0307273_1000148_pt1 | contig 16085 bp, 14 predicted proteins | sample CG04metaT_FD_203175 | JGI IMG/M metagenome (GOLD analysis project Ga0307273, IMG submission 203175) | Metatranscriptome of freshwater viral communities from high-CO2 subsurface aquifer at Crystal Geyser, Utah, USA - CG04 (Metagenome... | ecosystem: Environmental > Aquatic > Deep subsurface >...
AATCTGGTCATCAAGATCGAGTCTTTGGCCTGGTTACAAAGTCTCTCTATCCTTTTACTAAGCGTCCCTAGTAAATTCTCCACTTCTGGAGAACACTTTCAACATATAAGGCCTGGTTGTTTTGTAACAATTAACTTATTTTTGACAAATCTTGAATTCTTTTCGTTGCCGCTAGTTCGGAGACAATTGATTCTAATTCTTGACAGAAATTAGCATCAACGGCAACTTGCGCTATCGCATGAATTAGTTCTTCATAAAAGGTTTCTTCACCGGTAAGCCGATGCCAAAATTCCTTGCCAACATATACCGGATAGTCATATTGACTGGTCACTCTTTTATAATGGCTGCTTAAATCGCTCGTGTCTCCATAAATAACGCCAATAATCATATCATCATGTGTAATACGTAGTCCGTTTGTTCTCCCTAACTGAATGACACTTTAAAATGTCCGGCAATTGTTTCAACATCATCTTTATAGATCGTATTTGGCCCGGATTTTAACTGGCAATATTTCTTGTGACCATCAATTTGATCGGTAAATTCAATATCAATTCCTGACGTTGTACTCCCAAAAGAGGATAAAACTTCCTGTGCGAATTTTTGGATATTCGTACCAAAGGAGGTGGTAATTGACGTTGCTAAAACCCTTGGATAAAGCAAGGCTTTTGCGATACTTTCAGGGGCTGAATTACCCGTTAAAAAGTTTGATAAGTAAACAGCCAAAAATGGATTGATGTCGAATTTCTTATCATCCTTTAATTTTCCCGCATTTTTAATATGATTTTGAATAATACCCGTTCGAAACCATTCTCTAGCTTTATTTAAAAGGTGCTGTTTTTCTTTTTTATCCATTACCAAAACTCATTTATTTTGCTAAAATCATGTAACCATGACTAACCTTGACCAACCTATACTATGAAAAACTTTTATTCTCTAACCGAAGTATCTGAAATGCTGACCGTTTCAAAAGAAACTCTAAGGCATTGGATCAAAATGGCAAACTAAAATCAACCAGACTCCCCAATAATTATCGCGTTTACTCACCTGAATCCCTAAAAAAATATACGCAGGGACAGAGCATATTCGATTTAGAAGTCCTTGATGAACACCACTATACACCGATCAAACCCTATTCAGTATTAGAGCTATTTGCGGGGGCTGGTGGCCTTGCATTAGGCTTAGAAAAGGCCGGGTTATCTTGTGCTTTGTTAAATGAAATTGATAAATGGGCTTGCCGTACCTTGCGTCAAAACAGGCCTACTTGGAATGTCGTAGAAGGCGACGTGTCTCAAGTTTGTTTTAAAGACTATCGTGGAAAAATCGATATTGTCACTGGCGGTTTTCCTTGCCAAGCATTTAGCTATGCGGGAAAAAAACTGGGGCTTGAAGATGCTAGAGGCACTTTATTTTATGAGTTTGCTCGCGCCGTAAAAGAAACTAAACCATTAATGTGTATCGGAGAAAATGTTCGCGGCCTTGTAACCCACGATGGCGGCAAAACCCTAAATACGATGATAGCGATATTAAACAACTTAGGTTACGATGTCGTTGAGCCTCAAGTCCTTAAAGCTGCCTATTTCAATGTTCCACAAAAACGGGAAAGACTCTTTTTAGTCGGCATTAAACGAGGCAGTGGGATTAAATTTGAATATCCTAAACCCAATTCAGAAATGTTACCCCTATCCGCCGCACTGAAAAAAGGCACTTTATACTCAACGGATGTTCCTCCATCACCAGGACAAGCCTACCCGAAAAGGAAAAAAGAAATCTTGGATTTAGTCCCACCCGGAGGCTACTGGCGAGACTTGCCAGTCACGATTCAAAAAGAATATATGCTTAAAAGCTATTATTTAGGCGGTGGCAAGACAGGAATGGCAAGACGCATTAGTTGGGATGAACCCTGCCTAACGCTAACCACTTCACCGGCACAAAAACAAACAGAACGTTGCCATCCAGACGAGACAATACCCTTTACCACCAGAGAATACGCAAGGATACAAACTTTTCCAGATGATTGGAGCTTTCAAGGAAGCATTAATCAGGTGTATAAACAAATCGGTAATGCTGTGCCGGTAAATTTAGGCTATGCGATGGGGAAAGAGGTTGTTCGTGCTTTAAATCAATATACGGTGCAAGAAGAGCTTAGAGCAAAGTTTAAGGATAGTGCATAAGGTTGATGCACCAGCATTAGCGGCTTTCAGGTAGTACAGAGTGAGTCTGCTAACGACAAATTAAACAGTTCCCGTATTACCATCGTGGCATAACTGCCAGCGGGCAAATCAAATTCAACCGAAAGTGTTTCTGAATCTAACCATGCCCAGTTCATATTCTTGGGTAATACTCTTAAAGCACGACGCTCTTGCTTTAATCCCAGCTTTTCAAGCCCTGCCTGCCAAAGCGGGTGTTTTTGTAAAACCGACAGCTCAATTTCAAATGCGTTGTCGCTTGAAGGCAAGTCCCCTCGCCCCGTCAAAGCACCCGTGGGATGAAGGTCTCCGTCAAGTACGCGCTGAGCGAGGTTTTCAGAGCCATCATCAACAAACCATTTTTGTGAGGCTTCGAGTTGAAATACATCGCCAGCAATCGCGCGATTCCAAGTCGCTTGTTGTACCCGTTGACTTAAAATTTCATTAAAAATCCACGAGCGGGCAGCCGAAATATATAAAGACTTTTGATGGCGTTTGGGGGATTTAATTTGATTTTGAAACAGTGCCGTTGCTTTTGGCAAATTCTGAAAATCCCGACCAAAACGTTGTTCCCCAAAATAATTCGGCACGCCCTGAATAGCGATATTTTTCAACCGAGTTTCCAAAGCCGCTGTATCTGCGGCTACGTCTCTGAGCGTTAATTGAAAACGATTTCCAGATAGCCCTCCCGTTTGCAGCTTACGGTGATGTCGCACCGTTTTTAAAATTTGAACCCCGGCCACGTCTAATGTTTTGATATCCGGATCCGGCTGTCCAGGCAAATGACAGCTCATCCACTGACGGGTGATGGCTTGTCGATCCTTTTTACCCGCGACTCCAACTTCTCGCGGGGCAATGCCCGCCCATTTAGCCATTTGCTTGGCAACCCAGTCGGTGTTTTGACCGACCTTTTCAACCCAGCACCAAAGATGCTCACCCTCCCCGCTCAACGGATAGGCAATCTGCTCGGTAACGTCAAAATCACTTGGGTCGGCTTTTAATGTCGCTGTTGCGTCTGGCTTACCATAGGCGTAGTCTAAAGTTTGTAACGGAGATAATGTACTCAAAGGATTCTCTTTAGCAGGGCTTTAACACTCAAGATTGACGGGTAAAACTGCCCAGGCCTGGGCAGATTATCGGATGATAATAATACGGATTATTTACAGGTCTTTAAATAATTTTTCGGCAATCGGTAGCTCTTTGCCTTGAGGTTTTTCCTTATAGACCTGTATCAACACTTGATTAATATTACCGGGAACCATATAGTCTTTAATCATTTGACGCGCCCCCAAAGGCGAATCACGATGAATATAGTTATATAAGTTTCGTAGATGACAGTTGTTATCCGGATCAGAGGCTAAGGGTCGTAATGGCGTGCCACCATCTAACTTGTATGATTGGTGGGTGATGATTTTGATTTTGTGATAATACTCAGCCGTCAAAGGCTCTTTAAAACAAATTTGAATCATGCGATCAAAGTTGCCTGAACCGCCATCCAAGTTGTCAACGAACTTCACAGAGGTCAGCTCGACAGGCGGCTTAGAACACCCCGAAAAACTCAATAGCATGACCCATAACATCCCGCCTAGCACGGTATTCGATCTTGTTAAGAAACGCCCTCTCATAAGCTTACCTCTACTCAATTAAAGCCTGTTGGACACCTATTGCTGAATGCCCGCAATTTGCCAATTTCCCGTGCCTTCTGCCAAGCGTTGGATATGCCAAATTTCACTAAACGCATGGGCGTCAGCACCGGCATTTTCTTTAATAAAGCCGCTGAACCGGACACTGACCACAAAATAATCGCCGTCAATGGACATACTGACCGTCTCGGCATTCAGATCAGCCACTTCGGTATGGTTGGTTCCCGGGGTTAAATCGGCCATTTCACTTTGCAAGGCAGCATATAATTCCGGTGTACAATAAGACGCCAATTCTGAAGCATCCAACGCATCCCAAGCCTTTTGCACCGCCACAAAATGCCCTTTGGCACCCTCAATAAAGGCAGCTTCATCAAACCAAGCCGGGGCGACTAATAAATGATCTGCGCCCTCTGAAACCGCAGAGCCGATTAAACTGCCACCGGCTTGTGCATCATCAGATGAAGATGGTGCAACGGTTTGTCGTTGTTGAACATTGTCTTGAGCAGGCGGCGTTTGATAAGCAGAGCCGGCATAAGCGGAAGCTGACGCAGCACGTCGTCTTACTAAAAACATCCAAATCCCCACACCAATCAAAACAAACAATAAGAGATCCATGATCTGCAAGCCTTCAAAGCCATCCCCAAATAGCATCGCCGCCAAGAGTCCGCCTGCCGCCAACCCCGCTAAAGGTCCTAAAAACCGTGACGCACCAGACGCTTGCGCGCCCGACTTAGCAGCCGCCGCACCTGCTGCCGGTGTAGAGTTTGCCGCTGGAGGCGTATTCTTATATTGTTTTGGCGCAATTTGCTTAGAATAACCAAAACTTTTCCCACCCCCAAACCGCTTTGCTTCAGCCGCTTGTAATCCAAAAACCATTAACGATAGGGCTAAAATCCAAAATTTCATAATCTGCTTCATTGATGACCTTTTTTGCATTGCTGAATGAATCCGTTGGAAAACCAAAATGGATGTGATGAATTATTCTACCCGTTCCAAAATAGATTTGCACGAAACGCCTATATTAAAGGCTCATTTATAGAGACCTTTACATGAAATGGTTACCTGAATAAAACGGGTTTACAATTTCTTTCGCATCCCACTTTTGCAAAGGTCTCTTATAATTTAAAGGCGCTTACGACATTTTCAAGCTGCTGAACAGATTCATTCATGCTGTTAATTTGCTGTGCGGTTCTTTGAATTAATTGCGTATTATGATTACTGATATTCTCTGCCTCAGAAACGGCTTGAGTGATATTCTGTGCGGATTGGCTCTGTTCAAGGCTGGCAGTATTGATTTCAGACACAGATGATTGGAGCACTTCGACCTTATGCTTAATCATTTCCAATGACTGATTCACCCCATTAACCAACTCTACGCCCGTATTGACTTTTTCATTGGAAGCCGAAATTAAGGTTGAAATTTCTTTAGCTGCATCGGCTGATTTTCCAGCTAAACTTCTAACCTCTCCGGCAACCACGGCAAACCCACGTCCTTGTTCGCCGGCTCTAGCAGCTTCAACCGCCGCGTTCAATGCCAATAAATTTGTCTGGAAAGCAATACTGTCTATCAAGTTAATAATATCAACAATTTTTTCAGAGGCGTCTTTGATATTATCCATCGCCACAACCAGCTTTTGCATTTCTTGAACGCCCGCATTCAATGCCGTCACCTGCTCTTGGGTGATGACGTTTGCTTTTTGGGTGTTTTGAGTATTTGAGCGAATTTTGTCTGTTGTCTCATCAACCGCTTGCATGGTATTTTGCAATGTGGCTGCCTGTTGTGTAGAGCTTTGGGCAACGGATTCTGAATCGGTTCTCACCTGAATGATTTGTGCCTGAATACTGCTTGATGCCTGCATGACCTGACCGACCAAATTCGCCAAATTATCCAAAGAGCCATTTAATGTTTGCTTGACTTGGTGAAGCTCTCCACCATATTCCCCTAACATTTTGGTGGTTAAATCACCATTGGATAATTTCTCAGAAACACCGGCTAACTCTTTCATAAAATCATGCAATCGATCAAGCGTATCGTGTACACAATCTTTTAACTTACCCAGGTCTCCTTCAAACTCTTCCGCATCTAAACGGACACTAAAATTACCTTGAGCCACTTCATTCATTAACCGCCCCATTGATTGGATGGCTCTTTTTAATTTTTCGTTATTGGCATCGGCTTCTTGCTGGTGAAGTGCAACGGCTGTCTGTGCGCGATTGGCTTCAATGACTTTTTCATCCGACAGTTTTTTCTGTTTATCCAGTTCACCGAGTTTAACTTCTAGGTTTTGACTGGCTTCCATGGCCTTTTTTGATGCCTGTCGAATTTGCAACATCAAAATCCCTACCAATATCAGCATCAACAACACCAACCCGATTAGCAAATTAGCCAATAACACGATAAAGTCGTTAACTTTACGGTGCTCTTGCACATAATAGTCATGCGCAGTCTCAATCGCTTGTTCAATTTCGGAGTTACTGATTTGGGTTAATAAGCTATTGACGTGATCCTGATAGTTCAATATCAAGTTTACATGGGTTTTTAAGTTATTAAAACTCTGTTGGCTTAACGATTTTTTAAAGCGATCGATCAAACTCAATGTCACAATAATTTGCGACTTGGGAACGTTCACATTACCTTCTATATATTGATACAACATCGATTCTAAATTGGTAATCAACTGTTTCATCTGCATGGTATTTTCTGAAAGCCGATCTACGCGAATCAACTCAGGGAAATAGCCTCTAGAATTCTTTAAAAGCGAATTAATCTTCATAAAATCCGAAATTTGTTGATCTAATAAATCCGCCTCTTTGACAATAATTTGTGCATACTGCTGCATTTGCGCTTTCACATCTTCGTCCAAAAACTCTGGAACATAACGCATGGCATGGGCTTGGCGTCTGAGTTTAACCATATTGGCCTGTAAAAAATCGTAATGACCAATTCCGCCCTGGCCAGCCTTATAGGCATTTTCAGATGCCCGTAAAAAAAAGTTCTCAAGCTTTGAAAAGCCTTGTAAATAATCTTTGTTATGGGCTTCATTAATACTGGGTTTAATGGCGACGATGGTCAGAACCCCAACCAAAATAGCACCGATTAAAGTGATTAAAAGGGTATTGGAAGAATTTTTCATAATGTTAGAACCTATCAAGTTACCCTAAGCGTTATTGTTTTGGTGGATCAATCGGCGTGGTTTTCAACTCGCCCGATAAACTTTTCAAGAACGCAGCGATTTTTGTGCGCTCATTTGGCGGGATTTCCCGACCCAATTGATTTAACCCCATGATATTAATTGCTTCATCTAAGGTTTGCGCTAAGCCATTGTGGAAATAAGGTGCGGTATGCTCAACATTGCGCAATGAAGGCACCTTAAACACATTTCGATCGGTTGGACGTTGTGTTTGGTTAAACAGCCCTAAATCAACCGTTTTTTCATTTTTCTCATCAAAATACGCTTTTAGCGCGCCAAATTTTTGCATCATATTACCGCCAAAGTTAACCCCTTGATGACAGGCGACACAGCCGTACGACTGAAACAACCGATACCCTTCCTGCTGCTCGGCAGTCAAAGCATTATCATCACCTCTTAAATATTCATCAATTGGTGCTGGCGTAATCAAACTTCGTTCAAATTCGGCAATGGCATCCGTCACAGTATATTGATTAATGCCTTGGGTGGGATAGATTGCATCAAATAATTTCTGATAGGTTTCTACCGCTTGCAAAGAGGCAATTACATTCGGCCATTTAGCGCCCATTTCAATTGGGTTTTCTACAGGGCCCTCTGCTTGTTTACGAAGACTTTCTGCGCGACCATCCCAAAACTGTTTAAAGTTAAAACCCGAATTCAAAGTGGTTGGCGCATTAATAGACCCTTTTTGACGGTTAATACCCGTTGAAACCGGTTGATTATCATCGCCTCCAATCGCCAAGACATGACAGCTGGCACAAGAAAGTTTACCGTTACCAGAAAGACGCGTATCGTGATATAGCATGTTTCCTAACCGAACCTTATCTTCTGAAAGATTTAAAGACGCCAAACTGGGCATGGGTTGGTGATACTTGGTACGAGCAGTCGTTCTAGCCTTTTCCAGCATCGTTGGTTCTTGGGCGGTTTTTTGATAGTCAATGTAACTATAATCCCCCGCTTCACAGCCAACCAATGCTAAAAAACCGCACAAAATGGCGACATATTTTAAAATCGGTTTGTACATTTCTTTCCCTCTGAAATGAAATAAAATAAAATAAAACTTAAGTTACTGTAATATTTGTCAATTTACAAATGCAGAAGCAAGTTCTAATATTGAACAAATGCAACATAAAATCTCAATTTATAGCCTAAACTCAAAGCGCCTATGGCTTCACAACTTAATACACCTGGAAATGGTGTAATCCTTACCTTGTTTAACTTTTTGGTAATTTCCAAACACTTCCATAAAGTTACGTTTCATATATTGCCGTAACCCATTAATGGTGACCACAACAAATTGTCCCCCGGGGGCTAATTGTTGATTGACATCATGTAATAGGATTAAAAGCATTTCTTTTCCGACCTTCGCGGGGATGTTTGATACCACGGTGGTAAAGCGCATCTCTTTAGGAACAGCACTGAGTCCATTGGACAAATAGGCTTTAGCATGCTTCAACCCATTCACTTGGGCATTTTTATTGGCATATTCCACTGCAACAAAATCTTTATCGACTAAATGCACCTCTCCTGAACTATTGGCCGCTATGGCCAACCCTAAAGGGCCATAGCCACAACCAATGTCCAAGGCAATCTCTTGTTCGGATAAGGTTAAATGTTTTAACAGCAAATGGGTGCCTGCATCGATTTCACGGGGGCTAAAAACCCCCCAAGTGCTATGAAAGGTCAGGGGGGTTCCTTTTAACTCAGATTGAAAAACAATATCTTGTTTCAGGCGGGCTATGTCAGTCATGCCATTTCCTAATGTTACAAAGTTAAATTTAGTGGCGCTTTCTATCGATGTAAAAGCGATGATTTTGATATGATATGCGCCCGCTATTGTATCTTTTTTGTAAGGCTCGCGAATGGATTTCCCACTATGCATGGACTAAATGATCGTCAACTAAAGGGTGTCATGCACATAGAAACCCCTGCCTTGGTTTTGGCCGGGGCGGGTTCCGGCAAAACCCGTGTGATTACCGAAAAAATTGCCTACCTAATTCGCAAGCATGATATTCGCCCCCATCATATTTATGCGCTCACCTTTACCAATAAAGCGGCAAAGGAAATGAAAGAACGGGTCAGCAAACTGCTTAAAAATGATCCCAGCAAAGGCTTAAATGTCTCTACCTTTCACAATTTGGGTCTGAATATTATTCGCCAGGAATACAAAACTCTCGGTTATAAAGCTTCTTTTTCCATTATGGATGCCACAGATACCAAACAAATTCTCAAAGAACTGATGAAAAAGCAGCAATTGAGCGAAGAAGAATTGGACGGTATCCAATGGGATATTTCCAATTGGAAAAATGGCCATATTAGCCCACAACAGGCGCTAGAAGAAGCTGAAGACAACTTGCAACAAGCACGCGCCATCCTCTATGACTATTACCAAAAGCAACTTCACGCTTACAACTCAGTTGACTTCGATGATTTGATTGGCTTGCCGGTTCGATTATTTCAAGAACACCCGCAGATTTTGGATAAATGGCAAAACAAAGTCCGTTATTTATTGGTGGATGAATATCAAGATACCAATGCCGCACAATATGCGCTGGTTAAGCAGCTCGTGGGTGTTCATGCCAAATTCACCGTGGTTGGGGATGACGACCAATCGATTTATGCCTGGCGCGGCGCTCAGCCTGAAAATCTGGCATTACTGCAACAAGACTTTCCAAACTTGGAAGTCATTAAGCTGGAACAAAACTATCGCTCCAGTAATCGCATCCTGCAAGCGGCCAATGCCCTGATTGCTCAGAATCCTCACGTATTTGAAAAGCAACTCTGGTCTGAAATGGGGATGGGGGATTTTTTGCGGGTGCTGGCTTGCACCGATGAAAACCATGAAGCGGAAAGGGTGATTTCGGAAATCATTGTGCATAAATTCAAGCACAAAACCCAATTTAAAGACTATGCCATTCTCTATCGTGGCAATTTCCAATCCCGCCTGTTCGAGCGCGCATTGCGAGAGCAAAATATTCCTTATAAATTATCCGGTGGACAATCCTTCTTTGACAAGGCGGAAATTAAAGACATCATGAGTTATCTTAAACTCATTGTTAATCCAGATGATGACGCCGCTTTTTTACGCATCATCAACACCCCAAGGCGGGAGATGGGCGCTTCAACCATTGAAAAACTGGCTCGCTATGCTACGGGGCGCGATATTAGCCTGTTTGATGCCACCCAAGAACTGGGACTTAGCACCCAACTCAGTGGCAAAGCTTTACAAAGAGTGCAACATTTCGGCAGCTTGTTATTGTCTTGGGCACAAACGGCCGAATCTCTCGAAGGCATGGACGTTATCAGCTTTATTCGCCAACTGATTGAACAAATCGAATATGATAATTGGCTGCAAGAAACCAGCAACACCCCTCGCCAAGCAGAAAAACGCATTGAAAATATTCGGGATCTTTTCCTCTGGATTGAACGCATTCTCAAAAAAGCCGAAGAAGAGGATGGCGAATCACTGCGGTTAGAAAAGATTGTCGCCCACATGACCCTGATGGATTTAATGGAACGAAATGAGGATGACAGTGAAGGCAACCAGGTCACACTTATGACCCTGCATGCTTCAAAAGGACTGGAATTTCCCCATGTCTTTTTAATTGGCATGGAAGAAGAACTGTTGCCCCATAAACAAAATCTGGAATCTCCGGGCCTAGAGGAAGAAAGGCGTTTAGCGTATGTCGGCATTACCCGAGCACAGCGCAGTTTAACCATGACCTATGCCAAAAAACGCAAAAAATATGGTGAACAGCTGTCTTGCGAACCCAGTCGATTTTTAAATGAACTGCCTGATGACTGCATCCAATGGGAAGGCAAACCCGGCGTGGAAAGATCCCCTGAAGAACAAAAATTGCTTGGCAATGCCCATTTAGACAATCTCAAAGCCATGCTTAATGCGTCCTAACAAGGAGCCATCAGATGCGACCTGCCATCCCTCAGTTTACGCTTACCAATCAACCCAAAATCCATTTTCAATGGGATTGTTTATCGGCTTTAACCGAATCAATCCTTCAAAAGCAATGGCGCTCTATGGTATTGATTTCCAGTCAATTTTTAGCCAGGCCTGGGCAATTTTCAGCCAATTTTATCGCTCATTTACAACAAGCCGATTGTCGCGTAACGGTTTTTACCGTATCGGGTGAGCCCTCCCCTGAGCTAATTGACACCTTAGTCAAGGCCAGCCCTAAAGACACTCAGGGGGTAATAGGCATTGGCGGTGGCAGTGTATTAGACACCGCCAAAGCGGTGGCAGGACTCATTCCCAGTCAAACCTCTGTCTATGACTATTTAGAAGGCGTGGGCAAAGCCCGTCCTTTTACCGGCTCAACCTATCCCTTTATTGCTGTCCCCACTACCGCCGGCACCGGCAGCGAAACCACCAAAAATGCCGTGTTATCGCGACTGGGTGAATTTAAAAAATCCTTCCGGGATGACAAACTGCTGGCGCAAGAAGTTTGGTTAGATCCGCGTTTTGTAGAAAGCTGTCCGGGTCAGGTGCGCTATGCCACCGGCATGGACGCTTTTACCCAATTACTGGAATCCTATACCACCCGAAAAGCCAACCCCTTTACCGATGCGTTGGCTTGGCAGGGTATGCAACTGTTTCAATCTGTTAAGGCTGAGTTTCTCGCTCAACCGTCAACCCCCTCTAATAAACTGTCTAGCCATTTAATGCTGGCAGCGAGTTTTTCAGGCATTACGCTCGCTAATGCGGGTTTGGGCGCTGTTCATGGACTCGCCGGGCCGATTGGTGCGTTTTTTGAGGCGCCGCATGGTGAAGTCTGTGCCGCTTTACTGGCGCCCATTACCCAAGCGAACCTCAGCGCTTTAGAGGCTGCCACAACACCCGAAGCCATTCAAACCTTAAAAAAATACGCCCGAATTGGCCAACTGTTTAACCCCAATGCACAGACCCAAGCACAACAATTATCGAGTTTAATCGACGCTTTAACCGAACTGGCCGCCCCCCTTCAAGGCTTATCCACCTATGGTTTAACCTCAAATACCCTAGATGCTGTTATTGAGAACTGTCGAGCAGGAAGCATGCTGGGTAACCCCATAGTACTAAGCGATACGGTATTGCGCCATGCGATTTTACAAGCCTTATAACGCCTTGGTCAGCTCATGAGCAGACACAACCATTGATATTTCAATTCGTTGTTATTTATTGTAAAATCGGCAAGTACTCAATTTACGCCCTAAACAGGACTTTTTCATGAACACTCGCCCGCTTTCACGTTCGTTTTTTTTCTATGGTTTAGTCAGTTTATTATTAAGCCTATTGAGTGGTCACGCTGTTTATGCGGCAGAGCCGGCTATGACCCATATTGAAGCGGGCGTTTATAGCTTAACCAAAATTAAAGAAGGCCCGAGTAATGTCGCTGACCGCTATCAGGATCTGGATCAGGATGGTGTTAAAGATGCTTTAGACCATTGTCCAAACACGACACCTGAACAATCAGTCGATGCATTTGGCTGCGAACCCGACACAGATAAAGACGGTGTTTTTGACCGTCTGGATCAATGCCCGGAAACCCCCAAAACCATCGCCGTTAATTTCCTCGGCTGTGAAGGGGATGAAGATATCGATGGCGTATTAGACAGCAAAGACCGTTGCCCCGGAACCCCTCTCGGTACCAAAGTCAACGCATATGGGTGCAAACTCGAAACCGATGATGATCAAGATGGTGTTCAAAACAATAAGGATCAATGTCCAAACACCCCCGCTAACGCCATCGTCAACCAATATGGCTGCCCACCGGAAGAAGTGGTTATCACCAATATTATCTTCAATACCGGTTCTTATGAAATTCGTGCAGACCAAAAAGCTATTCTGGATAAAGATATCAGTCGACTTAGAGATGTCTCCGCCGAAGAAGTGGTTATCATCACCGGCTACACCGATGACCGAGGTTCCGAAGAAAGTAACATGAAACTGTCTTGGAATCGTGCTAACTCAACCAAGGACTACTTTGTGAAAACCTTTAATTACAACCCCAATCAAATTTTGATTTTAGGCAGAGGTGAGTCAGATCCGATGACAACCAACGCGACCCCGGAAGGTCGCCAAGCCAACCGTCGCATCACCTTCTCGATTATGGATAAACGGATTATTCCTAAAGATGTCCGATTAAATATTCCGAATGAGATGAAACATTATAATCGCTATCAGAATAGACCTTAAGCGACTCGGCGCGGCATGGCACTCAGTCGTTTAAACCATTGGGTTTGGCTTATCGCCCTGCTCGGGACATTCAGTTTTGGGAGTTTCAATTTAGCGGCAAAAGAACCACAGCAACTGGTGACCGCTAAACACCTTCAACAAGCTGAGAAAAAATATGGCATCCTGGCCAAGCGTCGTTTGCAAGCATGGCAAGCGCTGATCAATCAATATGCTCAAAAACCGGAACGATTAGTTCTACAAAAGGTCAACAATTTTTTTAACCAAGCCCGCTTTACCAACGATATCGATCTATGGAAACAAAGTGATTACTGGGCCACCCCTTATGAGTTTCTAGGCATCGATGCCGGCGATTGCGAAGATTTTGTGATCGCCAAATACTTTACGTTGAAAGCGATGGGGGTGGATGAATCAAAACTCTACCTGACCTATGTTAAGGCTGTTCGACTAAAACAGGCGCATATGGTTCTTACCTATTTTAAAACCCCTAAATCCATTCCATTGGTACTGGATAACCTAACCGACCAAATCCTAAAGGCAACCCAACGAAAGGATCTCATCCCGATTTATAGTTTTAACGGCGATGGTTTATGGCTTTCAAAACAGCGTGGTAAAGGTCAAGCCGTATCGGGCGGAACAGATCAATTAAAGAATTGGAATCAACTATTACAACGGATGGCTCCGTGAGATGGCTTCAACACATCTCACTTAACATAGAGGAATCTGCTCATGAGCTTGAGTAAACAAATGATTATTTTTATTGCGTCACTCCTCATCGTATTATTGCTGGGAACCTTTCTACTAAATCTCAATAATACGCGATCTTTTTTAGAAGCACAGTTACAGTCTCATGCGCAGGACACAGCGACCTCTTTGGGTCTCTCACTCAGTTCTGTGGCGGATCCGGAAGATCCCTCCAGTATGGAAACCATGGTCAATGCAGTATTTGACCGAGGCTACTATCGTCATATCACCATTGAAGATGTGGATGGCATTTTAATTTACAAAAAAACCAACCCCAAACATATTGATGGCATTCCCCGCTGGTTTATTGACGTCTTGTCTATCGAAGCACCTGAAGCCAAGTCGCTGATTCAAACAGGCTGGATGCCTATTGGAACACTCACGGTACAAAGTCATCCCGGCTATGCTTATATTGAACTTTGGAATACGGCAAAGAACCTGCTGCTATGGTTTAGCTTGGCAGCACTCGTTGCTATTTTTATGGCGATGACAGCGTTAAAACTGCTATTACGTCCACTCAAAGCAATGGAAAAACAAGCAGAGGCCATCGTACGCAAAGAATACTTATTACAGGACGCCCTACCCAGTACAACGGAATTCAAACAAGTTGTCTCAGCAATGAATGCGATGGTTTCAAAAATGAAAACCATTTTTGACCGAGATGCCCGCCATGCCGAAAAGTTACAAAAAATCGCTTATCAAGATCGTGTAACAGGTCTGAGCAACCGAGTGCATTTTGAAATGAATATCGATGCACTGCTTGATAAAAATACCGAGGCAGTTTCCGGTGCCATTTGTCTGGTACGCATTGAAGCCCTCAAAACGCTCAATGATCAATATGGTTACTTAGTTGGAGATAAAACGGTCAAACTGATTGCCGATAAATTGAAGCAACTTTTTGCAGATGAAGAGGCACTTTACGCGCGCTTGAACGGAACGGAACTCTTGGCGGTCATGCCAAGTCATAAGGCAGAGACATTAATCCCCTCAGCACAGGCGTTAAGCCAAGCGATGCCGGCGATTCTTGCGTCACTAGAAATTGAAACGGCGCCGACTCAACTGGCCGTTGGCTTAATCGATTATGAGCCGGGGACCACACGGGGCGCGCTCTTGTCACAACTTGATTTTGCTGTTAAAAAAGCCAACCAACAACCCGAAAATGAACGTTATTATTATCAGCCTCAAGACAATACCCCTGAAAGCCACTTGGCTTGGCAGGACATCCTTGATGATGCCATCCAACAACAACGATTTATCCTGTTCCAGCAAATTGCTTATGCGGTCAATCAGCAAATCCATGAACGTGAACTATTGATTCGATTAAAAGATCAGGATGGCAATATTCACCCTGCCGGCTATTTTATGCCCGCTGCTCAAAAGCTCAACAAAATCAGTTCAATCGATAAAATCGTTATTCAGTTGGCGATCGCAGCGCTTCCGCAACTGGCATTGCAGGACGATGAGCACCTTAGTATCAATCTCTCGCGCGCATCTCTATTAGATGAACATTTTACAGCTTGGCTTTTGTCATTGATGACACCTGACGTCGCCAAGCACCTTGCCTTTGAAGTTGCCGAAACGCTGGTGACCTCAAACCCACAAACCATTAGCCAACTGATGAACACCTTAAAGACACGCAAAATCCGGGTTGGCATAGATCAATTTGGTAATCAATTTGGCAATATGAATTATTTACAGTCATTGCGCCCGGACTACATTAAATTAAATGCCTCCTTTACCAAAGGGATTGAGCAGGATGAACAAACCCACTCTTATGTGGCCAGCTTGATCGAAATGGGACAAACACTCGATATTGATATTATTGCCATGTCTGTCGAAACAGAAGCTCAGGTGAAAGCCTTCCAAGCTTTGGGCATCACCACTGTTCAGGGATACTTTTTTGGACCGCCTAAACCCCTTATGAAGGGATAAAGTTGATACCCTTTTAACCCCCTGAAAAGCTTATAAACAAAAGAAATATGCACCAAAATAGCTTTTAGCTTGATTATTAGTAACTATTCACCCCCCCCACGACTAATCAACCTGATGAAGGGCGATGTCATCCGTCATAAAAGCTAACGGCTCCCCTTTAAAAAGCGATGCCATGGCCTGTGAGCCACTGACACCTTGTTTA
>Ga0307273_1000193_pt1 | contig 14189 bp, 18 predicted proteins | sample CG04metaT_FD_203175 | JGI IMG/M metagenome (GOLD analysis project Ga0307273, IMG submission 203175) | Metatranscriptome of freshwater viral communities from high-CO2 subsurface aquifer at Crystal Geyser, Utah, USA - CG04 (Metagenome... | ecosystem: Environmental > Aquatic > Deep subsurface >...
ATCTCGTTCCTTTCTCGAACGGCTAAATATGCCTCACACACAAAAATTCTGACAGGCTCGGGCGCCTACAACGCGGTCAAGTTCGCACTTGAGGGCATTGCCGACACCCTGCGCATGGAACTGGCCGGTACGGGCATCGAGGTCTGCCTGGTGGAGCCGGGGCCGATCATTTCCCGCTTCCGGGAAAACTGCCGGGCGCCGTTCGAGCGCCACATCGACTGGCGTAACAGCGTGCATCGCGGTCAGTATAAAGACCAGTTGGCCCGACTCGCCAAGCCCGGTCCGGCCGCACCGTTCACCTTGCCGCCCGAGGCGGTGCTGGCGAAAGCAATCCACGCACTGGAAAGCCGCCGGCCCCGGCCGCGCTATCAGGTGACCGTGCCGGCCGTGCTGTTCTGGCGACTGAAACGGTTTTTGTCGACACGGGCCATGGACTGGCTGTCGATACGCGCCTCGGGCGGCGGCAAACGGTAGTAGAATTCGACCCGCCCACCCACTCGGCCTCTCTTTCGCCCTCAATGCGTATCCTGCTCAGCAACGATGACGGTTATTTCGCCCCCGGCCTCGCCGCGCTGGCCGCGGCCTTGACCGATGCGGGCCACAAAATCACCGTGGTGGCGCCGGAGCGCGACCGCAGCGGGGCCAGCAATTCGCTCACCCTGGACCGGCCGCTGGTGGTCCGTCAGGCGCCATCCGGCTTCCACTATGTCAACGGCACACCGACCGATTGCGTCCACCTGGCGGTGACTGGCCTGTTGCCGGAACTGCCGGACATGGTGATCTCTGGCATCAACCACGGCGCCAACATGGGCGATGACACGGTCTATTCCGGCACTGTGGCGGCAGCGACCGAAGGCTTCATGCTCGGCATCCCGGCTATCGCCATCTCGCTGGTCGGCAGCGGCCAGGACCATTTCGATACCGCCGCCGGCGTGGCGATCGATCTGGTCGAGCGCTTCGCGGCGCGGCCTTTCCCGCAAGCGGTGCTGCTCAATGTCAATGTCCCGGATGTGCCGCGCGAGGTCATCGCCGGCGTCGAGGTCACTCGCCTGGGCCGGCGCCACAAGGCCCAGGACACGGTCAAGACCGTCAATCCGCGCAACCAGACCATGTACTGGGTCGGCGCCGCCGGGGGCGCCCAGGATTCGGGGTCGGGCACCGATTTCCATGCCGTGGCCCGCAACCTGGTCTCGGTTACGCCGCTGCAACTTGACCTGACCCACTATCCCCAGATGGCGGCGGTAGGCGATTGGCTGGGCAAATGAATCTGCACGGCGGCATCGGCATGACCTCGCAACGCACCCGCGCGCGGATGATCGACCGTCTGCTCGAACAAGGTATCAAAAGCCCGTTGGTACTCGATGCCATGGCCGCAGTGCCGCGCCACATTTTTTTGGAAGAGGGTCTGCAACACCGGGCCTATGAAGACACGCCGCTGCCCATCGGCGAAGGCCAGACCATCTCCAGTCCCTATATCGTTGCCCTGACCTGCGAGTTGGCTAGCCGGGGTAATCCTATGGATATCGTCCTGGAGATCGGCGGCGGCGGCGGTTATCAGGCCGCCGTGCTGGCCCGGCTGGCCAAGAAGGTGGTGAGCCTGGAGCGCATCGCCAAGCTGGTGGGCAAGGCACGCCGTACCCTGCGCGAGTTGCGCATCAATAATGTGCTCATCAAGAACGTCGACGGCACCTACGGTTATCCGGCTGGCGCGCCCTATGACGCCATCGTGGTGGCGGCGGCCATGCCCTTCATCCCGGATGAGCTGAAGGCCCAGTTGAAGCCCGGCGGCCGGCTGGTGGCGCCGGTGGGGCGAGGCGAGGTGCAGCACCTGATGGTGGTCGAGGCCAGGGAAAACGGCTACTCCGAACGCGATATGGAGGCGGTGAAGTTCGTGCCGCTGTTGCCGGGTGTGGCTTGATGCGTGGTGTCGGCTGGCTGTTGCCGTGGGTGCTTGGTTTGTCGGCTTGTTCCTTCAGCCAGCCGGCTGCGCCGATCCGCGATGCGGCCCACCACGGCGGCCATACGGTTCACCATCCGGTGCGGCCGGCGATCGATCGGGTCACGGTCCGAGAGGGCGATAACCTGTTCCGGATCGCCTTCGATCATGGCTTGGATTACCGTCAACTGGCGCAGTGGAACGGGCTGGCCGATCCAGATAAGATTCGCGTCGGCGATAGCCTGCGCCTGACGCCGCCGCCCGAACGGGCGCCGGACGACACGCCGCTTGTCGTAAATCCGGCACCACCGACGGTCAAATCCGCGCCGCCGACCAATGCAGTCGAGGACATGACCGACGCGGCCCCCTCCGGCTGGGTCTGGCCGGCCAAAGGCCGGGTAGTCACCGCGTTTGGCGGCCGCGCCGGAGCGAAAGGCATCGACATCGCTGGTAAACCGAACAGCCCGGTGCTGGCCGCCGCGCCGGGTCGGGTGATCTATGTCGGCGCTGGTTTACGCGGTTACGGTAAGTTGGTCATCGTTAAACATAGTAATATTCTACTGTCCGCATACGGCCACAATGACCGTGTGTTGGTCGCCGAAGGCCAGACCGTGAGGCTGGGACAGCCCATTGCGGCGATGGGTAATACCGATGCCGAGCGAGTAAAGCTGCATTTCGAGATACGGGAATATGGCAAGCCCGTGGACCCTATGACGTATTTGTCCGGTACGCCGGATTGAGCCTTAAGGATACGACGATGCAGGAAGACGAATTCGTGGAACCCGACGAACTGGCGCCGCCGTCCGGAAGTGACTCGTCCGAAGCGGTTGGGCCGGCTGGCGAGTCGGATCGCGCACTTGACGAGACGCATGATGTCACCCAGCTTTATCTCAACGAGATAGGCCGCGAGTCGCTACTGACCCCGGCCGAAGAACGAAAACTGACGCAGCGCGTGCGCCAGGGTGATTTTGCCGCCCGGCAGCAGATGATCGAACACAACCTGCGGCTGGTGGTGAATATCGCCAAGCACTATGCCAACCGCGGCCTTACCCTGCTCGATCTGATCGAGGAGGGTAACCTCGGTTTGATGCACGCGCTGGACAAGTTCGAGCCGGAGCGGGGCTTCCGCTTCTCGACCTATGCCACCTGGTGGATACGGCAGAATGTCGAGCGGGCGATCATGAATCAGTCGCGCACCATCCGCCTGCCGGTGCATATCATCAAGGAGATGAATATCTACCTGCGCGCTCAGCGTCATCTGGAGTCTCACGGTGTGCCCGACGCCGGTCCCGAGGAGATCGCAGCCTTGACCGACAAGCCGGTGGCGGATGTCCGCCGACTCATGCGCCTTAACGAGCACATGGCCTCGCTCGATGCGCCGCTGGACATCGACCCCAGCCTATCGATCGGCGAGGCCATCGCCGACGAGAATTCGGAGATGCCGGAGGACATGCTGCAAGCCTTCGAGGTCGAGCAGTACATCCACGAATGGCTGAGCGAGTTACCCGACAAGCACCGCTGGGTGATCGAACGGCGCTTCGGTCTCAATGAGCAAGGCATCGCTACCCTGGAGGTGCTGGCCGAGCAACTGGGCGTCACCCGCGAGCGGGTCCGGCAGGTGCAGTTGGAGGGTTTGCAGACCCTGCGCCGTATCCTGCGCCGTAAAGGCGTCGATAAGGAAGGCCTGTTTTGAAATTGGCGTCAATATTGCCTTGGCGCGAGATCGACAGCATTCTGCTGGACCTGGACGGCACCCTGCTGGACCTCTATTTCGACAACCATTTCTGGCAGGTTCATGTACCGGCAAAATATGCCGAACGCCATGGTTTGACCGCGACCGAGGCTCATGCCGAGTGCTTCCGCCGTTATGACGCCAAGGCCGGGACGCTGGATTGGTACTGCGTCGACTACTGGACCGCGGCGCTGGACCTGGATATTGCCCAACTCAAGGAACAACTGAGTCACCTGATCCAGGTCCATCCGGATGTGCGGGAATTCCTGGCGGCGGCCCATCTGGCCGGCAAGCGCGTGGCGCTGGTGACCAACGCCCATCGCACCAGCCTTGCCATGAAGATGCGGCAAACTGGTCTGGAGGCGTATTTCGACGCCATCCATTCTTCGCACAGTTTCGGTATCGCCAAGGAAGACCCGGCGTTCTGGACGGCGCTGAGTCAGGTGGAGCCTTTTGACCCCGCCCGCGCCCTGCTGGTCGACGACAGCCTGCCGGTGCTACGCTCGGCGGCGGTCTTTGGTATCCGCCATTTGCTGGCCATCCGCCAGCCTGATAGCCGATTACCCGCCAAGGACACCGCCGAGTTTTTGGCTATTCACCGATTTTCCGAGGTTATGCCGCTATGAATAAGAACATCCTGCCCCAGGATTTGCAGTCGCTACGTCGCAACTATCTTTTCTCTGGGCTAGACGGCGACCAGTTCCTGGAAGCGATGTCGCATGCCGCGTCGCTGGAGGTGCAGGCCGGCCAGTTGCTGTTTGCCCGGGGCGATGCGGTAGAGGCCTTCTACTGGGTCGCCGAGGGTCTGGTACGGCTGTTTCGTAGTTCTCCCCAGGGCGATGAGAAGGTCATCGAGCTGGTCGGCCCCGGACGTTTCTTCGCTGAAGCCGCCTTGTTCATGGGCGGGCACTTTCCGGTCAATGCCGCAGCGCAAGTCGACTCGCGCCTGATTGCCGTCGACGGCGCCAGTTTCCGGACCTGGCTGGCCCAGGATGCCAGCCGTTGCTTCAAGCTGCTGGCCGGCATGAGCGCAAAGCTGCATAAACTGGTCGATGAGATCGACGGCCTGACCCTGATGAAGGGCGCTGACCGGCTGCTGCAATACTTGCTCGACCATTCCGAGCCGGACGCCGCCGGCCAGACAGTGGTCGATCTGGAGGCACCCAAACAGATCATCGCTTCACGCATCGGGGTCAAGCCGGAGACCCTGTCGCGGCTGCTGCACAAGCTTTCCGGCCTCGGCTACATCGAGGTGAAGGAAAACCACATCTTAATCAAGGACGAAGATAGCCTGCGCACGGCAGGCGGGCTGGATTAGCCGACAATCAGCGCCGCCGCGACCTTGCGGCCCTCGGCGGCAAGGATGTTGTAGGTCCGGCAGGCGGCGCCGGTATCCATGTGTTCCAGGCCGATCCCGGCCGCGATCAGGGTCTGGTATAGCGAGGGATGAGGGAACCGGTGCCGGACGCCGACGCCGAGCAGCACCAGCTCCGGGCGCAGCTCGGCCAGTTGACTGAAATGCGCCGGCGTCAGTTGTTCGAAGTCAGCCACCGACCAATCCGGCAAAATCGTTTCTGGCAGCACGATCAGGCTGCTGCGATGGCGCTGTCCATTGATCTGGATATAACCATCCCCGTAAGCGGAGATCAGATTCAGCCCAGGGGCGGAGGAAAGATGCAGTTTCATGGGGTGTCGGGTAAAATTGGACGCTCTCGCAAGCATAGCGCACGACCATGCTGGAATTACCGATGAATCGCCCGATTTTTGGCCTACCAGACACTCTGGAAGACATGACGTGAGCCCCGCCAAACGAGTCAAAAAGCTCCACATGCGCCCACTAAAGAAGTCCGCCAAGCTCGCCAACGTCTGCTATGACATACGCGGACCGGTCATGGCCCGCGCCAAGCAGTTGGAGGAGGAGGGCCACCGCATCCTCAAGCTCAATATTGGCAATCTGGCGCCGTTCGGCTTCGATGCCCCGGAGGAGATCGTTCAGGACGTTATCCGCAACCTGCCCGACGCGGCCGGTTATTGCGACTCCAAGGGCCTGTTTGCAGCGCGCAAGGCGATCATGCACGAGACCCAGCGGATCGGCATCAAGGGCGTGCAAATCGAGGACATCTACATCGGCAACGGTGTTTCCGAATTGATCGTGATGACCATGCAGGCCCTGCTCGATGCTGGCGACGAGGTACTGCTACCCGCGCCGGATTACCCACTGTGGACCGCCGGCGTTACCCTGGCCGGCGGCACGCCGCGCCATTACCTGTGCGACGAGGGCGCCGGCTGGCTGCCTGATCTGGACGACATCCGGGCCAAGGTCACAGCCAAGACCAAGGCCATCGTCATCATCAATCCGAACAACCCGACCGGTGCGCTGTATCCGGACGACTTACTCAAGGAGTTGATCGAGATCGCCCGCGAACATCAACTGGTGATCTGCGCCGATGAGATCTACGACAAGATGCTCTACGACGGCGCCAAGCATACGGCCATGGCCTCGTTGGCCGATGACCTGTTGATATTGACCTACAACGGGCTATCCAAGAACTACCGCTCCTGCGGTTACCGTACCGGCTGGGTGGCGCTGTGCGGTGAGAAGCGTCACGCCCAGGACTTCATCGAAGGCCTGACCATGCTGGCCTCGATGCGTTTATGCGCCAATGTGCCAGCCCAATTTGCGATCCAGACCGCCCTGGGCGGCTATCAAAGCATTAACGAACTGGTGGCGCCGGACGGCCGTCTGACCCGCCAACGCGACCTAGCCTGGGAGATGCTCAACGCCATCCCCGGCGTAACCTGCGTCAAACCCAAGGCGGCCCTGTACCTATTCCCCCGGCTAGACCGCAAGGTCTACCCGATCCAGGATGACCAGCAGTTCATCCTGGAGATGCTGGAAGAGGAAAAGGTGCTGGTGGTTCAGGGTAGCGGCTTCAACTGGCCCCATCCGGACCATTTCCGGGCGGTCTTCCTGCCCCATGAAGAGGTGCTGCGCGAGGCCTTCCAGCATATGGAACGGTTCCTGGCCAACTACCGCAAACGCCACTCAACCTGATTTCACTATTTACTAAAAGCTTATTAACGACGATGAAACCCATTAACGTAGGTCTGCTAGGCATAGGCACCGTCGGCGGCGGCGTCTGGACGGTACTGAAGCGCAACGAAGAAGAAATCAGCCGCCGCGCCGGCCGGTCCATCCGTATTAGCCATGTCGCCGACCGCAACCTGGACCATGTCCGCAACGTGACCGGCGGCGGCGCCAGGATTACCGACGATGCTTACGCCGTGGTTGCCGACCCCGACATCGACATCGTGGTCGAGTTGATCGGCGGCTACACCGTGGCCCGCGACCTGGTGCTCAAAGCGATCGAAAACGGTAAGCACGTGGTTACTGCCAACAAGGCGCTGCTCGCCGTGCATGGCAACGAAATCTTCGCTGCCGCCCAGAAAAAAGGCGTCATGGTGGCCTTCGAGGCCGCCGTGGCCGGTGGCATCCCGATCATCAAGGCCCTGCGCGAGGGACTCTCGGCCAACCGCATCCAGTGGCTGGCCGGCATCATCAACGGCACCACCAACTTCATCCTGTCCGAGATGCGCGACAAGGGTCTGGCCTTCGCCGACGTGTTGAAGGAGGCCCAGCGCCTGGGTTATGCCGAGGCCGATCCGACCTTCGACATCGAGGGCGTCGACGCTGCCCACAAGGCCACCATCATGTCGGCCATCGCCTTCGGTATCCCGATGCAGTTCGACAAGGCCTATATCGAGGGCATCTCGAAACTGGATGCGACCGACATTAAATATGCCGAGCAATTGGGCTACCGGATCAAGCTGCTGGGCATCGCCAAGCACAAAAAAAACGGTATCGAACTGCGCGTCCATCCGACCCTGATCCCGACCAAGCGCCTGATCGCCAATGTCGAGGGCGCCATGAATGCGGTGCTGGTCTGGGGTGACGCGGTCGGTGCCACGCTGTATTACGGCAAGGGCGCCGGCGCCGAGCCGACCGCCTCGGCGGTGATCGCCGATCTGGTCGATGTAACCCGCCTGCATACCGCCGACCCGAAAAACCGGGTGCCGCACCTGGCCTTCCAGCCCGATCGCCTGTCCGATCTACCTATACTGCCCATGGCGGAGGTCGAGACCGCCTACTACCTGCGCCTCACCGCCGCCGATAAGCCTGGGGTCCTGGCCGACATCACCCGGATACTGGCCGACCTGTCGATCTCCATTGATGCCATGCTGCAGAAAGAGCCGGCCGAAGGGGAGTCGCAAACCGACGTGGTGATACTGACCCATGTGGCGTTGGAGAAGGACGTCGATGCCGCCATCGTGCGCATCGAGGCACTGGCCAGCATCACCGGCAAGGTGACGCGCATCCGGATGGAAGAACTGAACGGCTAAACGAAATCGAAGGCGGTTTCATGAACTACATCAGCACACGGGGTAACGCCCCCGCGCAAACCTTCTCGCAAATTCTGCTCGGCGGCCTGGCCCCCGACGGCGGCCTGTACCTGCCCGAGACTTATCCCCGGTTCAGCGCCGACGACCTGGCGGTGATGCGTGGCATGGATTACCGCGAGTTGGCCTTGACCGTGCTGGCCCGACTGGCCGACGACATCCCGGTTGCCGATCTCAAGGCGCTGATTGATCGGACCTACACTGCCGCGACTTATTGCCACGGCCGGCCTGACTCTGATTTCGACCAGATCGCGCCGGTGCGCAGGCTGGAAGATGGCCTATACCTGCTGGAACTATCCAACGGCCCGACCCTGGCCTTCAAGGACATGGCCATGCAGTTGCTCGGCAACCTGTTCGAGTACGCGCTGGAAAAGGCTGGCCAGGACATCAACATCCTTGGCGCGACCTCGGGCGACACCGGCTCGGCGGCCGAGTACGCTATGCGCGGCAAGAAGAACGTGCGGGTATTCATGCTCTCGCCGTTGGAGGGCATGACCCGCTTCCAGCAGGCCCAGATGTACAGCCTGCAAGATGCCAACATCCACAACCTGGTGCTGCGCGGTGTGTTCGACGACTGCCAGGACATCGTCAAGGCGGTCTCCAACGACCTCGAATTCAAGGGTCGCTACCGTATCGGCGCGGTCAACTCGATCAACTGGGCACGGGTCGCCGCCCAGACCATCTACTACTTCAATGCCTATTTCGCGGTCACTACCGCGAACGATCAGACCGTCGCCTTTTCGGTGCCCTCGGGCAACTTCGGCAATATCTGCGCCGGTCACATTGCCCGCCAGATGGGGCTGCCTGTACACAAGCTGATCGTCGCCAGCAACGAGAACGACGTGCTCGACGAGTTCTTTCAGACCGGCGTCTACCGGCCGCGCAGCGCCGCCGAGACCACACATACCTCCAGCCCGTCGATGGACATTTCCAAGGCCTCCAACTTCGAGCGCTTCATGTTCGACCTGACCGGTCGTGACGCCGCCAAGGTGCGCGAGCTATGGGGTGCGGTCGACCAGGGCGGCGCCTTCGACCTCAAGCGGCATGGTCTGTTCGAGCGGGTCACCGAATACGCCATGGCGTCCGGCAAGAGCCGCCATGCCGACCGCATGGCCACTATCCGGATGGCCTGGCAACGATTTGGCGTCATGATCGATCCCCACACAGCCGATGGTCTGAAGGTCGGTCTGGAACACCGCGAGGCCGGTATCCCGCTGGTCTGTCTGGAAACGGCGCTACCGGCCAAGTTCGAGGATGCCATCGTCGAGGCCCTGGGCCGTAAGCCGGAACGCCCGGCCGGCCTGGCGGACCTGGAAAGCCTGGCGCAACGCTATGAGGTGCTGAACGTCGATGCCGAGGCCGTCAAGGCGGTCATCGCCGCCCATGCCAACGACTGATGACCCATAACCTGCTGATCCGCCTGATCCTGGTCGCCTTTTTGGGGCTGCTGGCTTGGGGTGGGGCGCAGGGCTTCTGGAATGGCGCCGCCAATAAAGCGCCGACGACCGCCCATATCACCGGCCTGCCGCCCGAGGCGCGACAAACCCTGGACCGGATCAAGCGCGGCGGGCCGTTCCCCTATGGCCGCGACGGCATCGTCTTTCAGAACCGGGAGAACCGGCTGCCGCCGAAACCGCGCGGCTACTACCACGAATACACCGTGCCGACGCCTGGCGCCCGCGATCGAGGGGCGCGGCGGATCATTGTCGGCCCGCCGGGCGAGTATTACTACACCCAGGATCATTACCGGAGCTTCTGGAGGATTCAGGAATGAGCCAACCTATTCCCTTGGCCAAGATACTCGGCCACCCCGAAGCGAACGGTCTGTACCGTTTTCCCATTGGTGCTGTCTTGCCCGGCGCGATCCGCCTGGCCGGGCAGGACTTGGCCGGCAAATCGGCGCTGCTCAAGACGCTGGCCAAGGCGCTCGCTTTCCCCGACTGGTTTGGCCGCAATTGGGACGCGCTGGCAGACTGCCTGACCGACCTGTCCTGGCATGAAGGCGCCGTTGCGCTGCTGATCGACGACGCGGCCGTACCGGAGACCGAGGCCCCCGACGACTGGGGCGCGCTGCTCGCCATCCTGGCTGACGCTGCGCATTACTGGCGGTCCGAAGGCCGGCCCTTTGCGGTCTTCCTGCAAGGCGGTCATGCCGCTTATCCAAGGGTTGCCGCTTGATCCGTCTGCTGGCCTATCTATGGGCCTCGCCTAATAGCCTGATCGGGCTGCTGCTCGCTGTGGCTGGCAGTCGCAGGCAGTGGCGGCGCGGCGTGCTGGAAAGCACCGGAGGCTGGTTGCCCCGACTCCTGGGGCACAAGATCGAGGCCATCACCCTGGGTCACGTCATCCTGGCCTGCCATGCCGATGCGCTCGATCACTGGCGCGACCATGAACGCCGGCACGTCCGCCAATACGAACGGCTCGGGCCGCTATTCCTGCCGGCCTATTTTGGCCTGGCGCTGTACGTCGCATTGCGTGGCCGTCACCCCTACCGCGATCATCCGCTGGAGCGTCAGGCAGGGCTTTTCATGCCGAACCAGGCGACAAAAGAAAATTCTCGGGAATCTTTGTCAGGAATCGGCGATCACAGCGACTAACCAGCAGACGATCGAGACCATCGTCACGAGCCGCCCATCGGGCATTTAAACCTTAGGAGATCGACATGAACGCCAACAAAACCATCCTGACCCTCGCCCTGACCGCTGCGCTCGGCATAGCCGGCATCGCCCAAGCGGCGGGCAATCCCTTCGCCATGGACAATCTGAACAGCGGTTATTTGGTCGCTGCCGCCGATAGCAAGACGATGGAAGGCAAGTGCGGCGCCGCCATGGCCGCTGGCGACAACAAGGCTGCTGGCGACGATGCCGCGGCGGGCAAGGTCAAAAACGGCAAATGCGGCGCCGGAAAATGCGGCGCCAACATGGGCATCAACAAGGCCAAGGTTAAGGCCATGGATGGCAAGTGCGGCGCCGCCAAGGGCGTGAAGGCCAAATCTAAAACTACGGTCAAGGCCAAGGCGATGGAAGGCAAGTGCGGTGCTGCCAAGGCAGTCGACACTAAGGCCATGGACCCCAAGACCATGGAAGGCAAGTGTGGTGCCAGCATGAAGTAACCGACTGGCACGCCGATCCTGTTGGGTTTTCAGGTTTATCCGACCGCATCTTGAGCCACGAAGCGCATCGATAGGTCGACTGCCTGAACGTTTTTGGTCAGGCTACCGATAGAGATGCGGTCGACGCCGGTTTCGGCGACCGCGCGGATATTTTCCAGGGTGATGCCGCCCGAGGCCTCCAGTTCGGCGCGGCCGGCGGTGAATAGCACCGCTTCGCGCAACGCATCCAGGGCAAAATTGTCGAGCAAGATCAGTTTGGCGCCGGCGTCCAGCGCCATGGCCAATTGAGCCCTGCTTTCCACCTCGATTTGCACGCCGATACCGGCCGGCGCGATCTTGCCCGCCTGTTCCAGCGCGGGGCCGATGCCGCCGGCGGCGGCGATGTGGTTTTCCTTGATGAGTATGGCGTCGTACAAGCCCATGCGCTGGTTCTCGCCGCCACCGCAACGCACAGCGTATTTTTGCGCCTGTCTGAGTCCGGGTAGGGTCTTGCGGGTGTCATAAATGCGGGCACGGGTGCCGCTAATCGCTGCGACGTATTGGCGCGTGACCGTCGCCACGCCGGACAGGGTTTGCAGAAAGTTGAGCGCCGAGCGTTCGGCGCTGAGTAGGGCGCTGGCCTGGCCCTCGATAACGCATAGCGTCTGGCCGGCGGCGATGGCCTCGCCATCGGCGGCCAGCCAGCGCGGTTCAATATTCGGATCGAGCCGCTTGAATACCGCGTCGAACCAAGGCTGACCGGCCAGTACGGCATCTTCGCGGGTAATGACCTGGGCGCGCGCCATGGCGGTTACCGGGATCAGCCGGGCGGTCAGGTCGGCATTCAAACCGGCTGCCCAGCAAACGCCCAGGTCTTCGGCGAGGGCAGCGTCTATATTGGTGTTGATGATGGTTTCCGGTGGTTGCATCAATGTCTCCTCGATCCCATCTGTATTTTACCGTGGTTGAAATTACCGGCCTTCCCCCCATCTCCGGGTCAAGTAACCTTTGGAGTTCGCTATGCGCTTCGACAAGTTGACCACGCCGTTTCAATCCGCCATCCAGGAGGCCCAGAGCCTGGCGGTGGGCAACGACAACCCGTATATCGAGCCGCTGCATGTGCTGGCGGCCTTAATCAACCAGGACGATGGTTCCGCCAAGGCCATTCTGCAACGCGCCGGCGCCCGCGTGCCGGCCCTGCTGACCGGCATCCAGCAGGCGCTGGACCGCCTGCCCAAGGTGGAAGGACACGGCGGCGAGGTCAGTATCTCGCGCGACCTGGACAAGATTTTCAACCTTACCGACAAGGCGGCGCAGAAGCGCGGCGATGCCTACATCGCCAGCGAGCTGTTTTTGCTTGCCTGTCTGGAGGATAAGGGCGAGGCTGGTCGCTTGCTTAAGGAGCACGGCGCTACGGCGGCCAATCTCACCGCCGCCATCGACTCGGTGCGCGGCAGCGAGGGCGTCGACTCACAGGAGTCCGAAGGCCAGCGCCAGGCCCTGGCGAAATACACCCTGGACCTGACCGAGCGCGCCCGCCAGGGCAAACTCGACCCGGTGATCGGCCGCGACGACGAGATCCGCCGCGCCATCCAGGTGCTGCAACGGCGGACCAAGAACAATCCGGTGTTGATCGGTGAGCCGGGTGTCGGCAAGACGGCCATCGTCGAAGGGCTGGCGCAGCGGATTGTCAACGGCGAGGTGCCGGAGACCCTGAAAGGCAAGCGGGTACTGGTGCTGGACATGGCCGGACTGCTCGCCGGGGCCAAGTATCGCGGCGAGTTCGAGGAACGCCTGAAATCGGTATTGAAGGAGGTCGCCCAGGATCAGGGCCGCATCATCCTGTTCATTGACGAGCTGCACACCATGGTCGGCGCAGGCAAGGCGGAGGGCGCCATGGACGCCGGCAACATGCTCAAACCCGCCCTGGCGCGCGGCGAGCTGCACTGCATCGGCGCCACCACACTGGATGAATACCGCAAGTACATCGAGAAGGACGCCGCCCTGGAGCGCCGCTAGGCGTGCACACATTATATGCGACGCGTGCACACATTATATGCGACGCGTGCACACATTATATGCGACGATCAGCAATGATCTCCGGTCGGGTCGAATTGGTCGATCGAGCAAGTGGTCGAAAATCCAGGTCGCCAACCTGCCGCGCCAGCCGGTGGGCGTGTCGAGGTAGCGCTTCAGCCGGGTCGTGATCAGCCACTCGCGCCGCGTTCGGCGGCGCGTGCGACCCGATCGTCGAAGTCATCCTTGCGCAGCAGGAGCATGTTCTCGACGAGCGCGGGTTGTTGTTCAGGTTCGGTCATTTGCTTTCTCCAGAAATGCGAAACCCGCCCGATGCGCGAGCATCAGGGTGGGTCTCAGGGTTAAATCAGTGGGGTTTCAGATCTCGATGATTTCCAGCATCAGGCTGGGGGCGATACCTTCAATGGCGTCGTCGCGCACGAACACCTTCTGGCCAATGGCCGCAGAGCCCCTCGCCTTGATTCGGCCGCCACCGGGCAATGCGACCGTGGCCACGCCGGAGCCGACGTCGATCACGGTTCCCGCCTGTAGCGGCGGGTCGGGGATGAGCTGGCGAAACTGCTCATAGAGGTTATGCATAGGCCTGCACTCCCAGCGTCTGCCAGACCTCGGGCAACCCGGCTTCCACTTGGGTCGAGCGCACGAGGCCCAGCCGCGTGACGCTGCCGTCCTGGTACTCCACGAATGCGCCGGGCTCGATGATCCCGGTCTCAGCGAGCACCGGCAGGCGCAGGCTCACCTCGATCTGTTGCCCGGTATCAGCCAGTACGGCGATGCCGCGTTGCCGCGCCGCAGCGGCTTCGGTGATCAGCGGGTCGACGACCATCGGTGCCAGCACATCCCCGGCAGTCCCGGCCCGGGTCACCTGCCCGAGCACGCCTACGTCCTGCCCGGAAACGAACACGCGGTTGTATGCAGGCTTTTCCAACCAGCGC
>Ga0307273_1000197_pt1 | contig 14084 bp, 7 predicted proteins | sample CG04metaT_FD_203175 | JGI IMG/M metagenome (GOLD analysis project Ga0307273, IMG submission 203175) | Metatranscriptome of freshwater viral communities from high-CO2 subsurface aquifer at Crystal Geyser, Utah, USA - CG04 (Metagenome... | ecosystem: Environmental > Aquatic > Deep subsurface >...
AAATAATTATTAAAAATATTTAAATAAACAATAAGATGGCTAATAATAAATCTGCAAAAAAACGTATTGGCATTAATGAACGAAATCGTTTAAGAAATCGTTACTATAAAAGTTCTGTGCGAACTCTGATCAAAATGTTTTTTCAAGATCTGGAAATCTACAAAACATCTCAAAATCCAGAAGATAAAGAAAAATTAAAAAAAATTTTAAGCTCAATTTATAGTCTTATGGATAAAGGGACAAAAAAAAAATATATTTCATAAAAGCGCCGCTGCAAGAAAAAAATCAAAATTAGCAGCTTATTTAAAAACTGCTGATGTTTAACTCTCGAAAACTAACCATCTTTATGTATTACTGTGTTAAGAAAATTTTTAATTTTCTTAACATTTTTTGAACATAAAAAACCTAATAAAATATGCAATTCCAATATAATTAATAATTGCAGTTACTAACAAAAATTATAAAACAAACTATGAATTATATCAATGCGCTCCCAGATTTTCTGACGATGCAAAGGATAAGCTTTTGTTGGTTTATTACTCAAGGTTTAAATGAAGAATTGGCTTTATTTTCTCGAATTCATGACTTTAATCAAAATACTGAGTACATTATGTTTGGGGATGAATATAATTTAATAAAACCACCTTATAACCTATTAATTGCAAGAAAATATAGTGGAAACTATAGAGCCCAACTAGTTATCCCAATTGAAGTGCGAAATAAAGTTATCAATAGTGTTCGCTATCACAACCAATTCCCAATTATTACTTTGCCTTTAATGACTACCTACGCAACATTCGTCATTAATGGATGTGAACGTGTAATTGTAAGTCAAATCATTCGAAGTCCTGGAGTTTATTTTGAGAAAAATAAAAACCAACGAAGTCTTAGCCAATTTAAACGAAAATTATCAACTGATATTAACAAATTAAGATCATTTTTGCCTTCGGGAGAAGCATTTATTTCCGAATCAGATTTATTCTTTCCTATTCCAACAACCACTTTTGATTCCGTCAAAAAAAGACAAAAAACCATTCCTCATTGGAAGAATGATTCCATTTATTACTATTCACTTCAGTATTTGAAAAAAGCGGAGCAAACTTCATCTTTTTATTTTTTACAATGTTTTAAATTATATCGAATTGTTATCAAAATTTCCAACCATAACTCCAAAATTAAATTTGTTCAACTTTTTTTAAAATGGTTAAAATTGCAAAGTAATAATTTAAATTTCAAAACAAATTTTGAAAATAATAAAGTTTTTCACTTAGTAAAATATTATAACTATTTACTAAAACTTCTAGTAAAATATGAAATTTTACAAAAAGAAGTTCAAAGTAGGACTTCAGAATTAGATGCGCAATTTCTTCAAGAAAAGAATACTATGTCTTTGACGGACAATTTAGTATTTTCTGACAAACAGATATTAAAATTATTCCAAAAATATGAGAAAGCGATAATTGATTTGCAAAAATTAACCCAAACTGAATTAAATTCCCAATTGTTGTTTATTACAAAAGAACCTCAGGATTGGTTAATCGAGATGAGCCATTTTTCATTCTTACAAAAAAATTTAAAGCAAACTATTTCAAAAGTCCTAGATGTTCATAAGCTATTGCATTCACAAAGTTTACGCCCAGCCATCTATTTTTCAATTAGTTTAAAAGAACAGTTGAAATATATTTTTGGAAAACAGAAGTTAACACACAAGCCCGAACGCCATAAATATTTGAAAACAAAGACACAATTATTGTCTTACCGAAAAGATCATGAAATTAAAACAAATTATCACCATAAATATGATGAAAAAGATCTATATACTGCCACTTTAATTCCTGAGTATGGATCTTGGATTCGTTTCATATTCCAAAAGAATACGAAAATTAATTCGTATAAATATCCAATCAAGAATCAAGAAGATGAGGTTATGATTCAATTGGATAAAGTAAATCAGAAACCAATTCTTTATTTACTAAAAGAAATGGGGTTAACAGATTTAGAAATTTATCAAAATTTACAATATTCAGACTTTTTCTATTTTAATAAACCTTTACTCTTAAATTCAAAAAATTCCAATGATCCATTATCAAGATTCAATTTAACTTTAGATTATTTTAAGAATATTTCGGAATTTTCTCGCATTTTTGATTCGAATTATTATCGATTAGGGCGAGTTGGAAGATTAAAAATTAATAATCGTTTAAATCTTCGAATTAGTGAACGACTTCAAACAGTCACTTATGAGGATATTTTTGCTATTATTGATAAATTAATCAGTTTGACGATTTCAAAAACTGTTCAAGACGATATTGATCACTTAAAAAATCGTCGCGTTCGTTCGGTAGGGGAACTTTTACAAAATTTATTTCGAATAGGATTTCAACGTTTAGTTCGAAAATTACGGAATCAAACAAATAAAATCGATTCAAGTCATTTGTTAAGTTTTAATATCGTAAATGCAACTGTAAGAGAATTTTTTGGGTCAAGTCAATTGTCTCAATATTTAGACCAAACAAACCCTTTATCATCTTTAACTCATCGCCGTCGAATAAGTGGCTTAGGCCCTGGTGGATTTGATCGAGACCGAATTAGTTTTGCTGTGCGAGATATTCATCCAAGTCACTATGGACGAATTTGTCCCATTGAAACACCTGAAGGACAAAACGTTGGTTTAATTGCTTCTTTAACTACATGTGCTCGAGTTAATAAATCAGGATTTTTAGAAACACCATTTTGGCGAGTTATTAACGGAAAAGTTTTAAAAACAGGGGACCCAATCTATTTAACAGCTGACATTGAAGATTTATATAGAATTGCACCAGCTGATATTTCAACTAATCAAGAAAATTATTTAACAAAAAATCTTATTCCGGTTCGGTATCAACAAGAAATTATTAGTGTTACACCATCTGAAGTTGATTTTATTGCTATATCACCCGTTCAAGTTGTTTCTGTAGCAGCTTCTTTAATTCCTTTTTTTGAACACGATGATGCTAACCGAGCATTAATGGGATCGAATATGCAACGTCAATCAGTACCATTAATTTTACCACAAAAACCAATTGTTGGGACTGGCTTAGAAAATCAGATTGCTATTGATTCAGGCATGACTTTGAATGCCCAAACGTCAGGTATTGTAAGTTCTGTCACTGCTAATAAAATTGTTATTAAAGATAAGAAAGGAAAAAAAGTAGCTTACAAATTACAAAAGTACTTACGTTCCAATCAACAAACATGTATTAATCATAGACCAATTGTTTGGAAAGGTGAAACTGTCCAGTCGGGACAAATGTTAACAGATGGACCTGCAATAACCGAAAGTGAACTATCTTTAGGTCAAAATGTTTTAGTAGGTTATATGCCATGGCAAGGTTATAACTTCGAAGACGCTATTTTAATAAGTGAGCGATTAGTTTACGATGATATTTTTACATCAATTCATATTGAACGTTACAAAATTGAAATTGATAAAAATTCAGAGGTATCAGAGCAAGCGACAAAAAATATTCCAAATCTAAGTTTAGCCGAAGTTAATCATTTAAACGATGATGGTATTGTGACTGTGGGAACGTTTGTAAAACCAGGGGATATTTTAGTAGGAAAGGTTATTTCTAATAATACCTCAGAACAATTGCCCGAATCGAAGTTATTAAGAGCAATTTTTGGAGCTAAAGCAAAAGGCGTTAAAGATAATTCTTATCGCATGCCAGATGGTGAATATGGTCGGGTCATTGAAACTGTGACTTTTAATCGTCGAACAAAATTAACTTATAAATTTGAAAAAATTTATATTTTTATTGCCCAAATCCGGAAAATTCAAGTAGGCGACAAAATTGCTGGTCGGCATGGTAATAAAGGAATTATTTCACGAATTTTACCACGTCAAGACATGCCGTTTTTACCAGATGGTACACCCATTGATATTATTTTAAATCCATTAGGCGTACCATCTCGAATGAATGTGGGTCAATTATACGAATGTTTATTAGGTTTAGCCGGTGATCGATTAAATTCAAGATTTAAAATTTTACCGTTTGATGAAATGTATGGGTTAGAAATATCACGAATTTTAATTAACAAAAAATTACGTCAAGCTTCTATTGCCAAGAATGAAAGTTGGTTATTTAATCCTTATGCCCCTGGTAAAATGATTTTAATCGATGGGCGAACAGGTCAAGAATTTGATAATCCGGTCACGGTTGGAAATGCCTACATGTTAAAATTAATTCATTTAGTCGACGATAAAATGCATGCACGTGCAACAGGTCCGTATTCTCTTATTACTCAACAACCGTTAAGAGGAAAAGCTCAACATGGTGGTCAACGATTCGGTGAAATGGAAGTTTGGGCCTTAGAAGGCTTTGGAGCCGCTTTTACATTAAAAGAGTTATTAACGATTAAGTCTGATGATATGCAAGGACGAAATGAAACATTAAATGCGATTGTAAAAGGTCAACAAATTCCAAAATTCGGAATTCCTGAATCATTTAAAGTTTTATTACAAGAATTGCGATCAATTGGTTTAGATATGAGTACTTATAAAATTGAAAAATTTAGTTCTAGTAAAAAATATGAAGTTGAGATTAATTTGATCGAAAAATATAACGCATCATCAAAAACATTCTCGCCCAATTCAAACATTAATGACATTTCATTTTAAAAATAATGGTACAATTTGCAAAAGAATTTGATTACATAAAAATTAAATTGGCATCTCCATTCCGAATTTTACAATGGGCAAACCGAAAATTACCAAATGGTCAATTTGTTGGAGAAGTTCAAAAATCTGAAACAATCAATTACAGAACTTTTAAACCAGAAATGGATGGATTGTTTTGCGAACGAATTTTTGGTCCAAGTAAAAGTTTAGAGTGTGCCTGTGGTAAATATAAACGTGTTCGATATGAAGGCTTAATTTGTGAAAGGTGTGGAGTCGAATTAACAGAATCACGCGTTCGAAGACACCGAATGGGATATATTAATTTAATATATCCCGTAACACATGTTTGGTATATTAATAGTCGGCCAAATTTTATGGCACTATTGTTAGAAGTAGAAGAATGTGAAAAACAATTAGATACAACATATACTCCTCATTCTGAAAAATGCAAAAAATGTGAGGGATTAAAACTAACGACATCAACGGTGGTTGATTTATGGGATGAAAGAATTAAACGAATAAAATTAGCTTCTTTAGCCTACTTTATTGCGGAGGATGAAATTTCATTTTATGGATTACATTGGGATTTACAACAGTATCGAAGAAGTAGAGAACTTGGTTACAGTGGTTATCCCTTAAAACCTTATCCTAAACCGCAAAATCGACGTTATAATACTCCAAAATATCTTTTACGTGCGACACCTAATTTTTTAATTGGTGCTCCATTAATTAAGAGAGAATTAGAAAAACTTGATTTAAAATCTGAAATATTCAAAACACGGTACTTTATTTTGGTTTGTACGAAAGTATTAAACAAAGAGAAACCATTATATGATGAATCAAAATGGTTTAGAAAATGGGAACAATTACGTATTTATAAAATCCGTGAACAAGCTATAAAGCGAATTCGGATTTTAGAAAATTTAGTTGGAACTGGTTCAAGTCCAGCGTGGATGATTTTAACAATCTTACCAGTAATTCCACCAGCTTTAAGACCAATGATTCAATTAGAAGGCGGACGCTTTGCAACTTCCGATTTAAATGAATTATATCGTCGTATTATTACGCGAAATAATCGATTATTAAGATTATTAGAAATTGATGCTCCTCAATTAATTATTCGAAATGAAAAAAGATTGTTACAAGAAGCTGTTGATACTTTAATTGATAATGGAAAACGTGGTAAAATTGCATTAAGCGCAAATAATCGCCCACTAAAATCATTGTCAGATATCATTAAAGGTAAGCATGGTCGCTTCCGTCAAAATTTATTAGGGAAGCGGGTGGATTATTCAGGTAGATCTGTTATTGTTGTTGGTCCTAGTTTAAAATTAAATCAATGTGGATTGCCTTATGAAATGGCTATTGAATTGTTTCAACCATTTATTATTCGAGAACTAATTAATCAAGGTTTAGCAAGTAACATGAAAATTGCTAAAAACTTAATTCAACAGAATGAACCGATCATTGATCCAGTTTTAGAAAAAGTTTTAACAAATCATCCTATCTTCCTTAATCGTGCTCCGACTTTACATCGTTTAGGTATTCAAGCTTTTGAACCGATTCTAGTACAAGGTCGAGCAATTAAATTGCACCCATTAGTTTGTTCTGCATTTAATGCCGATTTTGATGGAGACCAGATGGCTGTTCACATTCCATTATCATTAGAATCTCAGGCTGAATGTTACATGCTCATGTTAGCACCTTATAATTTTTTATCACCAGCAAATGGTGAACCAATCGTTATGCCGAGTCAAGATATGGTTTTGGGATGTTATTACTTAACAGTTAATAATATTAAAGGTTTACTTGGTTCAAGTCATTACTTTTCTAATTTAGAAGATGTTATATTAGCTTATAGCCAAAATCAAATAGAACTTCATAGTTCGATTTGGATTCGTTTAAATGAGGAACATACATCAAAATCAGAATTAAAAAAAATAGTAAAGTTAAAGAATAATACTGTTGTTGAATACTATGAGAATTTGCAAATTAAGAAAGATGAAAATGGTGAAATAATGGTGCAATATCTTCAAACAACGACGGGACGTGTAATATTAAATTATACAATTCAGAAAACTTTAAATTTCTTATAAATCGATAAAGTAAATAACTAACTAAATTTTATGAAAGATTATACTTATCAAAATGACCTCGTAGGGAAAAAACAACTAAGAGAACTGTTAGCATGGAGTTTTACGAATTATGATTCAATGCAAGCTTGTTTTTTAGCTGACGAGCTAAAATATTTAGGTTTTAAATATGCAACTCAAGCTGGTATTTCCATTAGTATTGAAGACTTGAAAATTCCATTTGTTAAAAATTTAATGTTAGAAAAAGCTAACAAAGAAATAATTAATGCGGAAAAAATTTATTTAAAAGGAAAAATTACAGATATTGAACGATTTCAAAAAATTATTGATACTTGGAGTTTGACAAGTGAATCTTTAAAAGATCAGGTTATTCATTATTTCAAAAATTATGATCCTTTAAATTCGGTTTATATCATGGCCTTTTCTGGTGCCCGAGGAAATCTTTCCCAAGTTCGACAATTAGTTGGTATGAGAGGTTTAATGTCGGATCCAAGTGGTGAAATTATGAAGTTACCAATTAAAAAGAATTTTCGTGAAGGATTAACGATCACAGATTACTTAATGTCTGGTTATGGAGCGCGAAAAGGTATTGTGGATACTGCTTTAAAAACTGCAAATTCCGGTTATTTAACACGTCGCTTAATCGATGTTGCCCAGGATATTTTAATTCGTGAAAAAGATTGTTTAACGACTCATTCATTTTTAATTACAATAGACAAAACGAATGCAAAAAAGAATGAAACAATGTATGCAAAAATAGTAGGTCGAATTCTTAATAAACCAATTACTAATCCAGATACGGGAGGTTTCATTGCGACCACTGGTACACCGATTACACCGAGTTTAATCCAAGAACTAAAACAGAAAAAAATTGATCAACTTTATATCCGTTCACCATTAACTTGTAATTTATATCGAGCCATTTGTCAAAAATGTTATGGTTGGGATTTAGCAAATGAAAATTTAGTCGACATCGGTGAAGCTGTCGGTATTTTAGCTGGTCAATCCATTGGTGAACCGGGAACACAGCTTACAATGCGTACGTTTCATACCGGCGGTATCTTCACCTCAGAAGCCCGACAACAAATCATCAGTCCAGTCAATGGAATTGTTCGATTTTATAAAACATTAAAAACCGTAATTTTACGAACAAATCGAGGTGAGGATGTTCGTGTTACAAAAAATTCTGGTTCTTTAATTTTAATTCCAGATGACAAAAATCAGGATTTGGTTCAATTAGAAGTTTTGAGAAATACCATCTTATTTCCCAAAAATAACCAATATATTTTAAAAGATACGGTTATTGGAGAATTAATTAATACAAACAAGCAAGTTAAAACAGAAGTTAAGCCCATCTTAAGTGATGCCTGTGGTGAAATTTTTATGCCGCGATTAAAAAAGAAAGTTAACGTATTAAATAATAATAAATTAATTTGGATCTTATCTGGACAACTTTATAATAGCCCTAATAATTCGTTTATAAATTTTTATCCAGATTATAAACTAAATAAATATAGTTATATATTTCGAACTAAAATCATTAATCATTATCCAGGATCGATTGAATTTATCAATAATAAACAAAGTTTATATCAGCAATCAATTCGAACACTGAATACAAAATACGTATTCTTAAATTCCAATTTAAAAAAACTTACGAAATCGGTTCAAAATAAAAATTATTTATTTAATTTCAATGATTTAAGGTATCTTGTCGAAATCAAACAAAATAATTTAAAGTCGTTTCTTCAGATGACACGAAATGAACAATTTGGAACATTAGTGACAACTTCATTTCGAACACTAACTGGAGGAATTTTATATTATGACTATCGAAACATTTTCAAATTTAATGAGCAAAATGAAATTATTTATTATTGGAATCGTTCAAATAATAAACATAAATATAAATCTATTGTTTTCCATCGAACGATTATTTGGTTAGGTGAAGAAATTCATAAAGTAAACTGTGAGCAAAATGTTTTATTAGTCGAACATGGTGATTTAATTTCTGAAGGATTTGAGATTATTCCTGGCCTTTTTTCAAAAACCTCTGGAATTGTCATGGTTAAACAAAAAAGTAGTATTGTTCAAACCATTTCAATTAAATCAGGATTGGTTTATGAAGGACAAAGATTTAAAAATACTGCTAAAAAAATTTATTATCCTGGTGAGGTGATTTTTTCGAATATTCGAATTCGAAAACTATCATTTTGTGAACATATCATTGGGAAAAAAACAGAACAATTACTGATACGTCCGGTAGAATTATATGAAATGCCATATTCGAACCTTACCTCTATTGAGTCTCAAAATAAAATTAATTTAAATTCGAATTTACAATTAAAAACTAAAAACATTTATACGTATAAACCAAATCAAATTCTAAAAGGTACTACAAGTTTAAATTTAGTCAGTAATAGTTTAACATTTAAAACCAATCTTTTATTTAGCAATCAAACCAATATTGAATTAATAAATAATAAAAAAACAAATTCAGTCGACCTTCGAATTAGTGAAAAATTAAATTTAAATAATTATATTTCGCCCTATCTAAAATATAAACATTTAGAACCATGTTGTTTAGTCCAAAAAGACCAATTTATTGACGCTTATAGTGTTTTAGGGTATTTAGAAGCTATTACAAAGAATTCTTTAGAAGTTGTAAAATTTAAAGTCAAGAAAAGAAATACGAAACAAATTTTACTTATTTCGAATCAAGATTGTTTAACATTGAAAAAGAGTCAATTTGCAGATAAGAAATTAAACGATTTTATTATTACTAGTTCCAATGTTAGTGAAACAGGAAAAATTATTATTGAAAATAATAATTTCTTAACTCTACAAAAAGGAAAACCCTATTTCTTCCCAAATTGTAAAAATGATAATTTAATCGACAATATTAATCTACAGTATAAGCTTGTTTCTCCAGATCGTATCCAAACGCGAATATCAACAAATCGTCGAATCGGATTAAACTATTTGAATCCTTTAAAACTGTCGATTACAAAAAAATTCGATACAAACTCTTTTTCGAAAACAAAAAAATCAGAATTTTCAAAACTATTCTGGAAAAAAGATGGAAAACTTTATAGTTCATTAATTCCACAATTTTTTAAAAAATTTTCAATTAAGAACGAGAGTTCGGACTTAAAGTTAAATGAAATGTTATACCCCAAAACGTTAAAAAAACCAATTGTAACAAAACGAGAACGTATGCTTTTCATGAAAAGTTCCGATATTATAGAAAATAAATTTAAACAATCAACAAATTCTTCTTCACAATTGGCATTAATTAAATTTGTTGAACATCATTTTACAAAAGCTACTAAAGCAATTGGTCTTTATTCCATTACAGAAGATTTCTTTGAACAAGACGTTAATAGTGTATTTTGTAAAAATAGTCAATTTATTGAAGATGGAGAAACAATTGGTTTATTAAATTTAGAAAAAGAAATTACTGGTGATATTGTTCAAGGTTTACCACGTATTGAAGAAATTTTAGAAGCTCGTAAAAAAAATATTGTGATTAAAAGAATTCCTACGAGTCAAAAAAAAGGTTTATTAGTTCAAAAGACAAGTTTAGATCCAAATTTTGAATTTAGGAAATTAGGAACAGCCATTCAAGAAAATGAGAAGATCAATCCGCACAAATTGTTAAAAGTTTATTTTAACTACTACGGTTTAGTTAAATCTTTTTTATGTGATAGAACAGAATCAGTCCAATCTACGCGTCTAATGATGAATTATGAAGGAAGTTACAAAAGCTTTAAAAAGGTTCAATCTTTTATACTAAAATCCGTTCAAGCAGTTTATGAATCACAAGGAGTTACGATTAATGATAAACATTTAGAAGTTATTATTAAACAGATGACAACAAAAGTCTTAATTACGTATGAAGGAAATACACCATTATTAAGACGAGAAGTCGTTGATTTATATCATATTCGATATATTAATCAAATTATCAGCACGCAAAATAAACAACCAGCCTGCTATATTCCACTCTTATTAGGAATTACAAAAGCAGCCTTAAATAATCCTAGTTTTATTTCAGCTGCTAGTTTCCAAGAAACTACAAGAGTTTTGACAAAAGCCGCTATTGGAGGACGTATCGATTGGTTACGGGGACTAAAAGAAAATATTATTATTGGTCATTTAATTCCCGCAGGAACAGGTTCGCAAAATTATCGAAATTGTTTTAAAAACTATCTATACTCAGATTCTAATTTAAAAGCCATTGTAGAACCAAGAACAAAAATTACGAAAAATAATTAATGTGGACAAGTGATTTAATATTTGGTAGTATTCGTAGAAAAAATACATAGGTTAATTAAGTAATTTAAAATTTTATGTCTGATATAAGTTTATCACAATTATTAAAAGCTGGAGTTCATTTTGGTCATAAAGCTTACCGCTGGAATCCTAAAATGTTTCCGTATATTTACAGTGAAGTAAATAATATCCATATTCTAGATTTAGTTCAATCTGCAACTTTGCTAAAAGAAGCAAATAGTTATTTGCAATCTGCTGCTAGTGAAGGAAAAACATTCCTATTTATAGGGACAAAACGTCAAGCTAGTACTTTAATTGCTCAAGAAGCTAAACGTTGTGATTCATTTTATGTGAATCATCGTTGGCTAGGTGGTATGTTAACAAATTGGTCAACGATTACAGAGAGAATTAACTATTTAAAAGATCTTGAACAACAAGAAGCAAATGGAACATTTAGTTTGTTAACAAAAAAAGAAGGGGTTCTAAGACAAAAAGAATTGAATAAATTACGTCAACATTTCGATGGAATAAAAACAATGACGGGTTTACCAGATGTTGCTATTGTTATTGATCAAAAGAGAGAAATGACAGCGATTCAAGAATGTAGAAAATTAGGGATTCCGATTGTTTCTATTTTAGACACAAATTGTGATCCAGATTTAGTTGATATTCCGATTCCGGGTAATGATGACGCTGTCCGCTCTATTAAATTAATTTTAAAATCTTTAACAGATAGTATTATTAGTGGTAAGGCAAAATTAAACTAAGTCGTTATAGCTAATTAATTTTTAGAAAAGTGAAGTTATTTGTCTTCATTTTTCTAAAAACGGGCAGTTAATATTTTGTAGTTTTTTTTAGTGCCTAACATTAAACTTTTATTTTGAATTAGAAAGGTTCCAAATAATACAGCATATTCATTGTAAATCTTAATCTTTCTCCCTTTTTTATTAAAATTTATATTAAACGTTAAGTAAAAAATAGTTAATTATATCAAAAACCATGAAATTTCATGGTTTTTGATAGGTTTGATATACTAATTACTAATTAGTAACGGCCACCCTCTGGATTAGCTTGAACACTATAAGATTTAGTAGTGTAGATAATTTGACGAGCAGGACCTTCTTGACGATCTAAGTAGAAACCTGGTTCGTTAGTAGGGCGGTTTACGATGAAAGACATAACACAACTTTCAGTACCGTAACTAGCATCAAATGCATTCATACGTAAGTAGCCTGAAGCACATGACTTACGAGCTTCACGTAATTCGAACATTACTGTAGCAGCATCTTTAATATCGAATAATGGTAAACCCCATAATTCCCAGTAGCTGTTACGTGGGTGTGGATCATCTGTCCACTCAATGTTCATTGCAAAACCTTTTGCAATTGCGTAAGCAACTTGCTTTTCAATTTGTTGATCAGTTAAATCTGGTAAGAACGAGAAACAACCTTGTGTAAGTCTCACTATTCAAATACTCCTTTAATAATTAATTTTGTAACTTATACTTATACGTTTGCTGTTGGTGTTTGAGCAAAATCAGCTGTATCTGTAGATGTGTAGTTGAAAGAAATATCTTTCCATAAATCTAAAGCTGTTTGTAACGGACCACATGTTTTAGCAGCGTCGCGTAAAATTTGAGGACCTACAGCGTTGTTAAAGTAATCTACACCTTCGTTACGAGCTAATACCATTGCTTCTAAAGCAACACGGTTTGCTGTAGCACCGGCTTGGATACCATCAGGGTGACCAATTGTACCACCACCGAATTGTAATACTACATCATCACCTAAGTAGTGAATTAATTGGTGCATTTGACCACAGTGAATACCACCAGATGCAACTGGCATACACTTACGTAAACTTGCCCAAGTCATTTCGAAGAAAATACCGTAAGGTAAGTTAACATCTAAGTTTGTTAAACGTAAAATATCATAGAAACCTTTAATCATTAAAGGATCACCTTCTAATTTACCTACAACTGTACCAGCATGGATATGATCTACACCAGACATACGCATCCATTTACAAATAACACGGAAGTTAATACCGTGATTCTTTTGACGTGCATAAGTTGAATTACCAGCACGGTGTAAATGTAATAACATATCATTTTCACGAGACCATAAAGCAATACTTTGGATTGCAGTATAACCCATTACTAAATCGATCATGATAACGATAGAACCTACAGCTTTGGCATACTCAGCACGCTTGTAAACTTCTTCCATAGTAGCTGCAGTAACGTTTAAGTATGAACCTTTAACTTCACCTGTAGCTGCAGATGCACGGTTAATACCTTCCATACAGTATAAGAAACGTTCTCTCCAACGCATGAATGGTTGTGAGTTAATGTTTTCATCATCCTTTAAGAAGTCTAAACCACCTTTTAAACCTTCAAAAACTACACGACCGTAGTTCTTACCAGATAAACCTAATTTAGGCTTAACTGTAGCACCTAATAACGGGATACCATATTTGTTTAAACGCTCACGCTCTACAATGATACCTGTCGCAGGACCTTGGAAAGTTTTTAAGTATGAATGCGGAATACGCATATCTTCTAAACGTAAAGCAGAAATTGCTTTAAATCCGAAAACGTTACCAATAATAGAAGCTGTTAAGTTAGCTAAAGAACCTTCTTCAAATAAATCACATTCGTATGCAATGAAAGCGAAGTATTGATCAGGCGTATTTGGAACTGGATCTACACGATAAGCTTTAGCACGGTAGCGATCACAAGCTGTTAATAAATCAGTCCATACAACTGTCCATGTAGCTGTTGAAGATTCACCAGCTACAGCAGCAGCTGCTTCTACTGGATCTACACCTGGTTGTGGCGTAATACGGAATAATGCTAAAACATCAGTTGTTTTAACTGCGTATGAAGCATCCCAGTAACCCATCTTAGCGTAAGGAATTACACCAGATTCGTAACGGTCACTTTTAATTCGAGTCCGTTCTGATACAGATTGAGACATTGATTTCTCCTTAGAATAAAAAGGCAATATATAATAGATACTTAACTAATTTCTTTGAATTAGTTCTGTCGGTTGAAT
>Ga0307273_1000198_pt1 | contig 14046 bp, 14 predicted proteins | sample CG04metaT_FD_203175 | JGI IMG/M metagenome (GOLD analysis project Ga0307273, IMG submission 203175) | Metatranscriptome of freshwater viral communities from high-CO2 subsurface aquifer at Crystal Geyser, Utah, USA - CG04 (Metagenome... | ecosystem: Environmental > Aquatic > Deep subsurface >...
ATCTTGCCGCTGGACAAATTGGTAATGCCCCGCACCGGGTCGATCGCCTCATAGGTGGGCCCGGCGGTGACCAGCACGTGCTGGCCGAGCAGCAGTTTGGGCTGACAGTGGGCAACGACCGCATCCAGAATCTGCTGTGGCTCCAGCATGCGGCCGTCACCCACCTCACCACAGGCTTGCTCGCCGGTGCCCACGCCCAGCAGCGTGGCGCCGTCGGCCACCACCTGCGCCAAGTTGCGTTGTGTGGCGGGGTGGGCCCACATCTCTCGGTTCATGGCGGGGGCCAGCAGCAGGGGCACTGTGTCTGTGGGGCGCGCCAGGCACATCAGGCTGGGCAGGTCGTCGGCCTGGCCATGCGCCAGTTTGGCGATGAAATCTGCACTGCACGGCGCCACCAGCACCGCGTGGGCCGCGCGCGTGAGGTTGATGTGCGCCATGGCGTTGGGCTCTTGCGCGTCCCACTGCGACAGCCGCACCGGGCGCTGGCTGAGCGCCTGCATCGTCACCGGCGTGATGAACTGTTCTGCCGCCGCGCTCATCACCACCTGCACCGTGGCACCAGCCTTGACCAGCAGCCGGCACAGCTCTGCGGCCTTGTAACAAGCCACGCCGCCGGTGAGGGTCAGCACCACATGTTTTCCAGCTAGGTCTTTCATGCGCCGCAATGTAACAGAGGGGCAGGCGCTAACGTCTGCATCGAGGGGGGTCAATCGGCAACGCAAGTCGCCTTCTGCGGATCACAGATTCTGGCCCGACCAGAGTTACTCACGATAATTTGCCTCTCCCGGCCTCCTTGACACCCGCATTGACCAGATGTGTTTCATGCGCAAGTTGCTCAATATGCGTGTCATGTGCGAGCTCAAAGAGGCTGCGCTTGCCTTGTATGACCTTTTCAGCACCAATTCCGAGATGGGGTGCGCGGCCTTCAAGCAAATGACCAGGCTTGGGGAGCGCGTTGCAACAGACTTGATTTCATCACTATTAGAAAATGGCTACCTGGCAACCGATTCAGCATATGGAGCCCTTCGATTCGCCATTCCGCGCGCAGCGCTGCGCTCTTATTTTCCGGATCTTTGGCCGGAGGCAGAGGCTGAGGCTGATTGACAGTACCTGGCCGACAGGTGCGTTTGGGTCAAACCCTGGTTATGCTGGCGCAGGGGTGGTTGGCGAAAGAGTGATTTGACGGGTTGATCAGCCGACTGCGATCATGGGTCGACTGAACCCGAGTCGGCGCTGAAGTTCAGTGATCGAGACGCCATCGGCGTAGCCCAGCATCACCTTGGCCCGTTCCACCTCGCGCGTAGATGCCACTCGCGAAGCAGAAAGTTCTTGGAGCGTGGAGCGTTGCTCCTGCGTCAGCACCAAAGACGGTCGTTCGGATTTTCTTGCCATGTTCACCACCTTCATGAGTTGAAGAAGAAGCATGGCGATTATCATCTATTTAGTAACTTTATTGATGGAACGAACTACTAGGAGATACTGTAAGGACCTTAATTTGTGATTCCGGTCGCCGGGTCCACCTTTACCCGCTGGTCAACTCAAGATGACCGTTTGTCCGAATCTTCGACCTAACTTGGATCGTGACCGGAAAATCAGGCGCATGAAGAATTTTCGTGGCTTCACGCTCATAGAACTTTTGGTTGTCATTGCGATGGTGAGCATTGTGTTGATGATCGCCACACCCAGTTTCAAGCAGACGCTTTTGTCGAGCGAAATCCGCTCGGCGACGAATGATTGGATAGTCGCAACACAAACAGCCAGAGCAGAGGCAGTGAGACGAAGGGAGCAAGTAACCATTTGCCCCAGTTCCAATGGATCAACCTGTGCCACATCCAATACTGCAGCACTTGAAGTGGGTTGGATCATGACCTTGCCTCCTGACAACCATGTTCTGCAAGATTTTCCGCCCCGTAAGCGAATCACGATGACGGGCAACAAAAGCGCAGCAATCACTTACTTGGCCAATGGCATGCCCGTCGGAAACTTCGCCGGCATTCGCATTACGGTTCAAGAAGATGCAGCATCGCCAGACACGACGGTTACCCGTTACATCTGCGTTGCGCGTTCGGGTCGGGCACGCGTATTTACTGAAGCGCAGTATCTTGATTTACCCAATGGAGTATGCGAATAATGAGCAAGTTCAGTCTTTGCACTAGAAATGGCATGCACAACAAAGGACGGCAGGAAGGTGCCACATTGATCGAAATTCTCGTCACGGTACTCATCGTTGCCTTTGCCTTGCTGGGTATAGCTGGCTTGCAACTGGCTTCGGTCAAGTTTCAACAAACCTCGCACGCCCGCGGCACCGCAGTATCGTTGGTCGAAAATATTGCCGAGAGAATCCGTACAAATGCAGCTGCTCTTCAAGAGGCTACAGCAACATCGGCCTATATTGCCAATGACGCTTATGCAAACGCCGCTACTTTGCCTACAGACCCGGGGTGTGGGATTACAGGAACAGTTTGCACACCTGCAGAGTCTGCGCAGCAAGATTTGCGGGAATGGCGGCAACTGTTGGCATCTGAGTTGCCTGGTGGACGTGGTGCGCTACAGACTATTTCCTCAGGTGCATTGACCGTGGCCAACGCCAGGCGGGTCATCGTCATGTGGGTAGAAAAAGCCCAAAATTCAGATGACAACCTGGGTGCAGCGCCCACGGACAGCAACTGTCCTACGCCATGGGTTGCTGGTGTTCGTTGTCTTGCTTTGGTAGTGCATCCATGAAAAATTCCTTAGGTCGTTCCCGGCATTTGGGTTTTACCCTGATTGAAGTGCTTGTCAGCATCACCATTGGGTTGATCATCCTGACCGCTATCGGCGTCGTTTACAAAACCAGTTCCAATCTTCAACGGCAACGCGAAGATCAGAACGAGGTGAACGAACCCGTCAAACTGATATTGAATTTGCTGAAATACAACGTCTCCTTGGCTGGATACGTCGATGCATCGGATAACCCCGATTACGCAGCTCAAATATTCAGGTCTAGCGACAACACTGTCAACATTTTTATACGAAATCCAGCGCAACCCATTAGCACCCCTCTGTCACAAGTTTTTCCGGGCTTGTTGGGTATCTTTGGCTGTGATGGCGCAATGACAAGCAAGTCAAAAACTTTAGCGGAGGCATATTTACCCACAACCGCCATCACTTTGGCTTGCGGTGCGGGTAGCACAACACAAAACTCAATTCAGCTTGCCTACCATGCGGTGCCGAGTGGCCTGGTTTCGCCCACTGGAACAAACAGTCTTCAGCCTGCCAACGCCACAACAGGAGAAGGCCGCGACTGCCTGCAACAAACCATTGCTGGCACAACCGGTATTGTCATCAATCGTTTTTATGTCAAAGCCAGCCCAGGCGACGGCATCAATGAGTTGTACTGCGAAGGCTCTGGCAATGTTACAGCGCAGCCAATTGCAAGGGGCGTTGAAGAATTTGTACTGCGGTACCAACTCGCCCAAGCCGGCACCACAACTGCGGTAGATGCCGTGAGCGCAGGTGCGGGCAAGGCACAGTTTTTAACAGCGACACAAGTAAGCGCAGATGCAGTCGGTTGGGCAGGGGTCGTTGCAGTTGAGGTTTGCATGGTGACAGCAACACCACAAACCAAAGGTGCCGCTGCAGCTGGCACCGTGCAACTGCAGCCTACACGCCCGACTTGCACCCGTGACACTGCCACCGGGTTATTTGATGCCAACACCAATCGGGCCGCCGACGATACGCGACTATGGAAGCGCACGAACTTTACTTACACAGTGAGAAATGCCGTATTTTCGGCACCGAGTTGAGCCATGCATACAAACTCTTTACATATGCTGCCCCAGCACAAGACGATGCGAAGGTCTAATCGGGGCTTTGTACTCGTCACCAGTCTCATTTTTCTTGTGGTGCTGACGGCATTGGTACTGATGGCGATGCGCGGCGCCTTGTTTGGCGAAAAAGTCGGCAGCAACGAACGCGATTTGTTTGTTGCCCGTGAAGCTGCTGAACTTGCGCTACGCGACGCTGAGCATGATATTGTGGGGGAACGCTTTGACAGCTTGCCAACAGCCCGTAAATTTTGCGCAGCGTTAGGTGCTGCAACCTGTTCAGGCAACTTGAGACCCACAGGCTCGCGTCCAGACACCAACACCATTGGCAATTTCTGGACTGGCGAGGTTGAAGACGCCAACTTGAATCTAACTGTTACAGACGCAGCTCGCCCAGCCAGTGTGAACGGCACCAACCTGGGTTTTTATTCCTCCGCAGCCACCGCAGCCTGTGGAAAGCCGCTTTGGCAGGCTGCTGATTGGGATGTTGATTCCCCGCCCGTGGCCAAGCGCTGTGCTGATGGAAGCGCCATCGTTCGTGCAGTGGTTTACGGTGAATTCACGGGCGCACCCAATCTTTTTGGTGCCAATGCACGTTTGCCGAGATACATCGTGGACGTACTGGAAGGCAGAAATGATTTAGGCATACCCGATTCTGGCAAGGTATTTTTCAGGATTACAGCAGTTGGCTTTGGTCGACTTCCGAAGAGCGACGGTAGCTTGACATCTGTGACACTCCAATCCGTCTATTCCGCTAACCAATGAGGTATTTAACATGAATACAACTCGTCAGTCGCTGTTATTTACAACAACTCTTGCCTTTATATTGTCAACCAGTTTGGTATCTGGACCAGCTTTATCTTTTACGCCTACCAGTGCACCATCAGAAACGCAGTCAGCTCCTGGGAATATGCTTCTGGCATTGTCGGTAGAATTTCCAACTGGTTTACAGATTTCATATACAAGTGCTGACTATACTTCAGCAACAGTATATGAAGGTTATTTTGATAATCGTAAGTGTTACTCATATAGCACGGCCAATGAAGTTTTTACACCCCAAAGTGGCAAAAAAAATGACGGATCTTGTCCAGATTCCAGTCACTGGAGCGGAAATATACTAAATTGGCTGACCATGGCCAATCTGGATCAATTTAGATCGGTAATGACAGGTGGTACCAGGGATAATTTTTCCAGCAAGAGTTCAGATTATCCTGGTGATACTGTTACACGTACAGTTCTAATACGTTCACTGAGTGATCGTAATAGCTATAACCCACTCAAAAATTTGAATTCAACTTGGCCGGGATTGCCCTCAGGTTATGGTTCAGGCGCGAAAATCAAGGTACGTTCGGGTGGTTATGGTTCGAAGTTTTTTGTTTCTGGTGGATCGTTTACTAACTTGCCAAATATCGCGGCGATGAAAGAAACCTGTGCTGCCTCTGTAGCACGAGGTCTTGCAAATATGAACCTTTGTTTTAATATCCGTGTTGAAGTCTGTAAAGAAGTCCCGGCAGTGACAACAGTTTCGCCTAATGTGGCAGCAGTAGGGCGAGAAAATAATTGTGTTGGGCCGTATGGTACTGAACCCAATACGTATTATAAGCCACAAGGTCTGATTCAAGAATATTCCAACAGTATTCGGTTTGGTGCAATGGGGTATTTGAATGAATCTACTCGGGGCCGAAACGGGGGTGTTTTACGGGCCTCCATGAAAAGTGTAGGTGTCGTGAACATTGGTGAGGGTGGTACTACAAACACATACAAGGAGTGGGGAACCGATGGGATATTGATAGCCAATCCAAACCCAGCAGATGCGACAGCATCTGCTGTTTCTCAATCAGGTGTGATTAACTATCTTAATAAATTTGGATATGAAGCAGGTTACAAAGGCTTCGACCCTGTTGGTGAGCTCTATTATGCATCGCAACTTTATTTGCGAAATCAATCTTTTCCGACTAACTATACTGATTTATTGACAGATGCTCTAAAAGACGGTTTTCCTGTCATCACAAGTTTTTCGAATCCCATTATCAAGAGTTGCCAAAAGAATTTTATTTTGGGTATCGGAGATATCTACACACACTGTGACGGCAACTTGCCCGGTTCACCTAGCACTGGCGGAGCTACATGCCCAGGTGGCACACCTACTGACCCAAATAGCCTGAACGTGGGTAATCTTTGGAACAGTGTCACAACGATGGAAGGCAGCACCACTTGGGTGGGTGGCGCGACGCAAGGCAAACCGTATATGGCGGGCTTGGCGTGGTGGGCCAACGTCAACGATATCCAACCAGACATGCCGGGAAAGCAGACTATTTCGACCTATTGGGTCGATGTCCTTCAAAACAACAACGGTGGTGCTGGCATTGGTGCCAAGTCCCAGTTTTGGCTGGCGGCTAAATATGGTGGCTTCCGACAAGACTTGGTGTCCGCCAATGGGACGAACCCGAACACCACAACCCTGTCCTGGGATAAGAATGGTGACGGACGCCCCGACACGCTCTTTGCGGGCAATTCACCGACAGTGTTGAAAACCAGCCTTCGTGCTGCATTTGAAGACATTGCAGCGCGAGCCGACGAAAGCTCTGCTTCAAGCGCGGCTGTTACATCCAATCGGCAAACCTCCAACAGCCAGATCATTTACGCAGGATACAACCCTAAGGACTGGATCGGTGGTGTGCGCAGTTGCACCGTCGATCAAACGGCCACTCAATGTGAGGCGTCGCCAGTTTGGGAAGTCTCACGTTGGTTTGATGCAACCTACACGTCGGGTGCCACACCCAAGCTCACCAGTGCCACACGCAATATTTTCACCTCCATCTACAGTGGTGGTACTTTCAGTGACATGCCTTTTTTGTGGGCAAGCCTGAACACAACCCAACAAGGTTTTTTAAATTCATCGGACAGTTTAGGGTCACAGCGAGTCAGTTATTTGCGAGGCAGCCGAGCTGACGAAGGCACAACCTTTAGAGTCCGTGGTGCGTCTCTGATGGGTGACGTGGTGAATTCCAACGTCACATATGTTGCTGGCTCAGGTCCGTCGTATCGTGGTGCCAATTTTCCTGGGCACTCCACCTTTAGGGCTGCAAATGCAAGTCGCCCTGCGGTCGTGTATGTGGGCGCCAATGACGGTATGCTGCACGCATTTAATGCAAGTAATGGTAAAGAATTGTGGGGGTATATCCCTGGCAGCGTCTATGCCAATTTGCCTAGTTTGACAAACACCAGCTTTGTTCACAAGTATTTTGTTGACGCGTCTGCCATGGTCGGTGATACGCAAACAAGCGATCCACAGACTCCTTGGCGTACCATGCTGGTTGGCGGTTTGGGTGGTGGAGGTAAGGGGTACTATGCGCTGGATATTTCACGCCAGACCCCAGATTCAGTGTCACTGAAAAGCTTCAGCAATATGACAGAAGCTGAGCTTTCCGCGATTCCCATGTGGGAGTTTACAAGTGCTCAGGATTCAGACGACCTGGGTTACACCTACTATGAGCCGGCGCTTGATCCGGTCAACGGCAGTTTCAAACAAATCGCCAAGGTCGCTGATGCAACGACAGCGTCTGGGGTCTGGCGTGTCATCTTAAATAATGGCCCTGGTTCCAGCAGCAACAGTGCTGTTTTGTTTATGCTCAACGCCGAAACAGGGGCTGTGGTGACCAAGATTGTTGCAACCAGTAGCGGCTCTGGTGACAACGGTTTATCTTCACCCTACCCAGTCGACACCGACAAGGACGGATTGATTGACAGCGTTTATGCCGGTGACCTGCGAGGTCGTATGCACAAGTTCCAGTTTTCAAAATTGGCTGAAAACAACACTGACTACAAGTTAGCGAAGTCGGGTGATACGGACGGCGTATGGCGGCACTTGGGTGCGATTTACGAGTCTGGTGTACCCATCACCGCAGCGCCCATTGTCACAACTGCCTGTAAAGGGACAGGCCTTCAAGTACTATTTGGAACTGGAAAACTCAACGAGTCTGCTGACTTCACCGATACAACGACGACTCAGTCTTTTTTCTCGGTACTTGACAACGAACCATCGTCAACCTTAACAATTGCCAGCACCAGTCTGGCAACCATTACTGCGACCACGAGCACGGTAACTGAGGGAACGGTGAGAAATTGGACTGCACCAAGTTTGATCAACAAAAAGGGCTGGAAGATCAACTTCACTGGCGGTGAACGGATCCTATCCAATCCTTCTTTGCCACCCGATACTGGGGCTGTTCTGTTTGGTACTTCAAAGCCAAGCGGTGACATTTGCGAGCCAGGCAGTTCTGGTTTCATCATGTCGGTCAATATCTGCAACGCGGGCATTGGCGAACTGACCTTAAGTGATGGGACGGCGGTCGGTGGCCTTGGTTCAAACGCATCTGGCGTACTTAAAGTCAGCCCGTCCTATCTCAACTTCAACAACAAATATCAGGCCCTTACAAACCAAAAAGAATGCCAAGGCAAAAGCTGTACCCAATCGAAAAAGACGGCTCCTGCAGGTAGATATTCGTGGCGTGAGATTTTGACCAGATAGTTCCAAATACAGACACACATATGAAGCAACATTACAAAGGTTTTACTCTTATTGAACTGATCATTGCCGTGGCAATCATCGGTATTTTGGCAGCGATTGCATTGCCCAGCTATACCAGATATGTGCAGCGCAGCAATCGTGTCGATGCCAAAAATACGTTGCTAGCACTGGCGCAGCGTCTTGAGCAAAACTACACTCTGGCAGGGCGCTACGATCAAACGCAAGATGCTGCAGGCATCGACGATGCGATGATTGCCACATGGGGTTTGAGCACATCACCGGCTGGCGGCACAGCCAAATACAACGTAGCGTTTACTTCAATAGATGCAACAACCTTTGTGATTAAAGCCACTCCAACGGTAAATCAAGCCAACGACGAATGCGGTGTTCTCTCACTGAACGAGCGAAATTTGAAAGCTGCGAACGGGGCAAGTCCCAACACCGCCGGCGTATCCCGGCTCCAAACAACACTTGATTGCTGGAACAAATAGGCTTTTCAATAATGGTCCTATGATCAAGCGATGTGTATCGACCTTTCGCGAGCCCTCAACCTAGCCTCGCAAACCTCTACCTCACCTCCCTCAACCCCCGCGACGGCTGCGTCATCACCCACAGCAACGGCCAGCTGCTGGGCCGGGGCCACACCCAGCGCGCTGGCGGCCCAAACGCCGAAATCATGGCGCTGCGTGATGCGTGGCAAGGCCACTCTGTCACGGATGTCACCGCCTACGTCACGCTGGAGCCGTGTTCGCACCACGGCCGCACCGGCCCGTGTTGCGACGCGCTGATCGCTGCAGGCATCCGCAAGGTGTTCGCCACCCAGCGGGACTTTCATCTGCGATGCCGATCAAGTATGACAAACTGCAGGCGCAGCGGCACTGATGTCAAATGGCAGGCTTGACAAGAACTATAGATATATTGCCTAATATGGCTCGTAATCATTTTTTATGTGCCATATATGGCTCAAATATTAACAGATCAACTCCCGCGTGAAGTGCTGAAGCATCTTGAGATGCTGGGTCAGCGGGTGCGTATTGCGCGCGTGCGCCGACGCATGAGCACGGAAGACTTGGCACAAGCCTGCGGCATGGGACGACGTACCCTGTTTCGCGTCGAGCACGGCGAGCCTGGCATTGCCCTGGGGACGTTCCTGAGCGTGCTCTGGAAACTCGGGCTCCTCGATAGCCTTGATGGTGTCGCCAATCCGGACACCGACGACCACGGGAAAATTCTCGAAGCAGCCTCCCGGCCGCAGCGCGTGCGCGCGTCTTCCCCTGACAACGATTTCTAAGGCACCCCATGGCAGACAAAGAAAGTCTTTGCTATGTTTACACCCAGTTGCCGGGCACGTTTGAGTGGGTACCCTGCGCCTCGCTGAAGGTCAGGGAAATGGGCGCGGGTGCATTTCAAGGAACTTTTACCTACGGCAAGCGCTATCTTGCGCGGAAAAACGTTGTTGCACTTGACCCGTACCACCTCAAGCTGACCGATAAGCCGCTGCTGTTCACCAAGCTGAAGGGCATCCCGGGCGCCTTGCGCGATACGAGTCCGGATGCCTGGGGTCGCCGCGTCATCCAGGCGCGCCTTGAACGGGAAGAAGCGGCACTGTCCGAAATGGATTACCTGCTCAACGGCCCGGATGACGGGGCCGGCAGTTTGCGCTTTGGCCTGTCCGCACAGCCGCCAGGCCCTGCCCGCCCTTTCAACCGCACACACCAACTCAAAGCCTTGACCCAGGCCGCCCAACAGCTCGAAGAGACAGGCAAGCTGCCTTACGAGGTATTGGAGAGCCTGGAACCGGGTACCAGCATGGGTGGGGCCCGCCCGATGGTCACGGTCGAAGACGGCCATCGACTCTATTTGGCCAAGCTTCCCGAAAAACACGATCAGCACAACATGCAACGCATCGAGTACGCGACCCTCGAACTCGCACGTGCCGCCGGTCTGCAGGTATGCGGTGCACGGCTGGAATCGCTGGGCAAGGTGGACGCACTGATGCTGCTGCGGTTTGACCGGAACTGGAACCCAGATGCCAACGCCTACGCGCGCCATGGTCTGGTGTCTGGGCTCACCGTTCTGGATGCAGAGGATGGCTACACCGGCCGCGACCGGTGGTCGTACCTGCTGCTGGCCGACGAAATCCGCCGCTGGTCTGCCAAGCCGGAAGCTGACCGACCGGAGCTGTTTCGGCGAATGGTCTTCAACGCGATGGTCACCAACAACGACGACCATCCGCGCAACCACGCCATGGTCCGCACCACAGACGGCTGGCGCCTGTCCCCCGCCTACGACATCGTGCCAACGCCGCTCGTGTCCTTAGAGCGGCGAGACTTGGCACTTGAGGTGGGTCGCTATGGCCGTGTGGCGAGCATATACAACCTGTTGTCAGACTGCGGCAGCTTTGGCCTCCAGCTCGAAGAGGCACAGCAGGTGATCGACAACATGGTGACGGTAGTGACAACCTGGCGCGAGTTGTTCGCACGGCACAACGTAGAGGAACGCTCCATCGAATACATTTGCGACGCCATCCTCCCGGAATGCTTTTTCCGCAGGGAGCCGCCCTCCGCGCAATGACTCGGTATCCATTGACGTGTGGCTTCGGCCAAGGCTCGCCATGATGCGCAGACTCTAAAATGATTTCATGACCTCTGCGCCAGCCATCCAACACCTTGAACAAGCCCTGGCACTCGCCACGCAGAGCCTGAATATCACCTCCCCCAACCCCCGCGTCGGCTGCGTCATCACCAACAGCGCCGGCCTGCTGTTAGGCCAGGGTCACACCCAGCGCGCCGGTGGCCCGCACGCAGAGATCATGGCGCTGCGTGAAGCTGCTGCCCAAGGCCATTCAGTGCAAGATGCCACCGCCTACGTCACCCTGGAGCCCTGCGCCCACCACGGTCGCACCGGCCCGTGTTGCGACGCGTTAATTGCCGCTGGCATCAGAGCAGTCGTCGCCACCAACCTCGACCCCAACCCGCTGGTGGCGGGCCAGGGCTTTGCGCGGCTGCGCGCCGCAGGTGTGGCGGTTGAAGTGCTGCAGCCCGAGCACCCGCTGGCGATTGCGTCACGCGAGCTCAACATTGGTTTTTTCAGCCGCATGGTGCGCCAAACGCCCTGGGTGCGGATGAAGCTGGCCGCGTCGCTGGACGGCAAGACCGCACTCACCAACGGTGTCAGCCAGTGGATCACTTCGCCGCAAGCGCGAGCCGACGGCCACGCCTGGCGCGCCCGCGCCTGTGCGGTGCTCACTGGCATTGGCACCGTGCTGGCCGACAACCCCCAGCTGGACGTGCGGCTGGTCGACACCCCGCGCCAACCCACCCTGGTGGTGGTGGACAGCCGCCTTGAAACCCCGCTGGATGCTGCACTATTCATAGCTGGTCGCCCTTGCATCATATGCGCTGCAGTGCAAAATGATGCAAAACAATCTGCCCTTGAGGCGCGCGGGGCGCAGGTGGTTGTGCTGCCCAACGCCAGTGGCAAGGTTGACCTGGCCGCCCTGCTGCGCGACCTGGCCCGGCGCGAGATCAATGAACTGCACCTGGAAGCCGGCGAAAAGCTCAACGGCTCTTTTCTCCGCGAAGGTTTGGTTGACGAGTTTTTGGTTTACCTAGCCCCCAAACTCATCGGCCAAGGGCGCGACATGGCCAGTTTTGGCCCCTTGACCGACCTGTCGCAAGCCGTGCCGCTGGCGTTTACGTCTGTGGAGATGGTGGGGCCAGACCTGCGGGTGCTGGCCCGGGTGCCTGGGCGCGATGCCTTTTAACCAAAGGTTTCAATTTTTAGAACATAAAGGTTTCAATTAATCAGATATAAAACTTACAATAATCTGATGCCTGAATTTCAACTTTCCGAGCAAAATCCGCCTGTCCCACGGCTGCTAGAGCGCAGCTTGCTGGCCAGTTTGTCGGACACGCCGGTTGTATTGCTGCAAGGGCCCCGGCAATGTGGCAAAACCACTTTGGCGCGCCAAGTGGCAGAGCCTCTCGGGTTTGGCTACCTCAGTCTGGATGATGACAACCTGGTGCGCGCAGCCAAAGCCGACCCGCTTGGGTTTGTCATGGATTTGCCGCCCAAAGTGATCCTCGACGAAGTGCAGCGTGTGCCCGAGCTGTTTACCTCCATCAAACTGGTGGTTGACCGCAACCGGCAACCCGGCCGATTTTTGCTCACCGGTTCTGCTGACGTGCTGTTGTTGCCCAATCTTTCCGAGTCCCTGGCGGGCCGGCTCGAAGTATTGCGTCTGCACCCGTTGTCCCAGGTTGAAATGCACCGTGGGCAAACCCAGTTTTTGGAACAACTGTTCACGGCCGACTTCAAGCTTGCCACTACCGCCCGCCTGGGGCCGGACTTGGCCGCATTGATGGTGTCTGGCGGTTTCCCTGCTGCGCTGGCCCGGCTTGGGAGCAGGCGGCGCACCTGGTATCAGGCTTACATGCAAACCCTGATTCAGCGTGATGTGCGTGACCTGGCGCGTATTGCAGCGCTCGACATCATGCCCCGCTTGCTGCAGTTGGCAGCCCGCCAGACGGCGCATCTTTTTAACGTCAGCGAGTTAGCCAGCCCGTTCGGCGTGAGTCGCCCCACGATTCGTGACTATTTGACGCTGCTGGAGCGGGTTTTCTTGGTGGATTTGTTGCCGCCCTGGCATGTTCGCGATATCAACACCCTGGTCAAAACCCCTAAGCTCCATCTGGGCGATACCGGTTTAGTGGCTGCCTTGTTGAAACTCGACGCCGCCAGCCTTTACGCAAATCGTGATTTGTTTGGTCAGTTGTTGGAGACTTTTGTTTTTCAGGAACTCCGTCGTCAATCCAGTGCTTTGCATGACAGCATCGGTTTCTTTCACTTTCGCCATCGGGACAATCATGAAGTTGACATCGTCCTGGAGCAGGACACCCACCTGGCAGGCGTTGAGGTCAAGGCCTCCGCAACAGTACGGGAAGATGATTTCCGGGGCCTGCGCAAGCTCCAGGAAATTGCCGGTGATCGCTTTGCCTGTGGCGTTGTTTTGTACGACGGCGAAGTGAGCCTGCGGTTTGGCCCCAAGCTATTTGCAATGCCAATGGCAACACTGTGGACCAGCCACAACGCATTGCCCCCAACACACACCTGACAGATACCTGCCCCCTTCTGAGACAATCCCCCCCATGTTTACTGGAATCATCACCGGCGTAGGCCGCATCACCGCCGCACAGCCCTTAGGCGACTCCGCCCAGCACGGCAAACGCCTCACCTTGCAATGCCCCGCACATTACCTTGACGACGTCACGCTGGGCGACAGCATTGCCCTCAACGGCGCGTGCATGACCGTGACCACGCTGGATGTGGCGCAACAGCAGTTCACCATCGACATCTCGGCCGAATCGCTGGCCAAAACCGCCGGTCTCGACGCTGCAGGCACCGTCAACCTTGAAAAAGCCCTGCGCGCCAATGACCGCCTGGGCGGCCACCTGGTGTCTGGCCATGTGGACGGCATTGGCCGCGTCACCCGCTTTGAGCAGGTGGGCGAAAGCTGGCTGCTGCAAATCCTGGCACCGCAGGCGCTGGCCAAATACCTGGCGTACAAAGGCTCGATCGTGGTCAATGGCGTGAGCCTGACGGTCAACCGCGTCGACGACCTGCCTGTCGGTTGCCAGATGAGCATCAACCTGATTCCGCACACACTGCAAAACACCGCGCTGGGCACGCTGGCTGTCGGTTCCAAGG
>Ga0307273_1000210_pt1 | contig 13871 bp, 10 predicted proteins | sample CG04metaT_FD_203175 | JGI IMG/M metagenome (GOLD analysis project Ga0307273, IMG submission 203175) | Metatranscriptome of freshwater viral communities from high-CO2 subsurface aquifer at Crystal Geyser, Utah, USA - CG04 (Metagenome... | ecosystem: Environmental > Aquatic > Deep subsurface >...
ACCAAGTTCGCCGCCGAGATCTACGTGCTGTCCAAGGATGAAGGCGGCCGCCACACTCCGTTCTTCAACGGCTATCGTCCCCAGTTCTACTTCCGCACCACCGACGTCACCGGCTCGATCGATCTGCCGGCGGGCACCGAGATGGTGATGCCAGGTGACAACATCAGCATCACAGTTGCGCTGATCGCCCCGATTGCGATGGAAGAAGGCCTGCGCTTCGCGATTCGCGAAGGTGGCCGTACCGTCGGCGCCGGCGTGGTCGCGAAAATTATCGAGTAATCAGCGGTTCCGGTAGCAAAGTCCGATGGCAAAAGGCGGTTGCAAACAGCGCCGCCTTTTCTTGTCGGCAAGTACAGGCCAGTAGCTCAATTGGCAGAGCGTCGGTCTCCAAAACCGAAGGTTGGGGGTTCGAGACCCTCCTGGCCTGCCACCACCTAACACTGTCCGACGGATACGCTGGACGGAGACGACACCCACTTCATGGCTGACAACATCAAATTACTGGCTGCGGGTCTGCTGATTGCGGCTGGCATTGCCGGTTTTTATTTTTTCGCGGATAGCCCCACCGTCGTGCGTGTCCTTTCGGTACTGGCGGGTCTGGGGGCGGCGGTGGGTGTGGTCTGGTACACCTCGGTTGGGCAGCGTTTTTTTGCCTTCAGCCAGGAGTCGGTCACCGAAGCGCGCAAAGTGGTCTGGCCGACGCGCAAGGAAACCTTGCAGATGACCGGCGTGGTGGTGGCATTCGCGGTCGTCATGGCGCTGTTCCTGTGGATGGTTGATGGCGTTCTCATGTACCTGGTGAAACTTCTCATGGGCAGGGGCGAGTAATGGCGATGCAGTGGTATGTGGTCCATGCCTATTCCGGTTTCGAAAAGAGCGTGATGCGTGCGCTGAAGGAGCGGGTAGAGCGCTCCGGCATGCAGGACAAATTCGGTGAGATTATGGTGCCGGTGGAAGAAGTCGTCGAAATGAAGGGCGGCAAGAAGATGACCACCGAGCGCAAATTTTTCCCAGGCTATGTGCTGGTGCAGATGGAGATGGACGATGACACCTGGCACTTGGTGAAAAGCACGGCCAAGGTAACCGGTTTTGTCGGCGGTAGCGGTAACAAGCCCGCGCCGATCAGTGAAAAAGAAGTCGAGGCCATCATGCAGCAGATGCAGGAGGGCGTGGAGAAACCCAAGCACAAGATCACCTTTGAAATTGGCGAGGTGGTGCGGGTTGTGGATGGGCCATTCAATGATTTCAACGGCATCGTGGAAGAAGTCAATTACGAGAAGAACAAGTTGCGTGTCTCGGTCACCATTTTTGGTCGTGGTACGCCGGTCGAGCTGGATTTTGCCCAGATCGAGAAGGCATAAGGCGGTTGGCTTTATCGTCTTCACGGTTTGCGCCGGGATGGCCCGGCAAGAGGAGCGCCCCGGTTAACCGGGGTGCGCTAGAACTCACTTCAGGAGTTAAGTAAATGGCCAAGAAAATTGTCGGCTACGTCAAGCTGCAAGTGCCAGCGGGCAAAGCCAATCCCTCGCCGCCTATTGGCCCCGCCTTGGGCCAGCGCGGTTTGAATATCATGGAATTCTGCAAAGCGTTCAACGCCCAGACTCAGGGTCTGGAGCCGGGTCTGCCGATTCCCGTGGTGATCACCGCCTACGCGGACAAGTCCTTCACTTTCATCATGAAGACGCCGCCGGCGACCATTCTGATCAAGAAGGCCGCGGGTATCAGCAAGGGCAGTGCCAAGCCGAACAGCGACAAGGTGGGGGTGATTACCCGCGCCCAGCTCGAAGAAATTGCCAAGGCCAAAATGCCTGACCTGACCGCCGCGGACATGGATGCCGCCGTGCGTACCATCGCCGGCAGCGCGCGCAGCATGGGTCTCAATGTGGAGGGCGTGTGACATGGCTTCCAAACGAGTCAAGGCCTTGAAGGCCAAGATTGAACGCACCAAGAACTATCCCGTCGACGAAGCACTGGCTCTGGTGAAAGAAGCCGCCACCGCCAAGTTCGATGAGTCTATCGACGCCGCCATCAACCTGGGCGTCGATCCGCGTAAATCCGACCAGGTGGTGCGCGGCTCCGTGGTGATGCCGCGTGGCATCGGCAAGAGCGTGCGCGTGGCGGTATTCGCACAAGGCGCCAATGTCGAGATCGCTCGCGCGGCCGGCGCCGATATCGTCGGTTTCGAGGATCTTGCCGCTGAAGTGAAGGCTGGCAAGATGGACTTCGACGTGGTCATCGCCACCCCCGACGCGATGCGTGTGGTTGGCCAGTTGGGCCAGATCCTGGGCCCCCGTGGCCTGATGCCGAACCCCAAGGTGGGCACCGTGACCCCGAACGTCGCCGAGGCCGTGAAGAACGCCAAGGCGGGTCAGGTTCAGTACCGCACGGACAAGGCCGGCATCATCCACGCCACCATCGGCCGTGCCTCGTTCGAGCCTGCCGCCTTGCGCGAAAACCTTGCCACCTTGCTGGAGGCACTGAACAAGGCCCGGCCAGCCGCGAGCAAGGGGGTATACATGAAGAAAGTGTCGGTCTCCAGCACCATGGGGGTTGGCGTGCGCGTCGACCACACTAGCCTGGCCGAAACGAGTAATTTTTAACTGGCTCCCTCTTGTGAGGGACAGAACTTTGGGCCGTTGCCGCCCCGAAAGGGACGGCGTCGGATCGTCAAAGACCGCAGGTGCCGACGGTTGGTGGTTGTATCCGAGAGCTTAATCGCGAGGCTTGCCCCGCAACCGGCGCAGACGGTGTTCCCGAACAGGATAAACAGCTAGTTCACGCTGGCATGACTCCTGGTCAGGTCGCCGTGGGTGCGGCGGACTTTCCGCCGCGTGTGGACTTGAAAGGAGAAGAGACCTTATGAGTCTTAATCTGGAAGACAAGAAGGCCGTAGTGGCTGAGGTGTCGGCGCGGATTGCCAATGCCCAGACCATCGTCGTGGCCGAATACCGTGGTGTGCCGGTGGTCAATCTGACCCATCTGCGCCGACGCGCCCGGGAATCCGGTGTTTATTTGCGCGTGCTGAAGAACACCCTGGTACGTCGCGCCGTCGCCGATACACCGTTCGCCGATCTCGGCCAGCACATGGTCGGGCCGCTGATTTACAGCATCTCCAGCGACCCTGTGGCTGCTGCGAAAGTGTTGAACGACTTCGCCAAAACCAACGACAAGCTGATTCTCAAAGCGGGCTCTTACGCCGGCCGGGTGTTGGATCAGGCGGGCGTGCAAGCACTGGCCAGCATCCCCAGCCGCGAAGAGTTGCTCGCCAAGTTGTTGGGCGTCATGCAGGCCCCGGTGTCCGGCTTTGTCGGCGTCCTGGCCGCGCTTGCCAAGCAACGCGAAGAAGCGGGTGTCGCCGCCTGATCGGCGGCGCCATGACTACATTTTGTAAAGACTTACGACTTAGGAGTTTGAAACATGGCCATTAGCAAAGAAGACATCCTGGAAGCCGTTGGCGCCATGACGGTGATGGATCTGAACGACCTGGTGAAAGCGTTTGAAGAGAAGTTTGGTGTATCCGCCGCCTCTCTGGCAGTCGCTGGCCCCGGCGCTGCCGCTGCCGCGGTGGTAGAAGAGAAGACCGAGTTCGACGTGATTCTGACCGCCTGCGGTGCTCAGAAGGTCAACGTCATCAAGGTCGTGCGCGCGATCACCAGCCTAGGCTTGAAAGAAGCCAAGGATCTGGTGGACGGCGCTCCCAAGCCGGTCAAGGAAGGCATCTCCAAGGCCGAGGCCGACGACATCCTGAAGCAATTGACCGAAGCGGGTGCGTCCGCCGAGATCAAGTAATTCAGTGTTGTTTCGGGTTTTTCCCGAGAGCGGGCTGGCGGCATTTTGCCGCCGGCCTTTAGCCGTTTCAGGAATCAGCTGCCAGAAATTGAGTGTGGATTTTCGATTTCTGATACCTGATCCCTGTCCCCTGGAGACGGAGTCCAAATGAGCTATACATTCGCCGAGAAAAAGCGCCTTCGCAAAAGCTTCGCAAAACGCGTGAGCGTGCAGCCGGTGCCTTATCTGTTGACCACCCAGATCGAGTCCTTCCGTGAATTCATTCAGGAAGGCGTGCCCGTGGAGGCACGCCAGAACATTGGGCTGGAAGCCGCCTTTACCTCGATTTTCCCCATCGTTGCCCATTCCGGCCATGCCCGTCTGGAGTACGTCAGCTACAACCTCGGTACGCCCGTGTTCGACATCGTCGAGTGCCAGCAACGGGGCCTGACCTATGCCGCCAGCATCCGCGCCCGTGTGCGTCTGGTGATCCTCGACCGCGAGAGCACCAAGGAGAAGATCAAGGAAGTGAAGGAGCAGGAGGTCTACATGGGCGAAATGCCGCTGATGACCCCCAACGGTTCTTTCGTCATCAACGGCACCGAACGCGTCATCGTCTCCCAGTTGCACCGCTCTCCCGGTGTGTTCTTCGAGCACGATCGCGGCAAGACGCATTCTTCCGGCAAACTGCTGTTCTCCGCGCGCATCATCCCCTACCGTGGCTCTTGGCTGGACTACGAGTTCGATGCCAAAGATTTCGTGTATTTCCGCGTCGACCGTCGCCGCAAGATGCCGGTCACCATTCTGTTGAAGTCGCTGGGCTACAACGCCGAACAGATCCTGGAGATGTTCTTCGGGATGGAATCCTTCCACGTCACCAAGAAGGGCCTGGAAATGGCTTTGGTGCCGGAACGCCTCAAGGGCGAAACGGCCAAATTCGACATCCTGGCCAAGGACGGCAGCGTCATCATCGCCAAGGACAAGCGCGTTACCGCCCGCCACATCAAACAGCTCGAGGAAGCCGGCATCAAGAAAGTGCTGGTGGACAACGAATTCATCCTGGGCCGCGTGCTGGCGAAAAATCTGGTGGACGCGGAAACCGGTGAGTTGCTGGCGCGCGCCAATGACGAGATCACCGAAGACCTGATGGCCAAACTGGCGGAAGCCAAGGTAGCCAGCTTCCAGACCCTGTTCACCAACGAACTCGACCACGGCGCCTTCATTTCCCAGACGCTGCGCGCCGACGAAACCGTGGACCAGTGGACCGCCCGGGTCGCCATCTATCGCATGATGCGCCCCGGCGAGCCGCCGACGGAAGATGCGGTGGAAACGTTGTTCAACCGCCTTTGCTTCAGCGACGACACCTACGATATGTCGAAGGTTGGCCGGATGAAGTTCAACCGTCGCATCGGCGCGCCTGGCAAGACCGCCTGGCAGATCAGGTTTCCGACGCACCACCGCGAGAACAAGCTGGCCGCCGCCCTGCGTAGCTACTTCCTGATTTGCCCGGAAGCCAGCCTGTCCAAGGCCAGCCTGGACGATGTGGCGACGCGTGAGGAGGCCGAAGCTCGCCTCGCCGACCTCAATAAGCATCTGAAGGCCTCCGGCCTCGATCCCAAGGCGCTCAATGCCCACGTCGAAGAGCGCTTCACGATGTCGCCCAAGGACATCGTTGCGGTCATCAAGATTCTGGTCGAACTGCGCAATGGCCGTGGCGAGATCGATGACATTGACCACCTCGGCAACCGCCGTGTGCGGTCAGTCGGCGAATTGGCGGAGAACCAGTTCCGCGCCGGTCTGGTGCGCGTCGAGCGCGCGGTCAAGGAGCGCCTGAATCAGGCCGAAAGCGATAACCTGATGCCGCATGACCTGATCAATGCCAAGCCGATCTCGGCGGCGATCAAGGAATTCTTCGGCTCCAGCCAGTTGTCACAGTTCATGGACCAGACCAACCCGCTCTCCGAGATCACCCACAAGCGGCGTATTTCCGCCCTCGGCCCCGGTGGCCTGACCCGCGAGCGCGCCGGCTTCGAGGTGCGCGACGTACACCCGACCCACTATGGCCGGGTTTGCCCGATCGAGACGCCGGAAGGCCCGAACATCGGCCTGATCAACTCCCTGGCGCTGTATGCCCGAACCAACGAATACGGCTTCATCGAGACGCCGTACCGAAGGGTGGTGGATCACAAGGTGACCGACCAGATCGAGTACCTCTCCGCCATCGAGGAAGGCCAGTATGTGATCGCCCAAGCCAATGCGGAACTCGACACCAAGGGCGCCTTCAGCGGCGATCTGGTGTCCTGCCGTAGCCGTAACGAATTCACCCTGGCCACACCCGACCGGATTCAGTACATGGACATCGCGCCGTCGCAGATTGTCTCCGTGGCTGCTTCGCTGATTCCTTTTTTGGAACACGACGACGCTAATCGCGCGCTGATGGGCTCGAACATGCAGCGCCAGGCGGTACCTTGTCTGCGTCCTGACAAACCGCTGGTCGGCACCGGCCTCGAACGTACCTCAGCGGTTGACTCCGGTACCGTGGTGACCGCGCGGCGTGGCGGCATGGTCGATTACGTCGACGCCAGCCGCGTGGTGGTGCGTGTGAACGATGAGGAAACCGCCGCCGGTGAAGTCGGCGTCGACATCTACACTCTGACCAAGTACCAGCGTTCCAACCAGAACACCAACATCAACCAGCGTCCGCTGGTGCGCCCGGGCGACAAGATCGCGCGCGGCGATGTGATCGCCGACGGTGCTTCCACCGACAAGGGGGAACTGGCGCTGGGGCAGAACATGCTGGTCGCCTTCATGCCCTGGAACGGCTACAACTTCGAGGACTCCATCCTCATTTCCGAGCGCGTGGTCGCGGAAGACCGCTACACCTCCGTCCACATTGAGGAACTCAATTTGGTGGCGCGTGATACCAAGCTCGGCGCCGAGGAAATCACGCGCGACATTTCCAGCCTTTCGCAGGCACAACTGGGTCGCCTGGACGAGGCCGGCATCATCTATGTGGGTGCCGAAGTGAGCGCCGGCGATGTGCTGGTCGGCAAAGTCACGCCGAAGGGCGAAACCCAGCTCACCCCGGAAGAAAAGCTGCTGCGCGCGATTTTCGGCGAGAAGGCTTCCGACGTGAAGGACACCTCCTTGCGCGTGCCAACCGGCATGAGTGGCACGGTCATCGATGTGCAGGTGTTCACCCGCGAAGGCATTGAGCGCGACTCCCGCGCCAACCAGATCATTGATGAGATGCTGCGCAAGTATCAGAAGGATTTGGCCGACCAGATGCGCATCGTCGAGGAAGATGCCTTCGCCCGGATGCGCCGCCTGCTGATCGGCAAGAGCGCCAAGGGTGGCCCGAAGAAATTGGCCAAGGGCGCGGAAGTCACCGCCGCCTATCTGGACGACCTGAACCCGCACGACTGGTTCGATATCCGCGCCAGTGACGAGGAAGTCTCCCGCCAGATGGAAGGCATCAAGGAGGGGCTCGACAAGCAGCGCGCCGACTTCGCGCAGATGCTGGAAACCAAGAAGCGCAAGCTCACCCAGGGTGACGAGCTGGCACCCGGCGTGATCAAGATGGTCAAGGTCTATCTGGCCGTGAAGCGGCGCCTGCAACCTGGCGACAAGATGGCCGGCCGCCACGGCAACAAGGGGGTCATCTCTCTGATCGTGCCAGTGGAAGACATGCCGTTCATGGCCGACGGCACCCCGGTCGACATCGTCTTGAACCCGCTCGGCGTGCCATCACGGATGAACGTCGGCCAGATTCTCGAAGTCCATCTGGGCTGGGCCTCGCGCGGCCTTGGCCTGCGCATCGACGAAATGCTGCAAGCCCAGGCCAAGGCCGGTGAGGTCCGCAAGTTCCTCGACAAGGTCTATAACGCCTCCGGCAAGGCTGAGGATATCAAGGGGCTGACTGACAAGGAAATCCTGGAAATGGCCGGTAACCTGACCAAGGGGGTGCCATTCGCCACCCCGGTGTTCGATGGCGCTTCCGAGGAAGACATTCAGTCCATGCTCGATCTCGCCTACAGCGATGCCGATCCGCGTACCCAGAAGCTCGGCTTCACCCCGGCCAAGACCCAGGTGCAGCTCTACGATGGCCGTTCCGGTGAGGCCTTCGACCGCACCGTTACGGTAGGCATCATGCATGTGCTGAAACTGCACCACCTGGTTGATGACAAGATGCACGCGCGTTCCACCGGCCCCTACTCCCTGGTTACTCAGCAACCACTGGGTGGCAAGGCGCAATTTGGCGGGCAGCGTTTTGGTGAGATGGAAGTGTGGGCGCTGGAAGCCTATGGTGCCGCCTATGTCCTGCAGGAAATGCTCACCGTCAAGTCCGACGACGTCACCGGCCGCACCAAGGTGTACGAAAACATCGTCAAGGGCGAGCATAGGATCGACTCCGGCATGCCGGAGTCCTTCAACGTGCTGGTGAAGGAAATACGGTCGTTGGCTATCGACATCGACCTGGAACGCTATTGAGCAGGATGGGGTGATCGCGGCGAGCCGCATCGCACACGCCGCGTGATGTGGTTCGACCCTCATCGCATCCTACGGTCCTCACGGAGACGCACATGAAAGCACTACTCGATCTATTTAAACAGGTCACCCAGGAAGAGGAATTTGACGCCATCAAGATCGGCCTCGCCTCGCCCGAAAAAATTCGCTCCTGGTCTTTCGGCGAAGTAAAAAAGCCGGAGACCATTAACTACCGGACCTTCAAGCCGGAACGCGATGGCCTGTTCTGCGCCAAAATCTTCGGCCCGATCAAGGACTATGAGTGCCTGTGCGGCAAGTACAAGCGCCTCAAGCATCGCGGCGTGATCTGCGAGAAGTGCGGCGTTGAAGTGACGCAAGCCAAGGTGCGCCGTGAGCGCATGGGCCACATCGAATTGGCTAGCCCGGTCGCCCACATCTGGTTCCTCAAGTCACTGCCCAGCCGTCTCGGCATGGTGCTGGATATGACCCTGCGCGACATTGAGCGGGTGCTCTATTTCGAGGCTTATGTGGTGACCGATTCCGGCATGACCCCGCTCAATAAGGGCCAGTTGCTGACCGAGGACGATTACCTGGCGAAGCTGGAAGAGTACGGTGATGAATTCAAGGCGAGCATGGGCGCCGAAGGTGTGCGTGACTTGCTGAAGGGTATTGACCTGGTCGCGGAAGTCGAGAAGCTGCATGGCGATATGGAAAAGACCAGCTCCGACACCAAGATCAAGAAGCTGGCCAAGCGCTTGAAAGTGCTGGAAGCCTTCCACAAGTCAAAAATCCAGCCGGACTGGATGATTCTCTCCGTGCTGCCTGTCCTGCCGCCGGAACTGCGTCCGCTGGTGCCGCTGGATGGGGGCCGGTTCGCCACCTCCGACCTGAACGACCTGTATCGCCGCGTCATCAACCGGAATAACCGTCTCAAGCGCCTGCTGGAACTGAAAGCGCCAGACATCATCGTGCGCAACGAAAAACGCATGTTGCAGGAATCGGTCGACTCTCTGCTCGACAACGGTCGTCGCGGCAAGGCCATGACCGGCGCCAACAAGCGCCCGCTGAAGTCGCTGGCCGACATGATCAAGGGCAAGGGCGGCCGCTTCCGCCAGAACCTGCTGGGCAAGCGGGTCGATTATTCCGGCCGTTCCGTCATTGTCGTGGGTCCCTACCTCAAGCTGCACCAGTGCGGCCTGCCCAAGCTGATGGCGCTGGAACTGTTCAAGCCCTTCATCTTCCATCGCCTGGAAGTCATGGGCCTGGCCACCACCATCAAAGCCGCCAAGCGCATGGTGGAAGATCAGGAACCGGTGGTCTGGGACATTCTGGAAGATGTCATTCGCGAACATCCGGTCATGCTGAACCGGGCGCCGACGCTGCACCGCCTGGGCATTCAGGCGTTCGAGCCGGTGCTGATTGAAGGCAAGGCCATCCAGTTGCACCCGTTGGTGTGTACCGCCTTCAACGCCGACTTTGATGGCGATCAGATGGCCGTGCATGTGCCGCTTTCCCTGGAAGCCCAGATGGAAGCGCGCACCTTGATGCTGGCTTCCAACAATGTGCTGTCGCCCGCCAACGGTGACCCGATCATCGTGCCGTCCCAGGATATTGTGCTCGGCCTCTATTACATGAGCCGCGAGCGGGTCAACGCGAAAGGCGAAGGCATGATGTTCGCCGATACCGACGAACTGCGCGGTGCCTGGCAATCCGGACTGGTCGACATCAACGCGCGCGTCACCGTGCGCTTGCGCGAACGTAATTACGACGCCGCCGGACAAGTGGTGGAAACAGTCAAGCGCGTCCAGACTGTGGTCGGCCGCGCCTTTCTTTCGGAAATTCTGCCTCCCGGCCTGGACTTCGCGCATGTCGACAAGGCGTTGAAGAAGAAGGAAATCTCCAAACTGATCAACGCTTCCTTCCGTAAGTGCGGCCTCAAAGACACCGTGGTATTCGCCGACAAGCTGATGTACACCGGTTTCTCGATGGCGGCGAAGGGTGGCATCTCGATCTGCATGCAGGACATGCTGATGCCGCCGCAGAAACACGACATCCTGGCCGCCGCCGAGAGCGAGGTGAAGGAAATCGAATCCCAGTACACATCCGGCCTGGTGACCCAGGGCGAGCGCTATAACAAGGTGGTGGACATCTGGGGCCAGGCCGGCGACAAAGTGGCCAAGGCCATGATGGAACAACTCTCCCATGAGACCGTCACCGACCGCGAAGGCAAGCAGGTCCGCCAGGAATCGTTCAACTCCATCTACATGATGGCCGACTCCGGCGCGCGCGGTTCCGCTGCCCAGATCCGCCAACTGGCCGGGATGCGTGGCCTGATGGCGAAGCCGGACGGCTCCATTATCGAGACACCTATTACGGCAAACTTCCGTGAGGGCCTCAACGTGTTGCAGTACTTCATCTCGACCCACGGCGCTCGTAAAGGTCTTGCCGATACCGCGTTGAAAACCGCCAACTCGGGCTATCTGACTCGTCGTCTGGTCGACGTGACTCAGGATTTGGTCATCACCGAACTTGATTGCGGCACTCGAAATGGCATGGTCATGAAGGCCCTGGTTGAAGGCGGCGACGTGGTGGAACCTCTGCGCGACCGCATTCTCGGCCGGGTGGCAGCCCTCGATGTGATTCATCCGGATACCGGTGAGACGGTGATCGACGCGGGAACGCTGCTTGACGAAGACATGGTTGAACTGATCGACGAGATGGGTATCGACGAAGTGAAGGTGCGTGCCCCGCTTACCTGCGACACCCGTTGGGGGCTTTGCGCCAAGTGCTACGGGCGTGACCTTGGCCGTGGCAACCTGATCAACTCCGGCGAGGCGGTTGGCGTTATCGCCGCCCAATCGATCGGCGAACCCGGTACCCAGCTCACCATGCGGACTTTTCACATCGGTGGTGCCGCTTCCCGTGCCGCCGCCGCCTCGCAACTGGAAGGCAAGTCGGCTGGGACTATCCGCTTTCAGCCCACCCTGCGTTATGTCACCAATATCAAGGGCGAGCAGGTGGCGATTTCACGAAATGGTGAAATACTCATCGTCGATGACAACCAGCGCGAGCGTGAGCGCCACAAAGTGCCTTATGGCGCCACCCTGGCGGTTACTGACGGTCAGGCCATCAAGGCCGGTACCGCCTTGGCTAACTGGGATCCGCATACCCGTCCCATCATCACCGAGTACGCTGGCCACGTGAAGTTCGAGAACGTGGAAGAGGGGGTCACCGTCGCCAAGCAGATCGACGAAGTAACGGGCCTGTCTACCCTTATTGTCATCGACGGCAAGCGCCGTGGCGCAGCACAAACCAAGGGCGTGCGGCCGCAGGTACGTCTGATTGACGCGGACGGCCAGGATGTCAAGGTGGCTGGAACCGACATCAGCGTGAACATTACCTTCCAAATGGGTTCGCTGATCACCGTGAAGGACGGCCAGGATGTGAACGTGGGTGACGTGCTGGCACGTATTCCCCAGGAAACCTCGAAGACCCGCGATATTACCGGCGGTCTGCCTCGCGTCGCGGAGCTGTTCGAAGCCCGCATACCGAAGGATGCCGGGGTACTGGCGGAACTCACCGGTACCGTCTCCTTTGGCAAGGACACCAAGGGCAAGCAACGCTTGGTCATTACCGACATGGAGGGTGTCCCGCATGAGTACCTGATCTCCAAGGACAAGCACGTCACGGTGCACGACGGCCAGATCGTCCAGAAGGGCGAAACCATTGTTGACGGACCCCCGGACCCGCACGACATATTGCGTTTGCAAGGCGTCGAGGCGCTCGCGCGCTACATCATCGACGAAGTGCAGGATGTCTATCGTTTGCAGGGTGTGAAAATCAACGACAAGCACATCGAGGTGGTGGTGCGCCAGATGCTGCGCCGCGTCAACGTGGCGGAACCGGGCGATACCGGATTCATCATGGGCGAACAAGTCGAGCGTTCCGAGTTTCTGCAGGAAAACGATCGTGTCATGGCCGAAGGCAAGCAGCCAGCCATTCACGACAACATCCTGCTGGGTATCACCAAGGCCTCGCTGTCGACCGACTCCTTCATCTCTGCTGCCTCCTTCCAGGAAACTACACGTGTCCTTACCGAAGCCGCCATCATGGGCAAGAGGGACGATTTGCGTGGCCTCAAGGAGAACGTCATCGTTGGCCGTCTGATCCCAGCCGGCACTGGCCTGGCCTACCACCGCACCCGCAAGGGCCAGGGCCATAACATTGACTTCCAGCCAGCGCAGCAGGGCGAGGAAATCGTGGTGGTGCTGCAAGGCGATGGGGACGATGCCTGAAGAAGGTTTTGATTACGGACTTGACAGAGCCCGTAATCACTCCTAGTATGCGCAGTCTTTTTTCCGGCCAGCCTGCCGTGTCGTGAGGGTTGTTGTGTAACTCGCGGCAACGCAGGCTGATTTGTCCAGGTTTCATGATTTGATTTAGTTGGGAACGCGTTAGATGCCGACCATCAACCAGTTGGTGCGGAAGCCACGTCAGGCTCCGCAAGAGAAGAGCAAAGTACCGGCCATGGAGGCCTGTCCGCAGAAGCGCGGTGTGTGTACTCGTGTCTATACCACCACGCCGAAGAAGCCGAACTCGGCGTTGCGAAAGGTCGCCAAGGTACGTCTGTCCAATGGCTTCGAGGTCATTGGCTACATCGGTGGCGAGGGGCATAACTTGCAAGAGCACTCGGTGGTGCTAGTGCGCGGCGGCCGGGTCAAGGACTTGCCTGGTGTGCGATACCACATCGTGCGTGGCAGCCTGGATACCGCCGGTGTCAAGGATCGTAAGCAGAGCCGTTCGAAGTACGGCGCAAAGCGCGCCAAGAAGGCCTAACCAGAGAGTTGCGAGGAAAAAATGCCCCGTCGTCGTGAGGTTCCCAAACGTATCATCCTGCCTGACCCGAAATTCGGTAGTCAGGAAGTGGCCAAATTCATGAACGTGATCATGAATAGTGGCAAAAAGGCGGTCGCCGAGCGCATCGTTTACGGTGCCTTTGAGCAGATCGGCAAGAAGAGTGGCAAGGATCCGGTAGAAGTCTTTGGGCAGGCTATGTCCAATGTACGCCCCGTGGTCGAGGTCAAATCCCGCCGTGTTGGCGGTGCCAATTACCAGGTTCCCGTGGAAGTGCGTCCCTCACGCCGCAATGCGCTGGCGATGCGCTGGCTCAAGGATGCGGCACGCAAGCGTGGTGAGAAATCCATGGATCAGCGTCTCGCGGGCGAGTTGCTGGATGCGGCTGAAGGCCGTGGTGGTGCCATGAAAAAGCGTGAAGAAATTCACCGCATGGCCGAAGCCAACAAGGCTTTCTCGCACTTCCGCTTCTGATAAGGAAATAGCACTGTGGCACGCAAGACCCCTATCGAGCGCTATCGCAATATCGGCATATCGGCGCACATCGACGCCGGCAAGACCACCACGACCGAACGAATCCTGTTCTACACCGGTGTCAATCACAAGATTGGTGAGGTGCACGACGGTGCCGCGACCATGGACTGGATGGAGCAGGAACAAGAGCGCGGCATCACCATTACCTCCGCCGCGACGACCTGCTTCTGGAAAGGCATGGATCTGTCTTTGCCCGAGCATCGCGTCAACATCATCGACACCCCGGG
>Ga0307273_1000233_pt1 | contig 13235 bp, 1 predicted proteins | sample CG04metaT_FD_203175 | JGI IMG/M metagenome (GOLD analysis project Ga0307273, IMG submission 203175) | Metatranscriptome of freshwater viral communities from high-CO2 subsurface aquifer at Crystal Geyser, Utah, USA - CG04 (Metagenome... | ecosystem: Environmental > Aquatic > Deep subsurface >...
AGTGGTACAAAGACCGTACTGTTGAAAACATTGATGAAAAGAATATATTTTAATCAGCATGCATTGTTGTACTTTGTGTTTTATTTTTATACGTTTGCATTGTTTGTTGCGAAGTGTAATGAAAAGTTTTAAAATAAATAATGAGAATAATTAATAAAATTCTATTAATCAATCAATTAAGTTCAATTTAAATTACAAGTTATGAAAAATTTGTTTACAAGATTCTTAATGATTGTCTTTCTGTTTAGTGTATTTTATCAGGCCTATGGAGCCGGATCTCCTCCGATCCCCAGTGTCCCTGATATAAGTATGCTTTGGCCGGGGGACGAATCAACAACGCAAGCACAACCTGGGACAGGGAATGTGTTTGTTCTGGAATTTTCTAAAGACCTTAATGCCATTCAACCTTTTGGCCCGGATGGAGTTTTTGGTCTTGTCTGGGAATCCGATGCGCTGGGTTATCAGCAGATAGAGACTATCCTTTATAAAGTGGATGGATCTGCCAGGATTACCAAAGTGGGTAACCGTAAAGTGGAAATCAGGTTTGCCGCCTCGCTGCTCGAGGATGAAACCTACCACATTACCATCGAGTATGATGCTATCCGCTTTGCTGATGGTTCCTGGTTTGGTGGGGTTGACTATGAAAGTTTGAGCAACCCTGAGTGGCGTTTTACCGTTGACGACATTACACCTCCCAAAATGGAGAACTGTGCCGATGTTAACAATGTAAACGGAGAGTTTGATGTGGATGTCAACCAAAACCCAATCACCGTTTGTTTTGATGAACCGGTTTGGTGGGCAAACAATGCAGACCCATTTAAAGTGGGTAACATTGCTTTTTATTCTGCTGCCAAATCCGGGTTAGACCCAAATACTGAATTTGGCGGGGATGTTATTTATGAAAAACCTGCCAATGTTATACTATATAATAATAATATGGAGGTTTACAATTCCATGGAATTGAAATCTGCCAGTGTACAGGACGATACATATATTGAGTTTGATCAGGTTGAAATTTATCCCAAATGGGAAGAAGGTTATCCTGATGAATTAATGCTGAAACATGCTCCAATTGGCAACAATGTATGGCCTGAAGACCGCGATATTTATCTGCGCTTTGCCGCAGGCCTGCTTGTTGATAAAGCGGGAAATCCTTTTGGTGGAATTGATGGTAGTCCATTCGATCCTTTCAATCCGTCAAGTGAAAGCCAGTACTGGTTTTCTACCCGTAGTGACAATACCATACCGAGAACGGCTTTGGCTGTTTTAAATACCTCTGTTTTACCAGGATCTCCGCGTGGTGCGAATCCTTTATGGCAAAATGATGATATTGTTGTTAAAATCAGCAGCGATGATCTTGAATTTATTACCGACGCTGCTATAACTACTTCGAATGTAAACCAATTCATTAAACTGTCGATTGATGGTGGTGATGTTAGTTACACTGTAAAGGATATTGACGTACTTGTTGGTGAAACACAATTCCTGCTTGAACCAAATAATTTGCCCGAGTTCAAAACCCTTAAGGTTGATTTGCTTGGTAACGTTATCAGGGATAATGGCGATTTAAGGGTTGTTGCAGCAGCTACATGGAATTTTAATACAGGCGATTTTTCTGCACCTGCAATAACCAGTAGTGTAAACAATATATTATGTACTAATTTTGACTTACGTATTATAACCGCTAAAAATACCAATAACAGTGCTGAAGAAGGTATTGTATATTATGCAATTGTAAAAGATACGCTTCCTGAATTACTTAAACCGGGTTATTACTGGCCTGCTTTCCCTACCGATATTACACCTGCTGAAGTTGTAAAAGGTCAGGTAAAAAGGGTTGCAACTGTTGGTGGTGAAAAATACTCATTTTACTGGCATTTTTATCATGTAGCCGATGGAGTTGGTTATGGTAAAACTGGCGTTAATACTGCTGTAAAATGGACAGGTACTTCTGATCCAGGTGGTGCTCCGGCAATTGTAGGTTGGATCGATGATAATTTCAACATCAATTCATCATTAACTGCTTTTGAGCACATTGATGACTTTATTGCTGCAAATCATGGTGATAATTATAACATCTATTTCTTTGCACTCGACAATGTTTGCGAAGGGCCGTATAACAATCCTACAGGAACTCCCCTTGGTAGGGCTACTGAGGTTACAATGCTCGATGTACAATTGACCGACTGTTTGCAACCAGACATGACTTGGTTCTACGAAGATATTATTGATGATCATATCGATTGGACCGAATGTGGACAGGATGTCCTTGATGAAATAACCGGACCACCAGTACCTCGTATTCAAAAGGATGGTAAATTTAAACTCGACTTTTTAACCCATCCTGAAGGAATTCAGTTGGTTGAAAGCAATTTGGACTGGGAAGATGTAATTACACTTGAGGTGCGTGAATACAACGGTGGAACATGGAACAGGTCAAATCCATGGACAGTTGAAATTGCTTCCATCGATGAAATTATGGATGGCGGTAAAGTTGTTGGATTATGGGTTACCCCGTTAAATAATTATCCTTCACAAGGACGTGCCAGGGTTACATTGGCCAGCGGTTCTATTGAAGATGCAGCAGGTAACGCTGTTAACGAAGAACTGATTTGCCGTAAAAACGTTGAAATTTATGATGACCCATGGGTTCACATTTTCACCGTTGAAAACAAGGAACAAATGTTCCCACTCGACGAAAATTGTCCTGACATTGATACTTATGTTGCTGAAAAAGATGGAAAAATTACCATCGTTTTCAATAACCCAATCTACACGCCAAAACGCGATGAAAGCAATTCACCGGTTCTTGAACCCATTAGTTTGGATCCGGCTGCTGCAAATTATGTAGGTAAATATGTAAAACTGCGCGAAGGTGATGCAAATGGGGCTGAAGTAACAAGTAATCTAATAAATGACGGATTAACTTTTGAATTATACGGTTTGGATGGAGATGGTGATTTGGTTTTGCTAACAGCGCCGATTACTCAGGGTGTTACGAAAATTGTAGCTACTCCAAAAAATAACTATAAATCAGAAAACTGGTACTACGTTGAACTCGAAAAAGACCTTCAGGATGAAAACCGCAGGGAACTTTCGTATGTAAATGGTTTGGGTACATGGGACAATAACCTGTTTGTAGATTTGCATGAGCAATATTGTCCTTATCCAACAGCACCGCTTACTGGTATTCCATCAAGCTGGACAGTTCAGGGCAACATGGCCAACTACTTTATGCGTTTCCGCAGCGAGGACACAGTTTCTCCTGAATTACGTTTTGTATTCGAAAAATTCGATGATATTCAGGAATATCCCGATGGAACAAGTACATGGCCATACATTGAAGAAGTTAATGATACAACGGTATTCTGTATAAATTCAGAAGGTTTTGAAGGCAATGGCGCACCGGTTGGTGCTATCATTACCGAATGGTCAACCATGGGATTCGACAATAAAGATTACTATATCGAACAGGATCCAAATGGTTTGCGCCCATATTTCAAAATGAAAGATGCGGACGGTAAGGAACTTCCTTTTGATGTAGTGGTATTGCGCATTTTCGAACCGGATGCTCCGGGAATGACCCCATATACCAGGGATGCTGTTTGGTTTGGTTTTGTGCCTTTTGTACCGCTGGGTGAAGGAAAGAATTTCACGATGGAATTCAATCCTAATTACCAGGCCCCACAATCGGGTCAAATTGAAACTTTACCAGAAGGCCCGGTATTTGTTGACGACAACGGAAATTCATTGGTAAAAAACACTTTAGTTCATTTTACCACTTGTTCTGAAGATGTTATTTGTTTTAATTCCGATGTAACAATTCAAACAACGGTAATTGATGGTAAGAATGTTGTAGGTGGTTTTACACCATCATTCAATGTTACTTTCGATCGTCAATTCGATTTGAACAATACTCCTTATTTTACCTTGGTTGAAACCGGTGGTGGCCTGACATTGAATGCTACCGATGCAACAGGTTTTGTTTACAATGGAAACACGATTACTGTTCCATTTTCAACTTTTGGAGTTGGTACTAAACTCAATGAAAAAAAGGAATATACGCTTACCGTTGTTAGTGGTGGGTTTATTGACAGAAACAGCGATGTTGTAAATTGTACAGATTTTGTAAAATTCTGGTCGCCGGATACAACAGCGCCTGCACCAAATTTACTTACACCCGATATCGACAATTTTGTACTTGGAGTTGATGTTGGCAATGCTGCCAATGTTGATCCAACACAAATTGACCCAAGGAATCCGGGATTGTTAACCATTCGCTGGAACGAAAAAGTTACTCCACAGGCTGGTAAAACAATTGAAGTTTGGGAAAACGGTACCACAGAACGTTTAAGTTTTGCGTATCCAAATGCAAATATTACATGGACTGCATCAACCAACACGATTACTGTAAAATTACCTGCAGACTTCTTTGCATATTATAAACCACAACCGCTTGGAGAAGGTCATTTCCATGTTGACGTGGAAGCAGGTTTTGTGAAGGATATGGCAGGAAATGCTTCACTGGAACTTACCGGCCCGACAGACAGGCTTACAGTTTCGGGTGGTGATGGCTCAGCAACATGGACATTCCAGACTGGATCCAATGTAGCTCCTGAGATTGTGAACTGGTCTCCAAAATGTTTGGTTGAACCAGGTAACATGAGCACAGAACCGATTAGTGCAACTGAAGTTAAAATCAATAAGATTTCTGTTACATTATCAGAAGGTGTTACTCCGGTAACCGGATTAAAACTGTATGTTAGAAAAGCGGTGGGCGGTACCGATTTGTATGTTACCAATGTAACTGCAATGACTGCTTCTGCTGATAAAAAGACGTACAGCATTACTCCAAGTCCTGATTTAATTGTTGACAATAATGAAGAGTATAGAATATTTGTTGAAGAAGGCGCTTTCACCGAAAGTTATCCTTTAACAAATAAATTATCGACACCTGATTACGAAAACGAAAACTTCCTGAATTGTGAAGATTCTGGTTTCGACCAGTTTGTATCGGTGCCTGCATCGTTTGCATTTGGCGATATTTCAGCTCCAACAGCTACAATCTGGCCTGAAAACGGGAAAATTAAAGTTCCGTTTAATGCTCATGGTTATGTAAAATTCTCTGAAAAACTGATTGCAAGGGCAGGATTTACTCCTGGTGATCCACAGTTGGTGCTTACACAGAGCAATATTAAAAACTGGATTAAAGTATTAAAGGCAGATGCTGATGCCAACGGCAATCCACTGGGAACATACAGCGATTTAGACGCAACTGACTATGTAGTTGAATTTGTAAACCTGGAACGTACCCACATGAGGATTACCTTCCTCGATGAGGATGCACCTGCAATTGAAGGTGTAACGGCTAACATGGTTGACGAATGGAAATACCAGATTGTGGTAAATACAAATGCCAATATTGGTGGCGTTGATTATTTACTACAGGATTATATAGGTAATTTCCTGGGTATGCCTAATGGTGAAAGTTCAGGAAACTGGCTTGCCAGTGCGTTGGTTGAACAAGAAATATCTACTTATACAACCGAAGATATTACTGTTCCGGTGTTTTATGCAACTACCTGCGACGTAACTCCTGGTACGATTAAAATTAATTTCACTCCATGGGAAAATGATGATCCTTATGATAATGGAAGGATTTATCCTGCTGAAAGTGGAAAAGTATATTATGTAGTTCGTCCTTATGGAACTACAGTTACTGCCGATAACCTGTTTAATAAAACTTGGGCCGATGTAAAAGAAGTTGTAGTGCCATCAACCGGAGCAACGGTAACATGGACTATTGCTGATGTTAATTTGCCTGCTGGTTACAATTATTCAGTTTATGCAGTGATGGCTGACGACGAAACAGATGTTTATGTTGCTCCTGCTTATGGCAGTGCCTGGCCAACTTCTGATCCTGTATTTATTGCTTCGGGCGATGCAGATCCTGCAACGGGTGCAATCGGTCTTGCTGACATACGTCCTGCTCCGAACAAGAACATGGATGTTATGAAATGGAACTTCTGTTTCTGCGATGATGATGCTCCAAAGGTAGTTACCAAAGAGTGGGATAAGCAAATCAATGTACCGGTTGACGAAACATTCGAAATTAAATTCAACGAACTGGTTCAGCCGGGTACAGATGTAACAATTGCCGGCGATGGAACAGGTGGTACTATTATTACACCTGAATATGGTTACGAAGTTCGGTTACGCGAATGGAACAACAACGTGGCCGTTCCAATTACTTTAAAAGGTAATGGTACCGGATTGTTAGGCCTTACCGGTGCAACAGGTTTAATTGTTACTCCTGTTAACGATTTACTCGAAGAAACACGTTACTACATCGAAATGGATCGTTGGGTCATTTGGGATGTTGCAAATTCAAACTGTAACAACAATGCTAATATTACATTACCTGAAGGATTTCCTGAAAGCCAGTGTTTAGCTTGTAATAGTGATGATTTTGCAGATAATACAAATAATTTCCCGGGTTGGATTGGTCGTGAAGATTGGTGGTTCCAAACTACCGATAACACACCGCCGGTTTTAACCGCAGTTTCTCCGCTGGGCAATTGTGTAGCGGTTGATAACAATAAAATCGTCTTTACTTTCACAGAAAAGAACGAAATGGTTATCGCTAACCTGATGGGACAGGAAAACAACGTTTATGTTTACAAAGTGGGTTCTACTGTTCCCTACGAAATTATTTCAGCACATTCTGCTGTTCCTGTGAGGGTTTTAGGAAATACCTGGACCATTACTTACACAACGCTGCACCCGTACAATAGCGAAGAAGAATATTATGTACTTTGGAATAAAGATTTGTTTGTTGACAATGCTATTCCAATGAAGCACAACTATACCGAAATGTTAAGTGAAGTTGTGGATTACCCGGAAAACAGCGACTGGCAGCAGTTTGGCTTTACAACTGAAGATGCTTTGTACCCTGTTGTTAGCTGGACTTTTGTAAACCGCATGTGGGTTGATTTGGCTTCACAAGATGATGAACTCGATCCTGAAGATTATGTGTATGCACTTGCAGCCGGTGATGTGGACAATAACGATCCACTTTCCGGACCTGTTGATGTTTGTGAAATGTATGACGAACAAGGCGGTGTTCCCGGCGAAGTTGGATTCTATGTTTGGTTCAACGAAAATGTAGTACTTAAAAGTGTACCTGCAACTCCTTCTGACACTTACCTGAGAAGATGGATCAATGCAAACTTCTGGCTACATTCTGCTGATGGAACTGTAACACTCGATTATCTTAATCATGGTATCGCTTACGGAGATGTTGAAATTCCCGGTGGTGTTACTATTCCTTCCGGAAGTCAGTGGTTCTATTTGAAACCGTTAAGTGCGCTTGAAAGTTTGGGCGAGTACAACTTTGGAGTTATTGGCGATGCCATTAGCGATGTAAATGCTAAAGATTGTCGCTACAATACACTGGACGAAACACAATTACTTAACTTCTGCGTTTGGGACGAAACTCCTCCAACAGCTCAGTTGTTTGATGGTAAGGATGTTGAAATAGAAGTGTTGATCGACGAAGCTGACGAATGTGTTGCTGAACGTGAATATGTTCGGTTAAAATTATCCAAACCATTGGTAAAAACAGTAAACGTAGCTGTACTTCCTCAATTTGGTACTCCGGCGCCGTTTAATCCCTGGTGGACATTCAGTAACCTTTATTTAACTGAAGCAGATCTGAAAGACACCGATGGACAGATTATCAGGTTTAAGAATGTAACAACTAATGAATATGTTGTTGTTCGCGATGTTGATATCATTACTGACGGTGTTGAATATAAACTTTGGTTAGACGAACCAATGGCTTCTGAAAATCTGTATGAATTTGAAATTTATCCTGATGTACTGAAAGACATGGTTCGTATTCCAAATGGTAACTTCTATCCCGGTGAAGAATGGGATTGGTATGTTACCGATTGGATTGCCCCATATATTATTTCGTTGTCTCCTGGTGATGAGGATCAAAATGTATCACCTGTAGCAAATCTGTCGTTTACATTTAACGAAGATGTTGTACCTGGAACCGATGCAAGGATTATTATCCGTGACAATGGAATTCCGCAGGGTGTTATTTATAACTTCCGTGCCGATGATGCAGCGCATGTTACTTACTTGAATGACCACCGTACTGTAGTCATTAATCATGGAGGTCTTGACAAAAACACCACTTATTATGTACAGATTGAACCCGGTTTTGTTTACGAGGAAAACTGTAGCAATCTTCCATTTGGTGGTAAATTTGAACAAGGCTTAATCAACGACAGTTGGAACTTTACTACCGGCGATGTTGATGGTCCTGTTGCTACATTATGGCCTACACCGGGTGATGGTTGTGTTGAAATCGATGCCAATCTTGTGATTCGTTTCGATGAAAACGTTCAATTAACCGACAATGGTAAAGTAGCGATTTATAAAGTACGCGAAGGTGGTTCATTCCACAATCCTGGATGGCCGGATGCCATGTTTGGCGATATCGTTGCTGTGATACCTTTCACCAACGCAAACGACCCACAGGTACGTCTTTCTGGTTCTAATGTGGCCAATGGCTTAACATCAGATATTATAACCATCACTCCTTCTTCCGGATTGTGGGAATCTGATGCTACCTATTATGTGCGTATCGTTGGAGATGGTGTTGATGCTGCTACGGAAGCCAGCGTTGTTGAAGATGTCGTTGGAAATACATGGATGTATCCTCCTTCTCATGCATCTTTAGATACATTACCTGGTATTCACCAGAATCAGTGGTATTTCACCATTGGTAATAACGACGAACCGGAATTAGTTTACATGACACCTGAAAGAGGTGAAGTTGTTGAAGCTGGTGTTGCACGTGCAACTACCGATTTAACAATGACATTCGATGACGAAATAAAGTTTGGTGAAGGTGCAATTCAGGTTTGGGAATTTATTGTAAATCCTGAAGGTGGGGTTGCTGCCCAACAAGCTAATCCCTGGATGGTTTATAATGTTCCTGGAGATGTCGAAAATGGTAAAATCAGTCTGTCTAATGACATGAAAACGGTTACCGTTCACGATGTTGATTTACTTGACGGAATTAACTGGTACTATGTATTGGTAACTCCGGGTACTATCACGAATAATATTGAATGTACGTTAAAAGCATGGTCTGGTATTAGTAATCCTGATGAGTGGTTGTTCTCAACTGCACCTGATGTTACTGATCCTGAATTGGCAGCTTCTGCTGTAACTTCAGACGCTTGCAGCGAAACTTATCTTGAACCTGCAACTGTTGCATTTGAACTGACATTCAGTGAAGGCGTAAGTGTTGCAAACGGAACTGGATTGGTTGAAATAAGGGAAGTAGGTGGTGATGTGGTTGCCAGTGCAACAATTACTCCTGCCATGATTGAAGGTGGTGTTGTAACATTCGGCATCAGCGACTTTGATATGGGATTGAATGACCAGACAGCTTACGAACTGGTAATTGGTGGTGATGCAATTCACGACCTGGCCACTGCAAGTTTGACCGGAACTCAGGATCCATTCGGTCGTGTACCGTTTGGTAACGAAAACTGGTTCGAAGGGGTAACAATACCATTCGAAACAGGTGACTTCACTGCTCCTACTGCAATTGAATTTACACCGGTTGAAAATGATCTTGAAAATGAGGTTACTTTAACCGTAACATTTGATGAAGCAGTTCAGGATGGAAGTATGGGAATGTTACATTTATATGATGCAGTAGCTGATACAATGGTAGCTCATTTTAATGCTGCCAATGATGAAGACCTGAATCCGATGACAGTTACATTCACTACAACATTACCTGATGAAATGTCATACTACGTATTAATTGACGAAGGTTTTGTATCTGATTCGGTTTACATGGAATCCTGCGACACTGTTCGCGGAAGCAATGCTGTAACCGACCCGGCTGCATGGACATTTGCAATTGATGATAATACTGCTCCTTATATTACAGAGGACTTAACTGAAGATACGGATAACCTGATGATGACATTTGAAATTGTTCTGCAATACGACGATGTTATTTCTATGGTTGATGTATCGAAAGCAACATTAATGCTCGACGGTTATGAAGTGACCAGTGGTGTTAGAGATGCTGTTATCGGAACTGATCCTACTCAGGTCATTGTTTCTGTTACAGTTACAGAAGACCAGAAAGAATATATGATAGACCTGGCTGCCGGCTTTGTAATGGACGATGCAATTAATGCAAACGCCAGTGAAGCTGACATGACTGGTCCTTATATGGTAGGCGACCGTACAGCCCCTGTTTTGGAAGATGCAGCACCGGAAGGAATCCTTGGTTCATACATTGGTGTTGAAGTAATGGTTGACTTCTTCGACGATAGCGAATTAACAGTGGAATTACCAATTACCATTGAAAATTCATTGGGCGAAGTTGTTGCTACCTGGACTCCTGAACTTGATTCTGCTACTCAGGCTGCCAGCTTTATGCCGGAACTTTGGTTCGATACCTATACTGTGATCATACCTGCAGGTGCAGTAGTTGACGAAAATGGAAACGAATTTGCCGGTGCAAGCTGGTCATTCGCAGTCATTGACAATATTGCCCCGCAAGATTCATGTCTCACAATTATCAGTCCTGCTGATGGAGCTAATTGTGTTGAAAGTGATGTTGTACTCGAAATGGAATTCTGCGAAAGAATGGCAGCGGGTGATACAACAAGACTTGTAAAGGTGTATAACATACTTGAAATCGGTGGTGGTTTGAGTGACAACGATTTGTTTACCTCTTTCCCTGTAACCGAAGATATGGTTGACGGAGAAATGGTTAAAATTCCATTAAGTGGTTTGGCTGACAATACTGGTTACACCGTTATGATGGATGCTGGTGCGTTAACTGACGAAGCCGGAAACGATTTCGTTGGAATCAATAACCCAATCAGGTGGAACTTTACAACCGGTGACAATACTGCCCCAACGGTAACTTTAATGCCTGCAGGATCTACCAATGACCTTAACGACATTGTTGTAATGGCAACATTCAGCGAAGAAGTTGTGGGTGCAGAGGCTGAAATCACTGTAGAAAATGCTGTTAGCTATGTTGTTGAAGCAACTGCTAATCCAGTTGAATACAAGATTACAATTAAGGCTGATGATATGGATACAGTAGTAGTTACTGTTCCGGTTACCATTACAGATGTTAATTGTAACTACAATCCGCTTGCTGAGGAAGTTACCGGTACTTACGTTGTTGGCGACAACACCGCACCAATGGTAACAGTTACCGATGCACCTGCTGATGCAATGAATACAATGAATACCTTCACCGTTGAACTTACATTCAGCGAAGAAGTAACTGGTGTTGAAGAAGCACTGGAAGGTTCAGTTGGACTTGACACTGTTGTTACTGCTGATGGTATTGTATATACATTAAGTTTCAGTGGTGATGATGAAACAGAAGGTAAACTTGAACTGATTGACAGTTTAGTTACTGATATTTCATTAAATGCAAACCAGCTTGTTAGAGGAATTAATTGGCCATACATGATAGGTGACCACGTTATTCCAACTGTAGTTGTTGAACCTGCAACCGGAGACGATTTAAGAATAGATACACTTGATTTAACCATTACATTCTCAGAAGAAGTAATTGTTCCTGATGGTGGTATCGTAGTAACTGGTGGTCAAGCTGTAATTGACAGTATTAGTTCTGCTGTACGTAAATTATCAATAACCGCTGAAGATGGTGCCGAGGTAGTTGTTAGTTTAACATCATTAATTACAGATGATTCTAAAAACGCCAATGCACTGGTTGCTGCTGAGTACACTTATACTTTCGGTGACAGAACAGCTCCAATGGTTACAGTTTATAAACCTGCTGCAACGGATACAATTCCAACTTTCGACGTGACTATCGGCTTTAACGAGCAAGTTACTGGTGTAAGTGCTCAAAGTGTTAAACTCACTGGAGACGGTGCTGTTATTACATTGAGAACAATTGTTGAAGGATGGGCTTATGAAGCTAGTATTACAGGTGCTGAAAAGGGTACTGTTGTACTTGAATTTACCAATGCAATTAAAGATTTGGCAGGTAACGCTTTGGTTCCTGTTAACTTTACTTATACAATAGGTGATTTCACGGGTTCGGTTGTAATGGCAGATCCTTCATCAGGAAACTTTGTAACCAACATGTTTGAGGTAACCCTGACATTTGATGAAGAAGTTAACGGAGTTGCGGGTGCAGTTAGTGTATCTGGCGGTACTGTTGCTGTAACTGGATCAGGTATGGTTTACACAGCAATGATTGATGCTCCTAGCATGTCAGATGTTAATCTGATTCTTGGTACTTCAATTATGGATTTGGCAGGTAATGCTTTTGCAGGCGCTACATTCACTTACAGTGTAACTGGTCTGGTACCAATTTCGGCTGTACAAAGTAACGCTTCAGAATCAGCACATAAAGGAAAAGTTCTTCAAGTTGAAGCTACTGTTACGGCTGTTGCTGCTGGTGAAGGATTCTTCGTACAGGACGCAGTTGCTGCCTGGAGTGGTATCTGGGTAGAGTATGCTAAGGTAAATGATGATGACATAAAAGTTGGGGATGGTGTTTTGGTAACTGGTGAAGTTGCTGAAGTAGCTGACGTAACCACTATTATTGCATCAAATGTTATGGCTCAGGAAACTGCAATGGCAATTACGCCGATAGAAGTTACTCCAACAGGTGCTGAAGCTGAAATGTACGAAAGTGTACTTGTTAAAGTTAATGGTGCACGTGCAACATCTGCTGATGCGGGTTCAGGAGAATGGACTATTTACTATGCAACTACTGATAACATTACGGTTAATGACTGGATGTACCAAGCAGTTCCGGTTGTGGATCACTTCTTCGATGTTACAGGTATTGTAAATGGAAGACTTGATGCTTTCAAATTGGAACCAAGAATGGAAAGTGACGTTGTGGATAAAACACTTACCGACATCGAACCTTTACCTGCAATTGCATACAAGGTATATCCAAATCCATTTAATGACTATATTCAAATCGATAACAATGACAAACTGGTTAGACTTGTTATTCTTAACATAGCTGGTCAAAGAGTTATTGATATCGAATATCCTGAAAATAGAATTCGTACTGCTAATCTGGTAAGCGGTGTTTATTTAGTAAATTTATTTACTGAAGACGGCATTGTAAAAACAGAGAGAATTATTAAGAGGTAATACCGAATTGATTGATTAAAAAG
>Ga0307273_1000234_pt1 | contig 13234 bp, 11 predicted proteins | sample CG04metaT_FD_203175 | JGI IMG/M metagenome (GOLD analysis project Ga0307273, IMG submission 203175) | Metatranscriptome of freshwater viral communities from high-CO2 subsurface aquifer at Crystal Geyser, Utah, USA - CG04 (Metagenome... | ecosystem: Environmental > Aquatic > Deep subsurface >...
CGGTCCGCTGGCTTCCTGGTTGGCGAGCTTTTCCTTGGTCTGGCCCGAGAACTTGGGTTCCGTTACCTTGACGGAAACCACAGCCACGAGGCCTTCGCGCACGTCATCGGCAATGAACGGTTCCTTGGTGAGCTTGTTCTCGTCGGCATAGCGGTTGCAGGCTCGCAGCAGTGCCGAGCGGAAACCGGAGTCATGCGATCCACCCTGCGGCGTCTGGATGTTATTGGCATAGGAGCTGATAACAGATGCGCGCTCAACATGAAGGCGGAAAGCGATGTCAACTTCAACCTGTCCTTTGTCAGTATTGATTTTCTGCGAAGCCACCTGGGTCGGAAGGATCGGGGTCGAACGGTTATCCGAGATAATATCGAGAATTTCTCCGAAGCTTTCGGCAAGCCATTCGCATGTGAAACCATCGCGTTCATCTTCAAAGATGATCTTCAGCCCCGGATTGAGGTAAGCGCGTGTAGCCAGTGATTGCTTTACGACCTTCTGGCTGAATTCCATTGCTTCATTTTCATCGTCGGTCTTGAAGATCGTGAAATCCGGCATGAATCGAATGGCTGTTCCGGTGCGCTTGCTGGATCCGACCTTGGCCAGATCTTTGACCGGCTCGCCTCCGTCACGGAATTCCTGATAATACATGCCGCCGTCGCGTTCGATCGTCATGGTGAAACGCGAGGACAACGCGTTCACAACCGAAGCGCCAACACCATGCAAGCCGCCTGATGTGCGATATGCAGATTCTTCGTTTTCGTTTTCGAACTTACCGCCTGCGTGCAGAATGGTCATAACCACAGTGGCTGTAGCAATGCCTTCTTCAGGGTGGATATCGATCGGAATACCGCGTCCGTTATCGGAAACCTCGGCCGAACCATCCTTGAACAGTTTGACGTGAATTTCATTGGCAAAACCGGCCATGGCTTCATCGACGCTGTTATCGACGATTTCCCACAAACAGTGATGGAGACCCTTGACCTCGGTGTCGCCGATATACATCCCGGGGCGCTTGCGCACAGCCTCGAGACCGCGCAGAACCCTGACGTTTGCGCCGGTATATTCGGTGTTCTTCTTGGTATCGCTCATGTTACTTGTTTCCTGTTTTATTGCTATTTTTCGGTAAGAATCAGTTGATCTTTTTGCCTTCGTTTAAGGCCGCTGAAAGGATGGTAAGCCATGCTTCTTCGTCGATGATCTTGATTCCAAGATCGTTTGCCTTCTTGAGCTTTGATCCGGCGCCAGGGCCAGCGACAAGAATGTCTGTCTTGGGCGAGATTGATCCGGAAACCTTGGCACCCAGAACGGTTGCCTGGCTCTTGGCTTCATCGCGGCTGATCTTTTCAAGCTTTCCTGTGAAGACGATTGTCTTGCCGTTGACTTCCGATGCAATGACATCGGGCTTTTCAAGGTTTCGCAGATTAAGCTCTGCGAAGAACTCTTCTGCCATCTTCCGATTGGCTTCGTTGGAAAAGAAGTCTATTGCGTTCCCGAGCACGACAGGTCCGATATCGGCAATTCCTACAGATTCAGCCACGGCCTTGAGTGCCTTGGCATCCGCTTCAGCATAGGATCCGGTTTGAGCTTGCTTCTGACCGCGCACAGCGATCCGTAGGATTGTCAGATTGTCGAAACGTGCAAGGATCGATTCAAGCGACCCCCATTCGCGGGCGATAGCCTTTGTGGCCGAACGTCCGAATTGTCTGATCCCCAGCGAGTAAAGTGCTCGGTCGACCGTGGTTTTACGTGCCTTGTCGATTGAGTCTAGCAGCTTTCTGGTGCTGACACCTCCCCATCCTTCACGGTTTGACAGGTTTCTTTCATATTGGCCGAGCCTGAAAATGTCGGCCGGCTCCTTGAGGTATCCGACTTCGTAAAGTTCTTCAATATTCTTGATGCCCAGTCCGTCAATATCGAGAGCTTCGCGTGATGCGATATGGATCAGGCGGGTTACGACCTGTGCATTGCATTCAAATGATCCGGTGCAATAAGTATCCGCCTGGCCATTTTCCCTGACAGCAGGCGAACCACACTGAGGACAGCTTTCGGGGAAATTCCACTTTTCCGCTCCTTCCGAAACGTCAGAAACCCTTTCAACAATCTGCGGAATGACATCACCGGCTCTTTGAATGATGACGCGATCGCCAATCCGCAGTCCCAGCTTATCGATGTGATCCTGATTGTGCAGCGTTGCATTGGATACGACAACGCCGCCGACATTGACAGGAGTAAGCCTTGCAACAGGCGTCATGCGCCCGGTTCTTCCCACCTGCACGTCAATATCTTCAAGTGTGGTTTCAGCGCGTTCTGCCGGAAACTTGTGGGCAATCGCCCATCGTGGTGACTTGGATACGCTTCCAAGACGCTCCTGAACATTGACAGCGTTGATCTTAACGACCACGCCATCAATATCGAAAGGCAATTGGGCCCTTTGTTTTTCGATTGTGCTGTAGATATTTTCGAGCATCGAGGCTTTGCCATCGCTCAGCGTAATAGTGGGACCGCTAGTTTCCACACCAGCACCGAACCCCCATTCTGCAAGAAGCCTTGTCCGTTCATACCATGTGGAAGGGAGATCTTCGTCAGATTCGGCGATTCCGTGTGGCAGGAATACAAGTCCGCGTTTGGCGGTCTTTGTCGCATCTTTTTGGCGCAAGGATCCTGCAGCTGCATTTCGCGGGTTTGCGAAGATTCGGCCGGCGCTTCCGCTTTCATTGAGATCAAGAAATACAGACTTGGGCATAAGCACTTCGCCGCGGACCTCGAGAACGTTGGGAGCATCATCAGGAAGCGAATGGGGAATGCCTGCCACTACGAGTGCATTGGCCGTTACATCTTCGCCAGTGGTGCCATCTCCGCGAGTTGCAGCCGTAACCAGACGTCTGTCTTGATATCGCAGAGATAGCGATACACCATCGAACTTGAGTTCGCTGGTCATTTCAAGCGTTGCATTGTCATCGAGCGACAGCTGTTTTCGTTTTTGTTGTGCCCATTCGATCAGCCCTTCGACTGAAAAGACATTGTCCAGACTCAACATCGGGACACTGTGAGCAATTGGGGCGAACTTTTCTGAAGGCGCAAATCCTATGTTTTCCGTTACGTTATTTGCAGGAGCAAACTGTGGGAACTGTTCGATCAGGGCGTTATAGCGGCGGACCAATGCATCGTATTCACTGTCACTGATTTCAGGATTGTCTTCGAGATGATAGCGTTCCTGGTGGTATTCGATCTTGGCCGCCAGTTCGATGATATCGAATTCCACAGTTTGATTGTTCATGCTGATTCCCTTGTCATTATTTTCTTGATGATTTCTGATGCTTTTTGTTCGCGGACTTCTGTTTCTTGGCGAGTCAGCCACTGATCCCACTTGATTGGCAATTCTGCTTTCATTTCTCGGCGAAACTCTGCGTATGCAGGATCATTGCTTGTTATTACCACAACTGTTCCTGCACAGGTGCGCTTCAAAAGGGCGAGACGTTCATTTTCTTTGTCGGTCAGGTTTTGGCGATCAATCAATCCGCTCAGTTCATTGCATTCATCGATGACATCCAGACGCATGGTTGAAACAGGCCCGAATTTCTCAGATTCCCAACCCCATATTGGAAGCTTGTGAATCTGCGCTAATCCCATGCCATTGGTTTCGTCGCGAATTTGACTGATTGCAGTAGTATGCACTATGTCATCGAAAGCAAGTATTTTCTGATGATTTGAGGGATTTTCTGCGCTTTCCGTCATAATCATCATTAAAGCTATTTTATGTCCATTTTTGGAGGTTTTTCGGGTTGCCCTTATAACCAGGCTTCCGCCTCTCCATAGATCTTTTGCACGATAGCTTTGAATGTCGGTGGCGATTCCCGCCAACTCATGATCTTTGTAGTAATTTGGGGGCGAATAAAGTGGCATTGTTTTTTCTGAGACAACGCTGACAATTTGTCTTTCTGCGCAATCTCCAAAGGCCACTACATCGAGAAAGAGATCTTTGTTTTCGCCGATTGGAAAATCATCTTCCACTTCAAGAATGCCAAGTCCGACATCGACATTGTCCGAGCATCGTCTGTAGATAACCTGTCCGCGTCTGATTCCTTCGATGTTCTGGATGCCGATCATGGTGCCTCTTCTTCTGTCTTCATGACTGGGCCCTTCCCTTCCAGCCAGAGTTCAAGTTCTTCAACGGTAAACCACCCGCTGTTATGTTCTTTCTGGTTTGCCGGATTCAGGAAGAAGATTACCGGATGCTTCGATTTTTCTGATGGCTTTCCTTCTCGATCAACAAGCGATTCAAAGTTCTCGATCCATTTCGGTGAAAGCGCATAATAGGCACGTCCATGTTGCCATGTTTTGAGTTTATCGGCGTTGTCTTTGATCTTTTGCATAATGCCTGTGGCGTTGACGGCGTTGGTTATTCTTTCTGCTTCGTCGTCTTCATTGTTTATGGCATCGATTGCCTCTTTAGGCATCTTGCTGGTGATCGCGAAAATAAGACCGTATCTGCTGAACGGATTATTCTTTTCGCTTTGCACCTGTCCTATGTAGACGGTAAGATTGCTATTGGCTGCTGCGTCGACAATTTCCTGTAGGAAGCTGGCGGCTTCTTTTGTCCATGCTGCAAACTTGAAGCGATATTCATCCCATGCGGCGGTAAATTCTGTATCAAGCTTATACCGGGTGACATCGTATTGGATATTTTTCTTCTCCAGATGGTATGGATCTATCGAGACATAGAAGACCTTGTCTGTTTGCTTCTTGGGCTTATCAAGATCGATGTAATATTTGTGGGTTGCCTGACCTTTTGCTGTAAACAATTCGGCCGGAGCGGTCATTGATCTACCTTCAAGCCGTCTTCCTTTCGGATCGATGTTGAGACTGTGGAGTATGCCGCGGACGCCGTTTTCATGCTCAGCGGCATAGTTTCCAGCAAGGAAGAGAGCGTAAGGGGTTCCTTCTGAATCGCGAACAATCCGTGTATCGTTTCCTGCTGGCTTCATGATTTTTTCTCCTCAAGGAATTGATTGCTTGCTGCCATCTGAAGACGATCCCAAGCAGCTTTGTTGATATTCCATTTCTTGTTCTTGTATGTTGCAAGGCCTGCCTTGCGCAGACGCTGCATGAAGCGGTTCAAGGCTTCCTGCCTGTCGTGATGCGTTGCGTCGCTGTCTCGCGGATAAATGAAGCTTGCCAGGCTTACCGCCTCGAAATTTTCAGGGACATTTGCGATGGCATTGATGGTCTTGCGGATATCCACTGAAGTCACTTCCTTGCCCAAGGAAGTAAATGGCTTCAGGATTTTGCTGTCATTTGTCGTCTTCATTTTGTGTCCATTCCGAGGTTTGCTGAATGATCTGGAAAGCCTCACGTGGGCTTGGGTAATATTTGTTTGTTATCTGGATATCATCGCACCAGATCGTCCATGCCGGTGAAGGATTTGAGGTTACGCCATCAATAGTGAACTGATGCTCGCCTCGTTTAGCGAGAAATGAGATATCGCATGCTCCCATTTTCCAGGGATGTTCGAGTCCGGATTTCCTGAGCATTGTTTCTTCAAGCAGATGGATTTTCAGGCGCTCTTCCCAGAACACTACGTCCAGAGCTTCTTCTTGTGAATCATATGCATCTTCCCCTGAAACTCCGGGATACATTACCCACCATTTATTGTGATGTTCGCTGATGAATATTTCGCGATTAATCCAGTAGTGACTAAGTTCTTCTGGCGTCGAAGCGATGTATTTTTGACCCTGCATTCCTGCGCTATCGAAGCATGAGTCTATGTCTTCTATAGCCACAACAGCGCATCGCTTTCCTCCGAGGTTACCAATTGAACCGTTGACTGGCGGGTATATGCTTTTGGCATCCGATGATTTTGTTATCTTGCCATTTTGGCAGATTATCTTTGGAAGGATTTCGTATCTGGGGACTCCATCGATAATCTTGCTTCCGATGCCAAGAAGAACACCTTCTATCCAGTTGGCGTTCTGTCCCGTTTCTCTTGCGGTAATAATGAATGTCTGTCCCTTTATCTCGGGACCGAACTCATAGCTTCGCACTGGTATTTCTTCTCTAAGCACATTACCAAGATGATCGAGGCGAGATGTAAGCCTACTTTCTCTCACAGAAGGTTTCATCTTTTTTTCCCTTTACCTCTTATTCAAGCTCCTACCCTTTGTCGGGCCTTATCATTTTCGAAAAGACTTCGGCATCGTATCTTGAGACGCATCCATTGAGATAAAATGAGGTGTAAGCTCGATCGCCATTTTGCGTGTAATAGGATTTGATTACACTCTTGCTCATATCCATCATGCTTGTGTTGGTGAGATCGATTATTTCACCGATTGTCTTTCCTTCTATGGCATGCTTGATGGATTCTGGCAGATTATCGATATCGCTACCCGGAATACGAACCACGATATCTCCGTCATAGGTAACGGATATCCGCACAGCTCTAATATCGTGCAGGACGACAATGTTGTTACTGTTTGTAGCGGAGCCGAGGCTGATCGTAATGGTTTCTGCCGGATATCCATGAATTCCTATTCGGCTATGCAGGTCCCGGGCTCTGTAACCTTTTCGTCCTTTGGGATGATTGAGGCGTCTGGCCATTTCGGCAATATCTTCAGACACGATATCGCCGGCATCCTTGATGTAGCGCATTGTCTGGGCTGCGCCCTGAATGGTAGCCTTCATGAGGAAGATTTGCCGGTTCCAAAGTTGTGGGCGATTTTCACCAGCATCTCTCCATATGCTTCATGCTTTGCCGATCTGCCTTTGGCCATCTGAACCTCAAAATTTATTTTCTGATTCCATGAGTGATATGGGCCCTTGATAACCTTCTGCAGCTTGTATTCTGCCATTCCAAGTTCTCCCGAGAGATAAAACCTCAGGAGAAACATACCGCGGCTTACAGCCTCGAAAAGGAAGATAACAAGGATTACCAAAGACGCAGTTGTGTATAGGCCCGGCGCCATCATGTGATCGCCTTCAAAGGTCGAGAATCCTGCCGCGTTCGTGAACAGTATTCCTGACATTGCGATCGCGGCGAGATTGGAAACAGGGGCCTTGAAGGGATTTCTTGAACTGGCAATCAATCTGATCAGCGAGACGATACCAAGACCTCCGAATAGCAGGCTCAATATTTTTACCAGCTGGCTATCTGTTGCAATGCCGATGATGATAATGACCAGAAGATTGCTCAATATCAGCGTGAATTGGGAAACGATTCCCTTCAGTATTGACCTGATCATGATTCCATCTCCTGCTTGAGGAATGATACGATTTCATCGTAGTCCTTCCGTGCAACCATTGATTGGGCGATGTGGTTTTCGGCCATTCCCCGATCAATTAACTTTTGAACGCTCTCAAGAGAGGCCGATCCGCTTCGGACGCGTTCAAGCAGAGCATCATATCCCCGCATGAAGCCAGCGATTTCCTTTTGCTGCTGAGCAAGAATCTCTGCCTCTTTTTTGGCAAGAGCTTCTGCTTCCCTGTCGGCGATGATCACGTCGTCGGGTGTTTCGAGAAACCGCTTGCGCAGCTCGATGATCGGAAGATCTGTGATTTCATTGTCCTGCTTGATGACCCACGCCATGAAATCCTCGAGTTCTTCGGGAATCTCGAGATTGATATCCTCTCCCTTGCGCCTCTGAAGTGCAAGGCGTTCGACGAGTCTTCGGGCATTCTTCCACTTGTCATACCAGCCCGATTTGACCTTCACAAAGCGTCCGTCAGCATCTTCAAGGACGACGCCTTCGTTGTGCATCTTGTAAAGTCCACTGTCGGGGTTCTTCAGCTTTTCTGAAATACTGCGAAGAGCGTTTTCATTCGGAATCTTTGCGAGAATACGGGCAGTCTCGACGCCGATGTATTTTCCGAGTTTCTGAAGCTTTTCATGATCGAGCTTGCTGAAGGTTTCATGGTTATTGATGAAGCCTAGCAGGATAATATCGTTCTTTTCATATTCGACGATATGCGGATCCTTGGTTGGCGAGATTACTTCGAAGGTTGCGGTTCCATTGAGATCTCTGACGGCTCTTGTGAGTCTTTCGATGCCGGCGTGACCAAGCACTTCCCATGCGATTTCCCTGAAAAGCTCTGCGAATTCGCCGTCCATTGACCCCTTGGATGAAAGCACGAGTTCTTCGGTCACCGGATCCCACGAAGCAAGACCCAGGAATCCGTTTTCTTTCGCCGTTGCCGTGATCGGGAACTTCCAGTTTGCGCAGATGATATCGAGCTCAACCTCGGGACGTTCGCCTAGATTGAAGAACTTATCCCAGCTTCTGGCAATAATCCGGCCGTCGGCCTTATTGATAAACAGTCCGCGCGCCTTGTTGGTGATTCCATCCCAGTTCTTTGAGTAGAAGGCAGCCTTGGAAAAGGCGATTGTCTCGATATGCGGACGGCTTCCCTGTTCGCGAATATTGACGTGAGCATGCTCCACGAATTCTTGAAGCGTCTCTACTGAAAGGTATCCCTTGTATTGGCCCCGTTCGATCCACGATGGAATCGGCATCACGGGCGAATGTGCCTTTCTGCCTTCATCTTTGTTGATGTTTCTCCAGTCTTTTGGTCCTAGATATTTATCGTTTCTCATCTCGTAGGTATTCCATCCATCCCGGGTCTTTTCTGCTACACGAATATGTCCGCCGAATTCGGCTTGCCCCTCAAGATTGAAGGAGTAATCATTGACACGTGGCGTGTGCATTTTCTTGTTTCGATGTCCGTGAACTTGGCGCCAGATAATATCCTGCTTTGATGCCCAATCAGCAAAGCGTTCATCGACATCTTCGCCGAATCCGCCAACTCCCAGCATTGCCTGATTTGCCGGGATTAGCGACGGATTTTCCGGCACAGCAGGAATGCCGGCATGCGTCACCACAACGCGTTCGCCGTGATGCCGATAGATAAAGATATCATCGCATCTGGAAAGGAATTCGGCGATTTTGACGGTATTCGCATTTGTCTTAATCAGCTGGGGAAGCGTTCTGTTTGTGAACTCCTGGCTGACGATCTGGTTGCCTTCGATGAAATCCTTGATGTGGCGCTCGTGATTGCCTGTGATCCACCGGACATTCTTGCCCAGTCTCGGGCTTACTTCTTCAATGACCCAGTCGAGAACTTCGCCATTTTCGATGCCGCGATCAAGTGCATCGCCGACAAATATGTAGAAAGTGTCGTCTTCGAGTTCTCTTGTGATCGGAGAGTCGCCTTTGAAAAGTGCACCGAACACGCCTTGAAGATCACCGATGTGATACACCTTCTTGTATGCATCGAGATTGACGATATCCTGATTGATCCAGCGCTCAAGCGGAGAGCCGATTGTGCCGCGATCGAAGTGATCATCGATTCGGCTATCCATGATATCGTGGGGCATATGCAGGGCATGAGTTTTCTCGATAGCCCTTGCATTCACCTGCTCAAATGATTCCCGCTGCAGATTTCGCTCCATCAGTTCATCAACAGATGATCCGTAGAGATCAACGATTGCGATCTTGTATTTTTGCTTTGAAGCCATCTCGATGATTTCTTCATAATCTTCAGCTCTTGGGAATGTTGCGTCGACAATGACAAACTCTCCGCGGTAAAAGCGCGCTTGAAGGGTCTTCTTGACCATTTCCCATACAAGTTGGCCCTCTTCCTGGTTGATCACGAATTTACCCTGAGCGTTCATGAATAGACCGCTCACAACCATTCTCATGATGTCTGCAGAAACCCTGAAGCCTTCGAGGCCAAGGTTTTTCACAAGAGTGGTCTTTCCGGATCCTTGTGGCCCGCGAACAAGGACAAGTTTACGCATTGAAATTTTCCTTCTAAAAGCTGTTTCCCAGCCTATTCTTTGTCGGGTAACTTCGTGATTTTCGGAATCACGCTTCAGATTCTTATTTTTCCACTGTGAATTTCTTTTCCGTCGGATGTCTCCAGGAAAAGATGATCGCATCCCTTATTTTCAGCTTCTTGGGACGCTCTGGCTATGGCTTCATCAGCAGTATGTGATCTCAAGCTGAAACTGACATCCTGTTTATCATCGGCATAGATGACTGCCAGATATTTTTGCATGTTATTCCCCATGAAAATGAAAGCCGGAGACGCCTTTATGCAGCGCCTCCGGCTTTTCTCTTCTTAGATGTTTGAGATTGTGCCTGTGAACATCATCGGCGGGAACGCCTTGCGGCCGCGTTCCAGCATTTTCTCAATTCCTATGACTTCAACGGTGAAGGGATTGAGCTCAGCCCATTGCCTGGTCCATTGCGGCGCCAGTGCTGTTTCCAGAACGAAGTCATCCGGACTGATCGTTCCGTCGACGATTTCCTGCGCAAAGTCTTTGCCCCACATGAGAGCATCGAAGGTTGCATCCCAGGTGTCATCTCCCTTGGGATCGGCAGGATATACGTGTCCATTCATATCGACTTCGGGAATGAACCTTGCCGTTATTCCCTCTGGTTTTTCCTGGTTGCGCAGAAGTAACCATGCAATTGCCTGATGGAAGCATCCGACATTGGCTGCATCTTCAGACAGACTGAAGGGAAGCAGGACAGCAACTGCATGTTCATCGTCAGCCTCATCTTCGCTTAGATAAAGCATTCCTCCCAAAGCTGAGACTTCGTGAGTTTTTTCCTCTACGAAGTCTCTTGCTCTTTCCAATGCGTCCAAACGCTCTGTTTCGCTCTCTGGATCGAAGCTGAAGCTTACTTCGGGGGCGAACCACTTGGCATTTTTGTAAAGAACGCTGAATCCAAGTCTTGCAGGATATTGACTCTGTGTATTGAGGATCATTCCTCCTCCCAGAATCTTAATCTCACTTTTTGTCAGCGGATATTTTTCATCTGCGTCCGTATCGACATCCAGTCCGAGCGCCGAGACATCTTCGAATGTAACACGTCCAGTGTAGTTGGCCTCCGGTCCGGTAATCCACACAGGATCCTTTTCCTGCTCCTTCAGAATTTTCGATTTCCTGTTTTTATCGGGACCCGCAATTTCTTCAGAAGCTTCCACCATCGTTGATGGTGCTTTTTGTCCAGCAATATCTCTCAGGATTGCCGCTGCTTTTTGCATGGCGCTCTGGGTTTCTTCAATTGTCTCTTCGGCATCCTTGTCGTCATAATCGCCGGCATAATAGAAGATATCCGCTGCAGCTCCTTTTTCGAGATCTTGAGCAAGCTGCAAAACTTCGTATTGTGAAGTTTGTCCGGGAATCTTGGCTTCCACCTTGTTTCCATTGAGCCGACCGGAAATTTCTTCCGCAAGACCGATATCTTCGGCAGGATTACCCGATCGCTTGATTTCAGCGACAATGCGACCCTTGCCGTCTTCCTGATGATACCTGTCACGCAAGTAGATGGGCTCATTGTCCATTTCGTGGTCAATGAAATACCTATCTGGCCATTGTTTGGCGATTTCAGGCTGAGGAATGATGCGAGCAACGACATCTTCCTGGGTAATATCAAGATACTGACCCAGCTCATAATTTGCACAAGCATCGAAGAAGGCTTCGACAACCTCTGAATCGCTCATCAGATCAGGGTTTTCAAGCTCGTCGCCGTATTCGGAAATATCGTCCCAGTTCTCCCGAACATAAGTCGCGATCTGCATGATGATGCCGTCGTTATCCGGAGCAAGATAGACATTAATGCCTTCTTTGTAGGTAACGAGTCCTACAAAAATGCGGCTGGTTTTCTCGCTGCTATCGCCAGGCTGGATGTCATCTCCGACAAAGTCCAGAATTTGGTCGAGCCGCGCCATATGTCCATAAGGCGTAATGCCGATTGTTTCGCGTCTTTCTTCAGCGGCAATCTGCTCGAGGAAGCTCTCGTCGATCGCATATGGCGCCTTTGCCAGATCATCAATTGCAACAAAGATGCGCTGTCCATCGGGAAGCGTAAGCGTGCCGACGGGAATGGCGTAGGGCGGATTAATATCTCCGTCCTTTGCTGCGGCAGTCAAGGCATTGGAATTGCGATACCCAAAGGCGCTGGCTGCGACTTCGAGCAGCTGATTGCGTTTGAGATGCAACCCCTGGACCTTGAGTGCATGCTCAAGGCGATCGAGGAGGATTGGCAGGGGCTTTGTTGTCTTGGTCATTTCCATTCTCCATGTTCGGAGGCGGGCGTTGTTTGTCGCAGAGGATCCCGCATTGTCCGCATGAGCCTGCCTCCGTCGTGAAGATGGAAGATTGGGATTCATGTGGGTTTGTTGTTCCGCAGGTTTGCCTGAGCTTGGAGCTCTTTCCGGGTTGAACCGGAAGCGGGATCGGCTGGCTTTGCGGGGCCAAGGATGTGTTTGACGGCATCCTGATAAGGCTTGGCGGACCAAACCTTACCGGGTTGTCGGCGTGGTTATTGAGACGTTTTATGCCGGAACGGCATTTGCTCTTTCGAGCATTCTTTTGAATATCTTTGCATTGGAGAATTCTGATCGTCCGGTGATTTCTTCGCCAAACCAGTCGGGAATATTGATCTTGTCTTCCATTGATTCGACTTCGATCTCGGCAATTGCATAGCCTGGGATCAGGCTTTCATCATGGAAGATGTCGAGTTCGATGACATGTCCGCTCTTCATCTTGTGGCAGGTTCTTGATTTCTCGATTGCCATGCCGGTTTGTGATCTGATTTTTGTGTGCATTGCCGAAGTGGTTGTCTCTTCGAGCTCGATTGAAGAACCGTGTCCATTCTTGCGCTTCATGGTCATGATGTAGGTTCTTTTGCCATCATGAAGCTTCATTCTTGATCTGATCTGCCATTTGCCGCAATCAGGAAGATATGTCTGTTCAATGTAGAAAGACGGACTTTTGTTGGCTTGTTTCTTTGCTACGTCCAATGGAACAAGAAATCGTCTTTCAATTTCGATCATTAGGATCTCCATTTGAGTTGTGGCATTTCAATTTTTTCCCCACTCTCAAGATACCATGCTTTTTCAACGGTAATCGGGGAATTTTGATAGAGTCTCAGTTCTGATTCGCAGTCACCCAGCAGCCAACTCATCAAAGCCATTGCGCTGTATTCCCAATTGACAGCTTCAATCGGAACCAGAGCTTCTATGACGACGGTTTTCTTGCCCTTGAGATTTGTGCCCCACGGTGTGGTAGGGTCGGGCCAGTTTTTGAAATCGTGACTCCAGAAAATACCCAGTGGATTTCTGATATCACCCGGTTTGCAGCTGATGATCCTGTGTGCTCTGACGTATCCATTTTCGAGGGGGATGTTTTCCATCTTCTCCTGAACTTCATGCCGGCGGATCTGGCACCATTTCA
>Ga0307273_1000302_pt1 | contig 11852 bp, 10 predicted proteins | sample CG04metaT_FD_203175 | JGI IMG/M metagenome (GOLD analysis project Ga0307273, IMG submission 203175) | Metatranscriptome of freshwater viral communities from high-CO2 subsurface aquifer at Crystal Geyser, Utah, USA - CG04 (Metagenome... | ecosystem: Environmental > Aquatic > Deep subsurface >...
ACACAACCAGCTCCTTTGAAATCCCCCAGGGTGGGAACACAGCAAGGGTACAAGGTCGTAGCGGTGTGATGTAGGTCGCTTGCCATTTTTTGTTTAACTGCTCTAATAGTCATTTTAAAAACCCATTAAATTTACCAACTTATCATAGCCTTTTGGTTTTTTTATTCTGCAAATGCAGCTGTTGAAATGGAATGTGGCGTGTTTATGTAAATATCCCATCAATTATTGTACTTTTGAATTGAAATAAAAGGAGCCAAATTTTTTAATCAAAATCGTATTTCATTAAATGTCAAAAGTTGTTTTAATTACCGGAGGATCATCGGGAATTGGCAAAGCCATTGGAATTTATTTATCTGAAAAGGGATTTAAAGTTTATGGCACAAGTCGAAATCCACAAAAAATTACCAAGCATCCTTTTAACTTAGTAGCTTTAGATGTTACTGATAACGATACAATTACCACCGCCATTCAAATGATTATTGCTAAAGAAAGGCGCTTAGATATTTTGATAAATAATGCCGGCATGGGCATTACCGGAGCGCTAGAAGACACGCCAACTGACAAAATGCACCATGTTTTTAACACCAATTTTTTTGGCGCTATTGATGTGATTAAAGCCGTTTTACCTCAAATGCGTCAACAAAAAAGCGGTTTGATTATTAACATTACTTCTATTGCCGGTTATATGGGTTTGCCCTTTCGGGGAATCTATTCGGCCACCAAAGGCGCTTTAGAACTATCAACCGAAGCCTTGCGAATGGAAGTTGCCAATTTTGGTATTAAAGTAACCAATGTCGCTCCGGGTGATTTTGCAACTAACATTGCTTCAGGGCGCTATCACACCCCAGTTTTTGAAAATTCTCCTTATAAAAAAGCCTATCAGGCTAACTTAAATTTGATGGATGCCGATGTTAATGGCGGTGAAAATCCGATTCAAATGGCAGAAGCAATTTATAAAATCATCAATACCAAAAACCCTAAAATACACTACAAAGTAGGTAACGCAATGCAAAAGTTCGCAATAGTTTTAAAACGGATGCTTCCCGATAAGGTCTTCGAAAAATTGATGATGAATAATTTTAAAATGTAAGTTTGGAGTGAGAAAACCGAAGTAGGGAGACCTAAGACCTAAGTGATAAGTGAAAAAAAGTGAAAACCTATTGATAACTAAAAAAATGTCAAATTGGGTCAAAGTATTTAGGCATCGACAACCTGTTACCTGATATCAAAAACCATTTACAAAAAGTTACAATTTATGTTAGGATTGCCAAATCATTACACCTATATTTGCCAAAATAAACAAACCACAAAATGAAATTTTTTATCGATACCGCTAATTTAGCGCAAATTAAAGAGGCTCAAGAACTTGGAATTTTAGATGGTGTTACCACAAACCCTTCTTTAATGGCCAAAGAAGGCATTACAGGAACTAATAATATTTTAAAACATTATGTCGCTATTTGCAATATTGTTGATGGAGATGTAAGTGCAGAAGTTATTGCAACCGATTTTGAAGGGATGGTTAGAGAAGGTGAAATATTAGCCGATTTACATCCTCAAATAGTGGTAAAAATTCCGATGATTAAAGACGGTATTAAAGCCATAAAATATTTTTCCGATCACGGCATTCGCACCAATTGCACACTTGTGTTTTCAGTTGGTCAGGCACTTTTGGCAGCCAAAGCCGGCGCGAGTTATGTATCGCCTTTTATTGGTCGTTTAGACGATATTTCTACCGATGGTTTAAACCTTATTGACGAAATAAGAACCGTTTATGACAACTATGGATATGAAACCGAAATTTTAGCAGCTTCTGTCCGCCATACCATGCATATTGTGGAATGTGCTAAGCTTGGGGCAGATGTGATTACAGCCCCTTTGAGCGCTATTTTAGGCTTGCTAAAACACCCTTTAACCGATAGTGGCTTAGCTCAGTTTTTAGCAGATTATAAAAAGGGAAATTAATATTGAATTTCAAAAAGGTTCCTCCTTTATTTGAGTAATTTCACTGCTTTAAAACACATGAGTTGTGGTATTTTAGTTGGGATTGAATTTATTTGATTCAAATTAAATCTCAATCTATGAGCAATTAATTCAAGTTTTTATTTACCAAATTTTGTAGAATATTTTTCTCGATTGAATGGTTGTGCTATTGTAATAGCTGATTGACTATTTGAAAAAATAATGTTGCTAACATCAGTATTTTAAAAAGGAATTAAACCTTAAAATAAGCTCAAATTTGGTCAAACTTATTTAGGTTCAATAATCCAGAAACTTCAATCTTAAATTCTTTCAGACTTTGTATCTTTGAATTTTTAATAAAACTATGGAATTAAACTTATCAAAACCAATTGTATTTTTCGATTTAGAAACCACAGGCATTAACATTACAAAAGACCGTATTGTAGAAATAGCCATTTTAAAAATTCTACCCAACGGAAACAAAGAAAGTAAAACTTGGCTCGTAAATCCAGAGATGGAAATACCGAAAGAGGCTTCTGATATTCACGGCATCACCAACGAACGCGTGGTTACCGAACCTACATTTAAAGAATTAGCACCCCAAATTAGCGAGATGATAAAGGGTTGCGATTTGGCGGGTTTTAACTCCAGTCGCTTTGACATTCCGCTTTTAGCCGAAGAACTCTTGCGTGTTGGTTACGATTTTGATATGAAAAACAGAGCCGCCGTTGATGTTCAAGTAATTTTTCATAAAAAAGAACAGCGCACCTTGAGTGCCGCCTATCAATTTTATTGCAATTCTGATTTAAAAGATGCCCACTCAGCTATGGCTGATACCACTGCAACCTACGAAGTTTTAAAGGCACAACTCGATAAATATGACGATTTAGAAAATAATGTCAATTTTTTAAACACCTTTAGCCAACATAAAAAAAATGCCGATTTTGCCAATATGATTGTGTTTGATGACGATGATGATGAAGTTTTTAATTTTGGAAAACACAAAGGTAAAAAGGTAACCGAAGTACTTGAAAAAGAACCTGGTTACTACGCGTGGATTCAAAATGCCGACTTCCCACTTTATACCAAAAAAATATTGACAGCTATCAAATTAAGAAGTTTAAATACAAAGGTTTAAAATATAAATTACGAATCACAAATTGCAAAAGCAAATGAAGAAAGTTTAAACAATTTGTTTAGCCTTATCACACAAAAAATTAAGAATTAAACAAAAATCACAAAACTTTGAACGCTAAATTTTCTTAACGATTTAAAACCAGCAAAAAAATAACTATGCGTATTCCATTTAATTCCTTACCACCACAATCTAAAATTTGGATTTACCAATCTGACAAAGCCTTTACCGAAGCGCAAATTCTTGAAATTGCAAACCTAATTGCACCTTTTATTGAGCAATGGCAGCGTCATGGTGCCAATTTAAATGCTTCATATATAATTAAATACAATCGATTTATAATCATAGCAGTTGATGAACATGATGAGGTTTCGGGTTGCTCTGTTGATGCCTCGGTTCACCTAATCCAAAAAATTGAACAAAAGTTTGGCGTAAATTTAACTGATAAATTAAAGGTGGCTTATAAAGAGGGCGACACCATTGCGCTTAACACCTTAGCAGACTTTAAAAAACAAATTGCCTTATCAAATATAACTCCTGAAACTATCGTTTTTAACAATATAGTCAACACCGTTGCCACTTTAAAAACTGATTGGGAAATTCCTATTAAACAAAGTTGGTTGAAAAAATACTTTTAATAAAAAATAGTTAGTATGCAATTTAAAATTAAATTTCTTATCTGTTTTGTCCTTTTCTCGTCCTTTTTAAAGGCGCAAGAAACCAATCCGCTTATGGCTACTGATGCTAAAGCTCAACAAAAGTGGGTAGATAGCATCTATAAAAAACTTAGCCTCAACGATAAAATTGGCCAGCTGTTTATGATGGAGGTCTATTCTAATAAAGATGCAGCGCATATTTTATCCGTTAAGAAATTAATAAAAAAACACCATATTGGCTCGCTTATTTTTATGCAAGGAAGTCCACTAGCACAAGCTAAACTTACCAATGAATACCAAGCACTTTCTAAAATACCTTTGCTTATCGGAATTGATGCTGAGTGGGGATTAAATATGCGTTTAGACAGCACTTATCGTTTTCCTTGGAATATGACCCTTGGCGCGATAAAAAATGACAGTTTGTTGATGGCATTGGGAAAACGCATAGGCGAACAATGCAAACGGCTCGGTATTCATGTCAATTTTGCGCCCGTGGTTGATGTCAATACCAATCCGCTAAATCCCATAATTGGCAACCGTTCTTACGGACAAGATCCCAAAAATGTAGGCGCTAAAGCCTTGGCTTTTATGAAGGGCATTCAAAGCCAAAATGTTTTGACAACGGCAAAACATTTTCCCGGACACGGCGATACTTCTACCGATTCACATCAGCAATTGCCCATAGTTTTACACACTAAAGCTTATATGGATAGTGTAGATTTAGCTCCCTATAAAACCTTAATCAAAAACGGTTTAACTGGCGTGATGGTGGCGCATTTAAACGTTCCTAGTTTAGATGCCGAACCTAAATTGCCAACTTCTTTATCGGCAAAAGTTATTGATAAATTGTTGAAAAAAGAAATGGGTTTTAAAGGTTTGGTGTTTACCGATGCCCTAAATATGAAGGGTGTAGCCAATTTTGGAAAATCAACCACAGTTGATTTAAAAGCTTTTGTGGCGGGCAATGATGTTTTGATGTTTTCGGAAGATATTCCAAAAGCAATCAATAAAATTAAAGAAGCTATTAATGCCGGTGCGATAAGCCCAGCTCATTTAGAAAACGCCGTAAAAAAAATATTAATGGCCAAATATTGGGTAGGTCTTAATCATTATAAACCTATTTTAGAAGCCAATCTTACAGCCGATTTAGCAACAATTAGCGATCAATTATTAGAACGCAAATTGATGGGGAAAGCCATAACTTTGGTAAAAAACCAACTTAAAATTTTTCCCATTGCCGATGTTACGCAAAAAATTGCCTATGTAAAATTAGGCGATGCCACTAACAAATATTTTTTAGAAAGCCTAAAAAAATACACCCGTATTGATGTAATTTCAGGCGTTAATGATGCACAATTAAACACCAAACTCCACGCTTACGATTTGGTAATTGTGGGTTTTCATAAATCAAGCGATACGCCTTGGAAAAGCTATAAATTTTCGGAAGCCGAATTGACGACCTTATTGAGTATTGCCCGAAATAATAAAGTGATTTTAGATATTTTTGCCAGCCCTTATGCGCTGCTGCAGATAAAATCGTTTACCGATATTGAGGCGGTTATGGTTTCTTATCAAAATAGTGATGTAGCACAAGAACTTTCGGCACAAATGTTATTTGGGGCACTTAAAACCGAAGGAAAATTGCCGGTAAGCATCAAAACCGATTTTAAATTGGGACTTGGATTGGCAAGTGAAGACTTAAAGCGATTGTCTTATGGTTTACCCGAAGAAGTTGGCATGAGCAGTCTAAAATTAAAGCGCTTAGATTCAATGGCTTTAGCCGTTTTAACCGAAAAAATGACACCGGGTTTACAATTGCTGGTTGCGCGAAATGGCAAGGTGGTATTCCAAAAAAGCTATGGGCATTTTACCGATATCAATTCTCCAAACGTAGAAAACAACAGCCTTTATGATTTGGCTTCGCTGACAAAAATAATGGGCGTTTTGCCATTGACGATGAAAGCTTTTGAAGAAGGACAGTTTAATTTAGAAACCCGTTTAGATTCACTATTTCCCAACCTTATAGGAACTAATAAAGATACCGTTACGGTTAAAGAAGCCTTGTCGCATGTGGGAAGGATAAGTGCTTGGATTCCCTTTTATAAAAAAACAATTGACAGCCTAACTCATCAACCATCACAAACCTATTATCGGACTTCAAAATCGGATGATTTTAACATTTTAATTGCCGATAATTTGTATTTAAGGCATGATTATATCGATAGCATATATAAGGCAATTGCTGACGAACCGCAACGCCTTAAAACAGGTTATAAATACAGTGATTTAGTGTTTTATCTGTTTAGAGATTATTTTGAAAAAAGCTATCAAAAATCTTTACAAGATATAGATAATCAATACTTTTATCAGCCTTTAGGCGCAAATTACCTCACATTTTTGCCACGCGAAAAATTTGATGTAAGCAATATTGTTCCAACTGAAATTGATAATTATTTTCGTCATCAATTGCTGCAAGGTTATGTTCACGATATGGGTGCAGCCATGATGGGTGGTGTAAATGGCAACGCAGGATTATTTTCAAATGCCAATGATGTTGCCAAAATGATGCAATTGTATTTACAAAAAGGCTTTTATGGTGGTAAACGTTATTTTAAAGAGCAAACCTTTGATATTTTTAACCAGCGCTATTTTGAAAAGGAAGGCGTGCGTCGCGGATTGGTTTTAGATAAGCCACAATTAAATCCAAAGGAGTTGGCAACTTGTGGCTGTGTGTCTAGCCAAAGTTTTGGGCATAGTGGTTTTACAGGTAATTTTACTTGGGCCGACCCTGAAAGTGGTATTGTTTATGTGTTTTTATCGAATCGTATTTATCCCACCGCTGCTAACGAAACTTTGGTTAAAAAGGATGTGCGCACAAAAACCCAGCAAATTATTCAGGAGGCAATTATGAGTAGCGATGAGGCATCCACTTTAGTAAAAATGATAAACTAAGGCAGCCCACCATAAAATAGATACTCATATTTAAGCCAAAAAAAAGGTAAATCAAAAAGCTTTGAAAAAGACAGAAAATAGGCACAAGGCTAACCATTATGCCAAAACGGAAAGTTCCTATAAAAATGGGATCGTTTATCTGCGGTTTTAATAATTTCCAAATTAAAAAAGGTAACCAAGAGCCCAAAATCACTAAAATAAAAATAATTTGATACCCCAAATTTGTTGATTTTTTCATGGGTTTTAATGGCAATTTTTTGTTGAGATTATTCAACAAGTTATTGGTTTCTAATGGATTTAAAAAATCGGGATGATACATTTTTAATTTCGAAATGGTTGCTTCATAAGTGGTCAAATCTTCAACATGTACGGTGAGTTTTTTAAGTTCATCACTTGTTTTAGCAATCAATTGACGGGTTGAACGATGCACCTCTTCGGCATCATAAAAATGATTTGCTAGAAATGCTTTTCCATAATAAAGTGAAATGCTTTGCGGATAAGCAACATGGCTATCGTAATTAATACCAACGGGAACAATATAAATTTGAAGGTCTTTATAGTTTTCTAGAGCACCAAAAACAATTCGCGTAAAGCCCTTGCTAAGCGTGCGCACACGTCGGTTTAAATGGTGGTCGCCTTCCGGAAAAATAATAATTGATTGCTTATTGTTTAAAAGTTTGTAGCACGCCCTAAAAACCTCATTATTTTTATTGATGCTTTGCCATCCATCTCGCATGCGGTAGATGGGAATCATCCGTAAAGCATTGAAAATTTTTTTGATAAGCGGATTGTTAAAAATAGAAGCGCGCGATAAAACATAAGCTCTGTTATTATTTGTACAGGCAAGCGTAATGGAATCTAAAAGGGCATTTTCGTGATTTGCCACAAACAAAACGGCTTCATTTTTTGGAATATTTTCAAGCCCAATAACCTTTAGTTTTTTAAAATAAAAAAACAAAACAGTTCTAACGTAGGCGCGCATAAATAGGTAAAAAATCATCACACAATTTTTTTATTAGCCCAAAAAAGTCCGAGTGCTAGTCCTGAAATAATATGCCAAATGCCCCAAGTTGCCGCAATTAAAGCCATTCCTCCTAAACCTTTAAAAAAGGTAAAAATAATTAATAAGCCTAAACCAGAGTTTTGAATACCTGTTTCAATGGCAAGGGTTCTTTGATTTTGTTGCGATAAGTTAAATATTTTGGCAGAAAAATAACCAGTTAAAATTGCCAATAGATTGTGAACTATGACAATTAATATCACCTTAAAAATAAATTGTTTTAATACTTCAAAATTTGAGATTATAGCAACTGCAACAAAACATATAAAAATACCTAACGAAATAATTTTTAATGGTTTCACTATTAAAATTGTCGATTTTGGAAGGTATTTGTTGGTGGTCATTCCCAAAATTAACGGAACGCCCAATATTAGGGCAATCACCATGAATAGTTCATAAGGATTGAGTGCAATACTTTTTATAATGACTGAGGTAGGTGCATATAAATGACTCCACAATTCAAAATTAAATGGCGTTAAAAACATGGCTAATAAGGTAGAAAAAGCAGTTAAACTTATAGATAAAGCGGTATTGCCATGAGCCAATTTTGTAATGAAATTAGAAATGTTTCCACCTGGACAAGCGGCTACCAAAAACATACCTAAGGCAATGCTTGCTGGTGGTTTTAAGAGGCTTACCAATAAAAATGTCAAGGCGGGTAATAAGATAAATTGCGATAAAAATCCAATAATTAATGGTTTTGGATGGACTGCTAATAATTTAAAATCTTCTAATTTTAAGTCGAGCGCTACGCCAAACATGATTATGGCTAAACTTAGGTTGAGTAGCCAAATATTATCTTGATTAAAATTGACGTTTGCGTTGTTTAAAATAGCATCCAAAAGGCTAATTGTTAAAGATATAAGACAATATATTTGCACCCATTTCAAGTGCCTTGGTTCTAATTTCTAGTGGGTCGTTGTGCACCTCGGCGAGTTCCCAGCCATCTCCTAAATCGCATTCATAATCATAAAAAACCACTAAACGTCCCCTATAAATAATGCCAAAACCTTGTGCAGGTTTGCCATCGTGTTCGTGAATTTTTGGCAAGCCATTTTTAAATTCAAATTTTTGATGATAGATGGGATGGTCTAAGGGCAATTCTATAAAATCCAATTCGGGAAATACTTTTTTAAGTTCTCGGCGCATATAAGTATCCAAACCATAATTATCCGAAATGTGCAAAAAGCCACCCGAAATGAGGTATTTTCGGAGGTTTTGCGCTTCTTCATCCGTAAAAAAAACATTGCCATGTCCGGTCATATCTATAAAAGCATAGTTAAAAAGTGCGGTGCTACCTGGTGTAACTGTAGCAACTTCTTGCATTATTTTTGTCTGATTATTAGCATTCGAAAAGCGGACTAAATTGGGTAATGCTGTCGGGTTGGCATACCAATCGCCACCGCCACTGTATTTTAAAACCGCAATTTGTTGGGCAGCCAATAAATTGAAGGTCAACAAAAAAATTAAAGAGATTAAGGGTCTAAACATACTTAACTTATTCATTTATAAAGGCAATGCTATGACAGGCAACAACGCCTGCGGTTTCGGTTCGCAATCTACTATTACCCAAAGATACCGATTTATATGCATTCTTGAGTGCTAATTTAATTTCTTTTAACGAAAAATCACCTTCGGGTCCAATTAAAATAGTTACACGTTCGTTTGGTTTTACTAATTGCTTTAACGGGATTTTATCTTGGTCGTCGCAATGGGCAATGAGTTTTAGACCTTTAAATTCTTGTGCCAAAAAATTTGAAAAGGGCGTTAGCTCATTTAATTTTGGATGGTGAAAATGAAGCGATTGCTTAGAAGCCGAAATCAATATTTTTTCTAATCGGTCGCTTTTAACAACCTTTCGCTCAGAGTGTTCACAAAGCAATGGGGTGATTTCATTAACGCCAATTTCGGTCGCTTTTTCTAAAAACCATTCAAAACGCTCATTTAATTTGGTGGGTGCTATAGCGATGTGTAAATAATAGGGGTGTGATTTTGGCTTTTCGCTAATGCTGGTTATGGTTACAAGGCAATGTTTTTCGTTAGCTTCAAATATAACTGCTTCAAATAAAAGTCCGTTGCCGTTGGTAATTTGCAACAAATCGCCTTCTTTTTTGCGTAAAACCTTAATGATATGCCGACTTTCAACTTTATCAAATGATAGCATTTTGGTGTCTTTTGCGAGCGAAGGATTATAAAATAATTGCATAAAAATCAGACTAAAGGTTTAGAAAAAGTGCAGCGTCTTTGATGTGTTATCTGGCCAAATTTCTTCCAAATTTGGTGAATGGCAACATTATCGGCAAGTTCGGGCGTTCTTATAAAATTCACAATTTTCAATTGCTCAAAAGTTTTTTGAAACTCTAAAAATATCAGCGCATTAATGCCTTTATTTTGATAGTCGGGATGCACGCCAATGAGATAAGAAATAACATCTTTACTGTTTTTTTTTGCATATAGCAGATGAAAAATTCCAAAAGGAAACAAATGACCTTTAGCTTTTTGCAAGGCTCGAGAAAAGGATGGCATCGTAATGCCAAAGGCAATTAATTTTTGGTTTTTATCTACCACAAATTTGATATATTCGGGATTTATAAAGCTGATATAGCGCTTTTTAATGTATTCAATTTCTGTTTCGGTTATGGGAACAAATGTTGAAAGTGCTGCATAACACGCATTAAATAAATTGAACATTTCATCTACATAAGGCAGTAAATCTTTGGTCTTGGTAAAGGTTAGCGACTTAACTTGATAGCGTTGTTCAATCAAAGCACTAGCGCGTTCTAAAGGCGCTCTTTCTACGTTTTTAAATTCAAATTTATTTTCTAAATACTCCTTTTCAATTTTAAATCCCATTTTTTCAAAATGGGTTTGATAATAAGGATAGTTATACCACGTAATCATGGTGCCAATATGGTCAAAACCATAAGTTAAAACACCAACTTTATCTAAATTTGAAAAGCCAACAGGACCCTCCATAAATTCGAGTTGATTTGCGAGGCCAATTTCTTTAACTTTATTGATTAAGGCACTGCTAACTTCAAGATTATCAATAAAATCGAACCAGCCAAAACGCATTTTTTTGAGTCTTTGGCTGTTGACTTCGGTCCAGTTTATAATTGCAGCGATGCGCCCTACAATTTTATGGTTATCAAAAGCTAAAAAAAAATCAGCTTGCGCGTGTTTAAAAACAGGATTGATTGTAGGATCGAAACTTTCTAGTTCATCTTTTATAAGAGGGGGTACCCAATAAGCATTATTTTTATAAAGTAAAAAAGGAAACTCTACAAATAATTTAAGTTCCTTTTTGGTAGTAACTTTCTTAATTTCAATCATTTTTGTCGGGTTGTTGATTATCATTTTGGTCTGATTTATCCCTTTTTACGCGCTTTGAGAACCAAGCTTTTTTTACTTTTTTAGGTTTGTCTTTTTTTAGGGCTTTTACTTTTCTTGTCACCTTTTTTACCTGAGTGGTTTCTTTAATTTTTTTGGTTTTTCTAATTGACTTTGTTTGTCGATACAAATTTTGTAAAGCCCTTTTCTTTTTAGATACTTCGTCCTTATCGCGATTTTTATCGATGAGCAATTTATCAACGGCTTCAATTTGAGATTGCTTATTTACCTTTTCTAAATGCTTGTCAATCCGCCAAGAAGCACCAAACCCAACATAAGCACCTAAAGCAGGTCCTTCAAAAAAAAGGCGCAAGGAGGCGTCTAGTTGCAAATCTTTGGTTTTTAAATAAGCCAAACCACCGGCAACTTGAAATTCGTTGTTAAAGTTGACATTATAACGTCCTAAATTTTCTAAAAAGATAGAATATTTATCATTTAAAGTATAGGTTTCGCTTAGGATATAGGTGTAGGATGCATGGGGTGTGCCAAGTTTATCGATGATGATATTTGTTAAAATAACATATCGGTCGGTGAGATCGTTTTGCAAATAAATGGCAATTTTAGGACTAATTCTTTCATGAAAATCACCGCTCGCCACAGGGGTGTTAATACCAAAATATGCGCCAACACTAGGTGTAAGCCTTTTTTTGTCGAAAGCCATGCGCTTTTTCCAACTGCGCACTTCCTTATATTTATC
>Ga0307273_1000341_pt1 | contig 11032 bp, 1 predicted proteins | sample CG04metaT_FD_203175 | JGI IMG/M metagenome (GOLD analysis project Ga0307273, IMG submission 203175) | Metatranscriptome of freshwater viral communities from high-CO2 subsurface aquifer at Crystal Geyser, Utah, USA - CG04 (Metagenome... | ecosystem: Environmental > Aquatic > Deep subsurface >...
GAGTTATTTAAGCACCAACAACATTAGTTGAAGCACCAGGAGCAGCTTGGAAGATTGGATTATCAGATGCAATACTTGAAGCTTCATTTTCAACAAGAAGTGCATCAAGTGGAACTTGAGGATCTTCCTTAACGGTATTCATACCAAAGATAACAGCAAAGATTGCAAATAAAGCAACTGAACCAGCACCAAGAGCACCAACAACTGCAGTTGAAATTTCACCAGTAGTACCAGTAAGAACATAATTAGTATCATCACCTGGGAAAGCAGAATCAGAACCAGTAGAACCAGTATTGGTTGTTGTACCTGGTGGAGGTGGATTAACTTCAGGAAGATTTACATCTCCTCCATTATTATTATCACCACCATTATTGTTACCACCATTACCATTACCATCACCTCCTTGGTTACCATCACCACCATTACTTCCAATACCAGTTCCTCCAGTTGAAGAAACACAAACAGTATCATCAAAAGTAACTGCAGTAATAAGGAAACCAAAATCATCACCTTCTTGAGGAACAGATTCATCATCATCATCAGTATCTGCATCAGGATCAGCTTCAGGAACATAAAGAGCAGCATTTGGAATTTCAAATGTTCTAATTTCACAAATTGCATTAAATGTTTCATCAAAAGTAAAATCAATTGTAAAAACAAGAAGATCAATACCAGATTGAATTGCACCAACTAAAGTATCATCAACTCTTGTATCAAGAGAAATAAGACGACCATCAGGTATTTCTTCACCACTACATAATACAAAATCTTCATTAAGATCCATATTCCATCCATGTAATTGTCTATCAACAATACCATAAAGATATCTTCCATGATTATCCCAAGCAGCAACTTCATAATTTGATGGACCATCAACTAAAGTTGATTCACCATTAATTGTATCAAGTGAATAGAAATTTCCATTTGTTGAACCACCTCTTGATAATCCCCACATTTCATAATCATATGCAGTATCATATCCAGTAAATGTTGGTTTAAATGTAATATCTAATCTTGATGGAACAGTTGTTGAAAGAGTTTCAATATCTGGATTTAATCTACCATTATCTAATTTGTTAATTCTAAAAAGAACTCTACTATTTGAACCACCAGATGCAAAAATTCTACCAGTCATTGGTTCAACATCAATAGAATTAATTTGATCAGTAAGAGTAATAAAATCAGAATAACCAACTCTATCAACAGAAATAGCAGTAAGATAATTATCACGTTCAGAAATAGGTGTACCAGGAGTATATGATTGAATTGCAACATAAACAAGTGGATTCCAATTATCAACAACATCAGTAATTTCACATTCACCAAGACCATCACAATCTAAGTATACACAAGGACTAAGAACACATGAATAATCATAGAAAATACAACCATCAGCACCACATTCATGATCAACAGTACATAAGTTTGAATCAACACAATCATCAATTGTTGCAATACATTCACCATTAATACATTCATGAGTACTACAAAGATCATCTTGATCAGAACATGATCCATCAGGATCAGGAACAACAATACAACCTTCTTCAGGATCACAAATTGTCATTTGACATGGTGAAACAGCAATATTATTACATGTAACAGAAGATCCAGAACAAGATCCATTTGGATTACAAATATCATTTGAAGTACATTCATTATTATCATTACATGAATTACCAACTAAAATAGATGAAACACATTCTTCTAATTCAAAATCACAAGTAAATAATTCACAAATATTATCAGATTGTTCACATTCTAAAAATTCAATAGCTTCACAAACAGAATTTGTACATCTTCCTTCAGTAACACATCCATTACCAAAATCACAAGATTCATTATTTGGTGAAAATACACATTCACCATTAATACAAATATCATTTGTACATGGATTATTATCATTACAGAAAATATCAGTTGATAAACATTCACCATTTGGAGTACATTGATCATTTGTACATGGATTATTATCAGTACATGTATTTGATGTATCTGGAATAAATGTACAATCACCAGTTGAAGGATCACAAGAATCATTTGTACATGGATTTTCATCATTACAAGAAACAGTATCTAATGAAACACAAGAAAGTTCTTGACAGAATGAAATTGCACAAAGATTATCAGAAATACATGTAATATCATTATTTCTTGATACACAACCAATTAATGGATCACATGAATCAATAGCACATGGATTTCCAGATTCACAATTAATTGACGTACCAGTACATAATCCACCAATACAAACATGATTTTCAGTACATAAATCTTCACTTTCACAAGAAATATTTTCAAATCCAGTTGTATCAATAAAACATTCACCATCTAAACATACACCAACACCACATTGAGAATCTAAATCAGAACAATCTAATGGTTGACCAATACATTCACCATTAATACAACGATCACGATCAGTACATGAATCACCATCATCACAATCATTTGAAGTATTTGTATATACACATTCACCATTTGAACATGTTCCAGATCTACAAATATCATCAGATTCACAAATAATATCTTCACCAATACATTTACCATTAATACACATATCATTTTCAGTACATGAATCACCATCATCACATGATGCATCAATTGGAGTTGAAATACATTGACCACTTACACAAGTTGATTCATTACAATCATCATCATTACATGTAATTTCTTTACCAACACATGTACCAGCAAGACAACGATCTTCAACAGTACATAAATTAAAATCATTACATAAATCATCATTAAATGTTGTTCTACATTCACCATCAATACATATATTATCAGTACATAAATTACCATCTTCACAATTTCTTGGTGTACCATTACAAGATCCAGTTGAACCACAAATATCATTAAGAGTACATGGATCATTATCATCACAAATTGCACCAGTTGTAATTGTATCTTCACATTCACCAGATAATGGATTACATTCAGATTCTCTACATAATGAAGATTCACAAGTAATTGGTGATGTACCAATACATGTACCTAATACACAAACATCAGTTTGAGTACATTCATTACCATCATCACAAGTAATATCAGTAAATGTTTGAATATCACATTCACCAGTTAATGGATTACATTCATTAATAATACATGGATCATTATTTGGACATTCAACAGTTGTTGAATAAATACAATTTCCATTATCACATATTGGAGATTCACAAAGATTTTCAGATAATGGACAATCATCAGAAATAATACATTCATCAATACATTCTTCTAAAAGTGTACCAATACAAGTACCTTCAATACACATATCATTTTCAGTACATGAATCAAAATCATTACATGAAATATCAATAAATGATTCATCACATTCACCAGTTAAGATATTACATTCAGAATTTATACAAATTGAATCAGATGAACATACAATACTATTTGAACCAATACATTCACCATTTATACAAGAATCAATTTGAGTACATTCATTATTATCATTACATGAATTTGTATTTGGTACTTCAATACATTCACCAGAAATTGTATCACAAATATAATCCATACATTCATTATCACCTTCTAAACATGTTTTTGGTGTACCAATACAAATACCTCCAATACAAACATCATTTTCAGTACATGGAATACCATCATCACAAGATACATTTAATGAATCTAAAACAGCAGAAAAAATACATTCACCATTTGATGAATTACACATACCAATTAAACATGGATCATCAGATGGACATGCATTATCAATTGGTGTACCTGAACAAATACCAGCAGAACATATATCATTTTCTGTACATGGATTTAAATCATCACATAAATCATCATTTGGTGAAAGTTCACATTTTCCATTTTCAATATTACATTCATTATTATAACAAAGAATATCATCACATGTAATTTGTATACCAGAACATTCACCATTAAAACAAATATCATTTTCAGTACATAAATTATTATCATTACATGATACAGTATTTGGTGTATTAATACATTCACCTTCAATACAAATATCATCAGTACAAATATTTGAATCATCACATGATATTGGTGTACCAATACAAGTACCACCAATACACATATCATTTTCAGTACATGAATCACCATCATCACATTGAATATTATCAATATTATTAATAATACAATCACCATTTACACAAATATTATTTGTACAAACATTACCATCTTGTTGACATTGAATTAATGTACCAATACATTGACCACCAATACATAAATCAGTTGTACATGCATTTCCATCATCACATGGTAAATTATCATCAACAGGTGACGTATTACATGTACCATCAATTGGATTACATGTTGCAATTTCACAATCAGATGGATTAATTGAACTACAATCATCTCTATCAAGTCCTAAACAAATACCTTCAGAACAAATACTTGATGGTGTACATTCATCATTATCATCACAAACTGAATCATTATTATCATGCATACAAATACCAGTTAATGGATCACAATAATCATCTGTACATGGATTTAAATCATCACAATCAATTTCAACACCCATACATTCAGAATCAGAACACATATCAACTCTTGTACATGGATTATTATCATTACATGATAAATTATTTGGAAGATTTACACAAATACCATTTTCACAGAAATCATCAGTACATGGATTTGAATCATTACAATCAATAAGTTCACTAATACATTCACCAATAACACATGAACTAATTGTACATGAATCACCATCATCACATGTTGCATTTAAATCAACAGTTGATACACATTCACCATTCAAACATAAATCTGCAGTACAATCATTATTATCATTACAAATAACTGGTGTACCTTGACAAATTTGTTGATCTGGAATACATCTATCAGTATGAGTACATGAATTACCATCATCACAAGCAACTTGTGTATCTTTAAATTCATTTACACAATTACCATCAATACCACAAAATGCTTCATGACATGGTGAAAGAGGTGTACATACTTTTGGTGTTCCAATACAAATACCTGAATCACACATATCATTTTCAGTACATGCAGAACCATCATCACATCCAATATTTGAAAGATTTTCTGTCATACATAAACCAGAATCACAATAACCATTAATACAAATATTATTTGTTGAACAATCAATTTGTGTACCAATACATTCACCATTAGTACAAATATCATTTTCAGTACATAAATCTTCATCATTACATGATTCATTATTTGGTGTATTAATACATTCACCATTTACACATGTATCATCTGTACATGGATTTGAATCATCACATGATATTGGTGTACCAATACATTCACCTAATACACATGCATCATTTTCAGTACATGAATCACCATCATCACATGAATTTGAATTTGGTGTACCAGAACAAATACCTTGTGTTCCACAAATATCACCAGATGTACAAATATCACCATCATCACATTGTGTTGTTGGAATACTTGTTGGAACAGTAATACAACCACCAGTTAATGTATCACACATTGATTCTAAACATGGATCATTAGGTTGTTCACATTCAGTTTGAATTGGAGTATATTGACATGATGATCTTCTACAAATTGCTTGTAAACAAAGATTATCAGATGTAATACAATCAGCAGTTGTTTCACAACCTTCTTTAAGTCCAGCATCAATTGATCTAATATCAGGAATATCAGGTGTAAGAATAAATGTATGAGTAATACCATCAGCATTTACATCAGAATCTAATTCATCATCATTACCTTGATTTGATTTTGTAAAAATATAACCAGTTGGACGATCAAATACAACATAATATGTATAAATATCACCAATAAAAAGATCATCAAAAAGATAATAACCATCACTATCAGTAATAGTTGTTTCAATTGGAATATCATTTCTATATAAAATAACAGTTACATCTTCAACACCAATTTCTTGTGAATCTTGAATACCATCTTTATCAGAATCAATAAATACATAATCACCAACAGATCCACAACAATAATAAATACCACCATCAATTGTAAGATCATTTTTCTTTGTTGGAGTTAATGTAATAATATCACTCCAATATGTTTCAGTATGGAAATTTGAATCAATTTCTTTATCACTTCCAACATATCTTTGAGTAACAATTGAATTAATTGGTGGATTCATTTTTACATAATAACTTGCAAATGTACTTGCAGTTTTATAAACTGGTAAATTTTCAAATCTATATAAACCAGATGATGATGTTGATTGAGTTGCAATTGGTGTATCTAAATTATCAGATGTATATAATTCCATAAGAACATCTTGAACACCAAATGCATCATCTTGAATACCATTTCTATTTGTATCTAAAAATATTTTATCACCAATTGATCCAAAAAGATATAATCCAGCATCAATTGTTAAAATATCTTCACCTTCACCTAAATTAATATTTGAAATTTTACCTTGATGAAGAACTGCATCATTAAATAATTCAACATTAGGTGTTGAAAATCTATATCCATTTGGACCATAAAATTCAACAACATAATTTCCAGCATATAATCCATCAAAAAGATATCCACCAAATGAATTTGTTTTTTGAGATGCAATTTTAACACCACCAAGAATAAGATTAACATCAACATTTGGAATACCAATTTCAAATGAATCTTGAATATTATCTTTTGTAAAATCATGCCATACATAATCACCAATTGATCCAAAAATAAAATCAAATGGACTTTCACATGCATAAATTCCACCAACAGCTGCATTTGCAAAATTTGTAAAACAAATCTTATTTACTTTACTACTACTACATGGATTAAATGCAGGTTGAACAGATCCAATACCCCAATTATTTAAAAATACAGACATTGGTGATCCTGATCCAGTACAATAAAAATCAACAGAACTTGTTGATTTTGTAACACTTAATGCAATAACAGTTTCAACTGTCATTGGTGATGCAAAATTAAAACAAACAGGATTTTGGAATGATGGATTTGGTGATAATATTCTTAATATATTATCAAATTCAATATAACCACCAAATGGATTTGAATTTGGAAATACAAATCTTGAATCAGATAAATCATTTCTTGAATCATAAACATCTGTTGTAACACTACCAGATGTTGTAATTGAAACACCCCATCTTTCCCAATTTGAATTATCAAATGGTCCAAGTGGTAATGGTTCTCTATCTTGATTAATTTCAAAATCAATTTCTTGAACACCAAGACAAACACCATCTAAACATCTATCATCAAAAGAACATTCAACACCATCATCACATGGTACTTCTTCAATTTGACATTGAATACAACATGAATGATCTTTAGTATCTGAAATTAATTCAATTTCACATTCTTCATTTTCAGGTACAATAATACCATCACCACAAATTGAATAACATTCACAAATTTCTTCATCAAGATACCATCCTTCTTCATTATTACATTCATGATTACAAATTGAACAATCTCTTCCTTCCCAATTACCTGCACATTCACATTCACAGAATCCATATCTTGTATCAACTTCTGATCCAGGAACAGGATGAACACAATCTTCATATGTAATAATACATTCACGACATCCTTCTTCATCACGATAATATTGTGGACAATGACAAGAACAATCTGTAAATGTTGGTTCTGCAATACCAGGACATTCTGCTTCACCAGTTTCTAATAAACAAGTTTCACATCCAATACCATCATAATATCCAATACATTCACATCTACATTGTGGTACACCATTAATTTCAAAATCAATAGCTGCACCATTTTCTGGATCATTACATAATCCTTGAATATCACAAATTTCACAGAAATCACCACTCCATCTATCAGAACAATCACATTGACAATCTTCTAATCCATCTGCATCATTTTGACATAAATCAAAATAACTTTCATCACAAACAGAACAATCAGAAATTGATGTGTATCCACCAATACATTCACATTCAGAACAGTTTGAATTTGGATCACCATTTGAATTACAATTTAATCCACATTCTAAACATGCACTATCAACAGTATAGAAATTTTCACATTCACATACATTACATTCACTATCTGGAGAACCATTACCGTTACATGTAAATGTACACATACTACAATCATCACCAGTCCAATTATTAACAGTACATGTACAAACATCACATGTATCAGTTGGATTTGAAATTAATCCACGACCATTACAATAATCAGCTAAAACTGAATCATCACATAATTCACAATCAGATTCTTCTGTCCAACCATCATAACATGAACATGAATCACAAGTTGCAGTATTTCTATCACCATTACCATAACAATCATAAACACAAATTTCACATCTATCACCACTATATGGATAATCACATGTACAAATATCACATCCTTCAGTTGGATTTGAAATTAATCCACGACCATTACAATAATCAGCTAAAATTGAATCATCACATAATTCACAGTCAGATTCTTCTGTCCAACCATCATAACATGAACATGAATCACAAGTTTCAGTATTTCTATCACCATTATCATGACAATCATAAACACAAATTTCACATCTATCACCACTATATGGATAATCACATGTACAAATATCACATCCTTCAGTTGGATTTGAAATAGATCCATGACCATTACAATAATCAATACCATATGAAACATCACATTCGTTACAGAATGATTCAGATGTATATCCACCATTACATACACAAGTATCACAAGTTGATGTATTTTCAATAACACCATTACCATTACAGTTCAAAGCACAAACTTGACATGTTTCACCAGTCCATGGATAATTACAAGAACATTCAGTACAATCATTAATAATGTTACCTCTATAGTTACATTGTTCAGCTAATAGAGATGTATCACAAAGTTCACAAGTACTTCCCCTCCAGAAATCATCACAAAGACAGAATCTACAATTTGTATCTTTATGACCATTTACACAAATATCTGTTGGACATTCTTCACAAAAATCACCTGTCCAATCAAAGTTACATAAACAAAGACTACATGTATTATCAGTTGGAGAACCACGACCATTACATAAATCATCTACACATTCATCACAAAGATCTCCTTTGAAATTTTCAGGACATAAACAATTTGGTACAGTACAATCATCAATTACACCATTTACACAAACAGAATCATCACATAATTCACAATTATCTCCATGAGTTGCTCCTGGACAATCACATGTTTGACAATTTACATGGGAACCAGCTCCACAATCTAATGTACAAACTGTACATGTTGTTCCATCCCAGTTACCAGTACAAGAACATGTTGAACATGTACCATCATGAACTCCACCATTTTTACAGTAATTACATGTTTGACATCTATTTCCACTCCAATTGTTGTTACATTGACATGAATTACAACTTGATTTTGGAGAACCATTAGGGAAACTACAATCACGAATACATGTATCACAATCATCACCACCCCAATTACTATTACAGTTACATCCATTACAAGATGAATTAGGAGAACCATGATTATTACAATCATAAGAACATTGAGTACATAATGATGCTTCAGTCCATCCATCAATACATGAACAGCTGTCACATGTTGGAGATGCAGTACCACCATTTGCACAGAAATCAGATCTGCATACATCACAATTTGCTCCACTCCATCCAGTACCAGATCTTGGACAACTACATCCACCACAATTTGATAATGTTTGTTCATTAGGACCACAAGTTACAGGACATGATTCACAGAATAAACCATCCCATAAATTGGTACAAGAGCATTCACATGTATCTGGATCTTGTGATCCACCATGTTGGCATCCTTGAGCACATCTACTACAATCATCAACACCACCATTATTACTAAATGGTGAAACACAATTTTCACAAGCACAAGTTGTTGGATTAAATGTACCTCTTCCTTCACAATAAGATGCATCACGTGTACATACACATTCTTTACATCCACAGAAGAAGCTTGATCCACAAGCTGGACTACAAGAATCATCTGAAGATCCAGTACAAACTTCAGCTAAAATACCACTAAGTAATGATTCTAATTGCCCAAAATTATCAACAAATGCAGTATAACTTTCTGGAGGATCAGATGCAATATCATTAAGATCTTGTTGATCAATACCACTTCCAACACCAATAACATAAATTTGAACTCCATCAGCTTTTAATGATTCTGCTTGATCAAACATAAAAAGAATTGGATTTTGACCAGGACCAGATGGTTCATTTGCTCTACCATCAGTAACAAGAATTACAATTTGAGGAACATTATTTCTTCCACGAGCTTCAATTTCATTATGAGCTGCTAAAAGAGCACCACCAATATTTGTTTGACCTTGTTGTTGATTTGAATATAATGCTTGAACTGCATTTGAAATAACTGTTTGACTTGATGTAATTTCACTTCTTAAGAAAACATCAGTAGCAAAAGTAACTAAACCAGTGTGAACACCTAAATCAGTTGCTGAGAAAGATGCAATAATATTTTCTGCGAATTCAATTTCTTTAATATAATCATCATCAGAAATAGAACCAGATGAATCGAGAACTAATACAACATCAAGAGCTTGAGCACATTCAACAGCTTGACATGATGGATCATTTGGAGGATTTGTAAATGATGCAACATTAAGTTGGAAAGTTGTTATATCAAAATTAATTTCTCTTGTATAACCAGATCCACTTTGAACTACTTTAACAATTGGATTTGGAGATGTACGAGAAACATAAATATCAGAAGTATAACCATCTTCAACAACACGATATTTATCACATGAAATACCATTAACAGTAACACTACTTTGGATCTTATTAGATCTATCACCATAGTTTACCATTGGATAAGGCATAAAGAAATTTGAGCAACTTCCTCCAGAACAACTTTGAAATCTGGAGTTATCTGCATAAAGTTCATGTTCAACAACAGAAAAATCATAACGAATTTCTTGTTTGTTAAGTGAAGTATCAGCAACGATTTCAGCATTACGTGCTGAACCACTACCAACTTTAACAGTAGCATCACTTGTAAACTTATAACAATTTACAATTGCAATAAGACAAAGAAGTGCAATAAAAAACTTTTGCATTGACACTGCTTATAC
>Ga0307273_1000350_pt1 | contig 10949 bp, 21 predicted proteins | sample CG04metaT_FD_203175 | JGI IMG/M metagenome (GOLD analysis project Ga0307273, IMG submission 203175) | Metatranscriptome of freshwater viral communities from high-CO2 subsurface aquifer at Crystal Geyser, Utah, USA - CG04 (Metagenome... | ecosystem: Environmental > Aquatic > Deep subsurface >...
CATAAAATGATAATTATTTATCTTCTTTTGTATCGTCAGAGCTAATTTTTTCAGAGTTTATCTCTTCACTTGAAGTTTCCTCTGTTTTAGTTTCAACTTTAATAGTATTTTCATCTACAGATTCTTCAATAACATTAGCTTCTTGAATAACTTCGTTTTTAACTTTAGTTTTAGGTGCTTTTTCTTTTGAATTAACATCGTTATAATCAACCAATTCAATAATTGCCATTTCAGCAGCATCACCACGACGTTGACCTAATTTTACAATTCTTGTATAACCACCTGGTCTATCGCCAACTTTAGGAATAATTTCACTAAATAGTTCTTTTAGCACATTTTTATCTTGAATGTGTCGTGAAATTAATCTACGATTTGCAACAGTATCTTCTTTAGCTCGAGAAATTAATGGTTCGGCAAAAGTTCTTAATTCTTTTGCTTTTGAAATTGTAGTTCTAATTTTTTTTTCTCTAAATAATGCAGTAGCAAGCGCTCTAAAAGTAGCTAAACGATGTGATGCTGTTCTATTTAATTTACGTCCTCGTACTCTATGTCTCATTATACAACCTTTTCAAATATTTTAATTATTTTCTTTACCGTAGTTTATATATTTATCAACGTCCATCCCAAAGTCAAGACCGTAATTTTCAACAATTTCTGTTAATTCGGATAGAGATTTTCTACCAAAATTTCGAAATTTTAACATTTCGGTTTCATCTTTTCTAACCAAATCTCCAAGAGTTTTAATATCGGCACCTTTTAAGCAATTGTGTGATCTAACACTTAGTTCTAAATCATCAACGCTTGTGATAAGTATTTTTCTAATCCGATCAGTTTCATGGTCAATTTCTGGTTCAACAGTTTGTTCTTCTTGTTCTAAATCAAAATTAATAAACAAGTTAATATGGTCACGCAATATTTGACCAGCGTTAGATAATGCATCTTCGGGTGTAATTGAACCATCAGTATGAATTTCTAAACTTAACTGTTCATAATCATTGCTTTCACCAATGCGAACATTTTTTATGTCATAAGTAACTTTCGTTAAAGGAGTATATATTGAGTCAATAGCAATTAAACCAATTGTTTTATCGGTAATATTTTGATCAACTGAAGCAACATAACCTTTTCCGTAGCCAAATCTAATTTCCATATTTAATTTTGCTGTTTCATTTAAAGTTGCAATATGTAAATCTGGATTAAGTATTTCAATATCAGCACATTGATCTTGCAAATTTTTTGCAATAAAATTTTGTGCACCATTTAATGATAATTCCATCTTTGATGTCTTACTATTCAAAATTTTAATTCTAACTTTTTTTAAGTTAAGAATTATTTCTGTAACATCTTCAGAAACGCCTGGAACACTGGAAAATTCGTGTAAAACACCATCAATTTTAATAGCTGTAATAGCGGCTCCAGCAATAGAAGATAATAAAACTCTTCTAAATGCATTGCCCAATGTAACTCCAAAACCTCTTTCTAAAGGTTGTACAACAAACCTACCAGAGTAAGGAGTTGATAATGATTCTTCTAACTTAACATTTTCCGGCATTTTAATGAACGGATAACTCATCTAATTCCTCTTCTTAATTTAATTTTTATTTAGAGTACAATTCAACAATAAGTTGTTCGTTGGCAACTATAGGAACTTGATCTCTAGTAGGAACTTGATTAAAAGTACCTGTTAGTGTTGCTTTATCAACTATCAACCATTCATATACTGAATCTTTTGTTCTTCTTAATGTATTGTGAATAATGTCTAATTTTTTACTTTTTTCTTTAACAGAAACAACATCACCTGGCTTTAATAAATATGAAGGTATATTAACAATTTTACCATTTATTAAAAAATGACGATGTAAAAGTAATTGTCTTGCAGATTTACGTGATGGAGCAAATCCACAACGATATATCACGTTATCTAATCTACTTTCTAATAACTTAATTAAGTTTTCGCCTGTTACCCCTTTCTGTTTATTAGCAGTGACAAAATAAGAATGAAATTGAGATTCTAATAAACCATACATTCTTTTTACTTTTTGTTTTTCGCGTAACTGAACACCATATTCAGAAAACTTAACTCTTCTGCTTAAACCATGTTGACCAGGAATATAATTTTTAGTCTCTAATGGACAACTTTGTGAAAGACATTTTGAACCTTTCAAAAATAATTTTTGTTTTTCTCTTCTGCACAACTTACAACTTGGGCCTGTATATCTAGCCATCTAATCTCTCCCTTTATACTCTTCTTCTTTTGGGTGGCCTACAACCATTATGAGGTATAGGTGTAATATCTTTAATTGACAATATTTGTAAACCTGCTGTATTTAATGCTCTAACAGCAGCTTCTCTACCAGAACCAGGACCTTTAACAAATACATCAACTCTGCGTAATCCTAAAGAATAAGCTTCTTTAGCAGCATTTTCTGCTGACACTTGTGCAGCAAATGGTGTGTTTTTTCGCGATCCTTTAAATCCATTTTTACCAGCAGAAGACCATGATATAGCATTTCCGTAAACATCTGTTAAAGTAACAATAATATTATTAAAAGATGCTTTTACATGAGCTACACCAACAGCATCAATATGAACTTTCTTTTTAGTTTTCCTAACAACTTTAGCCAAAACTTTTACTCCTTAAATTACCTAATAATAATTATTTAGTAGTTTTCTTTTTACCTGCTACAGTATTTTTTCTACCTTTTCTAGTTCGCGCATTAGTTTTAGTCCTTTGACCTCTAACTGGCAAACCCCTACGATGTCTTAATCCACGATACGCACCAATATCCATAAGACGTTTAATATTTTGTTGAACGTCACTTCTTAAAGCACCTTCTACTTTATATTCAGAAGTCATTATAGATCGGATTTCTGCAACTTCTTCTTCTGTTAAGTCGGATATTTTCTTTTCAGCATCAACATTAGTTGCTTTAAGAATTTTTCTAGCTGTAAACTGACCTATTCCGTATATATATGTTAAACCAATATATACTTTTTTCTGTTTTGGTAAATCGATTCCTGCGATACGAGCCAAACTAATTACCTCCTAAATTATCCTTGACGTTGTTTATGCTTTGCATTTCTACAAATAACACGAACTACACCGTGGCGTTTAATTATTTTACAATTTTCACATATTTTCTTAACAGATGCACTGACTTTCATCTCTATCTCCAACTATTTATACCGGTAGGTAATTCTACCTTTATTCAAATCATAAGGTGATAACTCAATAGCCACTTTATCACCAACTAAAATTTTAATAAAATGCATTCTCATTTTTCCAGAAATATGCGCTAATATTTCATGACCATTATCAAATTTAACTTTGAAATTTGCATTTGGTAATGTTTCTGTAACAATACCATCAATTTTTATTGGACCTTGTTTTGCCATATTTTTTAACTAACCGATAATATTTCTGGTTTACCATTTATAATTGCAATTGAATGTTCAAAATGTGCAGATGGTTTTTTATCGGCAGTATAAACCGTCCAGCCATCTTCAGCAACATTTACTTTATATGTACCAATATTTACCATTGGCTCAATCGCTATTGTCATACCATTTTTTATTAAAACTCCAGTCCCTTTTTTACCGTAGTTTGGAACTTGTGGGTCTTCATGAAGTTTCCTTCCAACACCATGACCACACAAATCTCTCACAACAGAAAAACCAAAACTTTCAACATATTGCTGCACCGCTGCACCAATATCTCCAATTCTATTATTAACAAAGGCAACTTCTATTCCTTTGTAAAGCGATTCTTCGGTAACCTTCATTAAAAGTTTTTTTTCTTCCGAAATTTCTCCAATAGCAATTGAAATTGCAGCATCACCATAATAATTATTTTTAATAACACCAATATCTACAGAAAATATCTCACCTTCTTTAAGCAATCTATTCCCTGGTATTCCATGAACAACTTCTTCATCAATAGAAGCACAAATTGTTCCCGGAAAATCTCTAGTTCCATATTGTCTATAACCTTTGAAAGCAGGAACTCCACCATTACTTCTAATCCAATCTTCAGCAATTTTATCTAATTCTAATGTGCTAATTCCTGGTTTTGCATGATGTTTAACAAGTTTTAAGGTTTCAGCAACTATTTTATTGCTTTCGCGAATAAACTCAATTTCTTTCTTTGATTTTATTAAAATCAATTAAATACCACCTTTACGACCTTTCATTTTACCAGACTTCATAAATCCATCATAATGACGCATCAATAAATGTGATTCAATTTGTTGTAAAGTATCTAAAGCTACACCAACCATAATTAACAAACTAGTTCCACCAAAAAACTGAGCAAAACTTCCAGAAACACCTAATCGAGAAATAAATGCTGGAAGAATAGCTATAATAGCTAAAAATATTGAACCAGGCAAAGTAATTTTTGTTAATATATTATCAATAAACTCAGATGTATGTTTACCTGGTCTAATTCCGGGAACAAAACCACCTTGCTTTTTCATATTTTCTGCAACATCTTGTGGATTAAAAGCAATTGCTGTATAAAAATATGTAAAAAATACAATCATTAACCCATAGATAAATGAATATGTAAAAGATGTGTAATCAAAATATCCAGCAACATTTGTAACAAATTCATTATCTGGGAAAAAAGATAATACAGTACTTGGAATAAACATAATTGCTTGAGCAAAAATAATTGGCATTACACCAGCAGTATTAACTTTAAGAGGAATATATTGAGTTACTCCACCATAAACTTTTCTTCCAACAACTCTTTTAGCATATTGAACAGGAATTCTTCTTGTTCCTTGAGTTACCAAAACAATTCCAGCAATTATTAAAACCATTAATGCTAATATCACAACTTCAATAACAATATTACGAGTACCTGCAGCAATTAAACGATATTCATCAAGAAGGGCAAATGGCAATCTATTTATAATTCCAATAAAAATAATTAGCGAAATACCATTTCCGATACCTTTATCGGTAATTTGCTCACCAATCCACATCATAAATACAGTACCTGCAACAAGAATAGTTACAGAAGTAAAAACAAATCCAAATCCTTGAACTTCTATAGGAACAACAGATACTCCGTTATAAGATAAATTCATAATAACACCAGTAACAACACCAATGGACTGAAATAATGAAATTAAAACGGTACCATATCTTGTTAACTGAGTAATTTTTTTCCTACCTTCTTCACCTTCTCTTTGCAATTTTTGGAAGTACGGAATAATAGCTCCACCAAGTTGAATTATAATAGAAGCACTAATGTAAGGCATAATTCCAAGTGCAAATATTGCAGCATTACTAAAAGCACCTCCAGCAAATAAATCATAAAGTCCTAATAAATTATCAGAAGTTTTATTAGCCATTGCTTCTGACAATAAATAAGAATCAATACCTGGTAAAGTAATATGAGCACCAAGTCTAACAACTATTAGCAAAGCTAATGTATAAAGAATTCTCTGTCTCAATTCATGAATTTTGAAAATATTTCTAAAAGTATCTTGTAATTTTCCCATTATCCTTTAATCTCTATAATTGTTCCGCCAGCAGTTTCAATTTTTTCTTTTGCAGAATTACTAAACCGGTGAGCACTAACTTCAACTTTTGCTGTTAACTCACCCATTCCAAGAACTTTAAAAGGCGCACCACTTTTAGATATTATTCCATTTTTATAAAGAACTATATCATTGATGATACCATCCATAACTTTTTTATCATCAACAAGTTTTTGTATATCGCTAACGTTAACCACTTGATAATAAATTTTAAAAGGACTAGTAAAGCCTCTTTTAGGAACACGACGTTGCAAAGGCATTTGTCCACCTTCAAACCAAGCTCGATATTTATAACCAGATCTTGATTTTTGACCGTTAGAACCTTTTGTAGCAGTACCGCCACGACCAGAACCTTCACCACGAGCAATTCGTTTTCTATTTTTTGTTGCGCCTTCTGCGGCTTTAAGATTACTTAGAATATCCATTCAATTGCCTACTCTTCAATTTCTTCAACTTTTAATAAATGCGATACTTTATTTATCATTCCTCTAATTTGAGGTGTATCGTTATGAATTATACTATTATTTGGTCTTCCCAAACCTAAAGCCTCAATTGTTAATTTTTGAGTTTTAGGTCTATCAATAACACTTTTAGTTTGTGTAATGTTTAATTTCTTAGCCATTCCATTCCTCAATTAGACGTTAAACAATTCTTCAACTGCCATACCACGTTTTGCAGCCATTTTATTTGCATCAATTAAATCTAATAATCCATTTAGTGTTGCTTTAACTTGATTATGTGGATTACTTGAACCTAAAGATTTAGTTAAAATATTTTCAACCCCAGCAGATTCAAGAACCGCACGAACTCCACCACCAGCAATAACACCAGTACCAGGAGAAGCAGGTTTTAATAACACTTTACCAGCACCATATTTCCCAATAATTTGATGTGGTATTGTGCCTTTAATTAAAGTTACAAATTTAACATTTTTCTTTGCATCATCTATTCCTTTTGATATTGCATCGGTAACTTCATTAGCTTTACCAAGGCCAACACCAACAGTACCTTTACCGTCACCAACAACAACAATGGCATTAAAACTAAATCTTCTACCACCTTTAACCACTTTTGCAACACGGTTAATGTGTACAACTTTTTCTTTTAATCCATCTGCATTTTGTACTTTTTTTGGCTTCAATTTTATCTCCAATAATTACATATTTTCTTAGCAGTCCCACCTGGATTTGAACCAAAACTCTCAGCTCCAAAAACTGATGTGCTACCATTACACCATGGGACTAATATTTATTAAAACTTTAATCCTGCTTCACGTGCACCATCGGCAATAGCCTTTACACGACCATGATATTTATTAATCCCTCTATCAAAAACAACTTTTTCTATTTTCTTTTCTACAGCATTTTTAGCTATAAGATTACCAACAATTTTACTTTTTTCAATATTGGTTTTAGCATTGGCTAATTCATCAACTATTTCTTTTGATAAAGTTGAAGCAGAAACTAAAGTTTTACTTTGAGTATCATCAATAATTTGAGCATAAATATGATTTAAACTCTTAAATACAGTTAAACGTGGTCTTTCTGGAGTACCAAAAAGATTTTTTCTAACTCTCTTTATTTTTCTTTCTTTACGTTGTTTAATTTTTTTTAACATATTGAACTCTAATCTCTTACCTTAATAAATTATTTAGCAGTTTTCCCAGCCTTTTTAACAATTACTTCGTTACTATATTTAATACCTTTTCCTTTATAAGGCTCAGGTTTTCTAAATGACCTAATTTTTGCAGCAACTTGACCAACCAATTCTTTATCTATTCCAATAATTTTAATTTGAGTAGGACTTGGAACTTCTAAAGTTATTTCTTTTGGTGGCATAAAATAAATTGGATGTGAATAACCAACATTCAAAAATAAGTTTGAATCTCTTAATTCTGCTTTATAACCAACTCCAACAATATCTAACGTTTTTCCAAAACCTTCAGTAACACCTAGAACCATATTTTGAATTAAAGCTCTTGTTAAACCATGAAGTGCTCTATTTTCTTTTAGATCATTTTGGCGTTTTACTAAAACTTGTTCACCATCAACTTCAACAGTAATATTTTGATGAACAGTCATTTCTAATTCACCTAACTTACCTTTAACTTTCAATGTTTGACCATTTTGAATAAAAGTAACATCTTTTATATTAACTGGATTTTTACCTATTCTTGACACTTAATCTTCTCCGTTAAAATATTTACCAAATGTGACAAATTACTTCGCCACCAATAGCGGCTCTTTTAGCTTCTTTATCAGTTAACAAACCCTTAGAAGTAGAAATAATAGCAATTCCTAAACCATTTAATACTTTTGGAATATTCTCAAAATCGACATAATTACGAAGACCTGGAGTACTTATTCTCTTTAAACCGCTAATAGAGGATTCACCTTCAATATATTTAAGAAATACTCTTAAAATATTTTGTTTGTTATCTTCCGTAACATTATAATCCACAATAAATTTTGATTTTTTCAAAATTTCAGCTAAACCAACTTTCATGTTAGAAGATGGTATATCAACAAATCTTTTTTTAGCACTTATAGCATTTCTAATTCTTGTTAAAAAATCAGCAACTGGATCAGTAACTGGCATATTTATAATCTCCTAATAATTTACCAACTGGCTTTTTTTATTCCAGGAATTTCACCTTTAAGAGCCATTTCTCTAAAAACAAGTCTTGAAATTCCAAATTTTCTATAATAACCTCTTGATCTTCCTGTCATGGTACATCTATTTTTTAACCTAACAGGAGAAGCATTTTTCGGTAGTTTTTGCAATGCTTCATAATCCTTATTTTCTTTTAATTCTTTTCTAATAGCTGCATATTGTTCAACAACTTTTCTTCTTTTAGCTTCTCTAGCTATTATTGATTTTCTTGCCATCTAAATATACCACCTAAGCTTGTTTTTTCTTAAAAGGAACACCAAAAGCTAATAATAATTCATACGCTTCATTATCAGTTTTAGCAGTTGTAACAAATGTAACATCCATTCCTACAACTTTATTAATTTTTTCAACATCTATTTCTGGAAAAATAATTTGCTCTTTAATTCCTAGTGTATAATTTCCTCTTCCATCAAACGATTTATCAGGAATACCTCTAAAATCTCGTACACGAGGTAATGCAATTGAAATTAATCTATTCATAAATTCGTACATTTTTCTACTACGAAGTGTAACTTTTGCACCAATTTTCATACCTTCACGAAGCTTAAAGTTAGAAATAGATTTTTTAGCTACTCTAATTTGAGCCTTTTGACCAGTGATAGTTTCTAAATCCTTTACAGCGGCATCAAGAATTTTTGAATCATTAACAGCTTCGCCAACACCCATATTAATAACAATTTTTTCTAATTTAGGAACTTCCATAATGTTACTATAAGAAAATTTATCTTTTAACATTGGTACCATTTCAGATTTATATTTTTCAAATAGAAGTAAAGGAACTTTTACTTTACTTACATCTTTAGCTACAACATCACTTTTTTCTTTTTTTGCCATTTTTTGTCTTAATCCTTAAATTCAATTAAAGCATTTCGCCACTTTTTTTATTAACTCTAACTATTTTCTTTTTGTTTGTTTTATCATCAATAATAACTTTTGAACCAATTTTAATAGGTTTGCCAGATTTAGGATCAACTAACATAACATTTGAAACATTAATAGGAGCTTCCATTTCAATAATTCCACCTTGTGGATTTGATTGATTTGGTTTAGTATGTCTTTTTCTAAGACTTACACCTTCAACAATAACTCTATTATCTTTTGGAAAAACCTTAAGAACTTTTCCAGTAATTCCTTTTGAGTTACCGGCTATTATAATCACATTATCATTTTTTTTAATTTTCATCTTTGCTAAATCCTTTTTTTATAATACTTCAGGAGCAAGAGAAATAATTTTCATAAACTTTTTATCTCTTAACTCTCTAGCTACAGGTCCAAAAATACGAGTTCCACGAGGTTCGTTTTGTGCATTTAAAAGAACAGCTGCATTTTCATCAAATCTTATATAAGAACCATCATTTCTTCTAACCTCTTTTGTAGTCCTTACAACAACAGCTTTAGAAACTTCACCTTTTTTTACACCACCGTGAGGAATAGCTGTTTTAACTGTAACAACAATTATATCACCAACACTAGCATATTTTCGACCACTACCACCAAGTACTTTAATACATCTAATTTTTTTAGCACCAGAATTATCGGCAACTGCTAAATTTGTTTCTGCTTGAATCATCTCAAAATTCTCCTAATTGCTGGCTATTACTTAGCTTTTTCAACTATTTCTACTAATCGCCAATTCTTGTTTTTACTAATTGGACGTGTTTCCATTATTTTTACAACATCACCAACATTACATTCATTATTTTCATCGTGAACAATGAGCTTAGTTGTTTTCTTGAAATACTTTTTATAGATAGGGTGAGCTACCTTTCTTTCAATAGCAATAGTAATACTTTTTTGCATGCCATCTTTAACAACAACACCAATTCTAGTTTTTCGTAAAGCTCTAGTTTCCATTCTTATTCCAATTTCTTAAATTAATCTTTATCTGCTACTGATACCTTAAGTTCTCTTTCCTTAAGTACAGTTTTCATTTTTGCAATGTCTTTTTTTAATATATCTAATTTTGCAGTATTTGTTAAGTTTTTTAGCTCATGTTGAAATCTTAGATCAATCAAATTATTGCTATTATCTTCAACTCTTTTTAATATTTCTTCGTCACTCATTTCACGAATTTCATAGATTTTCATCTTACAATCCTTAATTTAATTTTCTTCGAAGTCAGGTCTAACTGAAGTTGTTGTTTTAAAAGGCAATTTATGACCGGCTAAAGCAAAAGCTTTCATAGCTAATTCTTTAGAAACACCAGTTACTTCAAAAAGAATCCTACCAGGTTTAACAACTGCAACCCAAAACTCTGGATTTCCTTTACCTTTACCCATTCTTGTTTCTAAAGGTTTTTTAGATACTGGTTTATCAGGAAATATTCTAATCCAAACTTTACCGTCACGTTTCATTGTTCTAGTAATAGCAACACGACAAGCTTCAATTTGACGGCTTGTAACCCAAGCAGCCTCAGTAGCTTTTATTGCAAAATCACCAAAATTAATAGTGCTTCCACGATACGCTTTACCTTTTCTTCTTCCTCTATGTGATTTTCTAAATTTAACTCTTTTGGGCATTAACATCAGAATAACTCCTCAAACTCTTAGTCAGATAATCTTTTTCCTAAAACTTCACCTTTATAAATCCAAACTTTTATGCCAATAGAACCATAAATAGTTTGTGCTGTATATGTACCATAATCAATATCAGCTCGTAATGTATGTAAAGGAATTTTTCCTTCTTTATATTGTTCAGATCTTGCCATTTCAGCACCACCTAAACGAC
>Ga0307273_1000360_pt1 | contig 10890 bp, 6 predicted proteins | sample CG04metaT_FD_203175 | JGI IMG/M metagenome (GOLD analysis project Ga0307273, IMG submission 203175) | Metatranscriptome of freshwater viral communities from high-CO2 subsurface aquifer at Crystal Geyser, Utah, USA - CG04 (Metagenome... | ecosystem: Environmental > Aquatic > Deep subsurface >...
GGCAGATGTCATTCAAGGCGTTGTCTTTAAAGACGGTGAAAAAGTAGAACAGAATTCAGATCAAATTGGGAGTGCCGCTTGACCTCTGAAATGAGTCCATACACCAGATTTGACAATAACTCAGGGTAAAAGTTATTGTACCGTAATCGTCGTAAGGTTTCTTTGCATAAGCTGATGTTGTGATGCTGGGGGGGGGGAGGATGTTTTGTCTTTCGGCAATAACGATTGACTGTGGTAAAATAGCTTCAAATGTTTTTTTAAAAGAGGATATAAAAACGATGTTAGAAGCTTATCGCCAACAGGTTGCTGAACGTGAAGCAGAGGGCATTCCGCCATTACCCATGGATGCAAAACAAACTGCGAAATTGGTGGAATTGATTAAAACCCCGCCTGCCGGCGAGGCTGATTTTGTGCTTGATTTGTTTGAAAACCGTGTTCCCCCCGGCGTGGACGAAGCTTCTTATGTCAAGGCCAGCTTTTTAGCCGATGTCGCTGCCGAAAAGGTCAGTGTTGAATTGATTTCTCCGGTGAGAGCCACGTTTTTACTGGGGACAATGTTAGGGGGTTACAACGTCCAGCCATTAATTCAGTTACTGGATAGTCAAAATATCGATGTCGCTCAAGAAGCCGTCATAGCACTATCGAAAACCTTATTAGTCTATGAGGCATATCACGACGTTGTTGAAAAATCTAAAACCAACGATTATGCGCTGCAAGTTCTGAAATCTTGGGCTGAAGCAGAGTGGTTTTTGGCCAAGCCCAAAATGCCTGAGCAAATGACGGTTTCGGTCTTTAAAGTTGAAGGGGAAACCAACACCGATGATTTGTCTCCGGCCACTGCCGCTTGGTCTCGTCCGGATATGCCATTGCACGCGAAAGAAATGTTGAAATCGCGTATGGAAGACATTGATGAAGTGGTTGCGAGACTAGAAGCCAAGGGGCATCCTGTTGCTTATGTGGGGGATGTGGTTGGCACCGGTTCTTCTCGTAAATCAGCCATGAACTCAGTGATGTGGTTTTTTGGCAATGATATTCCCTATGTTCCCAATAAGCGTCAAGGTGGAATCGTATTAGGCGGCAAGATTGCGCCGATCTTTTTTAATACCGCCGAAGATTCGGGGGCATTGCCAATTGAATGTGATGTTGAACAGCTGAATACCGGTGATGTGATTACCATTCACCCTTATGATGGAAAAATTACCAATGCAGCAGGTGAAACCCTTTCGACCTTTACGCTGGCACCTGAAACGCTGCCAGATGAAGTTCGTGCAGGCGGGCGCGTGCCTTTAATTATCGGTCGCGGTTTAACCGATAAAGCCCGTCAAGCCTTAGGATTAGCGCCTTCAGAGGTCTTTATTCGTCCAACCGATAAGTCTCAGGCAGATCATGGTTACACCTTAGCGCAAAAAATGGTCGGCCAAGCTTGTGGCATCGCGGGGGTGCGTCCAGGCATGTATTGTGAACCACGCATGACAACCGTGGGGTCGCAAGACACCACTGGCGCCATGACGCGGGATGAAATGAAGGAATTAGCCTGTTTAGGGTTTTCGGCAGACTTGGTGATGCAGTCATTTTGTCATACCGCAGCCTATCCAAAACCAGTCGATATTAAGTTGCAACATTCGTTACCGGATTTTATGACACAACGAGGCGGGGTGGCATTACGCCCGGGCGATGGGGTTATTCATTCATGGTTAAATCGTTTGCTGTTACCCGATACCGTCGGGACAGGGGGAGATTCACATACCCGCTTTCCAATTGGGATTTCCTTCCCCGCCGGGTCAGGCCTGGTCGCTTTTGCCGCGACTTTAGGGGTGATGCCGTTAAATATGCCAGAATCGGTATTGGTGCGTTTTAAAGGGGAAATGCAACCCGGGATTACTTTAAGGGACTTGGTGAATGCCATTCCTTATCAAGCCATTCAAGAAGGGTTGTTGACCGTTGAGAAGAAAGGTAAGAAAAATATCTTCAGTGGTCGAGTTTTAGAGATAGAAGGGTTAGAACATTTGAAAGCTGAACAGGCCTTTGAGTTATCTGATGCTTCAGCGGAAAGATCTGCAAATGGTTGTGTGGTTAAATTAGATAAAGCACCCATTATTGAATATTTACAATCCAATATCGCCTTGATTAATTGGATGGTCGAAAATGGCTATGAATCCGCCAAAACCTTATTACGTCGTCGGGATGAAATGCAGGCATGGATTGATAATCCATCTTTGTTAGCAGCAGATGCCGATGCAGATTACGCAGCAGTGATTGAGATTGACTTAAATACCATTAAGGAACCGATTGTTGCTTGCCCAAATGATCCGGATGATGTGAAGCTTTTGTCTGAGGTGGAAAACACCCATATTGATGAGGTATTCATTGGATCTTGTATGACCAATATTGGCCATTACCGCGCTGCCGGAAAAGTGTTAGAACAAATGGGTAATGTGCCAACGCGTTTATGGATTGCCCCGCCTACCAAAATGGATGAACATCAGTTAATCGAAGAAGGCTATTACAGCATCTTTGGTAAAGTTGGCGCGCGCACTGAAATGCCCGGCTGTTCGTTATGTATGGGAAATCAGGCGCGTGTTGCAGATGGGGCAACGGTCTTTTCAACCTCAACCCGTAACTTCCCGAATCGATTGGGGAATGGTGCCAATGTGTATTTAGGGTCTGCGGAATTAGCCGCCGTCTGCTCCGTTCTGGGTCGAATTCCGACATTGGCAGAATATTTAGACGCCGTGAATATGTTAGATACCCTGTCCGGTGAAGTGTATCGTTATTTACAGTTTGATCAACTGCCTGACTATCAAGTAGAGTCCCCTAAGACGTTATCAGAAATTGGTGTGGCCGTTGCCTAAAGTGAGCTAAAACCACCAGGCCTGGCCGTTTTGAGGGGGGTAAGTTGTTTAACGCCACCTCAATCGGCCAAGTTCCTCAATCCATTTTTTCAGGGTTGTCTGAGTTTATTTTAGTGAATTCAAATAAAGGCCTAGCTGTGTCGCTGTTTGAGCAGCAAAGTCGCCCATAAATTGTTCGAGCAGACTCTTTTCGGCTTCATAAACCCGGGTGTTGGTTTGTTTTAGAATGTCTCTTTTGACATAGCCAATATCGCCTAGCCCATCTATGAGTCCTATTTCAGTGGCTTCATCTCCCAGCCAAACCAAGCCGGTGTAAGTGTCTTCGGTTTCAATCAGTCTTTCGCCTCGGCCTTGTCTGACGGTTTCGATAAACTGTTGATGGGTTTTCTCCAAAACACGTTCTTTAAAGAATTTTCGGCCGGCTTCATCTTTCGGCCCGAGCGGGTTTATAAAAGTTTTATGATCGCCTGCATGCATAGAGCGGTTTTCAATACCGAGTTTTTCCATTAGTCCCGTAAACCCTAACACATCCATGCGAACCCCGATGGAACCAATAATGGAACCTTTATTGGCATAGATTTGATCCGCTGCGACTGCAATGTAATAACAGCCTGATGCGCACATATCTTGAACCACTACATATACAGGTTTGTTATAGCGTTGTTTTAGACGGGTGATTTCATCATTGATTAAAGCCGATTGTACGGGGCTGCCACCGGGAGAGTTGGCCTTAATAATAACGGCTTCAGAGTCCGGGTTTTTAAAAGCTTTTTGCAGTAAGGGATTAATAGTGTCAGCACTGGTTTGACTCCCCGGCATAATGGTGCCTTGCAAATTGACAATTGCCACATGTTTGGTTGAGCTGGTCGGTGCATCATCGACAAACTGTCCGGTAAATATCGCAATCGAACCCACCAGATAAACAATAACTGCCAGTTTTAATAAATTTGACCAACGTCGGCTCCAACGTTCTTGTTTAATAAAGGTTTCAGCTGCGCCTGCAAGGCGGTCTAAGCCGTCATTTTGATCTCTCACCTGATTCTCCATTGACAAACGATTATAATAACTGAGCACTTTGTTTTGTTGGCACGATGACGTGATCACAAAGGCAACAGTATTCAGTCTTTAAAAAGAGATTTATTTTACCTTATATGTCCGACCAAACGACAAACCAATTTGATATAGATGCTTTTTTAAAACATTTAACCGAGCGACCTGGGGTCTATCGGATGTTAGATTCTGAGGGGCAGATTATTTATGTTGGTAAGGCTAAAAACTTAAAGCGTCGGGTTTCGAGCTATTTTAAAAAACGTCATGCTGAAATCAAAACCGAGGCCTTAGTTGCTCAGATTGCCCGTATTGACGTGACGGTAACCGATACTGAATCCGAAGCCCTAATCTTAGAAAACACTTTAATCAAACGTTACAAACCAAAATATAATATCCTCTTTCGGGATGATAAGTCCTACCCGTATATCTTTGTTTCTACAGGTAAAAAATACCCATCTTTAAGTTATCATCGCGGCGCAAAACGACGAGTCGGGCGCTATTTTGGTCCCTTTCCGAATGCCTCAGCGGTTCACCAAACGTTACATGCGTTGCAAAAAATCTTTGCGGTTCGCCAGTGTGCCGAGAGTGTTTTTAATCATCGTTCTCGCCCTTGTTTACAATATCAAATCAAACGCTGTTCCGGACCCTGCGTGCCGGGATTTGTAACAGATGAAGATTATGCAGAAGAGGTTCGTCATACGCTGGCATTTTTAGAAGGAAAGAGTTTTGAGGTTATCGAATCCTTGGGCAAAAAAATGCAAAAAGCAGCTGAAGATATGGCCTTTGAAAAGGCAGCGGCGTATCGAGATAAGATTTCGGCGCTCAGAGCCATTCAGAGCCAACATTTAATCAATCAGCCGGGGAATAAAGATTTGGATGTGATTGCGGTATCGGAAGAAGCCAATATGGTGTGTGTGTCTTTAATGATGTACCGGGGTGGAAATCTGTGGGGCAGTCAAAATGAGTTTCCAAAACAGATTACCGAATCGACACTAGATGAAATTTTAACAGCCTTTATCAGCCAACACTATACCGATTTCCCGATACCCAATCGCGTGCTCATTTGTGCTGAAGTTTCCGATCATACCGCTCTTCAAAATTGGTTAAGTGAGAAAAAACAGCAAAAAGTGCAGCTACGACAAGCGGCCTCTCAAACGGATAAGGGACTGATGAGATTGGCTATGACCAATGCCAATTCCGGACTCAAGCAACAATTAACCCAAAAAGCCTCTCAAGCGCAAAGGGTTTTAGCATTACAGGACGTTCTCTCAATGGCATCACCGCCGAATTGGATGGAATGTTTTGATATTAGCCATACCCAAGGCAGCCAAACGGTTGGAAGTTGTGTGGTTTTTAAAGACGGCATCCCCGATAGTAACGCCTACCGAAAGTTTAATATCGAAGGGATACAACCCGGGGATGATTATGCCGCCATGCATCAAGTGCTGACACGCCGCTATCAGCGCCTGAAAAAAGAGGGCGATGCCTTGCCGGATCTCATCGTGATAGATGGCGGTAAAGGGCAGTTAAATCAAGCGATAGATGTTCTAAAACAGTTGGATTTGGATTACCTGCCTTTGGTTTCGGTTGCCAAGGGAGAAGGGCGCAAGGCAGGCCTGGAGATTTTATATACGCCGACAAATGATGAGGGGATTGATTTAGAAGCAGATGATATTGCGTTGCATTTAATCAATCATATTCGCGATGAAGCCCACCGATTTGCCATTACCAGCCATCGAAGCCGTCGCCAAAAAGCACAAACACACTCACGTATGGAAGATATTCCCGGGGTGGGTTCAAAGACGCGCCAAAAACTATTAACCCATTTTGGAGGCTTGGCAGATGTTAAAAATGCAGCCGTTTCAGAATTGCAAAAAGTGCCTGGAATCAGTTTAAAAATAGCGCAAGCCATTTATGACTTCTTTCATGGCGAACTTTAACCCCATCATTGCAAGCACTATGGTAATATTTTGCACTGAATTCGAATGTTGCCCCTGACAACCAAAAAAGATAAATTTATGACGTTACAATCACTTCCTATGTTAATGACCTGGTCACGGGTTCTACTCATCCCCGTATTTCTAATATGCTATTACGCGCCCATTGAAGACGCACGTTTTTGGGCAGGCCTGGCATTTATGATCGCCGCCATCACCGACTGGTTTGATGGCTATTTAGCGCGAAAATTAAATGTCAGCAGTAAGCTGGGCGCTTTTTTAGACCCCGTAGCCGACAAACTGATCGTCGCTGCGGCTGTCGTCGTGGTCGCGGTGGAATATCAAAATCTATGGATAACCTTATCCGCCATTGTCATTATGATGCGGGAAATAAGCATTTCTGCATTACGTGAATGGATGGCAGAAAACAACGCCAGAGACGTGGTAGCCGTTTCCAAACTCGGCAAAGTTAAAACGGCGTCCCAACTGGCGGCATTAACATGGTTACTTTATGGTGGTGAATTATGGGGAGTGAACTGGGGGGTTTTAGGGTTTCCAATGCTCTATTTCGCAGCGATATTAACCGTCATTACATGGGTTCAATATGCAAAAGCCGCCTATCCCGTTTTACTAGAAACGATTTCATTGCAAAAAAAGTAAACCAACGCAATCTGCACCTTTTAGCGAAAGATTCATAGAATCATAATCTTAACTTCCCATACAGATTGATTCGCAAAAATTGCAGCAAAAAGACATTAAATATGTCACAAAAAACTTGTATTTTTTCTGCTACACCCTATAATACGGCCTCATTATGTTATGCGGGAATAGCTCAGCGGTAGAGCACAACCTTGCCAAGGTTGGGGTCGCGAGTTCGATCCTCGTTTCCCGCTCCATAAGGCGGAATGGCAGAGTGGCTATGCAGCGGATTGCAAATCCGTGGACCTCGGTTCGACTCCGGGTTCCGCCTCCATTATGGTTTTATAACGTAATATCAAACAGACTCTGATTCTTATCAGAACACCTTGCCCAGGTGGCGAAATAGGTAGACGCAAGGGACTTAAAATCCCTCGGTAGCAATACCGTGCCGGTTCGATTCCGGCCCTGGGCACCATTTACTTTTTTTCATATCTTTTTAAATTCTATTCATTCGCTTCAAAACCAGTCCTATAGCGGCTTTCACCATCCTTCCGCATACCTTGATTTTTTTAAACACTTGCTTATTTATGTTAGTTACTGCTAAAGTTTGCACACAAACTGCACACAAACTGCACACAAACTGCACACAAACTGCACACAAACTGCACACAAACTGCACACACTTTTGCACACGAACTTTAAATAAATGGCATCTTTTTATAAGCATCGAAATAGTTGGCGCGCCCAGATTAGATATAAGGGCGTAAACAAAAGTAAAACCGGTTTTAAGACTAAGCGTGAAGAGCAAGCGTGGGCGATGAATATCGAGAATGAAATCGATGAGTCGCATTCTCGTGACATTCCAGATAGACCATTTGGCGATGCATTACGTCGCTATCTTGAGCAAGTGAGTGTCCAGCACCGAGGGTTTGAGTTTGAGCAGCGCCGCATTAAGAGATGGATCGGCGAGAGCAATGATGCCGCTGATCCGCTTTGTTTTGTGCCCCTTGACGATTTGCAGCCTAAGCATTTTGCAGATTGGCGCGATAGGCGTTTGCAGCAAGTGTCCGCTGGCACGGTTTTAAGAGAGTGGGTGATTTTTTCAGCCGTGTGCAATAGCTGTGCGCGTGAGTGGGGTTGGCTCAAAGATAATCCAATGAGCAAGGTTAAAAGGCCGGCTGAACCTGATTCAAGAACGAGACGCCCCGCTAATAATGAAATTAATCAGCTGTTGTTATCGACTGATTATGATATTGATGACGTGCCAGAATTAAAAATTAATCGTGTCGGTGCGGCAATGGTGTTTAGCATCGAGACTGCTATGCGTGCGGGTGAAATATGCGCGATGACTTGGGATAACGTTAACCTTGATAAGCGCACGGTTTTTCTGCCCAAGACTAAGAATGGCTCGAGTAGAGTGGTGCCATTGTCGACGACGGCAATCAAGGTGCTTGAGGGGTTAAAGCAGGTTAAAGATTGTCGACGGCTTTGCTTTGGCCTGACTGGGCGAAGGCTTGATGCTTTATTCCGAAAATGCAGATCAAGATGCACGATTGATGATTTGCATTTTCACGACTTCAGGCGCGAGGCGTGTACTCGATTGGCTAAAAAAGTGGATGTGATGACGTTGGCAAAAATCTCCGGTCACCGCGATTTGCGAATTTTGCAAAAAGTATATTATGAGTCGGATATGGCCGATGTGGCCATGCGGCTAGATTAACTGACTTTTTGCGCGTTAGCCCATGCCATAACTTCACCGGCCAGCCAGCGTTTGTTGGTGGCGTTAAAGGTGTTTGGATCGATATTAGTGGCAGTGTATTGCTGCTGGGAGCGGTGATCTTGCATGGATTGGTGGGCACCCCTGATTTTACGCCTGGTGGTTATCTGGCAGATCAAGGGGTGGCGACGCTTTGGTTGTGGGTGGTGTTTGTGTTGTTGCTGACAGGATTGGGCGTGAAAGCCGCACTGGTGCCTTTGCATGGCTGGTTGCCGAGCGCGATGGTCGCCCCCGCACCGGTTAGTGCGCTTTTGCATGCGGTGGCCGTTGTTAAAGCGGGCGCGTTTGGTATTGTGCGATTGGTGTTTGAAATTTATGGAATTGAATTTGCAGCGAATATTGGGGTGACGGATTTATTGTTGGTGATGGCTGTCATCACAATTTTGTATGGTTCCTGGCGAGCCTTGTTTGAAACCAATCTAAAAAAGCGGTTGGCATATTCGACCGTGAGTCAGGTGTCGTATGTCGTTTTGGGCGTGGCACTGGCTGGCCCATTTGGCGCGATTGGCGGTTTGATTCATATTGTCCATCAAGGGGTGATGAAAATTACTTTGTTTATGGCTGCCGGGAATTATGCTGAAACGCTTGGTATTCATAACGTTTCAGAATTATCGGGCGTCGGGCGGCGTATGCCCTGGACGACTGCGGCGTTTACGCTGGCGGCATTAGGGATGATCGGATTTCCGCCCTTAGCCGGGTTTGTGAGCAAATGGTATTTGGGGTTGGGTGCTTGGGAATCAGGTGCTAATTGGGTGTTGGCGGTATTGTTGATATCGGGCTTACTGAATGCCGCTTACTTTTTGCCCTTGCTTTACCGAGCCTGGTTTGAACCCAAACCGGCTGCCTGGCCGCAACCCAGAATCCTAAGTCGGGTTTTTGAAACCCATGCACTTTTGTTGTTTCCACCATTGGTGACAGCGCTCTTAGTGCTGTTGCTGGGCATTTTTGCTGGGCTGAATGTCACGACCTTGGGCTGGGTTCAGTGGCTCATTAATCAAGAGTTTTCACTATGACTATGCTAACAGAACAGTTGATTGGCTGGGTTTGGGTATGGCCAATGGTGTTAGCTGCCTTGATCGGTTGGCCACAATTACGACCATTTGCAATGTTAAGCTTGGTGTTAGCGGTTTTACCGGGTTGGGTGCTGTGGGGGTCTGCTTGGGGAATAGCGGATTTAGACGTTGACCCGATTCACCAAGCCTGGTCATTTTGGTTGTTGGGAAGTCAGTGGCGGCTGGATACGTTATCTCATAGCTGGCTAGGCTTGACCTTAATGGTGTGGACGCTGGCGGCGTTGCATTCGTTCGTCATGGTTTCAGCAAATAAAACGCGTTATGCACTGTTTTTTCTATTGAGCCTTTCAGGGAGTTTAATGTGGGTGCTGGCTGCCGATGCAGTGAGTTTCTATCTCGGCTTTAGCTTGATGAGTCTGAGTGCATGGGGATTAGTCATTCATGAAGGCACTGGCAAAGCGCTGCGTGCTGGCCGTTGGTATTTGGTTTTAGCGATAATCGGTGAACTTATCTTGTTTGTCGGTGTGGTTGCGCGAGCGGCTGAGACGGGAACTACTTTACTCAGTGATTGGCAGACCCTTGCCAGTTCGGATTGGATATTGGTCTGTCTGTGGTTGGGATTGGCGATTAAGGTTGGGGTGCCGTTGTTGCATGTCTGGTTGCCGCTAGCGCATCCGGCAGCGCCCGTGCCTGCCAGTGCGGTGCTGTCAGGGGTGATGATCAAGGCGGGTGTGATTGGTTGGTGGCTATTGTTTCCCAGCGAAGCAATGGCACAGTCGGCTTGGCCTGAATTTATGTTGTGGTTAGGGGTGGTCACGATGTTTTATGGCGCAGTGTTTGGGCTGATGCAAGATGACCCTAAAACCTTGCTCGCCTATTCCAGCATCAGTCAGATGGGTTGGCTGATTTGGGGATTGGGCTGGGTTTGGCAAATAGAGTCGCCGGAGATTGGCATGCTTTGGCTCAGTGCCTTTGCTTTGCATCATGGGCTGGTTAAAGGCGGTCTCTTTTTGAGTGTGGGTTGGATCAAACAGCCTTCGGTGATGGCTTCTCCATGGTTACGCACCCTAACTTGGGTTGGGGTTGTTATATTGGCGCTGGTGCTGTCGGGGCTTCCTTTGACCAGTGGCGATTGGGTCAAAACGGCACTCAAAGCAGAGGCGGAAAATATTGGCGCAACCGTGCCCTCTAGCCTACTTTGGCTAGGCGGACTAGCCACCGCGCTATTGATGGTTCGCTTCGTCAAAATACTTCGAAACTTGAGTGATCAAAAACTGACGCAAACGGCGAACCCTGTTTTAACAAAAAAGGTGATTGGGGTTTGGTTTAGTTGGGTCTCGCTGGTCGTACTGGTATTGGTTTGGCCTTGGTGGCAGGCCAATCATTGGATCACGGCCAATGTCTGGCAAGGCAGTGTGCATGGACTTTGGCCAATTGCGATTGCCATCATACTGATACAAATCTGGCACTGGCTGCGTTGGCCTGAGTTGACAACACCGCCTGGTGATGTGCTGGTCTGGTATCAATGGCTGGGGGGCAATGCGCAAAGTGGATTTAAACGCCTGAGTCGAAAATGGCAAGCCAATAAGCGCTTGGCAGTTCGACGTTGGCGTCATTGGCAA
>Ga0307273_1000363_pt1 | contig 10868 bp, 9 predicted proteins | sample CG04metaT_FD_203175 | JGI IMG/M metagenome (GOLD analysis project Ga0307273, IMG submission 203175) | Metatranscriptome of freshwater viral communities from high-CO2 subsurface aquifer at Crystal Geyser, Utah, USA - CG04 (Metagenome... | ecosystem: Environmental > Aquatic > Deep subsurface >...
CAATGACATCCAAATTTGATCTGTAGCTTGTATGAGCGCTGGTTTGTCAGTTCATTGATGAAGCAGTGAGCTGCAATTTGTTGGTAGCCTGCCGTATTGGTATTCAATTGGCGCGCGAAAGTGGCGGAATTGGTAGACGCACTGGATTTAGGTTCCAGCGCCTTACGGCGTGGGGGTTCGAGTCCCCCCTTTCGCACCAAGTTTAGTAATCCAATAAGGAACTGTAATGTCTGTGACCGTAGAAAACCTGGAAGGCCTTGAGCGCCGCGTAACCCTCGTCCTGAATCCTGCCGAGATCGAGTCCGAAATCGCCAAGCGCCTGCAAAAACTGGCCAGGAACGTCAAGCTGGATGGGTTCCGTCCAGGCAAGGCGCCTCAGAAGATGGTGGCTTTGCGCTACGGCGCGGAGGTGCGAAACGAAGTCCTGGGCGATGCCTTGCAGACCCGATTCATCGAAACCATCAAGGCTAATGATCTGGATGTGGCTGGTTATCCTCAATTCGTAGCGGCCGGCGATGGTGTCTTTACCGCCACCTTCGAAGTGTTCCCAGTCATTACCGTCGGCGATGTCGGCCAGATCAAGGTAACTCGCCCTACCGTCGAGGTGACTGATGCCGATGTCGACCGTACACTGGATGTTTTGCGTAAGCAGCGTATCCATTTCCATGCCGTCGAGCGGCCGGCCCAGATGGCCGACCGGGTCCATATCGATTACGTTGGTACGATAGACGGTCAGCCTTTTGCAGGCGGCGAGGCCAAGGATTTCCCCATGGTGCTGGGCGAAGGCCGGACCCTGCCGGAATTTGAGGGTAGTTTGATCGGTATGAAGCCGGGCGAGAGCAAGACCTTCGATGTCACCTTTCCTGCCGACTATTTCGCCAAGGAGATGGCCAGTAAGACCGCTCGCTTCGCGGCCGTCGCAAAATCGGTGCACGAGCCCCATCTACCCGATCTGGACGAGGACTTTGCCCGATTTTTGGGTATCCACGAAGGCGGTATCGCAAAGTTGCGCGAGGAGATTGCCGACAACCTGCGTCGCGAGGCCAAGCGTCGCATCCAGTCCAAGGTAAAGGAACAGGTATTGGATGGCATGTTGGCCGTGACCCCATTCGATATTCCCAAGGGCTTGGTGGCGATGGAGCGAAAGAGTATGTTGGCGCATGCTGTGTCCGACCTGAAGGCCCGTGGCATGAAGGAGTCGGACATCAAGATGAACGATGATATATTCGACGCTCAGGCCCGGCGTCGGGTGTCGATTAGCCTGATGCTCAATGGCTTCTCCGCAGCCAACAACATTCAGGCCGAGGAGGCAAAGGTACGCACTCTGATCGATGAATTTGCCCAGAGTTATGAGAATCCGGCTGAACTGGTGGCGTGGTACTATCAAGACAAAGAGCGGCTACAGGACGTCAAGGCCATGGTGGTTGAAGATACCGTGGTCGATATGATTCTGGGGCGCGCCCAAGTCACGGATGAGCCCACCACCCTCGAACAACTGATGGGGAAAGCCTGATGTCCAACAACGAACGCATTGCCGCGATGCCCGACCCCTCCATGCTGGGTTATATTCCCATGGTGGTTGAGCAGAGCGGTCGCGGCGAACGCTCCTATGACATCTACTCACGTCTGCTCAAGGAACGGGTGGTATTTCTGGTTGGCCCGGTCAACGACATGACAGCCAATCTGGTGGTTGCCCAGTTTCTGTTCCTGGAGTCGGAAAACCCCGATAAGGACATTTACTTCTATATCAATTCGCCGGGCGGCTCGGTGACGGCCGGCATGGGCATCTACGACACCATGCAGTTCATCAAGCCGGACGTGTCCACCCTTTGCATCGGCCAGGCCGCCAGCATGGGCGCCTTCCTGCTCACCGCCGGCGCCAAGGGCAAGCGCTTTTGCCTGCCTAATTCGCGGGTAATGATCCACCAACCATTGGGTGGCTTTCAGGGCCAGGCATCGGACATTGAGATTCACGCCAAGGAAATCCTCTACTTGCGCGAGAAGCTGAATGGCTTGATGGCCAAGCATACTGGCCAGTCGCTGGAAGTGATCGAGCGCGACACCGATCGCGACTTCTTTATGGGCGCCGACGACGCAGTCAATTATGGCCTCGTCGATAAAGCACTGGCCAAACGTAGTGATGCTGTATAAACTTGACTAATATATTTGGGTATTCGGGGCGGCGACATGTCTGACAAGCAAGAACACGAGAAACTCCTCTACTGCTCGTTCTGTGGCAAGAGCCAGCATGAAGTGCGCAAGCTGATCGCCGGTCCCTCGGTGTTCATCTGCGACGAGTGCGTGGAACTATGCAACGACATCATCCGCGAAGAGGTTCAGAACGCCGCCGGCGGTAAGGACGAGTCCGACCGGCTGCCTACCCCGCAGGAGATACGCAATGTCCTGGACCAGTATGTGATCGGCCAGGGCATGGCCAAGCGTACGCTGGCCGTTGCCGTATATAACCACTACAAGCGTCTGCGTTCCCCAAGCCTGGGCAAGGACGATGATGTGGAACTGTCCAAGAGCAACATACTGCTGATCGGCCCGACCGGTTCAGGCAAGACACTGCTGGCCCAGACCCTGGCACGGCTCTTGAACGTGCCCTTCGTGATGGCCGATGCCACTACGCTGACCGAGGCGGGTTATGTCGGCGAGGATGTCGAAAACATCATTCAGAAGCTTTTGCAGAAGTGCGACTATGATGTCGATAAGGCCAAGAACGGCATTGTCTACATCGACGAAATCGACAAGATTTCCCGCAAGTCAGACAACCCATCGATCACCCGCGACGTATCGGGCGAGGGTGTTCAACAGGCTCTGCTGAAGATGATTGAGGGCACCACTGCCTCGATTCCGCCCCAAGGCGGCCGCAAGCACCCCAACCAGGAATACATCCAGGTCGACACCACCAACATCCTGTTCATTGTCGGCGGCGCCTTCAGCGGTCTGGATATGGTGATTCGCAACCGTACCGAAAAATCCGGCATTGGCTTCGGCGCTGAGGTAAAGAGCAAGGACAACCGCAAGGATATAGGCCAGGTCTTCAAGATGGTGGAGCCGGAAGACCTGATCAAATATGGCCTGATTCCCGAATTCGTTGGTCGCCTGCCGGTCATCGCCACCCTTGAGGAACTGGACGAAAAGGCCCTGGTGCAGATACTCACCGAGCCCAAGAACGCCCTGGTCAAGCAGTTTCAGAAACTATTCAAGATGGAAGGGGTTGAATTGGAGTTTCGCGATGAAGCCCTGCTGGCCATCGCCAAGGCGGCCATCAAGCGCAAGACCGGCGCGCGCGGCCTGCGCTCAATCATCGAACATGCGTTGCTGGACATCATGTTCGATCTACCCGGTTTGCAAGGCCTGCAAAAGGTGGTACTGGACGAGAACGGCATTAGCGGCGAGGGCAAACCCCTGCTTATGTATGCCGACCAAGCCAAGCAGTCGGCTCAGGCGGGCTGAAAACCATTATCCCGCGTCGGGTTGAAATATCGCCCGACGTCGTAATATAGCTACCATTGGAAACTTGGCCTTCCGCCAGAGTGAGATCATGACCCCAAACCTGCAATTCACTACCCCCGCCAACCTGCCACTGCTGCCCTTGCGCGACGTAGTGGTCTTTCCCCACATGGTGATTCCCTTGTTCGTGGGCCGGCCAAAGTCGATCATTGCCTTGGAAAATGCCATGGCCAGCGGCAAGCAGATACTGCTGGTGGCCCAGAAGTCGGCGGCCAAGGATGAGCCGGTGTTTGAAGACCTGTATGAAGTCGGGACCGTGGCCAGCATACTGCAGATGCTCAAGCTGCCCGACGGTACCGTCAAGGTCTTGGTGGAAGGGGCGCAACGGGTTCGGGTCACTGAATTCATCGATGAGCAGACCTATTTCGCCGGCCACGCGGTTCCGATCGAGGAAAACATCGAGCTCGGCAGCGAATTGGAAGCCCTGCGTCGCGCCCTGATCGCCCAGTTCGACAACTATGTCAAATTGAACAAGAAAATACCCCCCGAAATATTGGCTTCGCTGGCCGGGATCGACGATGCCGGTCGCATGGCCGACACCATAGCCGCCCACTTGCCGCTGAAGCTGGAGCAGAAGCAGGCCATCCTGGAGATATTCGAGCTCAAGGGTCGTCTGGATCACCTGATGGGTTTCCTGGAGACCGAGATCGACATCCTCCAGGTCGAGAAGCGCATCCGCGGCCGGGTTAAGCGTCAGATGGAAAAGAGCCAGCGCGAGTATTACCTTAACGAACAGGTCAAGGCGATCCAGAAAGAACTGGGCGAGATCGAAGAGGGCGCCGAACTGGACGAACTGGATAAGCGCATCAAGACGGCGCACATGTCCAAGGAGGCCATCAAGAAGGCAGAGGCCGAGTTGAAGAAGTTGCGCATGATGTCGCCCATGTCGGCTGAAGCGACCGTGGTCCGCACCTACATTGACACCCTGGTCAGCCTGCCCTGGAAAAAGAAGACCAAAATCAGCAAGGACTTGGTCAAGGCCGAGGAAATTCTGGAAGAGGACCACTACGGTTTAGAAAAGGTCAAGGAACGCATCGTCGAGTACCTGGCTGTTCAGCAACGCGTGGACAAACTCAAGGGACCAATCCTCTGCCTGGTTGGGCCGCCCGGTGTCGGCAAGACCTCGCTGGGACAGTCCATCGCCCGCGCCACCAATCGGAAATTCATCCGCATGGCGCTGGGCGGCGTGCGCGACGAGGCCGAGATTCGCGGTCATCGCCGGACCTACATTGGTTCGTTGCCGGGCAAGATTTTGCAGAGCATGGCCAAGGTCGGCGTGCGTAACCCCATGTTCCTGCTCGATGAGGTAGACAAACTGGGCCAGGATTTCCGTGGCGATCCATCTTCTGCCCTGCTCGAAGTGTTGGACCCGGAGCAGAACCACACCTTCCAGGACCACTACATCGAAGTGGAATATGACTTGTCTGACGTCATGTTCGTGGCCACCGCCAACAACCTAAACATCCCGGCACCCTTGCTGGACCGGATGGAAGTGATACGTCTAGCCGGCTACACCGAGGACGAAAAGGTCAATATTGCAATTCGTTATCTGTTGCCTAAACAGATGAAAAACAATGGGTTGGCCGAAGGTGAAATGGCCATCAGCGAGGCTGCATTACGCGACATCGTGCGTTATTACAGCCGCGAGGCGGGGGTGCGCAGCCTGGAGCGCGAGATTGCCAAGATATGCCGCAAGGCGGTCACTGCCCACACCCTTAAAAAGACTCGCGGCAAGATCAACGTCACGCCCAAGAATCTGGACAAATACCTGGGCGTGCGCCGTTATACCTATGGCCTCGCCGAGTTGAACAATCAGGTCGGTCAGGTAACCGGCCTGGCCTGGACCGAAGTGGGCGGCGAGCTGCTGACCATCGAAGCCTCCATCATGCCCGGCAAGGGTGTCATCATCCGTACTGGTCAATTGGGCGATGTCATGAAAGAGTCGATTGAGGCCGCTCGCACCGTGATGCGTAGCCGCTCACGCCAGCTTGGCATCAAGAGTGAAATCTTTGAGAAAAACGACCTGCACATTCATCTACCGGAGGGCGCTACCCCGAAAGACGGGCCGTCGGCTGGCATAGCCTTGACCACGGCAATGGTTTCGGTCTTTACCGGTATCCCGGTGCGCTGTGACGTTGCCATGACGGGCGAGATTACCCTACGTGGCGAGGTGCTGCCTATCGGTGGTCTCAAGGAAAAATTATTGGCCGCCCACCGGGGTGGCATCAAAACCGTGCTTATCCCCGAGGGCAACGTCAAGGATCTGGTGGACATGCCCGACAACATCAAGAACCGGCTGGATATCAAGCCGGTGAAATGGATCGAGCAAGTCTTCGACTATGCCCTGGAAAGCAGCCCCGAGCCATTGGCCGAGGAGATACAAGAGGCTGTCGCCCCGGTAACCAAAGCGCAGGATGCCGCTGCTGTAATCAAGCATTGATGGAATTTGTGGCTTTTATTACAGCTTGACATCCGGTTTTCACGATTGCTATAAAGCCCGGGCAGGTTTCCTGCCGCATCGTTATCCACAGAAAAGGGGATTTCCGTGAACAAATCTGAATTGATCGACGCCATCGCCACTTCCGCCGACATCTCCAAGGCCGCTGCTGGACGTGCCTTGGACGGCGCCATGGATGCCATCAAAAAGGCCATGAAAAAGGGCGATATGGTCACCCTGGTTGGGTTTGGCACTTTCTATGTAGGCAAAAGGGCCGCCCGTAGCGGTCGCAACCCCCGTACCGGCGCCAGCATCAAGATCAAGGCCGCAAAAGTGCCGAAGTTCCGCGCTGGCAAGGGCCTGAAGGATGCAGTAAACTAACCGGCTCTCCGGGTGCTTAGCTCAGTTGGTAGAGCGTCGCCCTTACAAGGCGAATGTCGGCGGTTCGAACCCGTCAGCACCCACCAGAAAGTATTCGGGAGTGGTAGTTCAGTCGGTTAGAATACCGGCCTGTCACGCCGGGGGTCGCGGGTTCGAGTCCCGTCCACTCCGCCAGTAACACCCAAAGGCGAACCGTGAGTTCGCTTTTTTTTCGGTCAATATCGGAACTGAATGCCATGCTAGAAGCTATACGCGAACGCGCCCAGGGCTGGGTCGCAAAACTGATCCTGGCCCTTATTACCATTCCCTTCGCACTCTGGGGCATCGATTCTTATTTTAATGATGGTGGTAAGGAGCCAGTCGTCGCCAGCGTAGGCAAGGACGAGATTGGCCAGAATGAGTTTTTCCAATCGCTGCAAAGACAGCGCGATACCTTGCAAGAGCGGACCAAGACCAAGATCGATACCGAGAATAAGGATTTCCGCAAGGTGGTGCTCGACCAGATGATCGATGGCCGGCTGATGAACTATGCCGGCACCGCGAATGGTCTGGCCACCCCGGTCGGCGATCTCGATGCGATGATCCAGAGCGCGCCGATCTTTCAGGACAATGGCAAATTTTCGGAAGAGCGTTTCCAGACCTGGCTACAGAAACAGGGCCTGAACCGTAAAGCGCTGGCCAGGATGATTCAGCAGGATTCCATGGCGCAACAATTCCAGGTCGGCTATGGCCAGGGCGCCATCATGCCGGCTGCCAGCGTCGCCCAGATCGCCAGCCTGTTGGTTCAACAGCGCGAGACTAACGAAGCGACGTTCGACGGCAGCGCCTATGCTAAGGACATCGTCATCGACGACAAAGCGGTGGCGGCTGAGTATCAAGCCCATAAGCAGGATTACGCGATTCCCGAACAGGTGCGGGTCCAGTACCTCGTGCTTTCCGCCGCCGCGATTCGTTCCAGCATCGAGATCAGCGATTCGGCCGCCCAACAGTATTACGACACCAATAAGGCTAAATTTGGCGAGCCGGAACAGCGCCGCGCCAGCCACATTTTGATCAAGACCGACAGCGGCATATCGGCTGCCGACAAGGCCGCAGCTAAGGCCAAGGCGGAAAAAATATACCAGGAATTGCGCGCCAACCCGGCCAAGTTTGCCGAATTGGCCAAGCAGAACTCGCAGGATCCCGGTTCTGCGGCTCAGGGCGGCGATCTGGGTAGTTTCACTCATGACACGATGGTGAAACCCTTTGCCGACGCGGCCTTCAGTATGAAGGTCGGCGAATTGCGCGGCCCGGTCGAGAGTCAATTTGGTTATCACATCATTCGCCTGGACGGCATCACGCCAGGTAAAGCAACTGCTTTTGCCACGGTCAAGGTGAGCATCGTGGCCCAGTTGGCGCAGCAGGAAGCCGAGCGCAAGTTCGTTGATGCCGCCGAGAAATTCAGCAATATGGTCTATGAACAGTCCGATAGTCTCGACCCGGCGGCCAAGCAATTTCAACTCAAAGTGGAAGAGAGTGGCTGGATCAGTCGCGATCATGCCGACCCCGCCTTCCTGGCCAGGGCCGATCTGATGGCCGCGCTGCTGGCCCCGGACGCGGTGGCTAAACACCAGAATACCGAGGCTGTCGAGGTAGCGCCAAACACCCTGGTGTCCGCTCGGGTCCTCGAACACAAGCCGGCTGGCACAAAACCACTGGCCGAGGTGACCGGAGAGATTCGTTCGAAGCTGATTGCTCAAGCGGCCCGAGCCAAGGCGATCGAGGCGGGTAAACAAGCGCTCAAGCTGGCCCAGTCCGGACAGCCCATCGCCGGCTTTAGCGCGCCAATGATGGTTTCGCGTACCCAGCCGCTCAACCTGTCGCCGGAGAGTATCAAGGCGATATTCAAGGCCGACATAAGCAAACTGCCGGCTACGGTTGGCGTGGAAACTCCAGATGGTTACCGGCTGTATCGGATCAACAAGGTCGTCAAGGCGGCTCCGGAAGCGGATCGTCAGAAGCAACTCCAGCGCGATCTCTCGGGTACGGTAATGAAGGAAGAGATCAAAGCCTATTTAGCCTTTATCAAGGCCAAGGCCGGGGTCAAGATCAACAATGCGATGCTGGAGAAGAAGGCTCAGTAGTTTGTGCCGGGCGCCCGTGTTATGCCGGATCGGATTTGAGACGGGCCTCCTGAATGGCCCGCCGATGTAAGCGAAACAGCCATTGATTCCATGCCTCCTCCTGTTCCTTATCGGGAAAGATCGGTTGCGCGCGAACTCGACCTTGGGCAACTTGGAGTAGGCGGGCGGCCAGGCGTAGCGGGCCGGGTAATGTGGGGCTGATAGCCAGATTCAAGACGCCGGTTTCAGACAACCCCGTGGTACTGCTTTGCTCCCATTCGACCCAATCGGATGCCAACCAGAGGCGGGTAACGGGTTGATCGCCGGCCTCGCCGAACAGTCGATGACCCAACCAATTCAACATCAGATCGAGCTTGGCCTCCAGCCGCTCGCTCGCTGCGCTTTGCTCCGGATCGTGGCTGTCGAGCAGATTAGCCACCCGCATTAGCAGCCGGTTGCTCTGATGGAGGGTGGCGCTCAACTCACCGGCAGTCCAGGAAAACGGCAGTTCGGTTTCGATGACGAGGCTGGCTTCAGTCATGACCGGTTCCCGGAAATAGCCCTTATACCGTCTAAACCGTGGCGATCTTTTCGAGCCCGCCCATGAACGGGCGTAGGACTTCAGGAATGATGATGCCGCCATCGGCATCCTGATAGTTTTCCAATACAGCGACCAGCGTTCGGCCGACCGCGAGACCAGAGCCATTTAGGGTATGAAGCAGTTCCGGCTTACCCTTGTCGCTACGGTAGCGGGCCCGCATACGACGGGCCTGGAAGGCCTCGAAGTTAGAGCAGGATGAAATTTCCCGGTAGGTATTCTGGCCCGGCAACCAGACCTCCAGGTCGTAGGTCTTGGCCGCCGAAAAACCCAGGTCGCCAGCACACAGCGCTACGACGCGGTACGGCAAATCTAGTTTATTGAGAATGGCCTCGGCATGACCGGTGATTTCATCCAGAGCGGCGTAAGAGTCTTCCGGCCGCACCAGTTGCACCATTTCCACCTTGTCGAACTGATGTTGACGGATCATGCCGCGGGTATCTCTGCCATATGAACCAGCTTCAGAACGGAAGCAGGGCGTATGGGCAACCATCTTGATAGGCAGATTCTCGTTGGCGATGATCTCGTCGCGGACGATATTGGTCACCGGCACTTCTGCGGTCGGGATCAGATACATGCCGTTGTTCAACTTGAACAGGTCTTCCTCAAACTTGGGTAACTGGCCGGTGCCGCGCATCGAATCGGCATTGACCAGATAAGGTACATAGACCTCTTCATAGCCATGTTCCCGGGTATGCACATCCAGCATGAACTGGACCAGCGCACGGTGCAGTCGGGCCAGATCGCCGCGCATCAGGACGAAACGGCTGCTGGCAATCTTGGCCGCCGTGGCGAAATCCAGAAGTTCGAGCGACTCGCCGAGATCGACATGGTCCTTGACCGGAAAATCGAAACGACGCGGCTCACCCACCCGGCGCAACTCGACGTTGTCGGCCTCACCCTTGCCGTTCGGTACACTTTCGTGAGGCAAGTTGGGTAGGGTCATCAATATCTGATTAAACTCGCCCTGGATACCCTCCAGACGATCTTCAAGGCCCTTGAGTGCATCGCCTAGACCGGCCACTTCGGCCATGATGGAGGCCGTGTCTTCGCCTTTGCCTTTGGCGATACCGATCTGTTTAGATAGTCCGTTGCGCTTGGCCTGCATGTCCTGGGTTTGGGTTTGAATGTCCTTGCGTTCCGCTTCCAGGGTGGCGATGCGAGCGGTATCGAGCGTCATGCCGCGGCTGGCAAGCCGATCGGCCACCGCCTGGATGTCTTTGCGCAAAAGCTGAATATCGAACATGGCGTGTAGAGTGCTGAAAACGCGATATTTTAACCGGCTTACCTAGGAGCTTGTTGGACTTATGGGGATCGAAGCGAAGCGGGTCAAGCAGGCAAGCCGCAAAGCGGCTGCTCGCAAAATGCGGCTGGGCGAGGACAGATTTTGCCGATCTTGCCGGTCAATAGTCGTTCTATTGAGCAAAAAAGCGGTGAAATATGGCCCGCTCAGGCGGATTTGCAGCCGTTTCATCATAAGTCTGACAGGCTCCTAGCCAATATCGCATCGATTTCCTTGACCACGGCGATAAATTCGCCTTCCAGGCCTTGCTGCGCGGTATCGGCGGCGGCCAGGTCGTCCCGTTTCGCGGCCTCTTCGATAACCGATGTCAGTCGGACCATGCTATGCGCCCCCATATAGGCGCAAGCGCCCTTGATTTGATGAGCCATGCGGCCTATCTGCCGAGCATCGCCTTTTTGCCTGGCTTCATGAAGTTTGCCGAGCAGTTCCTTGGTGCTGCCGATGAACAATTCGAGCATCTCCCGTATCTGGTCTGGGTCGTCGCGACAGGCGCGGCGAACATGGTCTATATCGAGTCCATCCGACACC
>Ga0307273_1000378_pt1 | contig 10686 bp, 8 predicted proteins | sample CG04metaT_FD_203175 | JGI IMG/M metagenome (GOLD analysis project Ga0307273, IMG submission 203175) | Metatranscriptome of freshwater viral communities from high-CO2 subsurface aquifer at Crystal Geyser, Utah, USA - CG04 (Metagenome... | ecosystem: Environmental > Aquatic > Deep subsurface >...
ACGCGGTTCAAAAAGCACCCAATATCACGCTGTTTGAACAGCACACGCTGGTCGATCTGATCACCACCGACAAGCTTGGCCTGCCCGGCAGCCGCTGCGTTGGCCTGTACGCGCTGGACAGCGACACCGACGAGGTACTTACTTTTCAGGCACCGCAAACCATTCTGGCCACCGGCGGCGCTGGCAAGGTGTATCTGTACACCACCAACCCCGATACCGCCACCGGTGACGGCATTGCCGCAGCCTGGCGCGCGGGCTGCCGGGTGCAAAACATGGAGTTCATCCAGTTTCACCCCACCTGTCTGTACCACCCGCACGCCAAGTCGTTTTTGATCAGCGAAGCGGTGCGCGGCGAAGGCGGCCGACTGCTGCTGCCCGACGGCACCCGCTTCATGGAACAGCATGACAAGCGTCTTGAGCTGGCGTCGCGCGACGTGGTGGCACGGGCGATCGACTTCGAGATGAAAAAAGGCGGCTTTGATTGCGTTTACCTCGACATCTCGCACCAGCCCAAGACCTTTTTGCTGGAACACTTTCCCAATATTTACGCGCGCTGTCTGGACCTTGGCATCGACATTTCCAAGCAGCCGATTCCGGTGGTGCCCGCAGCGCACTACACCTGCGGCGGCGTGCTGGCCGACCTGCACGGGCGCACCGACATCAAGGGCTTGTACGCCGTGGGCGAAACCGCTTGCAGCGGCCTGCACGGTGCCAACCGGCTGGCCAGCAACTCGCTGGTGGAGTGCATGGTGTTTGCGCAAGCCGCCACCACCGACATTGCACAGTCCGATGACGCGCCCTCCGTGGCCCTGCCCGCCTGGGACGACAGCCGCGTCAGCGATGCCGATGAAGCGGTGGTGATCTCGCACAACTGGGACGAACTGCGCCGCTTCATGTGGGACTATGTGGGCATTGTGCGCACCAACAAACGCCTGGAGCGCGCCGCCCACCGCATCGCCTTGCTGCAAGGCGAAATTCACGAGTTTTATTCCAACTTTCACGTCACACGTGACCTGCTGGAGCTGCGCAACCTGGTGCAGGTGGCTGACCTGATCGTTCGCTCAGCCCAGGCCCGCCACGAAAGTCGCGGCCTGCACTTCAGCCGCGACTACCCGCAATTGCTGGACAATGCCGTCCCCACCACTCTGGCTCCCTGAAGTCCTGCCATGCTGCGCACCCTGCTGAAATCAAAAATCCACCGCGTCGCCGTCACCGACTGCGAACTGCACTACGAAGGCTCCTGCGCCATTGACGAAGACCTGCTCGATGCCGCCGGTCTGGTCGAAAACGAACAGGTGCACATCTGGAACATCAACAATGGTGAGCGTTTTATCACCTACGCCATTCGCGGCGAACGCGGCACCGGCATGATCTCGGTCAACGGCTCGGCGGCTCGGCGCGCCGCAGTGGGGGATCTGCTCATCATTGCGGCTTTTGCCCAGGTGGCTGAAGCCCAAGTGGCCAGCTTCCGCCCGAAACTGGTGTTTGTCGATGCGCAAAACCGCATGCAGCACGCCCGCGACCACGTGCCGCTGCAAGCCCGGTAAACTTTGCCCCCCGTTCAGGAGACCCCATGAACCCAGCCACCCCCCAAAGCGCATCCCCCTACGGCACGCTGCCACCGGCCAGTAGCCCGGCCACCCGCAAACCAGTGAGCCTGCCGCGCCTGCTGGAGATGCACGCCCGGGGCGAAAAGATCAGCATGCTCACCGCCTACGATGCCACTTTTGCCGCCGTGGCCGATGCCGCTGGCGTCGACTGCATTCTGGTCGGCGACTCGCTCGGCATGGTCTGCCAGGGACTCTCCAGCACCATGGGTGTGACGCTGGAGACCATGCGCTACCACGTTGAGAGCGTGGCACGCGGCCTGCGCCGCTCGCAGGCCACCACCTGGTTGATTGGCGACCTGCCTTACGGCACTTACCACGAGTCCAGGGAACTGGCCCTGCGCAGCGCAGCGGTGCTGATGCAGGCCGGAGCCCACATGGTCAAGCTGGAGGGCGGCGGCTGGACTACCGACACGGTGCGCTTTCTGGTGGAGCGCGGCATTCCGGTGTGCGCCCACCTGGGGTTGACCCCGCAAACCGTGCACGCGCTGGGCGGCTACCGGGTGCAGGGCAAAACCGTCGAATCTGCCGCCCTGCTCAAACACCACGCCCATGCGCTGCAGGATGCCGGAGCCACCCTGCTGGTGCTTGAAATGGTGCCCGCCGCCCTGTCAGCCGAGCTGACGGCTGAGCTGACTCACTGCCCCACCATTGGCATTGGTGCGGGCAACGGTACCGCCGGTCAGGTGCTGGTGCTGCACGACATGCTGGGCCTGAACCTGGGCAAGATGCCCAAGTTTGTGCGCAACTTCATGGCCGACCTGCCCGGTGTGCAAGGCCAGCACGGCATCAAGGAAGCCATGCAAGCCTATGTGCAAGCCGTCAAAAATGGCAGTTTCCCGGACAATACCCAGCATGCCTGGTGAACTGAATTTATATATAAATTAGGCCTCTAGCCCCTGTTAATACTGCGTAACACGCTATGAAAATCATAACAACTATAGCCGAATTGCGCGCCCATCTGGCCGCTTTCAAACGCCCGGCCTTTGTACCGACCATGGGTAACCTGCACGCCGGTCACCTGGCCTTGGTGCGCCAGGCCAAGCCGCTGGGCGACGTGCTGGTGGTGAGCATTTTTGTCAACCGCCTGCAGTTTCTGCCACACGAAGACTTTGACACCTACCCGCGCACCTGGGAGGCGGACTGCCAGGCGCTTGAAGCCGCCGGTTGCGATGTACTGTTTGCACCGTCTGAACAAGAGCTTTACCCGGAACCACAGGGCTTCAAGGTGCAGCCGCCGGCCGAGCTGGCTGACATGCTCGAAGGTCACTTCCGCCCCGGTTTCTTCACCGGCGTGTGCACCGTGGTGATGAAGCTGTTTGCCTGCGTGCAGCCACGTGTGGCGGTGTTTGGCCAAAAAGATTACCAGCAGCTGATGGTGATCCGGCGCATGGTGCAGCAGTTTGCCCTGCCCATTGAAGTCCAAGGTGGCGCCACCCTGCGCGCCGCCGACGGGCTGGCGCTGTCCTCACGCAACAACTACTTGTCAACTACTGACCGCGCTGAAGCCGTGCAGCTGTCACAAGCCTTGCAAGCCATGGCGCGGGCGGTGCGTGGTGGCATCGTCGATGTAGCCACGCTGGAGCAGCAGGCCATGCAAGCACTGACGGCGCGTGGCTGGCAGCCCGACTACCTGGTGCTGCGCAGCCGCCATGACCTGCAAGCCCCGACCGCCAGTGGCATCACCACACTGGCGCAACAACAGGGGCTGGTGGTGCTGGGAGCAGCGCGCATTGGCCACACCCGGCTGATTGACAACCTCGAGATTTAATTCCATTTCCAAATCATTTGTGTCTAGGCGCGAAGCCACAGACAGTGCAAATGCACGGCATGGCTTTGCAACAACGACACGGATGATTTAGAAATGGAATAAGCCGGGTTATTTGAAATCAACAAAAATCCCGGGTAAGTGACGCACGCCAGGCTGTCTGGCCAGGGCGTCGCGCAAACTCTCCAGCGCTTTCAATTTGCACAGCGCCTGCACCGCCGGCTCGGTGCTCATGGCCACACCATAGCGTCTGGCCAACTCAGCAAATTTGGCTTGTATCTGTGCCATCACCGCTTTTTCTTCCACCAGTTCTGCACTGCTCACCACCCGGTGTGACACCGCTTTGACCACCGGCTCACCCACCAGTGTTGGGCGGCTCATTTTCAGCCCCATACCATTGGCCGCAGCAGTCAGCTCAAATCCTGACGGACTGGTGTCAACCCCAAACCCAAATTCCACCGTGTAGGTGGCGATCACGGTGGCTTCAGCTTTCAATTTGAATTCATCCTTGGGCAACTGCGCCACGTGCACGTACTCACGCACCACTTTGGCCACGGGCGCTTTCATCTGCTCCATCAGCACCAATTTGCTGGCCTCCAGGCAGTCGGCGTAGTGGGTGTAGCCCAATAATTTTTTCTTGTTTGTTGACGCTTCAGTTTGCGCTTTAAGCAATTGGTCTGACATGGTTTTGGCTTCACCAAAATGCTTCACCTGCACCACCACGTACACCATGGCAGCCGTCAGCAAGCAGCCCACAATGAAAAAAATAGTCACAGAATCCATCAGTCATCACCCTTTTCAAATCAACAGTCAAAACCACACACGCCTCAATGCGCCTTGTCCCAATTGGGGCCCACGCCCACCTCGGCCAACAGCGGCACTTTCAGGTGCGCCACACCAGCCATGAGTTTTGGCACCTCGTGGCGCACCCAGTCCACTTCCGCCAGCGGCACTTCAAACACCAGTTCATCATGCACCTGCATGATCATCTTGGTGGCCAGGTGCTCGGCATCTATCACCTCTTGCACTTTAACCATGGCCAGCTTGATCAAATCGGCTGCGGTGCCTTGCATCGGCGCGTTGATGGCGGCACGCTCAGCCCCGCTGCGGCGTGGGCCATTGGGGGAATTGATTTCGGGCAGGTACAGCCGCCTGCCAAATACGGTTTCCACGTAGCCCTGGGCTTTGGCCAGCGCGCGGGTGTTTTCCATGTACTGCTTCACGCCGGGGTAGCGGTCAAAGTAGCGCTCGATGTAGTTTTTGGCCGCCGTGTTGTCAATGCCCAGGGCCTTGGCCAAGCCGTAGGCACTCATGCCGTAAATCAGGCCGAAGTTGATCACCTTGGCGTAGCGGCGCTGCTCCGACGTGACTTGCGCGGTGTCGACGCTGAAGATTTCTGCCGCCGTGGCGCGGTGCACATCCATGCCGTCGTGAAACGCCAGCAGCAGGGCGGCATCGCCACTGATGTGCGCCATGATGCGCAGCTCGATCTGGCTGTAATCGGCGCTGGCAATGACACAGCCGGGGGGTGCGACAAACGCCTCGCGCACGCGGCGACCTTCGGGCGTGCGCACCGGAATGTTTTGCAGGTTGGGGTCGTTGCTGGAGAGTCGCCCGGTAACGGCCACGGCCTGCGCGTAATGGGTGTGCACGCGCCCGGTGCGCGGCAGCGCCAATTGCGCCAGTTTGTCGGTGTAGGTTCCCTTGAGTTTGGACAGGCCCCGGTGCTCCAAAATTTTGGCTGGCAGCGGGTAGTCTTCGGCCAGTTTTTGCAGCACTTCGTCGTCGGTGCTGGGTGAGCCGGTGGGCGTTTTTTTAACCACCGGCAGACCCAGTTTGGTGAAGAAAATATCGCCAATTTGCTTGGGGCTGCTCAAGTTGAAAGGTTGCCCGGCCAGCTCGTGCGCCTCTTTTTCAAGTTGCAGGATGCGCATGCCGAGCTCATGGCTTTGCGCCGCCAGAATCGGTGCATCAATCAGCACGCCATTGCGCTCAATGCGGTACAGAGCCTCGCTGCTTTTGATTTCCAGTTCGTAAATGAAGCGCAGTTTGGCATCACGCGCCAGCAGCGGCCACAAGGTGCGGTGCACGTCCAGCGTCATATCAGAGTCTTCGCAGGAATACTCGGCGGCGCGTGCCACGTCCACCTGGTCGAAACAGATTTGCCCCGCACCCTTGCCGCACAGGTCTTCAAAGCTGATGCCGCTGCGCCCCAGATGGCGCTCGGCCAGACTGGCCAGTCCATGCGGCTTGGTCACCTCCAGCACGTAACTTTGCAACATGGTGTCGTGGGTGTAGCCCTGCACCTCAATGCCATGGTTGGCAAACACATGGCGATCGTATTTGACGTGCTGGCCCAGTTTGGCTTTACTGCCGTCTTCCAGCCAGGGTTTCATTTTGGCCAGCACTTCATTGAGCGGCAACTGCGCTGGCGCGGCCGGGTCGTGGTGTGCCAAGGGAATGTAGGCAGCCTCACCGGGGGTCACACTGAAACTGATGCCAACGATCTGGGCGCGCATCTCGTCCAGCGACGTGGTTTCGGTGTCGATGGCCACCAGCTCGGCGGCTTGCAGCTTGTCCAGCCAGCTGTTGAAGGCATCCCAGCTGAGGATGGTGTCGTAGTGGACGCTACTGACTTTGGGAGTGGCTGAATCGGGAGATGGGTCGTCAAACAGGTCGCGTTCTGCACTGACTTTTGTTGAAGGTGCAACAGCGCAATGGGGGGCAGAGCCTGGTAGATTCGTGCTGAGGCGGGCAGCGGTAATGGGGTCAGAGCCGTCTGCGCTTCGCTGCGCGGATCTGACCCCATTGCCTTCCAGCGCTCGAGCCAAGCCCTTGAACCCATATTTTTCATAAAATATGGCCAAAGCCCCCGTATTCATTGCGCCAGTAGCTATATCTTCCATAGCTGGCAAATCGGGCAGCCAGTCTTTCAAATCGCAGTCGGTCTTGATGGTGACGAGGGTGCGCGCGGTGGGCAGCCAATCCAGCGCGTTGCGCAGGCTCTCGCCCACGGCGCCTTTGATGCTGGCGGCGTTGGCTACCACAGCATCGAGTGAACCAAACTCGTTGAGCCACTTGGCGGCGGTCTTCGGGCCGACCTTGGCCACACCAGGCACGTTGTCCACGCTGTCGCCTACCAGACTCTGATAATCACGCATCAGGTGCGGCGGCACGCCAAACTCTGCCGTCACACCGGCCACGTCGCGGCGCTTGCCGTTCATGGTGTCGATGATGGTGATGCGCTCGTTGACCAGTTGCGCCAGGTCTTTGTCGCCGCTGCTGACGATGACCGTCATGTCTTGCGCCGCCGCAGTGGCCGCCAGCGTGCCGATCACGTCATCGGCCTCGACCCCGGGCACCGCCAGCACCTTCCAGCCCATCAGGCGCACCACTTCGTGAATCGGCTCAATTTGGCTGCGCAAGTCGTCAGGCATGGGCGAGCGGTTGGCCTTGTACTGCGGGTACAAATCATCACGAAAGGTGGGGCCTTTGGCATCAAACACACACACGGCAAATTCGGCCGATACGTCCTTACGCAGGCTCTGCAGCATGTTGATCATGCCGCGAATCGCCCCGGTGGGGCAGCTGCTGGGGTCACCCGGCACGGCGCGCAGATCAGGCATGGCGTGAAACGCGCGGTACAGGTAGCTGGAACCATCGACCAGCAGCAGGGTTTTAGGAGAGGCATTGTTCATGCTGACATTTTGCCTGCGCCCGAGCGCACCATGGCTTTATCTACAATCAAAAGATGCGTTCAACCCAACTTATCCTTCCCCTCCTGCTGGCTTGCAGCCCCGCCTGGAGCCAAGCCCCCTCCCCCGCAGCGGCTCCAGCCAGTGCGCCTGCCCCCGCCAGCGCCAGCGCACGCGCGGGCGTAGATGCCAACGTGCAACACCTGCGCGTGGAAGACGCGGGCGCACGCATTGACGAAGTGCGTGTGGGCGGTGAAACCAAAAGCATCGACGTGCAGCCCAAGGGCGGCATGCCGGCCTACCAGGTCACGCCCAAAACGGGTGAACGCACCTGGAAAGTGCTGGGCTTTTAAACCATGGCGGTTTACACAGAAGTCTCAGAGGCTGAGGCCAGCGCCCTGTTGCGCCAACTTCAATTGGGTGAACTCAGCTGCCTGAAGGGTTGCGCGGGCGGCATCGAAAACACCAACTACTTTGCCACCACCCTGCAGGGCGGTGCGGTGCATGATTACGTGTTGACGCTGTTCGAGCGCCTGACGTTTGAGCAGTTGCCCTTTTACCTGAAGTTGATGAAGCACCTGGCCCAGCGCGGCATTGCCGTGCCCGAGCCCATGGCCAATGCCAAGGGTGCGCTGGTGTTTGAAGTCAAAGGCAAACCCGCCGCCGTGGTCCAAAAGCTGCGCGGCAAAAGCGAGCTGGCCCCCACGCCGCAACACTGCGCGCAAGTGGGTGCGATGCTGGCACGCATGCACCTGGCCGGGCGCGACTTTGAATGGAGCCAACCCAACCTGCGTGGCCTGGATTGGTGGAACGAGACCGTGCCGGTGGTGCTGCCGCATTTGAGCGACCGCCAAAAAGCCCTGATCCGCCAGGAACTGGCCTACCAAAACCATGTGGCCACGCAGTCCGCCTATGCCGCCCTGCCGCGTGGTCCGATCCACGCTGATCTGTTCCGCGACAACGTGATGTTTGACAGCGTTGACAACGCACCTGTGTTGAGTGGTTTTTTTGACTTTTATTTTGCCGGCACAGACACCTGGCTGTTTGATTTGGCAGTGTCTTTGAATGATTGGTGTATTGACCTTGAAACCGGCATACACCATGCGCAACGCGCTCATAGTTTTATAGCTGCTTACATGCTGGAACGGCCTTTGAGCAGTGCTGAACGCGGCCTGCTTCCCGCCATGCTGCGCGCCGGAGCACTGCGCTTTTGGCTCTCGCGCCTGTGGGACTTTTACCTGCCGCGTGAAGCCAGCATGTTGCAAGCCCACGACCCGGCACACTTTGAGCGCGTGCTTACGCACCGGGCCCAAGACCTGCGTGCATTTGACGCACTGGCAGCAGGCGTATGAAGCTCAAACTGGTTTCGCCGCGCACTGGTGCGCTCTGGGTCAAGCTAGGCATCCAGACCTTTGGCAAACAACCGCTGGCGCTGATGGGCTTGTTTTTCATGTTCATGGCGTTGATGTCGGTGGTCAGCATGGTGCCAATGATCGGCCTGCCCATCGCCATGACGGTGTTGCCCGCCTGCACGCTGGGGCTGATGGCGGCTACGCTGGAGGCGACCCAGGGCAAGTTTCCCATGCCGCTGATTTTGCTCAGCGGGTTTCGCGCCGGACCTGCCAAGACACGAGCCATGCTGGTGCTGGGTGGTCTGTATGCCGCTGGTTTCATGTGCGCCATGGGCATCTCTTATTTGGTCGATGGCGGCGGCTTTGCTGGCATGTACCTGGGCGGGCACATGCCCAACAAAGACCTGCTGGAGTCCAGCGCCTTCATGGCCGCCATGTGGACTTTCATTGGCTTGCACCTGCCCCTGTCGCTGATGTTCTGGCATGCCCCCGCGCTGGTTTACTGGCAAGGTGTGCCGCCACTCAAAAGCATGTTTTTCAGCATCGTGGCGTGCTTTCGCAACTTCTGGGCCCTGACGGTGTTTGCGCTGGTGTGGATGGGCGTGATGGTCGGCATGGTGCTGGGCATCACTGCGTTGTCGAGCCTGCTGGGCAACCCGGAACTGGCAGGCACGTTGCTGTTTCCCGGTCTGATGCTGGTGGCGGCGATGTTTTTCAACTCGCTGTATTTCACTTACCGCGACAGCTTTGAAACACCCGTGGACTCGGCGTCAAAAAACTGACACATTGGCACTGCAGACTCCTTGGGCTTTTTCAACCCTCTTGGAGTATTTTGTGTCATCGACCCATCGTTTCCCGCTTCACTTGAGTCTGTCAGCTGTTGCGCTGGCTGCTACCTTGGCCGGTTGTGCCAACCAAGCCACCCAGACTTCTTCGTCAACGCCCAAGACGTCCACCGTCGCGTCGGTCGAGTTCAGCCACACACCGGCACCTTCCGCTGCAGAGGTTGACAAAATGGCCAGTACCTATTCCAGCTCGGTCGCCAAGGTCACCTACCAAGACGGCAGCGTCAAGACTTACCCATTGCAGTTCCAGACCTTGTTCTCGGTAGACGACAAGATCAACGAGGTCAAGGGCACCAAGTACCCGGCAGGCCAGTTGTTTGACCACAAGATGCAGGCCCTGAAAGACCCCATGGGCCAACCGCTGGTGGCTGAAACACCCGACGCCAACAGCCTGCTCAAGGTTGGCGACAAGCTGTTCATGGTGACGCATTACGAATACGACTGGCTGCTGTCTGACAAAACCCAAGCGCGCAAGGCCAAAGGCTGGTACAGCCGCGCCCCCATGAGCATGACGCTGACCGAACTTAAGCAAGCCAAAGACGGCCAGCTCAGCGTGGTCAAGCAAAACCCGGTCGATTTCTCGGGTGTGGATGGCTTATGGATTGCCTGCGCCGGTTCCCAAACACCGTGGAACACCCACCTGGGCTCGGAAGAAGACTACGACCTGCAGTACAACCCGGGCACCAAAAACGCGCCCAAACTCGCTGCCGGCCTGAAAGCCATGACCGAGCTCTACCTGGACGGCAAGCCTGCCAACCCCTACCACTACGGCTACATCCCTGAGGTTGCCGTGCGTGCCACCGGCAACACCGTGGTCAGCAAACATTACGCCATGGGGCGCGGCACCTGGGAGCTGACTCGCCTGGCACCCGACGGCAAGACCGCTTACCTGGGTGACGACGGCACCTACGGCCTGATGGCCATGTACGTGGGCGATGCCTGGGGCAATCTGGACAGCGGCAGCTTGTACGCGGCCAAATGGAACCAGACCAGCGACCAGGGCGGCGGCCGTGCCAAACTGAGCTGGGTCAAACTGGGCCACGCCACCAGCGGCGAGGTCAAGGCGCTAGCTGACAGCCACACTTTTTCCGACATCTTTGACGTGGCCGCCCCCAGCGGTGGCAGTTGCCCAGCCAGCTTTACCCGCGTGCGCAGCGGCTCCAAGGAAGACGAATGCCTAAAGCTCAAACCCGGCAAAGAAAAAGCGGCGGCTTTTCTGGAAACTCGCCGCATGGCCGCCTTGAAGGGTGCCACCACCGAGTTCACCAAGTATGAAGGTGTGGCCATCAACGCCAAAGACAAGAAGCTCTATATGGCCATGTCCGCCATTCGTGACAGCATGAAAGACGGCAAGGACGAACCCGCCAACCACATTCGCCTGCCCCAAGTGGAAGCCGGTGCCACCTACACCGCTGACCT
>Ga0307273_1000392_pt1 | contig 10473 bp, 9 predicted proteins | sample CG04metaT_FD_203175 | JGI IMG/M metagenome (GOLD analysis project Ga0307273, IMG submission 203175) | Metatranscriptome of freshwater viral communities from high-CO2 subsurface aquifer at Crystal Geyser, Utah, USA - CG04 (Metagenome... | ecosystem: Environmental > Aquatic > Deep subsurface >...
GCCCCCTTGATCCCCGACGCGATGGTGAAGATGTTGTAGAGCGTGCCGGCAATCTTGGTGCCATAGTGGTAGGTCTTCATGCGCGCGCCGCCCTCTTCGGACAAACCCTGCGTCCACAACACCGTCCATAGCGCCTCATCGTCGGTGAGCGCTACCTGGGTAATTTCCAGCGGGTGCACGCTGAGCAACCAATGGTAGTCTTGCGTTTGCGGGCTGTTGGGCGGCGCCAGACGGGCGTAGCCACGGCAGACCTTGAAGGGTTCTATCTGAGCCACTTTGCCTGAGGCGAGCTTGAGTTTGAAAGGCCGACCCGTGTCGCGCCGATCGGCCAATTCGAGCAACATTTTTTCAGCGTTGTCCTTGCTGTAACCGTCAATGCCGTAAATTTTGTCGCCCAGCTGCACCGGGCTGTCGGGCACTACGGCGACCACCGTCAGCCGCTCATCTACCCCAAGCGCGCGCACCCAAGCCACGCGGTCGTCGTCACTCCAGTCATCACTGCTGGCGACCGAGAAAGGCAATTCCCACTGGGTGTCACATTCGGTGTCGTGCAGCGCTGCGGTGCGGGCGATGGCGGGTCGCAGCGCCTGTTCACCCTGGCCATAACTGCGGATATGGCCCAGCAAGGTCTCATCTACCTGGCGCCCGTCATCCACGGTGTATTTTGGAGCGGCGCAAGCAGCCAACAAAGCGATCAAAAAAGTGGCGATCAACCATCGGAAGAAGGGCTCTGCTTTGTGACACATCGTTACAAATTTTAGCCAGCCAAGCCTACACCATTCTGTCTGCAGTGGGCACGCGTTGTGCAACTCAGCCCCAATGGGGGGTGAGTTCGGCTTTCAGGTGTTGACGCAAGGCGGCGTAATCGGGCACCACGGTGCCCACCGTCTCCCAAAATCCAGGGCTGTGGTCCATCACCCGCAGATGGCTGAGCTCGTGCACCACCACATAGTCGAGGACCGGCATATTGAAATGCAGCAAGCGCCAGTTCAGGCGGATCGCGCCGTCGCTGCGGGCGCTGCCCCAGCGGGTGGCGGCGTTGCTCAGACTCAATTTGGTCCACTGCACACCCAGTTGCGGCGCAAAGTGATTGAGGCGCTGCTGAAAAATCAACCTGGCCTGGCGCATCAACCAAGCCTGAACACGGTCGCGGATTTGCGCCGCGCTGGCGTGGTGCGGCAAGCTGATGCGCAAGACCGGCGCTGCCGGGTTGTCGGTCAGAAGTTCAGCCCCGCCCACAGCCCCACCGTGCCCGCCATCCAGGACAACGGTCAAGGTCTGGCCGAGATACGGCAGCGTCGTGCCATCGCGCCAGTCAATCACCTGACTGGCCAGCCGCTGGTGGCGCTCTTGTGCTTCCTGCAATTTGCGCAGAATCCAGGTCTCTTTCGCCCTGAGCACCGCGTCAACGTCGCGCAGGGCGACCCACTTTGGTGCGCGCACCTCCAGCCCGTTGGGGCCGACGCCAAAACCAATGGTACGGCGCTTGCTGCGCTTGAACTCATAGGCCACCAAAGCGTCACCGAAGCGAATCTGCTGGTTGGCAAGAGGGTGTTGGAAGGTGGTTTGAACTACCGCAGTCGGCGCGAAATTTGCTTCACTAAAAGGAGCTTTTTGCGCTTGATTGACGGGGGCTAGAGGCAGTTTTTGTTCAAATAAGTCAAGCGTAAAGCGGAGCAGGGGAAACATGTTTGTAGCGATGCAACTCAGACGTAAGCCTCGGGATCGATGCGGCGCAGCTCGGCCTCGATCCAGGCCTGCGCTTCACGCATCAGCGCTTTCGGGTCACGCCCGACGCTCGGCATGGGCGGGCCGACCGACACGCGCACAACGCCCGGTGTCTTGAGGAAGTGATCTTTCGGCCAGACACGTGCAGTCGCAACCGCGATCGGCACCACCGGCGCGCCGCTTTCCACCGCCAGCCGTGTGCCAGCGGTCTGGTAGGTACCCGATTGACCACGTGGCATGCGTGTGCCCTCGGGGAACATGATGACCCAGGTGCCATGCGAGAGCAGGCGCCGGCCTTGCTCGATCACATGCTTCATCGCCGCGGTGCGCGATTCGCGGTTGATGTGAATCATGTCAAGCCGCGCCATCGACCAGCCAAAAAATGGAATCTTCAACAATTCACGCTTGAACACAAAGGCCAGCGGGTGTGACATCAACGTGGGCAGCCACAACGTCTCCAGCGTGGATTGGTGATTACATAGCAGCACCGCGGCACTGGCACGCCCCACAGGCAGGTTGTCCATGCCTTGCACTTCCATGCGCACACCCAAAATGACGCGCGTGCCCCACATCACCACCCGAAACCAGTTGACAGCAACCCACCAGGCGGTGCTGCGTGAAACCACGAATGACACCAGCAAGACAGCCAAGGTCCAGGGGACGACGGTGATGGCCATCCAGGCAAAGTGCAAGACCGAACGAATCATTAACATTTGACGCACTTCAGGCAAATCGCACCGGACTCACAGCCGGATCACGCCGCCTCGGCTTCACGGGTCAACAGGAAGTCGGCAAAGGACGACAAATCTTCGTGCACCAGGGTGGGCGACGGAAAAGTCGTCGGCAAGCTGCGCCCACGCAGCGCCTGCGCTTTGCCAGTCAGCACCAGATGCGGCTCGCAGCCAACAGCCACACCGGCCAGCAGATCGCGCTCGGAATCCCCAACCACCGGCACACCTTGGAGGTCCATGGCGTAACGATCGGCAATCTGCTCAAACAAGCCGGACGACGGCTTGCGACACTGGCAGGCGTCATCGGGCGTGTGCGGACAAAAAAATACCGCGTCAATGCGCCCGCCAACCGCCTGCAATCGCTGGTGCATCTTGGCGTGAATGGCGTTGAGGTCAGACACTTCAAACAGGCCGCGCCCCAGCCCAGACTGGTTGGAAGCCAGCACCACATGCCAGCCGGCATGGTTCAGGCGGGCGATGGCTTCCAGCGCGCCGGGCAGCGGCACCCATTCATCGGCCGACTTGATGAAATCGGTACTATCGTGGTTGATGGTGCCGTCACGGTCCAGAATGATCAGCTTGATGGGTGTCATGACGCGCCTTCCAATGTGTCAGGCCGCCAGGCGCGACAGGTCAGCGACGCGGTTCATGGCGGCATGCAGGGCCTTGAGCAATCCAAGGCGGTTCAGGCGCAGATCGGTCTCGGGGGCGTTGACCATCACGCCTTCAAAGAACGCGTCAACCGGCGCGCGCAAGGCTGCCAGCGTTTGCAGAGAGGCAGCGTAACTCATGGCGTCAAACTGGGCCATGGCACGTGGGGTGATGTCTTGCACGGCTGCGTGCAGCGCCTGTTCCGCTGGTTCCTTGAGCAAGACAGCGCTAACATGGGCGTCGGCTACATCAGCAACATCAGCCTTCTTCAAAATATTGCTGATGCGCTTGTTGGCAGCCGCCAACGCCGGGGCCTCTGGCAAAGCGGCAAAAGCGCGTACCGCCACCAGACGCCGGGGTACATCACCCAGGCGCTGCGGTCGCAGGGCCAGCACGGCATCCACTTCAAGGGCGCTGTAGCCTTGCTCGCGCAGGGAGCCGGCCAGTCGCTCAAAAACAAAATCAGTCAACGCCGCAGCGGGGTCGGCAATCAAGCTGCCAAAGACCGGCGTAGCGACAGAGATGAGTTCGCCCAAGTTCAACGGCAGGTCTTTCTCAATCAGCATACGGATCACCCCCAGCGCATGGCGGCGCAGGGCAAACGGGTCTTTGTCACCGCTGGGCAGGTTGCCAATGCCAAACATGCCGACCAGGGTTTCGAGCTTGTCGGCCAGCGCGACGACCACGCCGACCTGATTGCGCGGCAGATCGTCACCAGCAAAGCGTGGCTTGTAGTGGTCTTCAATCGCCTGGGCTACCTCGACGCTCAAGCCGTCGTTCAAGGCGTAATAGCCGCCCATGATGCCTTGCAGCTCGGGGAACTCGCCCACCATGTCGGTCAGCAAATCGGTCTTGGCCAGTTGCGCCGCCTGAGCGGCTTGCGCCACCAGCGCCGCATCGCCCAGCTGTGCTGCGATGGCCTTGGCAATGGCGCACACGCGTAGGCTGCGCTCACCCTGGGTGCCCAGCTTGTTGTGGTAGACCACTTTGTCCAGCCCGGCCACGCGCGAAGCCAATGTTTTCTTGCGATCCTGGTCAAAGAAGAATTTGGCATCGGCCAGGCGTGGGCGCACCACGCGTTCGTTGCCACCAATGACCAGGCTGGTGTCAAGTGGCGCAATGTTGCTGACCACCAGAAACCGGTTGGTCAACTTGCCCACGGCGTCCAGCAACGGAAAGTACTTCTGGTTAGCCTTCATGGTCAGGATCAGGCACTCTTGCGGCACTTCAAGAAACTGCTCCTCAAACGCGCAGGTCAACACATTGGGACGCTCGACCAGCGCCGTCACTTCATCGAGCAAGGCTTCATCCATTAGCACCTCAAAGCCCGGGCCCAAGCGTGCAGCCGCCTGAGCAAGCTGCTGCACGATGGCAAAGCGTCGGTCATTGAAGCTGGCCATCACCGCACCATCACGCAGCAGGGTTTGCGCGTAACTGTCGGCATCGGCAATCTCGACCGGCGACTTCAGCGCTTCAAACCGGTGTCCCTGCGTGGTGTTGCCCGCGGTCAGCCCCAGCACTTTGATAGGCACGACCGCACTGCCATGCAAAGCGATCAGGCCATGCGCCGGGCGGACAAAGTTGACACTGGACCAGCCCGGCAACTCACACTCGGTCTCCAGCTGGTAGCTCATCATCTTGGGAATCGGCAGTTTGGTCAATGCCGCTTCCAGCGCCTGCTGCAGGCCCACATCTAGCGTGGCACCGCCAACCAGACTGTCGTAAAACAGCGCTTCGTTCTTACCATCGGGCGCTTTGCGCAAAGCAGCTACAGCGAATACCGGGTCGGACACGTCCGCGCCAAGCGCCTGCAGTTTTTTGAGCAGCGCCGGTGTGGCCAGACCGCTGGCATCCAGACCCACACTGACGGGCATCAGCTTTTGCTGCACCGCCCGGTCAGCCGCTTTGGCTGCCACCCGGGTGATATGCGCGGCCAGGCGGCGCGGCGAGGCAAACGATGTCACCACCGAGTCGGCAGCAGCAAGCCCCAGGCTGCGCAGTTGATCAGCCAAGGCAGCAGCAAAAACCTCGCCCAATTTTTTCAGTGCCTTGGGCGGCAGTTCTTCAACAAACAGTTCAACGAGGAGATTTTGGGTTGTCATGGTCAAGCGGCTTTCTTCGTCATTTCAGCAACCCACTCGCGCGGTGCCATCGGAAAACCCAGGCGCGCTCTGGAATCAAAATAGCTTTGCGCCACACCACGCGCCAGGTTGCGGATACGGCCAATGTAGGCGGCACGCTCGGTCACGCTGATGGCACCACGGGCATCAAGCAGGTTAAAGCTGTGCGCGCATTTGAGCACCTGCTCATAGGCGGGCAAGGCCAGCTGCACATCCATCAAGTGCTTGGCCTGCTTTTCGTGCGCGGCAAATGCCGTGAACAAGAAATCGGCGTCGCTGTGCTCAAAATTGTAGGTGGATTGCTCGACCTCGTTTTGCTTGTAGACGTCACCGTAGGTGAGCCGGGCGCCGTCAGCGCTTTCGGTCCAGAGTAGGTTGTAGACATTGTCGACGCCTTGCAGGTACATGGCCAGGCGCTCCAGGCCATAGGTGATCTCGCCGGTGATGGGCTTGCAGTCGATGCCGCCCACCTGCTGAAAATAGGTGAACTGGGTCACTTCCATGCCGTTGAGCCACACCTCCCAGCCCAGGCCCCAGGCGCCGAGCGTGGGGTTTTCCCAGTCGTCTTCGACAAAGCGGATGTCGTTCTTTTTCAAGTCAAAGCCGAGGGCTTCAAGTGAGCCCAGGTACAGCTCCAGAATGTTGCTCGGGGCCGGTTTCAAGACCACCTGGTACTGGTAGTAGTGTTGCAGGCGGTTGGGGTTTTCGCCGTACCGGCCATCCTTGGGGCGGCGGCTCGGCTGCACATAGGCGGCTTTCCAGGGTTCCGGCCCAAGCGCTCTTAAAAACGTCGCTGTATGCGATGTTCCAGCGCCGACCTCCATGTCATAAGGCTGCAACAGTGCGCAGCCCTGGGCATCCCAATAGGACTGCAGTTTCAAAATGATTTGCTGAAAGGTCAACATAGGGTCTTGCGTGGGACCGGGATCGGTCAGATGGTTGGGAAAGTGCACCGCTGACGCGGGCAATGTGGCGATTTTACGGGCTGCACGCCGTGCTTTGACCTGGCGCTTTTAGCGGCTGCGCTGACGGTGCAGGGCCGCCAACCCGACCACCAGCAAGGCGAACAACCACAACGGCCATTGCCCCCAGCGCGCCGCCCAATAAGCGTAGGGCGTTACACCGCTGCGTCCCTGCACCTCACCAGTCAAAACGGCCGCCGTGTGCGCCACAAGCTGGTGTGTCACGACCCCACGGTGGTTGACGATGGCGGTCTGCCCGGTATTGGTTGCCAGCAAAAACGGTCGGCCAAATTCAAGTGCACGCATGCGTGCAATTTGCAAATGCTGATCCATCGCCAGGTGCTCGCCAAACCAGCCCAGGTTGCTGATATTGACCAGGATGGTCGGGGCTCTGGCCGTGTCGACAAACTGGGTGGCCATCTCTTCACTGAACAGGTTTTCGTAGCAAATGCTGACTGCCAGGCGCTGGTCTTGCCAGTCAAACGTGGGCTGCGGCAGTGCACCGCGGTTAAAGTCGCCCAGTGGAATACGCATCAGATTGGTGAACCAGCGAAACAGGGGTGGAATAAATTCGCCAAAGGGCACCAGATGGTGCTTGTCGTAGCGCCAGGGCGCAGACTGGTCTGGCTTGAACCCCGTCACCGAGTTGGTGTAGCCGCGCGCGTAGCTGCCCAGCGGGAGGCCTACCAGCGCTGCTTGTCTGCCCTGGCTAAACCGTTGTTGCACAGCCGACCAATAGCCCTCTGGCAACTGCTCAGGCAGTACGGCCAAAGCAGTTTCCGGGGTGATGACCAAATCACCTTGAGCCACACGCAACTGCTCGCCATACCAGCGCAGCGCGTGCAGTACACCCGTGGCAGGCTCAAACTTTTCTTCCTGGGCGATGTTGCCTTGCAGCAGGGTTACCTTCAAGGTGCCTTGCATGGCACCCGCAGGCCAGGGCAGCAGCATTGGTGCCAGCAGCAAGACCAGCACACCACCGACGACCGCAACGGCCCGGCCAAGCCAACGCGTCGGACGAAAAGCCATGGCCAGCAGCGCAGCCAGCGCCGCTGCAACCCAACCTGCACCATAGGCCCCCAACCACACCACAAGGTTCTGCAGCGGACCATCGACGTGGGCGTAGGCCGCCGAACCCCAACCAAAACCGGTCAACCATTGGCCGCGAGCCAGTTCGGCGAGCAACCAAAGCGATGCAAAAATAATAGCTGCTTGCGGCTTCTGTGCAAGGGCTAGAGGCCAAAAAAACCAACAAGCTGCAGCGTAATACAACCCCAGCACTGCGGCCAGCGCCAAAACCGCCAACACGGCCAGGGTGGCGTTCAGGCCGCCGTACACATACATGGAGGTATAGAGCCAGCCAAAGGTCAGCGACAGCCACGCCAGCGCAAACAGCCAACCCAGCCAAGCGGCTTCCTTTGCGCTGTGCGAACGCATCAGCAGGCTCACCAGTGCGGCCATCGACAAAAGTTGCAGCCACCACAACGGCTGCCCGCGCTGCAACGCAGTAATACTCAGCAATTCAAGCGATGGCAATGGCCAAGCCAAGCTGGCTGCGTGAAGGCCACCGGCAATAAGAGCAAGACAGGCCAGTAGCAGACAATGAGGGTTGTAGCCGCGGGCTGTGACGCCAGCGTCCGCCAGGCTAAACGGTCGCATCCGTCACCGGAGACACCTTGAACCACTTGACTGCACCGCCCTTGGTATGTAGTACGGCAAAGTCCAAGCCAGCCATCACATGGTGTTCACCCCGCTTGGGCACATGACCCATCTCGTGCGCAATCAAGCCACCAATGGTTTCAAACTCATCTTCAGGATCGGTGCTGTCGAGAGTGACCCCGAAGGCATGTTCAACACGCTCGATCAGGGTGTTACCGCTGACGCGGTAGGTCCGGTCAGCCAGCCCAAAGATATCCCCGTCATCTTCGGCAATGTCGAATTCGTCCTCAATCTCGCCGACGATTTCTTCCAATACGTCTTCAATCGTGACTAGCCCTGCGACTCGACCAAATTCATCAATGACAATGGCCAGGTGGTTGTGATTGCTCTGAAAGTCGCGCAACAGATCATTCAGACCTTTGCTTTCAGGAACAAACACAGCCGGTCGCAGCAGTGCGCGGATGTTGAGTTCAGGTGCGCGCTGTAGCTTGAGCAGGTCTTTGGCCATCAGGATGCCAATGATGTTCTCGCGCTCGCCCTCAAACACCGGAAAACGCGAGTGCGCAGTGTCGATCACGCCGTACATGATTTCGTCGTAGGGATCACCGATATTGACCAGTTCCATGCGGGTCGTAGGGACCATGACGTCACCTGCCGTCATGTCGGCCATGCGGATCACGCCTTCAAGCATCTTGCGCGAATCAGCACCAATGAGCTGGTTTTGCTCGGCCTCAGCCAGAGTCTCGATCAATTCATCGGTGGAGTCAGGGCCGGGGTGGATGAACTCGGCGATTTTCTGCAGAAATGTACGGGTATCTTCTCGTTCAGGACGCGTGGTGTAAGGGTCGGACACAGCCTCAGACGCAGGACATGCAGTTGTTGAACACGCCACAAGGATAGCGGATTTCCCTGACGGTCAGGTCTTGGCTTGGTCACGAGCACGAGAACGCCGGTCCGCCATGCCTGGCTGCCATACGCTGCGAATAGCGTCAATCGTCTTGCGAATGAACTTGGCCTGCGCCTTGATCTGGTAATTGGCTTGTGCCATCTGCTCCTCAACGAGCTCGGATACACGGGAATCGAGGGTTGCTGGCGGCAGGATCAGGCGCCCCTCTGACTCTGACCCATCGCGCTCTACCTTGGCGCCCGCATTGCGGGCGATTTTGAGCATGGCAGCGTTTTCGCTGAGCACATGAACATACATGGAACGCACGCCTTCGTTGCGCGCGTGCATCATGGCACGGTCAAACAAGCGTGCGCCGTAGCCGCGACCACGAACATGCTCCAACACCGAAACACCGAATTCGGCACTGGCGTCCTTGTGAACGCTGTTTGAATACGCCAAATGGGCCATGGCAATCAGTTGTAGATGCCGGTTGTAAATGCCAAATATCTCATCACGGTCGAAGTTGAGGTGGTCAACATAATGCTGAATCTGCTCATCGTTGGCAGGGAAACCAAACCGAAAATAACGATCATGTGCGTTAAGCGCCTTCAAGTGTTGTCCGATCCTGCTGCGGTGATTGACCCCGAGCGAACGGATCGGCACCATCAGGTCAGGCTTGCGTACGGCAGGAAGAGACAATGCGCTTGCGCGATCCTTCCCATCAGCAAGGGTGGGCTTTGTACCACCAACGATCGGAGCGTCTTTATTGGTCATAAACATGCCGCTAATATAAGGGTTATCCCTAGGTTGAAACCTCTAGACACCATAAGACCCTGCAAAATTTGTGCATTGCAGCAAATTTACCACGATTCAAATCTTAAACTCCAGCTCAGGCCAAGTTCGAATGGAAGCCGCATCAACACAAATACGTCAGGCCATAGGCTCGGTTGAAGAGCTGCGTGCAGAGGCAGCGCAATCAGTCGAGTTGTCACGCGCCCTTCATGACATCAAGACACTGCAAGCGAAGCGCTTTGCAGCAACCTATCACGACCTGTTGAACTCACCTACCTACAGCGGTTGTGCGCAATTTTTTATGACCGAACTTTACAGCGAGCGCGACTACGACCAACGTGATCGCCAATTTGCCAAGATTGCAGGCGCGATCGAAATGGCGTTTCCGCAACCCGTCATTGCAACTACAGTGGCTTTGGCAAGACTGCACCAAATAACCGAGACATTGGACCTTGCCATGGCTCGACAATGGCAACGTGAACAGGCACCTTCGCGAGCCATTCGATACTACCGCGCCTGGCGCGCGCTCAACTGCCCACAACAGCGCCAATGGCAGCTCGACACCGTTTTGAGTATCGGTCGGAAACTGGGTGAACTCACGCGACGCAGAAGCCTGCGGCTACTCCTCAAAATGATGCGTCACCCCGCTGAGTTAGCAGGTTTGAGCGACCTTCAAACCTTCTTGGAGAACGGTTTTGATCGGTTCAGGCAGATCGCAAAAGCAGATGAAACACTGCAAACATTCCTCGACACGATTCAGACGCGAGAGGCGGGTTGGATCACTGCGCTGGAATCGATAGACGAACAGGAAGCCGAGGACCTGATTGGAAAAACCCTTCAGGGTAAGCCATAAAAGAAAACGCCCAATCAAGAGATTGGGCGTTTAGGCTGGGGTAATGGAAGCCTGACGATGACCTACTTTCACACGGGAATCCGCACTATCA
>Ga0307273_1000410_pt1 | contig 10306 bp, 8 predicted proteins | sample CG04metaT_FD_203175 | JGI IMG/M metagenome (GOLD analysis project Ga0307273, IMG submission 203175) | Metatranscriptome of freshwater viral communities from high-CO2 subsurface aquifer at Crystal Geyser, Utah, USA - CG04 (Metagenome... | ecosystem: Environmental > Aquatic > Deep subsurface >...
CCCAAGAAATATTTTAATTAAAATGAAAAAAAAGCACTACGCAAAGTAGGGTATTTAAAGTAGTTCATGTTTTACATTAAAAATACACCTACATTATGCTAATTCTATTTCTTTATTTTTTGTGGCTTACTTTGATTTTAAAAAAGAAAATATCCTTTTTTCAAGTAAAACAACAGGTAAGAAGTAGGACAAAAGTATATTTTTTAAGTTTAAGTAGGTTTAACTATCTCTCTTTATATCCAAGCATTACACAAATTAAAAACCGACCAATGAAAAAAATTGTTTTAGGAAGCATCCTTGTTTTATCTAGTTTACAATCCTGTGCCGTGGTAGAGGAATATGAAAAAGTGTATGTCAATGATCCGGATATGGTTCTTACCGCCAGATCTAGTGAGCGCTTTGAGAATGCTTTTCAAGTGTATCGCGAAGCAGCGGTAGGAGGCAACGGAGGCAAAACTGGAGGTGGCTGTGGCTGTAATTAACAATCTTTTTTCTAAATCCTTTTTTATGCGTAATAAACTATCGTTGGTATTGTTTTGCTTTTCGCTAACCTTACTTGCCCAAAATGAAAATTCTGATTATAAGAAAAAGGTTTTAGAAAGCTCTGAAATGGAGTTTCTTAGCAGTTATTATACACAAGATGGCACTCATTCCGTAATTGGAGGAGGTATAGGAACAGAAAAATTAAATGATGAAACTGCTTCTATTATTCTTTCTACTCCTTTAGGTGATGATGCGGTTCTTACTATGGATGTGGGCATTTCAGCTTACTCTTCGGCATCTTCCAGCAATACCAATCCATTTAGTAGTACCGGAGCATCACAGGGAGGTGGTGAGGAGGAGGATGATGATGATGACAGAGGAGATGAAGGACACGGCGGTAAAGCCACTCCACCTACCGGAACCCCTTGGCAAGCGTCATCAGGAGCATCAAAAACCGACGAACTTATTTATATAAACGGTTCTTACAGCCACAGTTCAAAAAGCAGAAATTTTATTTGGAATGCGCATGCGGCAGTTTCAAACGAATATGATTATACCTCTTTGGGTTTAGGAGCAGGTATCTCCAAACTATTTAATAAAAAAAATACAGAAATATCGCTTTCTGCTAGTGCCTATCTCGATACATGGCGACCTATATATCCTACCGAATTGCACGAATTTGAAAGCTATGGTAGCAATTTTTTGAATCAAGGGTTCTTTAGTGGTGTAACGGTTTTAGATCAAAGCGGTAATGCAAGCGGTGCTTATTTACCAACTCAATTTAGTAGCTACCAACAAGTAAATAGAAATTCCTATGCCTTGACCTTAGGGTTTTCGCAAATAGTATTAAAAAAACTGCAAATAGCATTATCTGCCGATATTTTAACACAAAATGGATTGCTTTCCACGCCATACCACCGAATTTACTTTGCCGATAAACCGCAATATTTTATAGGTAACGCTAGTTCGATAGCCAATTATGCCAGTCCGCAAAACAAAGATGTATTCCGTTTAGCCGATGATGTAGAGCGACTACCCAATACCCGATTTAAAATACCGGTGGGAGTGCGACTAAACTATTATATGAATGCATCCTTTACGCTTAGGACTTTTTATCGCTATTATTCAGACGATTGGGGGATAACCTCACAAACCGTAAATTTTGAATTGCCTGTAAAACTAAACCGAAGTTTTACCATTGCACCGATGTATCGTTTTTACACCCAAACCCAAGCCACCTATTTTGCGCCTTACAACCAGCATGTTTCTACAGAAATCTACTATACTTCCGATTATGATTTGTCGGCATTCCATAGCAGTCAAATAGGAGGTAGCATTTCCTATACCGATCTGTTTACCACATTTAAAATAGGATCATTTGGTTTAAAAAATATCGATTTGCGTTATAATAGGTACACCCGTAGTGATTTGTTAACTGCTAATATAGTAAGTTTTAGCGTGAAGTTTGTGGGAAATTAATAAGCAGAGCTGCATGGTAATTAACGGGTTTTTTTAACATACGGTTTTCCATATATTATATATAAAAAAGATGGTTTTATTCAATTAATAAATATACTTTTATCCAAAATAAAAACTATAGAAAAAAAAGTAATAAATCAATTTTTTAAATTCTAATTAATCCCTAATCTAATTATGAGTTTTTCAATAAAACCAATTGCAATAGCAATCCTATTTGCTGTAACCTGTCCTTTTCTGCTTCTTGCACAAACTCCGGAACAAGTCAGTAAAATTACTTCCCATTACAACATTAATTATTTAAACCAACTGTCGGCAGACTTTTTAGAGAGGTCGCAAAGCGAAAAGGCAAGTGCAGTGGCGTATGCAAAAGCCTATAACCTTCCGATAACCAAAACTTTGGAAAATGGAAGTTTTGCCGAATTGCAGCGCGTATTGCCCGACGGCACCCTTATTTACTATCAAACCAATAATGTAAACGCGGCAAAATCTACTCGGGTAAATCATATTAATATAGGTGGCACTACAGGTTTCAATTTAGATGGTCAGAATATGATAGCCTACGTGTGGGATGGTGGCCATCCGCGTGTTACCCATCAAGAATATGACGGACCGGGAGGAAACAATAGAGTAACGATACAAGATGTAGCCGCAGAAGGAGGAACACAACTTAATTTTCATGCAGCACACGTTACGGGGACCATCGCTGCCTCCGGTTTTCTTCCGGCAGCTAAGGGAATGGCACCTCAAGCAAAAGTGCGTGGGTATATGTGGAATAATGATGAATCTGAAGCTACCACCGCAGCAGCCAATGGCATGCTACTTTCTAACCATTCTTATGGGTTTAATGCAGTTGATATTCTTGATCAATGGTTTGGAGCTTACCAAACGGATGCCAGAAACTGGGATGTCATTATGTATAATGCCCCGTTTTATTTGATGGTAAATTCAGCCGGAAATGACGGAACAGACAATACTTCTAACGCTTTCCCTCTTTTAGGAAACCCGAATTATGATAAATTGAATGGTATTTCTACCGCCAAAAACAATTTAGTAATAGCTGCGGCAAATGACGCAAACATTGATGCAAATGGCAATTTAGTTTCGGTATCCATCGCCAGTTTTAGCAGCCAAGGTCCAACCGATGATTTTAGAATAAAACCCGATATTACCGGAAATGGGGTAGGATTAACCTCTAGTTATGATAGCTCAAATTCCGCTTATGGCACTATCTCCGGTACCTCCATGTCTTCACCCAATGTAACCGGCTCCTTGCTGTTATTGCAACAACATGCAAACCAAGTAAATGGCAATTTTATGCGAGCCGCTACCTTAAAAGGTTTAGCCTTGCACACCGCCGACGATGCCGGACCAACAGGACCAGATGCCGTATGGGGTTGGGGATTGCTCAATGCCAAGCGTGCCGCAGAGGCGATTACAAATAACGGTACTTCCACACTAATGCAAGAGTTAACTCTTTTTCCGGGGCAAACCTATACCATCAATGTAGATGCCGATGGTATTAATGATTTATTGGCAAGCATTTCTTGGACCGACCCTGCCGGCACCATAAATACAGGTACAAATTCATCCACACCCGCCTTAGTCAATGATTTAGACATACGGGTTACGCAAGGCGCAACAACTTTTTATCCATGGCGATTAACCGGATTAACCACCAATAGTAATGGAGGAGATAATAATGTAGATCCTTTTGAGCGCGTAGATATAGCCGGAGCTTCCGGATCGTACACCATTACTGTTACCCACAAAGGTTCGTTAACAGGGGGAAGTCAGAATTTTAGTTTGTTAGTTAGCGGTCTTTTAGTGGTATGTTCCGCGGCTACAGTACCACAAAACATCATGGTAAACGGCATTACCGGTACCACAGCAGGAGTATCTTGGCAAACGGTTGCAGGAGCTTCGTATGATATACAGTACAGAGAGATAGGCGCACCCAGTTGGATTTTAGTAGAAAACCTAACGAACCCTAATTATCTTATGACAGGCTTAAGCCCAACCACCAATTATGAACTACAAGTGCGCAGCAAATGTCCGGCAGGTTCACCTTCGGTATTTTCGGCATCGGTCAATTTTACAACAATTGGCTTAACCTATTGTAATTCGTCCTCACAAAATCCCTCAATCGATTTGTATATAAGCAATGTGTCGCTAAACACCATTAACAATATTTCTTCTTTTAGTGCTTACACTGATTACACAGGAATAAGCACCACCTTGGAGCAGGGACAAACCTACCAAATTACTATAACTGTAGGAAACACTAACCCTTCATTTTTTGCAAGACACTCAGTGTGGATAGATTATAATGTCAATGAAAGTTTTAACGATCCCGGAGAGCAAGTTTTTACTTTAGATAGTACAGCAGGTATAGTAGCCACCGGACAATTTACTGTTCCTATGGGCATAAATGAGGTAACCACTCGTATGCGGGTTTCTATGAGTAATACTGGAATACCCACCTCTTGTGAAAACTTTCCTTTTGGTGAGGTGGAAGATTATACGGTGGTAGTAAAACGCCCAGAATTTATTTATGAAAACGGATCTTGGACTCCTCAAAATCCAGTAGGTGTTATCACTTCAAACCATGATTTGACAGTTATTAATGGTACAGCAATATTAAATGGAAATATTAACGTTTACGACATTGCTATAAATCCCGGTGCTAATTTAAGTACGGGCTATGTTGTAAAATTATTTGGAGATGTCAACAATCAAGGAGCCTTTGTTTTTAGTAGTGATGCCACACGCACAGGGCAGCTAGATGCAGTCGCACCCACCTCTGTTCTTACCGGTCCTGTCACCATCCAACGCTACATTCCCGCCCGTCGTGCCTTTCGGTTTTTATCTTCTTCGGTAACTACTAGTGGCAGCATACATGCCAACTGGCAAGAAGGTGCGATAAACGCAGCAGACAATCCCAATCCCGGTTTTGGCACACACATAACCGGCTCCACCACAGGAGCCAATGGATTTGATGCTACACCTAGCGGCAACCCATCGATGTTTACCTTAAACAATACAGCGCAAGCTTGGCAAGCAATAGCCAATACCGATGTGAACACCCTCACCGCAGGAACGCCCTACCGCATTTTAGTGCGCGGTGACCGAAGTATTAATGTAAACAGTAATAGCTCGGCACCTACAAACACAACACTGCAAGCAACAGGCACGCTATTTACCGGCACAAAAACCGATACCAATTTTAGCACGGTGGCAGGCGAGTTTAATTTCTTTGGAAATCCGTATCCCGCTGCGGTAGATATGAATGCCGTAGTAGGAGCTTCTACAAACATCAACCCCAATTTTTATTATGTTTGGGATCCCACTTTAGGAGGAGTACCAAATCCCGGAACCCCCGGAGGACGAGGAGCCTATGTAACAGTGGCATTACCTGCCGGAACAAACGCAAGCAGTTCAGCAGCCAACCAATACCTACAACCCGGCCAAGCGGCATTTGTAACCACCTTGGCAAATGGTGCGGCATCGATTACTTTTCAGGAAACACAAAAAGCCGTAAACCAACCGCTAACCGCAGTATTTATTACCGATGCACAATTAGATATCCGTTTGTATGAAGCCACCGCCTTTGCCACCGGTAATACCGCCTCAGACGGGTTGCGATTGCAGTTTGCAGAAACCGGCGACAATGCCATTACCGCACTAGATGCTGCTAAGTTTTTTAACCAAGATGAAAATTTAGCCATACAGAACGATGGCAAAAAGTTAAGCATAGAAAGCAGAGCCTTACCACAAGTAGGAGAGGTGTTGCCGTTGTTTACCAACCAATACCGCCACACCGAGTATGTTTTGGAAATGCACCTAGAAGAATTGCAAGGCGTAACGGCATACCTTCGGGATGTGTTTACCGGCGAGAATACCGAATTGACAAACAATGATACTACGCTTTACAGTTTTACTATTGATCAGAATGATGCAAACAGCATCGCCCCCGACCGCTTTGAAGTCGTTTTTGAAGAAGTTGTTTTAGGCACTAACGACCAAGGGTTTGGAGCTGGATTTGTGTTGTATCCCAATCCGAGTGCCATACAATTTGCTATTGGTACTAAAAACTTAAATGGGCAAGAAGTAACGGTGCAAATAAGCAATGTTTTAGGACAAGAAGTGTTTCAAAAAACCTATGAAGTAGGAGGGAATGGGCAGGTAAGTATTGCGCCACCGGCATTAAGCAAAGGCATATATGTAGTAACCCTTACCAATGAAGAAGGCGCACGTTTCACCACCAAATGGATTAAAAAATAAATAGACTTCGCTATGAAAATATATAAAATAACGTCCCTAAAAAAAGTACGAATGCTATTGCTTTTTTGTTTATTAGCACTAGGCATAGAAACCGCACAAGCACAGATAGACTTCCCGGATGACACCGATGATGAAATACCAACCGCACCGATTGATGGCTTTATAGGTTTGGGTTTGGTAGCCGGAGCGTGGTATGGCATTAAGAAATTGAAGAGGAAAAAGTAAAAGGATAGTTTGTCAGGCTTTTTCTTGGGGGGGTGAGCCTGCCTGTCCGGTAGGCTCGTCCACCCAAGAAATATTTTAATTAAAATTCCTAACAAAAAAGCCCTAACCTTCTTCGCCGCAGGCGGATGCAAGCAAACTATCTCTAAGCAAATTTACTAGGTAAGCAATCGTTAATTTATTTCCTCCTCACTTTCGGTTCTGTAATACCATTTCCATTTTATGTTTTCTACAAAACTTTTTATATCTTTGTGAACTAAATATACTATATATTCGTATAATGGGTTCATCTAATCAAAATAGAGACTGGTTACTACAGGTTTATCAAAGCCCTCGTTCTGTATTTGGCTTGGCGGATATTGCATTGCTTACCGGTGAGTCAAACCCTATTTCTTTAACTAAGAAATTGCATTACCAGATAGGCAAGGGGAATTTAAAAAATCCGCGCAAAGGATTGTATGCAAAACCAAACTACGACCCTGCAGCTCTGGCCTGCACCTTATATACACCCACTTATGTATCATTAGATTATGTACTTCAAAAGGAAGGAATTATTTTTCAATATGACAGTGCCATTACAGCAGTCAGTTATTTGAGTCGCGCTTTGGAAATTGAAGGCTGGCAAATAAAGTACAGAAAGATCAAGGATGCGGTTTTGTTAAATACAAACGGAATTATTTCCAATGAGAATGGCATCCATATAGCAACCAAAGAAAGGGCTTTTTTAGATATGCTTTATCTCAACGGGAACATGTACTTTGATGCAATAAATACATTAAATAAAAATAAGGTGCTAAACTTGCTTCCTATGTATGCGTCTAACGTCCTTGAAAAACGCGTAAAAAAAATATTGAAAATATGAACATCACCAAACATAAATCCTATTTGATACGGATTTTAAAAGATATTTATAGCGATGTAGAACTTGGTAACCTACTTGGTTTTAAGGGAGGAACGGCATTGCTGTTTTTTGAGCAATTGCCACGATTTTCTGTTGATTTAGATTTTCATCTCATTAAACCAGACAAACGGGTTTTGGTTTTTGAAAAAATCCGTTCCATTGTATTAAAGTATGGTAAAATAGATGATGAAGCGATTAAACATTACGGACTTGTTATTGTGCTGGATTATGGTTCTGGAGAACGAAAATTGAAAGTAGAGATTTCAACCCGACAGTTTGACAATCATTATGAAATAAAAAATTTATTGGGAATCAGCATGAAGGTGATGACCATGCCAGATATGTTTGCCCATAAAGTTTGTGCACTTTTAGATCGGGCCACTTTTACCAATCGAGATTTGTTCGACTGTTGGTTTTTTATGGAGAAGCAAACGCCAATAAATAAGCAAATTGTGGAAGAACGGATGAAAAGACCTTTAGCAGATTATTTACAGGATTGTATTGGCTATCTGGAAAAAATGTCCAATAAAAATATACTTCAAGGTCTTGGTGAAATGTTGGATGAGGATCTAAAAAAATTTGTAAAAACAAAATTGCGACTTGAAACCATTGCCTTATTTAAAATTTACGCAGCCATGCCTTTATTGGAAGAATAATTTTAACCGAGATACGAATACAAAGTTTTTATACAATAAATCGATGGTAGGGCGAGGGTTAATTTTGCTTGTTCTTGGTTGGATGAGCTTGCCTGTCCGGTAGGCAGGATTGCTTCGCTTTTTTGCCTTTGGCAAAAACGCCTACCTACGGTAGATAAATTCGCAATGACGGTTTGAATTTTAAATTTTGGATTTTGAATTGTTTTTGGAGGAGGAGGGTTTATTGAGTTTGTGATTGGGTGGGTGAGCCTGTCTGTCCGGTAGGCTCGTCCACCCAAGAAATATTTTAATTACCCTTTTTTAGGAAAAATTAAACAAAAATTTTCCCAATAGAGACCCTTGCCAATAATAACTTTTGTAATTTTGTGAAAGCTTTATCTATGCTTTATAAAGCCCTTTTTATCACTATGAGTACCTCTAAAATTTATTTATCTTCTCCACATATGGGTGGAAGCGAGCAGGAGTTTGTAAATGAAGCATTTGCTACCAATTGGATAGCCCCTTTAGGTCCAAATGTAACCGGGTTTGAAGAAGATATAAAAAAGTACCTCCAAAAAAACACCGATTTCAATGCACCACAACAAGAAATAGAAGTAGCAGCATTAAGCTCTGGTACTGCCGCTTTACATTTGGCATTGATATTACTAGATGTACAACCCGGTGATGAAGTGATTTGTCAAAGCTTGACCTTTTCGGCATCGGCAAATCCAATAGTATATGTAGGTGCGACGCCTGTTTTTATTGACAGTGAAGAAGAAACCTGGAATATGTGTCCGATACATTTGGAAGCTGCCATAGTAGATAGAATAGCCAAAGGCAAAAAGCCAAAAGCCATCATTGGTGTACATTTATATGGTATGCCCTTCCAAGTAGAAAAGATTGTGGCCATTGCAAAAAAATATGAAATTGCACTAGTTGAAGACAGTGCCGAAGCACTTGGAAGTACCTACAAAGGACAAAAATGTGGCACTTTTGGTGATTTGTCCATCCTTTCGTTTAACGGCAATAAAATCATCACCACTTCAGGCGGAGGTGCCTTGATTACTAAAACCAAGGCACAAAAAGACAAAGCTGTTTTTTTAGCGACACAGGCAAGAGACCAAGCACCACATTATGAGCATAGTGAAATTGGGTATAACTACCGTATGAGCAATGTATGTGCAGGAATAGGAAGAGGACAAATGCAAGTGCTGGATGCCCACGTAGCATTACGAAGAAAAAATAATTTTTTTTATACCCAATTGTTTAAAAATATAAATAGTGTGCGTATATTTATGGAACCAAACAAGACCTATGTTTCTAACCATTGGCTAAGTTGTATTGTAATAGATAAAAAAATGTCTAATGGTATAGGACCAACAGAAGTACGTTTGGCATTAGAAAAAGAAAATATTGAAAGTAGACCCTTATGGAAACCCATGCACTTGCAGCCTATTTTTAAGGATGCTCCTTATTATGGGAGTAGGGTAGCAGAAAATTTATTTCATAATGGATTGTGTTTGCCGTCAGCATCTAACCTCACCTCTGCTGATTTGCACCGAATAGAAAAAACGATTAGGCATTGTTTTAATAATTGATTGTTTTTTTTAAAATAAAATAATTCTCCCCAAAAAAAATCAGAATCGGAAAGTTGGTATTATTAAACCACTTTTAGAAAGTAAAAAACAGTGCTATGTATGAAAGTTTACTAAATAAGTTTAGAAGAATACTTCTCAAAGGTGATAATAAGTTAGGAATAACCAGTATTCGTTATTTGCCAAGATGGATAGTTATCTGTATAGACACCTCTCTTTTAGTCTTGTCCATTATAGCTGCTAATCTAATCTTGCAAAGTTTGCAAATTTCTTTTTACCCAACCTTTACTTGGGTGGAGCGCTATGGTGCTATATTAGTAATCAACGTCTTCTTTTTTATGGTTTTTAAAACCTATGCGGGTTTGATTCGCCATTCTACATTTACCGATATAGTAAAATTGCTTTTATCCAGTTTTGCTACCGGTTTTGTACTGATAGTATTAAACTATATCTTTTATTTGCAACAGGCTCTAAGATTTATATTTTACCGGGTCTCCTCATTTATTTAATCATTTCTTTTTCGTTTTTATTATTATTTAGAGTGGTTATAAAACAAGTCTATCATCTATTTAAAGAAAACAAAATAGATGTAGTAAAAAAGCGTGTGGTAATTTTAGGTACAGATGATCACGCAATTTCGGTTGCCGAGGCGTTGGCTACCGATTCGATACGACCCTTTGAGCTCGTTGGATTTCTTTCGAAAAACCCCA
>Ga0307273_1000446_pt1 | contig 9882 bp, 9 predicted proteins | sample CG04metaT_FD_203175 | JGI IMG/M metagenome (GOLD analysis project Ga0307273, IMG submission 203175) | Metatranscriptome of freshwater viral communities from high-CO2 subsurface aquifer at Crystal Geyser, Utah, USA - CG04 (Metagenome... | ecosystem: Environmental > Aquatic > Deep subsurface >...
GCCCCGGCCTGTCCCATGCGCAAGCAAGGAGCCAATATCTTTGAGTCTCTTGTCGCCGCCTTCAAGGGCGCACCGCCTCAGCCAAGTTTCGGCTGAATCGCATACGTCTGCCTAAAACTGGGCTGAGTAGTTACAATTGCTATTTAATAAATAGCTTAGGGCTCGTAAAGTAATAAGGGCTACATGCCCAAAACGTTCACATGAATTGTCTTGCGCCGGGGCGTGCGTACCAACCCTCCGGGCATGCGGGGCTGGTTGTCATGGCATCTCGCAGCATGAAACATGTGCTGCCAGCGTAGGGCGGGCTTCAGCCCGCCATGGCCGACTAAAGTCGGCCCTACGAACGCCAGTTTCAAGCCTTATGGCTCAGTTCACGGTCACCGTGTCGCTGTGCAACTTGCCGTCCACCAGCTCCAGCAAACGGTCACAACGAGCGGCCAGATGGGCATCGTGGGTCACCACCAGGAACGAGATGCCGCGCTCGGCGTGCAAGCGGCGCAGCAGGGCAAATACGTCGCTGCTGGCGGCCTGATCCAGATTGCCGGTGGGCTCATCGGCCAGTACCAGCGGCGGGTTCAGCACCACGGCGCGGGCAATGGCCACGCGCTGCTGCATGCCGCCCGAGAGTTCGGCGGGGCGTTTGTGTTCAGCGCCCGCCAGGCCCACGTCGGCCAGCAAGTCACGCGCATGTTGCAACTGCTGGGCACTCACCTGGCCGTTGATCATCATCGCTGGCAGCGTCACGTTTTCCAGCGCGGTGAAGGCCGGCAACAGATGGTGAAACTGAAACACAAAGCCCAGGGTTTGCCGGCGGCGCAGCGTCAGACCCGCGTCGTCCAAGCCACGCATTTCCTCGCCTTGTAACTGGTAAGAACCAGTCGTCATGGGCTCCAGCAAGCCCAGGATGTTGAGCAGCGTGCTTTTACCCGAGCCTGACGGCCCCATCAGCGCCACAAACTCGCCACGCGCTACTTGCAAGTCAATGCCGTGCAACACCTCGGTCTGGCTTGGCAGCCCCAGGTTGTAGCTTTTGTGAATGCCTTTAAGCGCTATTAAAGTAGTAGCTGCTTGCGCTTGTTTCATAAGGGCTAGAGGCTAATTTTGTTTATAAACGGATGGCTTGCGCCGGGTCCATGGCCGCCGCCCGGCGCGCCGGTGCAATGGCAGCCAGCACGCCGCAGACGCTGGCCAGCAGCGCTACCTTCAGGCCGGTGTCCCACGGCAGGGTGATGTTGAACAGCGGCTGGCCGTCCGCCCCTTTCACAAAATAGGTGAAGGCAGCAATCAACCCCACTGCAATCAAAATACCCAAAGCCGAGCCCAGCACACCCACCACCGCGCCCTGCAGCAAAAACACCCGCAAAATCTGCGCGCGTGTGGTGCCCATGGCGCGCAGAATGCCAATCTCGCGCCCTTTTTGCACCACCGACACCACCAGCACACTGGCAATGCCCAGCACCACCACGATCATCACCACGCTGCGAATGATGCCGGTGCTGACCGACTGTGCGTTCAGCGCTGAGACCAGTTGCGCGTTGTTCTCTTGCCAGCTCTCCACCTTGTAGGGGTAGCGCGCACGCAGGTCTTCGGCTAGTTTTTGCGCTGTCCAGACATCATGCAGTTTGATGTCCAGGTTGGTGACACCACCGGGCAGGCCCAGCAGGTTTTGCGCTGCACGCAGCGGCACGATGACGGTGCGCCGGTTCAGGTCGCGCACGCCCAAATCCACCAGCGCTGTAACGCGCACCGACTCTGTGACCGCGCCGGTTTGCAGGCTAAAACGGTCCCCCACGCGCACGCCCAAATCATCGGCCAACTCGCGCCCCACAATGCCTTCACCCGGAGCCAGCCGCGCCACACCGGCCACCACTTTGCTGCGCAGCCCCACAATGCGGTCATAGCGGTCCAGCTCCACCCCCAGCAAGGCAATCGACTGCTGTGCCTCACCGCGCAACGCCAGGCCAGAGCCCGACACCATCGGCGACACGTCCGAAATTTCTGGCATGGCTTCAAGCACCGGCAGCAGCAGCTGCCAGTTGACCACCGAGCGCAGACGCTGGGCGCGGGGTTGGGTCTCGGTCAACGCCATCACTCCTGGCTCAGCCAGGCGGGCGCTCTGCACCACGTCTTGCGGTGAACGCAGCGTGATGTGGCCTTGCGCCCCCAGGGTTTTTGTCAAGGTGCTGGCTTGCAGGCCGCCGATGAGCGCCGAGATGTAAGCCACCACCGCCACCCCTGCGGCCACCCCCACAATGATGAGCAGGGTCTGCATACGCCCTTCGCGCAAAAAGCGCAGTGCCACCAGCCATTCAAACCCTAAGCGCTTGCCCATGATGTGCGCGGCTCAACGGCCCATGGTGTTGGTGATTGCAGCGCCGGCTGCGCCACCTTGCGTGCCCTTGGCCTGGGCGGTGTGGGTGGGGTTTGACGCGCTGACTTCGCGCACACGCACTTTTTGGCCAACCCTCAGGCCAGGCTTCAGCAGCAGCACATCGCCAGCCTGCAAACCCTCCAGCACTTCAGCAGCTTGCAGCGAGCGCACCCCCAGGCGCACGCGTTGCAACTGCGCCCGGCCATCCAGCGCCACCAGCACCTGGGCTGTGTTGTCGGTCGCATCGGGTGAGGTGCGCAGCGCCGCCAGTGGCACGGTTAAGGCGTGGTCACGGCGGGCGGTTTCTACCTCGACCGACAGCGTCATGTCTTCGCGCAAAAAAGCCGGGGCGCTTTGCGTCAACGTCAGGGTGACTTCGACCGCGCCGCGTTGCGCATCCACCGCCGGGGCAATGAAAGCCACCTGCGCGCCCAGGCGCTGATCAGCAAACGCATCGGCCACCACCGTGGCGGGTTGGCCCACCGCCAGTTGCGCCAAAAAGCGCTCGTCTACCTGGGCTTTGAGCTGCGTGGGCCCGGCCAGCGCCAGGCTCAACAGCGCGCGTCCCGGCTGCACAATTTGCCCAGGCTCCACGCTGCGCGCCAGCACGCGCGCATCAGCTGGCGCGCGCAACACGGTTTGGCTCAAGCGTGCTTGCGCGGCTTGGCTGGCCGCCTGCGCCAATGTCAGTTGGGCTTGTGCCTGGGTGATGTCGGTGCCGGCATCCAGGTTGGCTTGCACCTGCGCTGCAGCGCCGTCCTGCACGGCTTGTGCCACACCCAAGGCACGCTGCGCTTCGTCCAGCCGTGCCGGGCTCAAAAATCCCTGGGAGACGAGTTGCTGGGTACGTGCCACGTCGGCCTTTGCCGCTTGCAGCGTGGCCTGGGCTTGCGCCAAAGCAGCGTGCGTCTGCACACGGCCGGTAGAGCGCAGCCCCTGCAGCCGGGCCAGCGCCTGGGTTTGGGTGGCTTGCGCCTGATGCAACGCGGCAAATAGTTCGTCAGACTCCAGTTGCACCAGCGCCTCACCGGCGTGCACCTGGGTACCTTCGCGCACCAGCACCTGCGCCACCCGCGCGGTGAGCGTGCTACCCACGTCCACCCGCGCCAGGGTAGCCACACGGGCAGAAAACTGCACGCTGCGCACCAGGTTGCCGGCTTGCACGGTGACACTGTCGACCAGCGGCGCGCGTGTCGTCCACCAAAGAAGCGCGGCCAGCAGCGCCAAAAGCAAGGGGATCACCCACCGGCGTTGTCGCGGTAGCCGGGAAAGCCAAGATTGAAAATGCATGTGCCTGATGGTAGCGAATGTCGCAGGCAGACGCCCAGGTACATCACCCACGAGCCTTCAAAGCCCGAGGCCTCTGCCGATGCGTCGTCCGGGTTGAGAAACCAGGTTCGGTCGCCAGGCACGTAGTAGCGTGGTGGCAGGGGTGACTCCATGCTGCCCTGCTCGCGCAAAAACACCTTGTGAAACTCGGCCGAGCGAATCGGGCGCTGTGGCTACAGGGTTTGCAACTGTTGGTACAGCGGCGGGTTGCACAGCGCTCAATATTGCCGTGAATGGCAATCCCTTCGGGAGACTGCAGGTTGGAACTTTGTGCCGCACGCACAGTCCGTGTATAAGGCTAGCTACTATTTTTATAGCTTCTAGCCCTTTAATTTAAAGGGCTACAGCTTAATTACTTATATATTTTTGGGTGTGGTGGAAGGTGGCACTTGTGCATCGTCAGGCGGTGCTGAGGCGGGCAGGGTGAACTGTTCGCTGGCCCAGGCTCCGAGGTCAATTTTTTTGCAGCGTTCTGAGCAAAACGGGCGATACCGGTTGCTGGGCGCGTACAAGCTGTCGCCGCCACAGGTGGGGCAGCGCACCAGTTTCAAAACCGGCTCGTCTGGTGTGGACGGTGTCATGCGCACAGGGTCAGCTCAAAAGGGACGTCGTCCGACACCGCATGCGGGCGGTTGTCTGACCCCTGACGCATCAAGCGAATCGACACCATCAGACGGTTGCCGCTGATTTCCGGACTGACCGCCAGGTGCTCGTCCAGCGCCAGGCGCATCAGCAAAAAGGTGCGACCTGGCGGCAGGTTTTGTTGAAATTGACCACCGTTGGCCATGACTTTTTGTGGCGCACCCGAGTCACGCAGCAGCTTGAGCAACAGGTCAACGGCTTGTGTGAAAGGTATCAGGCATGCCATCCATTGGGTTAACTCGCCCTGTCGCACGCTGCCCGGCAGGTGTTGCCAGGCGTAATACGCCGGCAGATCAAATTCGCAAGTGCCCCCCGGGATGCTGATGCGGCTGCGTATGCTCATCAACCAATCGTTTTCCGTTAGGGCTTGCCCGGCCTTGCCCGGTTGGGTGTTCAGTGCTTCAAAGCATTGCTCCAGTTCGGTGATGACATTTTCTAGCGCGGTCTCGGCAATGGCGGGGTTGCCCCGGTAGGCTTGCAGCGTGTGCTTTTGCCGGTCAAGGTCTTTGAGCAGGTCCGATTTCAGGTCGGGCCGAGCCGCCACGTCCATGACTTCAAACAAGGTTACCAGCGCAAAGTGGTGGTCTAGTGCATCTACCCGGGCTGCCAGCTGGTTCAGGCGCAATGAAAGGTGTTCCAGTCGCAAATAGGTGCGAACGCGTTCGTGCAAGGGGTATTCGTAAAGGATCACGCTGATGTTGCCCGTGTCTGAAAAAAGTTAAACCGATGATAGCCGCAAGCCCGCAGCCAAGACGCGCACCTGGCTGGTCAATTCGTCCAGGCTCAGGTGTTCATTGAAGATGACCGCGTCGGCCGCCGCCAGGCGGGTGTGACGGCTGGCTTGCGTGGCCATGATGGCCAGCACCTGGGCTTTATCTAGCGCACTGCGTGCCATGACGCGGCGGATTTGCGTCTCGGGCAGGCAGTCCACCACCAGCACCTGGTCGACGCTTTGGCGCCAGTGGGCAGATTCCACCAGCAGGGGCACATCAAACACCAGACACTTGGCGCCTTGGTTGATGGCCTCCTGGGTCAAGCGTTCGGTTTCTTGGCGAACCAAGGGGTGAACAATGGCTTCGAGCTGCTGTTTGGCCGCGGCATCAGCAAAAACCAGCGCACGCATGCGCGGCCTGTCAAGCGACCCGTCGGCGGCAATGAATTCACTGCCAAAGCGGCTCCGGATAGGGGCGATGGCCAAGCCACCCGGTGCGGTGACCGAGCGTGAAATCGCGTCGGCATCCAGCACCGCAGCCCCGGCCTGTTGCAGCAGTGCGGCGACGGTGCTTTTGCCGCTGCCAATGCCACCGGTCAAGCCCAACCGCATAACGCACGGCACGTCTACAGCCCCACCGCCCTGAGCATGGCGTTGGGCCCCACCAGCATGGCGGTTAGGCCAGCCCCGGCCAGAAACGGCCCAAACGGAATGTAGCCGCCTTCGCGCAAGCCGCTGGAAAACTTCATGGCAATGCCAATGACTGCGCCGATCACCGAGGCCATCAAAATAATGGGAATCAGCGCCTGCCAGCCAAACCAGGCGCCCAGCGCTGCAAACAACTTGAAGTCGCCAAAGCCCATGCCTTCTTTGCCGGTGGCGAGTTTGAACGCCCAGTACACCAGCCACAACGACAGGTAGCCAGCAACCGCTCCCCAAAGGGCATCGGGCAAGGTGACCTGAGTCCATTTCAGCGCGGCGCAAATTAGCCCCGCCCACAGCAGCGGCAGGGTGATGCTGTCGGGCAGCAGGGTGGTGTCCCAGTCGATCATGCCCAGTGCCAGCAGCGCCGCCGCAAAGCCGCACCAAGCCAAGCCGGTGGTGTTGGCTCCCCAGTGCCAGCCGCAGTAAAAAAACAGCACACCGGTGGCCAGTTCAATGGCCGGATAGCGCAGGCTGAACGGGGCGCTGCAGGCACGGCATTGGCCACGCAGCACCAGGTAACTGAGCACCGGAATGTTCTCAAACCATGCCAGTTGGTGGTTGCAGGCTTGGCAGCGTGAACGCGGCAGCATCAAATTGAAGGGGGCCGAGGCGGGCAGTTCCTGGCCTTGCAGCTCAGCGCATTCGGCTTTCCATTGCGCCTCCAGCATCACCGGCAAGCGGTAGATCACCACGTTCAAAAAACTGCCAATCAGCAGCCCCAGCACGCCCAGCAGGGCAGCATCAACACCCGGAGTCAGCAGCATCAAACCACTTGCCCCAACTTGAAGATGGGCAGGTACATGGCCACCACAATGCCGCCGATGACTGTGCCCAGAATCACGATGATGATGGGCTCCATCAGGCTGGAAATGCCGGCCACCATGTCATCCACCTCAGACTCATAGAAGTCAGCGGCCTTGCCCAGCATGTGGTCAATGGAGCCGGACTCTTCGCCAATGGCGCACATTTGCAGCACCATGCTCGGGAACAGGTTGGCATTGGTCATGGCGGCGGTCAGCGCGGTACCGGTCGAGACCTCTTGCTGGATTTTTAGCGTGGCCGACTCGTAGACCCAGTTGCCTGAGGCTCCGCCGACCGAGTCCAGCGCTTCCACCAGGGGTACACCGGCGGCAAACATGGTGGACAAAGTGCGAGTCCAGCGAGCGGTGCAGGATTTGTCCACCAACACGCCAAAAATGGGCATCTTCAAGAGCAGGCGATCCATGAACTGCTGCATTTTGACGTTGCGCCGCCAGGACTGCATGAAGAAGTAAAAACCACCGCCAATACCGCCAAAAATCAGCCACCAATACTGAACAAATATTTCACTGATGGCAATCACCGCCAGGGTGGGTGCGGGCAGGTCAGCCCCAAAGTTGGAGAACACCTCTTTGAACGCCGGTACAACAAAAATCATGATCACCGCAGTGACCACAAAGGCCACCACCAGCACCGAGATCGGGTACATCAAGGCGCTCTTGATTTTGGACTTCATGGCCTCGGTTTTTTCCATGTAGACCGCCAGCCGGTCGAGCAGCTGATCCAGGATACCGGCGGTTTCACCGGCTTCGACCAGGTTGCAATAAAGCGCGTCAAAGTACAGCGGGTATTTGCGAAACGCCACACTCAGTGAGGTGCCGGTTTCGACATCGGTGCGGATGTCGTTGAGCAGCCGCGTCACGCTGGGGTTGGGGTTGCCACGGCCCACAATGTCAAACGCCTGCAGCAGCGGCACACCAGCTTTCATCATGGTGGCCAGCTGTCGCGTGAAGATGGCCATGTCTTTGGGCTTGATGCTGCGCCCAGCGCTCATGCGGCGTTTTTTAATTTTGGTGGGGGTGATGCCCTGGCGTCTCAAGGTTGCTGTGACCTGGTTCTCACCCCCGGCACGGGTTTCACCACGCACCTGTTTGCCGTTGCGGTCTTTGCCTTCCCATTCAAAGACAAGTTCCTTGATTTTTGATTTTTCAGTGGCCATGGTAAGTTCAAGTACCTTGTTAGACGTTGGTGACGTTCAGCACTTCTTCAAGCGATGTGAGTCCCGTTTTGACTTTGTGCAAGCCCGCATCACGCAGACTGTGCACACCTTCGCGCTTGGCTTGCTCGGCGATTTCCAGAGCGCTGCCGTCTCGAAGGATGATGCGCTGTATATCTTCGCTGATTGGCATCACTTGGTAAAGCCCTACACGCCCTTTGTAACCGTTGTTACACGCATTGCAACCTACTGGATGGTAAGGTTTCCAGCTGCCATCTATTTCTTCGGGTTGAAAACCAGCATCCATCAAGGTCTTGATTGGCAAATCTATGGTTTTTTTACACACCGGACACAGGCGTCGGGCTAGCCGCTGCGCCGTGATCAGGATCACGCTAGAGGCAATGTTGAACGGTGCAATGCCCATGTTGCGCATCCGGGTGAGCGTGGTGGGGGCATCGTTGGTGTGCAAAGTTGATAGCACCAGGTGACCTGTTTGCGAGGCCTTGATGGCAATGTCTGCAGTTTCAAGGTCGCGGATTTCTCCCACCATGATGATGTCCGGGTCTTGCCGCAGAAAAGACTTGAGGGCTGCCGCAAAGGTCAGGCCGGCCTTGTCATTGACGTTAACCTGGTTGACACCGGGCAAGTTGATCTCTGACGGGTCTTCGGCAGTGGAGATGTTGACCCCCGGTTTGTTCAAGAGATTCAGGCAGGTGTAAAGCGACACGGTTTTTCCTGACCCCGTGGGGCCGGTCACCAAAATCATGCCGTAGGGCCTTTCGATGGCTTGTAGCAAGCGCTCTTTTTCTTCCGGCTCGTAGCCCAGCGCATCAATGCCCAGTTTGGCGCTGCTGGGGTCCAGAATCCGGATCACGATCTTTTCGCCAAACAGCGTGGGCAGGGTGCTGACGCGAAAATCAATGACACGATCCGGGCCAATCTTGAGCTTCATCTTGCCGTCTTGAGGCACGCGTTTTTCGGAGATGTCCATGCGCGAGATCACCTTGATGCGCGAGGCCAGTTTGTCCTTGATGGCAATCGGTGGCGACGCCATTTCACGCAACTCACCGTCTATGCGAAAGCGCACCCGGTAGTTGTGCTCGTAGGGCTCAAAGTGCAAGTCCGAGGCGCGCATGGAGAACGCGTCGATCAGCATCTTGTGCAAGAACCTGACCACCGGCGCATCGTCCACCTCGGAGCTGGCCAGGGGCGCGTTATCAGTGGTAGGTTCTGAGGACAACTCATCAAATTCAAAGTTGCCGCCCACGATGTTTTCAATCGACTCGGTGGCGGTGACGGTGTTGCTTGATGCCAGCTTGAGCAACTTGTCGTATTCAGCCACCACCCAGTCCACATTCATCTGGGTCGCAAACTTGATGCGCTCCAATGCCTTGTGGTCAGAGGGGTCTGCGGTGGCTACGATCAAACGACTTTGCCGCTTGCCCAGCACCACCAGCCGGAAATCACTGCAAATTTTGTTGTCCAGCAGTCCAGTGGGCAATTTTTGCGGGTCTACCTCGGCCAGATCAAGCAGTGGCACGCCAAAGGCCAGCGACAGGGTATGCGCCAGGTCAGCCGCCGACACGGCCCCCGAGCCGGTGAGTTCGGCAATGAAGCTGGTTTGGTGCGCCAGGGCTTTGCGGTAAATTTCCTCGGCAAACTTTTGCTCCAGTTTGCCAGCCGTGACCAGGGTACGACCCACGCCGGGCAGCGCATTGGGTTCGTTGGTAGCAAGGGCAGCAGGGGCGGTGGGTTCGGCAGTGGCCATAAGTTACAAATGTATTACTGGTGCAGGCGATCTAGTTTGACACGCACACTGAAATAAAGAAAGCATAGCATCAAGCTGTTGACAGCGTAGAACACATCGTTGTACAGCAGGTTCCTGATGGTATGCACCAGCCGCTTGACACGCCCGCCTTTCAGCACGGTGCACAAATAATCTTGTTGCTCGGTTGAGCCAAATGACACCTCTTCATGTTCGTTTGAACCTAGGAGGCTGTCGGACTTTCGGTACATCGGCTGCAATCCGACCGCAGCGGTCTATTTTTTACCGTCTTTTTGACTCATGGCTACGGCTATGAGCCAGCAAATCCGGCAAAAACTGCCCTCGCTGGGGTCGAATTTGGCTACGCCGCTCTTCGAGAACGC
>Ga0307273_1000447_pt1 | contig 9877 bp, 9 predicted proteins | sample CG04metaT_FD_203175 | JGI IMG/M metagenome (GOLD analysis project Ga0307273, IMG submission 203175) | Metatranscriptome of freshwater viral communities from high-CO2 subsurface aquifer at Crystal Geyser, Utah, USA - CG04 (Metagenome... | ecosystem: Environmental > Aquatic > Deep subsurface >...
AGCACAAACTGGCAAGTGATAGTCGGTGAAAGTCCGATACAAGAAAGGAGTAGCAAACCGTCTTGACCCCGAGTCATCTAAAGGGCAATGTTTGCCGCGCAACTGCCGTTTCTAGGTTCAATAGGCGTTGTGGTTGACGAAGCCCTTGAACACGGTCAGGGAAATGATCTTCAGATCGTTCCACAACGACCAATGTTCGATGTAGTTCATATCGTACTCGACCCGCATACGCATCTTGTCCAGGGCGTCGGTTTCGCCTCGTAGGCCGTTGATCTGCGCCCAGCCGGTGATACCCGGTTTGACCTTGTGGCGCAGCATGTAGCGCGGGATCAGTTCTTTGTACTGCTCGTTGTGGGCTATGGCGTGTGGCCGCGGTCCGACGATGGACATGGTCCCCGTCACCACGTTGATGAACTGGGGCAGTTCGTCCAGGCTGGTGCGGCGCAGGATACAGCCAAAAGGCGTGACGCGATCGTCGCCCTTGGTCGCCTGGATCACTTGTCCGGCAGGCTCTTGATGGACCACCATGGTGCGGAACTTGAGCACCTGGATCACCTCTCCATTCCAGCCATGCCGCTGTTGTCTGAAAAATACCGGGCCTGTCGAGGTCAGCTTTATGCCAATGGCGATAGCCAACATCAGCGGGCTTATCAGCACCAGGATAAGCGATCCCAGCACACGATCCTCCAGCCACTTAAGCACCTGGCTGAACCCTTGCATAGGTGTGTTGGATAGGTCGAGCATCGGTAGGCCCATCACCAGACTGACGCCATGGTTTAGCAGCCGGTAGGTGAATATATCCGGCACCATGCGGATATTGGCCGTGCTGTAGCGCAACTCGTATAGCACCCGTTCGATATCGGCGATATTCTGGGCTTGCAGGCTTATCCAGACCTCGTCGATAGAATGACTGTCTACCGTTGCCGCCAGCCGATCGAGATTGTCCGGCGTCACCGAATCGACGATTTGATAGCCGGTCCAGGCCGATTTCGCAACCCGATTGCGGATATTTTCCTGGCTAGGTGCATCGCCCACCAGTACCACGCTGCGATGGTTGTAGCCCTTCTGGCGCAGCCAGCGCAGCATGAAATAAACCGTGAAACGCTCGACCCACAACAAACCCAGGGTCAAGGCTGCCCAGGATACCAACCAGACACGGGAGTAATCGGTTGCCGTCTTGGATAGGACCAGCCAGATCAGCACCATGACCCAGGTGCCCAGCCAGCTCATCGCCACCCGGCCCAGCATTGCCCGGAACGCCCCGCCGCGCCAGGAACGGTACACGCCGGACGAGGCCATCAGCATTAGCAGACTGGTGCTGAAGATAAGCCCCAAATAATGTTTTGCCATGGGTTGCTGGCCGATGTAGGCGACATAACAGACCACCCCGGCGAGCCAAACGCTCATCACGTCGAGCGCCTGGATCGCGTGGCGCATTAACGGTGAAGACGATCGAAAAATACCCACTGCCATTCTCTAACTCCGCTCCGGTCTCTCCCAATTATTCTGATTTGACGGGAGAAATATTTTGTTTATAACCTCCGATGCAGTGTATCACTACCACCCGAATGGTACAAAACGACTGCCCTGTCAGGCTTCTGACCTTCGACCATTTTGCGATGCAGTTCTTCGCGCCGATGCGGTCGAGCCTGGCCCGACAACGCCAAGGCCAAGCGCGTTTCCCAATCGTGGGTCGGCATATAGTTTGAGGTGGTCTCGTTGAAGGCGAGAAACAATATGATCCCCGCCGCTTTGGTCGGCCAGGATGCAGGCGCTCGACCATTCATGACCTTAAAAGCGATTGCGCTGGTGCCGGCCCCGACCAGCCAGCCAGCGATGGATTCGCTCAGGCTGTGTGCGCCCAGCGCAACCCGCGACCAACATACCAGGGCGGCCACCAGCAGGCCGATCAAGATACCGACCAGGCTGATCCGCGAGCCGCCGCCGGCCATTAGACAACCCAGCCAAGCCGGCAGGACGATGGCCGCCAACGCGACATGGCCGCTGGCCCCGGTAAAATCGAGGCTGGCAATACCCAGGCCCCAGCCCAGAAAGGCGATTTTGCTGCCTAGAACGAACACGCTGGCGACCACCACCCACGACAGCCAGACCCCCATCGCCCGACCCTGCCCGGACCGCCACAAGCCGAGTGCCAGCAATAACAGCATTGGCACTATCAGACCCGCCGAACCTAAATGGGTGACAAGCTGCCAAATACCCATTTTGGCCGGGCCGCCGGTCAGCGCCGGCATCGGACCAGGCGCGAAATCATCACCGCCGAACCTCATTTTTCATGAAATCGGCATAGGCCAGGGTCAGGCCGTCTGCCAGACCGACCTTGGCCTGCCAGCCCAGTGCGCGTAGGCGGCTGACATCCATCAGTTTGCGCGGCGTGCCATCCGGTTTGGTCGTATCGAATTCGATGCGACCGCTAAAGCCGACCACTTTACCAACGGTCTCGGCCAACTCACGGATGGTCAGATCCTCGCCGGTGCCGACATTGATGTGCGACAACATCGGTTGCGTGTTGGCGACATAGATGGCGTGGTCCAGTTCCATGACGTGAACGCTGGCCTCGGCCATGTCGTCAACGAACAGGAATTCGCGCATCGGCGTACCCGTACCCCAGATCGTCACCTTGTTGGCGCCGCTCACCTTGGCCTCGTGGAAACGGCGGATCAGGGCTGGAATGACGTGGCTGTTCTCGGGGTGGTAGTTGTCGCCGGTGCCGTACAGGTTGGTCGGCATCACGCTGCGATAGTCCGTGCCATATTGCCGGTTGTAGCTCTCGCACAGTTTGATGCCGGCGATCTTGGCGATGGCATAGGGTTCGTTGGTCGCTTCCAGCGTCCCGGTCAGCAGGGCATCCTCGCGCATCGGCTGCGCTGCCAGCTTTGGATAAATGCAACTGGACCCCAGAAACAGCAGCTTGTGCACCCCGACGCGCCAGGCCTCGTTGACGAGGTTCGCCTCCATCATCATGTTCTGGTAGATGAACTCGGCCGGATAGGTGTTGTTGGCGTGAATGCCGCCTACCTTGGCCGCCGCCAGGTAAACCTGGTCCGGCTTCTCTTGTTCGAAGAAGGCCCGCACCGCCGCCTGACTGGTCAGGTCCAGCTCGGCATGGGTGCGGGTGATGATGTTCATATGGCCGCGCTGGTTTAGCGCCCGCACGATGGCGGAACCGACCATGCCGCGATGGCCGGCGACGTAGATTTTTTTAGGCGCCATCATGGTTTACTCGTGATAGTCCATGGTCTTGTAGCCGTGCTTCTTGACCAACTCGTCGCGCTCCGCCGACTTCAGGTCTTCGCGCACCATCTCGGCCACCAGGTCCTCGAAGTTGGTTTGCGGCACCCAGCCCAGCTTTTCCTTGGCCTTGCTCGGATCGCCCAGCAGGGTTTCCACCTCGGTCGGGCGGAAGTAGCGTTGATCCACCGCCACCACGCATTGGTCATTGGCGTCATAACCCTTCTCGTCGATGCCCTCGCCTTGCCAGCGGAGGGTCATGCCCAGTTCCTTGGCGGCGGCATTGACGAAATCGCGCACGCTGTATTGCACCCCGGTGGCGATGACGAAGTCTTCCGGCTGCGCTTGTTGCAGCATCAGCCATTGCATCTCGACGTAGTCGCGAGCGTGGCCCCAGTCGCGCTTGGCATTCAGGTTGCCCAGGTACACGCAGTCTTGCAGGCCCAGCTTGATGCGGGCGAGCGCCCGGGTGATCTTGCGGGTAACGAAGGTCTCGCCGCGCACCGGCGATTCGTGGTTGAACAGGATGCCGTTGCAGGCATACATGCCATAGGCTTCGCGGTAGTTCACGGTGATCCAGTAGGCGTAGAGCTTGGCGCAGGCGTAAGGGCTGCGCGGGTAGAAGGGGGTGGTTTCCTTTTGCGGGGTTTCCTGGACCAGACCGAATAGTTCGCTGGTGCTGGCCTGATAGAACCGGGTCTTCTTGTCCAGGCCGAGGATGCGGATGGCTTCAAGGATGCGCAGGGCGCCCAGGGCATCGGAGTTGGCGGTGTATTCGGGCTCTTCGAAGGAGACCGCGACGTGGCTCTGCGCCGCCAGGTTGTAGATCTCGTCGGGCTGGACCAGCTGGATGATGCGGATCAGGCTGGATGAATCGGTCAGGTCGCCGTGGTGCAAGATGAACTTGCGCTGCTTGACCTCCGGGCCTTCGTACAGGTGATCGATGCGATCGGTGTTGAACAGCGAAGACCGGCGTTTGATGCCGTGGACCTCATAGCCCTTCTTAAGCAGGAACTCGGCCAGGTAGGCGCCGTCCTGACCGGTGATGCCGGTAATCAGGGCCTTTTTCTTCCCGGTCATGAACCCCCCCATGGATTTGAATTGCCGAGGCTGAATCGTCAGCGCTCGCGCTTGGCCAGCATCCGGCGCCGGAACGGATGGCCGATCTTATTTCGCTCGTCCGGTTTGCGGGGTGTCGGCTTGGCTGCCTTAAGCTCGTCTTGCAGGCCACACCATTTCATGACCTCGGCCACCTGCTTGTTGTCGAGTTCCAGCAACATGCCGCGTTTCAGCTTGGGCGGCATGGCGATCGGGCCGAAGCGAACCCGGATCAAGCGGCTCACGGTCAGACCCAAAGCCTCGAACAACCGCCGGACTTCGCGGTTGCGACCTTCCTTGATGACGACTTGATACCACTGATTGGCCCCCTCACCGCCAGCCTGAAAGATACTTTCCACATAGGCCGTGCCGTCCTCCAGCTCGACGCCCGAGGTCAGGGTATCCATCTGCTCCTGAGTCAAATCGCCCAGCACCCGCACCGCGTATTCGCGCTCCACTTCGTAGCGCGGATGCGACAACTGGTTGGCGAGTTCGCCGCTGGTGGTGAAGATCAGAAGGCCTTCGGTGTTGAAGTCCAGACGGCCGACCGATATCCAGCGCTGGCCTTTCAGCCGAGGCAGATTGGTGAATACGGTCGGGCGGCCTTCCGGGTCGTCCCGGGAGACGATCTCGCCTTCCTGCTTGTGGTAGATGAGTACCTTGGGTAGTTCCTTTTCCCAGGTCAGGTTGGCGATGCGGCCATTGACCTTGACCTCGTCGTCGGGCGTCACCCGGTCACCGACCTTGGCCGGGTTGCCGTTGATCGTGACCACGCCGCTTTCGATCAGGGCCTCCATGTCGCGCCGTGAGCCCAGCCCGGCGGCGGCCAGCATCTTGTGCAGTTTCTCGCTTTGCGCCGGGGCGCCGGGATCGACCTTCAGCGGCCGTCCCTTGTATGAATATCTTGGCATGTTGTTTTTTTCCTATGTATCGCTTATTTGTTCTCGACCGGGAGGTCGGCGAATAACGTTTCCTTGGCTAGCTCGGGTAGGGCCGGTAGTTCGGACAACGCCCTTAGATTGAGGTCGCTCAGGAACTGCTCGGTAGTGGCAAACAGGGCCGGCCGGCCCGGTACTTCCTTGTGCGCGACGACTTCGATCCAGCCTCGATCTTCCAGTGTCTTGATGATCTGGCTGTTCACCGTCACCCCTCGGATTTCCTCGATGTCGCCTCGGGTGACCGGTTGCCGATAGGCGACGATGGCCAAGGTTTCCATGACCGCACGCGAGTATTTCGGCGGCCTTTCCGGATTCAGCCGGTCGATGTAAGGCTGGAACTCCGGCCGGGTCTGGAACCGCCAACCCTCGGCTACCTGGGTCAGTTCGGCTCCCCTGCCCTGCCATTCCTGGCGTAGCTCGTCGAGCGCGCGACGGAGAAAATCATTGTGCAATTCCGTCTCGAATACCCGTTTAAGTTCACCCAGGGTCAGCGGTGCGGTGGCGCTGAGCAGCACCGTTTCCAGCACCTTTTTGACATCTTCCGGGTTATCGATGGTCTGCATGGCTGGCGGCAAGCGAGGCGTGGATCGGGGCGAAAGGCTCGGTCTGGGTCAGGTCGATCAGCCTCTCGCGGGTGAGTTCCAGCAGGGCGAGGAAGGTTACCACCAATTCTGGCCGGCCAGCCGCCGCCGGAAACAACTCGGTAAACAAGGCGCAGCCCTTTCCCTGAAGTATTTTCAGAATGCGGCTCATGTGTTCGCGCACCGACAAGTCCTGACGGCCGACCTTGTGGTGGCTGTTCATCCGCGCCCGACTGAGGATGTCGGTCCAGGCCGCGATCAGATCGTCGATACCAACCTGGGGCAGGCGCTTGGCCGCAAGACGGTCCAGATAGACGTTTACGATCTGGAAATCCCGGCCGAGCAAGGAAATACCATCCAGATTCTGGGCCGCACGCTTCATCTGCTCATATTCCAGCAGCCGGCGCACCAGTTCGGCGCGCGGGTCGTGTTCATCGCCCTCCTCCGCCTTTTGTGGCCGGGGCAGCAACATACGGGACTTGATCTCGATCAGCATGGCCGCCATGACCAGATACTCGGCCGCCAGTTCCAGACGATGCACCTGCATCGCCTCGATGTAGACGATGTACTGGCGGGTCAGGTCCGCCATCGGGATGTCCAGTACATTGAGGTTGTTGCGCCGGATCAGCCAGAGCAGCAGATCGAGCGGACCTTCGAAGGCGTCGAGTATGACCTCCAGCGCATCCGGCGGAATATAGAGGTCCTGGGGCAGCTCGGTCCAATCCTGACCCAGAACGCGGGCCAAGGCCGGAGCGGTGTCGAGTTCTCGCTGTACCGCTATGTTCATAGTTCGAACACGATCTTGGCGACGTCCTTGTAGTGTTTGACGAAATGGACGCTCAGGCCGGCCTTGACGTAGTCCGGCAGCCGTTCAAAGTCGGGCCGGTTGGCCGCCGGCATAAGGAGTTCGGTAATACCGGCCCGCTTAGCGGCGATGACCTTTTCCCGTATGCCGCCGACCGGCAGCACCTGGCCGGTCAATGTCAGTTCGCCGGTCATGGCCAGATAGCGGGCCAGTTTCTCGTTTCGCGCCAGGGACAGCAGCGCCGTGGCCATGGTAATGCCGGCCGATGGCCCATCCTTGGGTGTGGCGCCCTCCGGGACGTGCAGATGGACGAAGGCGCCGTCGAAAAATTTGGGGTCGCCCTGGTACGGTTTCAGGTGGCTGGAGATATAGCTGTAGGCGATCTCGGCCGATTCCTTCATCACCTCGCCGAGCTTGCCGGTGAGCTTGAAGCCCCGGTTTAGGGTATGCACCTTGGTGGCCTCGATGGTCAGGGTTTCTCCGCCCAGGGCGGTCCAGGCCAGCCCGGTAACGACGCCGATGCCACTCTGCGGTTTCTCGCGGATGAAGGCGGGTTGATCGAGCAAATCCTCCAGATCGTCGGCCGTGACATGAATCTTCTCGGCCTCCTTGCGGACGATACGCACCGCCGCCTTGCGGATCACCTTGCCCAGGTATTGTTCCAGTTGCCGGACGCCCGCCTCGCGGGCATAGCCGTCGATGATGCGGCGGATGGCACCATCGGTGATGTTGACCTGGCTGCGGGTCAGACCGGATTTTTTCAGTTGCTTGGGCCACAGGTGATGCTTGGCGATGGCCAGCTTTTCCTCGGTCAGATAACCGGATAGGCGAATGACCTCCATTCGGTCCAGCAACGGCGCCGGGATGGTGTCCATCTGGTTGGCGGTGCAGATGAACAGGGTCTTGGACAGGTCGAAACGGACATCCAGATAGTGGTCGAGGAATTCGGCGTTCTGTTCGGGGTCCAGCACCTCCAGCAAGGCGGAGGCCGGGTCGCCCTGATACGAGGCGCCGATCTTGTCGACCTCGTCAAGCATGATGATGGGGTTTTCCGACTCGACTTCCTTGATGGCCTGAATGAACTTACCTGGCATGGCGCCGATGTAGGTGCGGCGATGGCCCTTGATCTCGGCTTCGTCCCTCATGCCGCCGACCGAGAAGCGATAGAACTTGCGGCCTAGGGCATTGGCCACCGAACGGCCGATGGAGGTCTTGCCGACACCGGGCGGACCGACCAGCAGCAATATCGAACCGGAGACCTCGCCGCGCATGGCGCCGACGGCGAGGAATTCGACGATCCGTTCCTTGACGTCGTCCAGACCGTCATGATCGTGGTCGAGTATCTTGCGCGCCCGTTCCAGGTTGAGCTTGTCCTTGGTGTGCTTACCCCAAGGCAGGTTGGTCAGCCAGTCCAGGTAGTTGCGGGTGACGGTGTATTCCGGCGAGCCGTGCTCAAGACCGGATAGCTTGTTCATTTCCTCGTCGATTTTCTTGGCGGCATGAGGCGGCAGTTTGAGCTTCTTTATCCGGCCCTGATACAGATCAATGTCGGCGGTACGGTCGTCCTTGGCGATGCCCAGTTCCTTCTGGATAGCCTTGAGCTGCTCGCGCAAAAAGAACTCGCGCTGCTGCTCGGTCATCTTCTCTTCGACCCGTTCCTGTATCTGGCTTTGTAGCCTGGCGACCTCCAACTCCTTCTTGATCAACAGTAAAACCTTTTCCATCCGGCGGCGCAGGTTGGAGGCCTCCAGCACGTCCTGTAACTTTTCCTTGGGCGCGGTGGTCAGGCTGGCGGCAAAGTCGGCCAGCAAGGCGGGTTCGTTGGGTGAAAAACGGTCCAGGAAAAATTTCAGTTCTTCCGAATACAACGGATTGAGCGGCAACAGTTCCTTGATGGTGTTGATGATCGCCAGGGCATAGGCCTTGATCTCCTCACCCTGATTCTGGCGCGGTGTGGTGAGGTATTCCACCCGAGCGAAATACGGCGGCTTGGCGGATAGCCATTCCCGCACCCTGAAACGGGTGATGCCCTCGGCGATAAACTGAATCTTGCCGTCAGAGTGCATGGGGTGATGGACACGGACCAGTGTGCCCACACCATAGAAATCCTCCGCAGCGGCATCGTCCGACTTTTCGCCACGGACCAGCACCAGGCCCACCAGATGATGGGCGGACTCGCCGATCTGCCGCACCGTCTCCATCCATGGCCCCTGGTTCATCACCAGCGGCAAGGTCTGGGCCGGGAAGAACGGCTTCTCGGTCAATGGCAGGATATGGATGGTCGCCGGCAGGGTCTGGGCCGGCAGACCTGCTGTCGGTTGTTCGGTTGTGTCCTCAGTGGACTCGACGATTTCGCCCTCAATGGGGTGCTGATTTTCGCTCATGGCTTGGGCAAGTGTTGGCGGTCCCTTGGTTCTATGGTCAAAACGGTCCTTTTCAAGGCTGGCCGCCACCAATCTCGGCCAGCAGTCCTCGCGCGCCGTCCTCCACCATGTCAAGTACCCGGTCGAAACCACCTGGGCCGCCATAATAGGGATCCGGAACCTCCTGCCCCTGGTATTGGGCGCTATAGGTAAGGAATAAGGCCAGTTTGTGCTGATACCGGTCAGGACAGCGGCGACTTAGATCGTTTAGATTATCCCGATCCATGGCCAGGAGGTAGTCGAATTGTTCGAAGTCATGATCGGAAACCTGCCGGCCGATCAGTTTCGACAGGTCATAACCCCGTCCCAGCGCGGCCTGCTGGGCCCTGGCATCCGGCGCTGAACCGACATGGTAGGCGTGGGTTCCGGCCGAGTCGATCAAGATCGACTCGCTCAGCTTGGCCACTTCGACCATCCGACGGAAAACACCTTCCGCCGTAGGCGAGCGACAGATGTTGCCCATGCAGATGAATAAAACTCGAGTTTGCTTCATGGAGTCACCGACTCAATTGGCGATGATACCCAACCAAGGACCGGTTCCGGCCGGCGTGGTCCTGTTCTCGATTGCCGTGAACACGGTACGGCCCAGGAAAAATGGCAAGCCGAAATCGACCCCGCTCATGCCACTTGGCCCGGCCAGTTGCGAATAAACCGCGATGTTCGGGTTGGCGGCCAGCAACAATTCCGGGTTGCCCACGATGAAATCGGCCGCCAAGGTTTGGCCATTCCGACCTTGCAATATGCCGGATTGCCCCTGAGCATTCGACGGGCAATAAAAACCGG
>Ga0307273_1000515_pt1 | contig 9141 bp, 10 predicted proteins | sample CG04metaT_FD_203175 | JGI IMG/M metagenome (GOLD analysis project Ga0307273, IMG submission 203175) | Metatranscriptome of freshwater viral communities from high-CO2 subsurface aquifer at Crystal Geyser, Utah, USA - CG04 (Metagenome... | ecosystem: Environmental > Aquatic > Deep subsurface >...
AATATCCAATAATTCCGGCTTTTAGAATACCAAATAAAAGTTGAATGCAACCACCCATCACAACAGCAACTAGAAAGTTTTCATAACTACCTAAAGTACCAATGGCAGTTAACACGATGGCAGCCAAACCAGCTGCTGGGCCACTTACTCCGATTTTTGACCCACTCAATCCTCCAACAATAATTCCACCAATAATTCCAGAGATTACCCCTGAAAAAAGCGGGGCTCCACTCGCCAGAGCAATTCCTAAACATAGAGGAAGTGCTACAAAAAAAATACTACAATACTCGCAGGAATATCGTTTTTTAACGTTTTAAACATTTAAAAGAATTTTATTTCTTATCTATTAAAATAAGATGGTTGAATGATTTTTTTTGATTGTGTTTGAAAGTTAGGATAACTTTTCTGGAGGTGGAGTAATAAATTCTAACGTAAGAATTTTGATAAACAATGTATTTTTGAAAAAAAGAACTTTTTTTGGCTTAAAAGAAGTAAAATAATGCACATATTTTAAGTAACTTCTTTGGATTTCATCATTTTTTTGTTCTTTTTTAACATTTTTTTCGCTTTCAACGGGGGATGATTTTACGATTTCTTGTGATGGATTTTCAGTAAATTTTTCGACCAATAATGTGGATACCTTTAACGAAAATAGCGTTAAAAGCAGCAGTTTAATGAAGAAAAATTTAGTAAAATGTATCAATTTTATATCTCTTTTATCTCTTTAGCAAGAATCCAACCCAATTTGCCGTCCGCTAATTTAATCTTTTTCCAGTTATCTAATGCATCTAAAACAATAACTTTTGTTCCTTCGTGTAATATAAATACTTCATCAGAATTCGTTGTAGGGGCATTTCTTACAGAAGTTTTTTCTACAAAAACAATGGCTTCTTTGTTGTTTTTTTTAAATGAAAATTGATTGTAAGTAATAGAAAAAGAAACAATTAATGATAAAAAACTTAAAACGCTTAATCCAAAAAACATTCTTTTAATTGAGGATGAATTTGCAAAATAAAACAGCAAAAACAGGATACAAGTTAAGAATGAAAAAACAACAGCAACCATTGCCCATTGATTGTAAGAGAGTTCTTGCAAATATTTTTTATTGAATTTTTGAAAAATATTTTGAGGCAATTCTTCAATATTATCCAATGCCAAACGCTTTGCAAAAATCAAATTATTTTTCACATCTTCATTCAATGGATTTATTTTCAGTGCTTTTTCGTAATAATAAATTGCAGGACCAACTTTGTTGATTTTGTAGTAAGAATTTCCAAGATTGTAATACAATTCTGTTGAAATTTTACCTTGAGAAGCTATTTGAAGATACAGTTCAATGGCTTTTTCAAATTTTTCGTTCTTGTAAAAATCATTGGCTGCGTAGAAAGTATCATCAATGTTCTGAGCAATTAAGGAATTTGCAATCATCAACAATAAAAAAAAGTGCCTTTTCATGATTATAATTGTTTGTCTAGTTGAACAATTACTGCTTTCGCTTTTTCAAATTCTTTGTTCATTTCAATATTGGTAACTGGTGTATAACGTGCAAAATCTGATGATTTTAGAACTTCAATAAATTTAGAGATGGTTTCAACAGCTACTTTTTTCTCTTCAAGAATTTGAGTGATTTTTTCTTTGCTGATATCCGCAGTTTCTATGTTTAATTTTGCTTTTAGATAATTGTGTAAAGCGCGTTCTAAAGCCTCATAAAAAGCTTCTTTTTTACCCAATTGTTTTTGAGCTTCAGAGAGGAATTTTTTGGCAAGTTTTTCGGCTTTTCTTAATCGAATTCCAACCAAATCACTGTTTCTCTCTTCATTTCTTTTCGCAATGAAAATGCCCATTGGAATTGTCAAAAAAGGCAATAAAAGCAACAAATAAAACAAATTTGAGTTATAAAAATCGGCAGTTTCTCTTGGTTCAAATACTGTTTTGGTTAGAATGTATCTAAAACTATTTCCTGTTGAAATGACATTTTGTTTTTCAATTGAATTTGTTGAATTTGAGTTATTTGACGTTTCAATTTCTTTTCCTTCAGTGACGTCCACATACATGTCAGCTGTTGAAATGGTTTTGTATTTTTCTTCTTTTGGGTTAAAAAACGAAAATGATACACTAGGAATTTTATATTTCCCTTTGTATTGTGGTACAATGGTATAAGTATCATTTACAGAACCTTGAATGCCATCAATTGTTACTTGAATATTTTCTTTTCTCTCTGGTTGGTATTTTTCAAGTTCAGTAGGCGTTTCAACTAATGGAAGTTCAAACAACTTTAAGTTTCCTTTTCCAGAAACATCAATTTTGATTTGTGAAGATTCGTTTGCTTTTAAAACTTCTTTACTTAATGAAACATTGAAAATAAAATTACCAACAGCACCTGTAAAATTTTCAGGTCTTCCTTTTAAAGGAAGATTTTTTGGATTGATAATTTTTTTAGGGGAAGCGAATTCTTTTCGAACATTTTTGGTAATGACGTTGCCAAAAAAATCTGCTCTTCCTGTAGGAACACCAATTACAATATCCATTTTCATGGGATCAATGGTTAAATTTCCAGTTTTTGTTGGTATCAATAAAGCCTTTTGAAGCACAATATATCTATAATTTTCACCATTGAATTTTCCCATTTTTACAGGATATCCATCAATCGTAATTTCTTGATTCCAAAAACCATTATACTGTGGAGCCTCAGTAACAGAAGTTTCATAAACACTCACATTTTCGCTAACGTACAAACGATATTCTACGTAAATTCCCTCGCCAACATAAGGATTTGATTTAGAAACTTCGGCCACCAAATGAATATTTTGGTTTGCAATATACTCTGGATCATTTGGGTTTTCTGGAATATCAATAGGATCTGTAACTACAACTCTCATCATTTTAGAATTGATTGTAGAACCATTTATTTCGATACTTGCAGCTTCAATAAATAACTCTCCTTTTCTGTTTGGTTTTAATATATAAGTGTAAGATTGTGAAAAAGTAACGCGTCCATTAATCCAAGATTGACTCACAGATTGACTTGGTCCTGCAACTAATTTAAAATCTTTGAATTTTGGAGGCGTAAAATTATCTCCTCCTTGTTTGTTGATGGAAAATTCAACTCGCAAACGCTCATTCAAACCAAGTTTATTTTTGCTTATTGTCACGCTCAATTCTGCTTGTTGCGCAAACAATGAGTATGATAAAAAGCTAATTAACAGTGATATATAAATTTTCAATTTCATTTTCTAAAAACAGCAAATTTACCAATCTTTTTCTTGTTTTATTTTTTCTCCTTTAGATTTTTGAGCATTCATTTTCTTTTGAGTCTTTTTTTCTTCATTATTTAGACTTTCAAGTAACTGATTTATTTGCTGAGGAGACATTTTTCCTTGCTGAGGTTTTGGTTTTTCTTTCTCATTCTTGTCATCATCTTTTTTAGGATCTTGATTCTCTTTTTTGTTTTTATCTCCTTCACCATCCTTGTTTTTGTCGTCTTTTTTTTCCTTATTATCTCCCTCTTTTTTATCTTGATTTTGATCCTTCTTATCTTTTTTATCCTTGTTATCTTTGTTGTCCTTGTTGTCCTTATTATCCTTATTTTCTTTGTCTAACATTTTTTGAGCTACTGCCAAATTATAACGAGTTTCATCATCTTTTGGATTGTTTCTTAACGAATTTTTAAATGCATCAACAGCTCCTTGATAATTTTTTGTTTCCATCATTGCGTTTCCAATGTTGTGGAAAGCTTCTGCTTTTGTAAACGTATCTTTTGCAGTTTTTGCAGTCAATTCGAATTGCGGAATTGCTTCTTGAAAATTTTTATTTTGATACAGCGCATTTCCAAGATTGTAGCTTGCTTTGTCATAATATGAACTACTATTCAACGCTTTTTTATAGGCAACAGAAGCATCAGTAAATTGCTCTTTTTCATACAAAGCATTGCCTTCTCTCACCATTTTTCTTGCATTTCGTTGCAAGGCAATTGAATCTTTTTGAGCTAATAACGTGAAGTTAGAAAATAGCATCAGAAAAATAATCAATGTATTTAGTGCTGTTTTCATTTTTTATGTTGTTTTTTCTTCGTTAAATAAATCAATTTTTCGTAACCATTTTGTTTTCTTATCAAACATAAAAGCGTCTAACAACAAAAACAAAATTGCAATCCCCAAAAACCATTGAAATTGGTCTTTATAATCTGAAAATTGTTTTGTTTCAAATTCACTTTTTTCGGCATTTGTGATGATTTCAGAAATTTCATTTACAGGATTTTCAGTGATATTACCATCCATATATTTTCCTTCACCAATAGCTACAATATTCTCTAAAATATTTTTATTTCTTTTGGTGATAACAGTTTCGTCCTTATTATCTTTTTTATAACCTGTCATTGTGCCATTCATACGAATTGGAATTGGACCACCTTTGTCGGTTCCAATGCCAACTGTAAAAATTTTTATACCCTCATTTATCAAGTTTTGTGCAACTTCTTTTGATTCTTCTTGATGATCTTCTCCGTCAGAAATAATAATTAAAAAACGATTTGTTTGCTCTTCATTATTATAGTAAGTTTTTGCCAATTCTAATGCATCATTGATGGCTGTTCCTTGACTAGAAACCATATCAGGATTTGCATTTTGCAGAAACATATTTGCGGCCGCATGATCAGTGGTTATGGGTAACAATGGATAAGAATTTCCTGCATAAACGATGATTCCAACCCTATCTGAGCCCAGATTATCAATGATTTTTGAGATAATTTGTTTGGCTTTTTCCAATCTATTTGGTGCAATATCTTCAGCTAGCATACTTTTGGAAACGTCCAAAGCAAAAACCACATCAACTCCTTCTCTTTTAACGGTTTCCAATTTTGAACCCATTTTCGGATTCACCAAAGAAATTATTAAAAACGTAATTGCAAGTAACAACATTGTTAGTTTTAAACTTGCTTTGAAAGTGGATGAATTTGGTGCTAATTTTTTTAATAATGTAGCATCTGAAAATTTTCTTTGCGTTCTTTTTTTCCACCAAAAAACCAATAGAAAAACCGCAATCATTGCAGGAATGATTGCTAAGAGAATAAAATAATTGGGTTCTTCTAATCTATACATTTTTTTTAAACTCTAAATTTTGAATGATTTAAATAAAACTTTTAAACAATGTGTTTCTCAATAAAAATTCAAAAATTAGTAGACCAAGTGCCAATAAAACCAAAGGTTTGTATAGTTCTTGGTAATTATAATATTTGAATTCTTCAATTTCTGTTTTTTCTAATTTATCAATTTCGTCATAAATTTCTTGTAAATCTCTATTATTGGTTGCTCTAAAATACTTTCCTTCAGTTTGTTTTGCGATGTGTTTTAACAATGCTTCGTCAATTTCAACTTGTTGTTTTCTGAATTTAAGTGCGCCAGTCATTGGGTCTTTTGCCCAAGGAAAATCAGCCATTCCATTGGTGCCAATTCCAATTGTATATACTTTTATGTCTAATTCTTTAGCCAATTCAGCAGCTGTTTTTGGGTCAATATTTCCAGAATTGTTTACTCCATCAGTCAATAAAATGATTACTTTACTTTTTGCAGTGCTTTCTTTCAATCTGTTAACAGCAGAGCCCAAACCCATTCCAATAGCTGTACCACCATCTAATTCTCCCCATTGCAATTCAGAAATCGTATTCTTTACAATGGTTTTGTCACTCGTAATTGGCGTTTGTGTAAAACTTTCTCCTGCATACAATACAATTCCAATTCTATCATTTGGTCTTCTGTCCACGAAATTTGCAGCAACTACTTTTAGCGCTTCTAATCTGTTTGGCTTTAAATCTCTGGCAAGCATACTTGCAGAAACGTCCACAGCCATTACAATATCAATTCCGTTGTTTGATTTTATTTTTTTACTTACGGCAACATTTCTTGGTCTTGCAAAAGCAATAATTATTGCAGCAATTGCCAAAAGTCTTAAAATATGAAGTGCAGGTTTCAGTTTTGACAACAAAGAAGAATTTGCTTTAAATCCTTTTACACTTGGCATTAATAAGGTGGCACTTTCTTTTTTTCTAGACAAAAAATACCAAATTGCCAATATCGGAATGAGAATCAGCAACCATAAAAATTCGCGATTCAGAAATTCAAAATTATTCCAATTCATCTTTTTTTATTGGTTTAGGTTTCAAATTACTGATGATTTCTTGAGCATCTTTTCTGTCTTCTTCAATTTCTATAGAAATTGGTTTAGATTTTGCAAATTTCACTAAGTCAGCTTCTTGTAATAATTCTCTTAATTTTTTGATAGTTTCTGTTGACGTGTAAATTGTTTTTGCATCATGAAAATCCCGTAACATTTCAATGATTTCATCTGTCGTTTTTTCTAGTGCTGGAACTTGCAATTCACGTTCGATATAATTTCGAACAATCTCAGTCAATTCGCTATAATATTCTTTTACTTGATTGTTTTGCCACAATAATTTATTATCCAATTCATTCAATTTATAAATGGCTTCTTCAAAAGGAGGTAAGACTTTATAGAGTGGTTTTTCTTCTTGAACTTTTCGTTTTCTAATCACAAAATAGTATATCCAAAAGCCGATAATTGCCAAAGCAACCAATAATAGATAAATATATATTTTGAAATCATCAAAAACATAAGGCTCACTTTTGATTGATTTTATAGGGTATTTTTTAATTTTTGTAGTATCTATTTCAACTGTAGCAACATTTATCAGTAAAGAATCTGTCAAATAGGCTTGATTTCTCACGAAAACCTGTTGTTGAGGAATGTAAAAAGCACCACTATCAAACCCTGTTAAAATATATTTTTGAATCAGCATATTATTAATTGTGTCAACTTTTGCAGAATCAATAATTTCCAAACCTTTTAAAACCAATTTTGGAAAGATCACATTTTCGGTGCCATTAACAGAAATTTTAAATTGAAATTGCTCTCCAATTCGAATGCTTGATGTTTCAACTTGAGAGTTTACTACCGGATTTTGTGCAAATCCGACAGCTACTAAAAAGCACAATAAGTAAGTAATTTTTTTTCTCATTTTAATGTAAACTATCTTCCTTTTTGTTTGAAATAGCCTAATAATTTTTTCACATAACCTTCGTCAACTCTTGTGCTAATAGTTCCTGCGCCACTTCTTTTGAAAGTATTTTGATAATAATCTGTGATTCGCAAAGCGTTTGCTTTATAATTTCTTCGGATGTTTTTTGAAGAGGTATTTACCAATTGTACGTTTCCAGTTTCTGCATCTACTATTGGCACCAATCCTAAATTGGGTATTTCTTCATCAAATCTGTCATAGACTCTAATTCCTGTGATATCGTGTTTGCTACCAGCGATTTTGAGGGTTCGTTCATAATTTTCGTCCATAAAATCAGAAAGCATAAAAACAATGGCTCTTTTTTTCATCACATTTGATAAAAATTTCAATGCCTCAGAAATATTTGTTTGTTTGCTTTTTGGTTGAAATTCAATCAATTCTCTGATAATTCGCAACACATGACTTTTTCCTTTTTTAGGAGGAATATACAATTCAATCACATCAGAAAATAAAATCAAACCTACCTTATCATTGTTTTGAGTTGCCGAAAATGCCAATGTTGCTGAAATTTCTGTAACGGTATCTTTTTTAAATTGATTTGTGGTACCAAAAAATTCTGAGCCAGAAACGTCAACCATTAACATCATTGTCAATTCGCGTTCTTCCTCAAAAACTTTCACATAAGGTTCATTATAACGTGCAGTTACGTTCCAATCAATGGTTCTAACATCGTCCCCAAATTGATATTGGCGCACTTCAGAAAATGTCATTCCACGTCCTTTGAACGAAGAATGATATTCGCCACCAAAAATATTATTAGACAAACGTTTTGTCTTAATTTCTATTTTCCGAACTTTTTTGAGTATTTCTTTGGTATCCATGAGCCCATTCTAAATCCTTTCCAAATGGAAGAATTTTTCACATTTCTTAATTATTTTTTAAGTTTGTTTTTGAATTTAAATTTTGAATCAATTTTCATTTGTAAAATTTAAATAAGATTTTTTTGCTTTATAGAATTTGCTAAAAGCTAAAAGCCAACAACCATTAAGGTACTTCAATTTCGTTAATAATTGCATTGATAATGTCAACAGAAGTGATGTTTTCGGCCTCAGCTTCATACGTAATTCCTATTCTGTGACGTAATACATCAAACACAACTGCTCTCACATCTTCAGGAATTACGTAGCCTCTTCGTTTGATAAATGCATAACATTTTGCCGCTTTTGCTAAATTGATACTTCCACGCGGAGAAGCTCCAAAACTGATTAAATCTTTCAATTGAGGCAATTTATATTTGTCTGGATAACGTGTTGCAAAAATGATATCCAAAATATATTTTTCAATTTTTTCATCCATATACACTTCATCCACCATTTTTCTTGCTCTGATGATTTGTTCCGTTGAAATTACTGGATTCACGGATGAATAATCACCCGTTAAATTTTGACGCATTATGATTTGCTCTTCAGCCAATCGTGGATAATCAATCACCACTTTTAGCATAAAACGATCTACTTGTGCTTCTGGTAAAGGATAGGTACCTTCTTGTTCTACAGGATTTTGAGTCGCCATTACCAAGAAAGGTTCTTCCAATTTGAAAGTAGTATCGCCAATCGTTATTTGACGTTCTTGCATGGATTCTAGCAACGCAGATTGCACTTTTGCAGGTGCTCTGTTAATCTCATCTGCTAGCACAAAATTTGCGAAAATTGGCCCTTTTTTGATGGAAAAATCATTCACTTTGGTGTTGTAAATCATGGTTCCAACAACATCTGCAGGCAATAAGTCTGGTGTAAACTGCACACGGCTAAAACTACCTTGAACTGCTTTTGAAAGTGTATTGATTGCTAAAGTTTTAGCCAAACCAGGAACACCTTCCAATAAAATGTGACCATTGCCAAGCAAGCCAATCAACAAACTTTCAATCATTTGTTTTTGACCTATAATCACTTTGTTCATTTCGCGAGTCAAAAGGTCTACAAAAGCACTTTCTCTTTCTATTTTTTCGTTAATAGCTCTAACATCTACTTCCATTTTAAGAATTTATTTAAATTTAATGACACTAACTACAAAACTACAATAATAACAAAATTATAATTGTTAAAACAAGG
>Ga0307273_1000533_pt1 | contig 9038 bp, 18 predicted proteins | sample CG04metaT_FD_203175 | JGI IMG/M metagenome (GOLD analysis project Ga0307273, IMG submission 203175) | Metatranscriptome of freshwater viral communities from high-CO2 subsurface aquifer at Crystal Geyser, Utah, USA - CG04 (Metagenome... | ecosystem: Environmental > Aquatic > Deep subsurface >...
CGCCAAAAGCCTGAAGCCTTTCACTCAAAAAGCAAACTGGATGAATCCAGCTTGAGAAAGGAAAAATCATGGCCAAGGCAAGCTTCAAAGTGACCGGTTCCGCTCCCACTGGTCGCAATCCGATGGCAGGCGCCCTTGCACAAGGAGCCTTTCATGCCCGTATCGTCAAAGCCAAGAAAGGCCGCGGTTCCTACGACCGTAAGTTTGGGCGCAAGGAGGCTCGTAAGGCCAAGCGCTCCTCTTACGAGTGGTAAAATTCATCCGCATACAAAGGAATTTACAATGGAAGTCAGCGTCATTGTTCGCAACAAGGACGAAAACGGCACAGAAGTTTTCGGCATGAAAATGGATCCAGCCGAATTCTCGGTTGTGCAGGCCCAACCCACGGACCAGCCGCTCTTCTTCTTTGATGGCAACCGCAACCAAATGCGCCACTTCAAGATCGAAGAGATCAAAATCGAAGTGCAGCTTTGGGAGCAAGGCCGCACGTCTCTGGTTGGAACAATCACAGTATCCCCGTGGAACGGTGAATAAATGATTCCCCAGAATTCCTGCGGACAAGGATACCAACAGATCAAGGTCGGCGCATTGTTCGAAACAATCGTGACGCTTGCCTGGGAAAAATATCCGGACAAGCAAAAGTTCACGATCCCAGAATTGTTTGCCGAGATGCAGAAAAGCATCAATGACCAGCTCAAGTCAGATAAAATGACCAGCAATCGCTATATGGAAGAAATCGAAATCCAGATCGGCAATAAGCTGACATTCTATCTCTATGCGATGATGCCGCATATTGATGTATGTCTAGATTGGGATAGAGAAAACTGCATTTTGTCTAAGGAACAACTTTTTGTTAATGCGAGAATGATGCCTGAATCCATGCTTCATGGACAAATAACCAAAAAATTCGAGTCCGGAAAAAACTCAATCTATCCAGACCATCAGCTTGCAGTCAGTGATATAATCGACTTCGGTTTCTCAATTCCGCATCTACCAATTACGGAAATCATTGAAAATCCCGATGGTGTAACCTTCAATCTGAATCCAAAATACCGCTCATACGGCATGGTGCAGAAGCGGATATGCGAGCGTTTTGGCGTCCCGTTCGAACAATAGAAATAACAGAAAGAAACCTTTCATGCTTTCTTCATCGCTGTTCAACCGAGAAGTCCTTGCCAAGGCTTCCGTGGAAGAGGTTCTCCACGGCACAAAAGACAAGAATCTTCGCAAGCTCAGAAGACTGGCGAAAGAAAAGGGCCTGACATTTCCGCTCATGAATGAGCATGAAATCCGGATTGGTGGATTCACCCGGCAGTTAATGCTGGAAATGTCTGCAGTGGGCAAGGCCAAGGAAGCGGCCAGCATTATCGAGCAAGCCCAAAGAAGCTATGGCTATCAGCATCTCTCCTATGCACAGCGCACAATCTTTGGATATCTCGGCACTATCCATCTGCCTTTGACGGAAGGAAGACCCGAAAAAGACAACTCGATTATCATGCATTTGACCGATACAGACATAGTCTCGCAAGTCAGCTTCAAGAACGCTGTGCGTTACGCTGAAAAAGAAATCTGGCTTATGCGCAAAAATCTTCCGGAAATTTACGTGCAGCAAATCCTAAATCTTGTAGACGACAAGGATGGGCCCGGGCTTATGCCGTCCAAGATCGTCTCAATCGCCAACTTTGATGTCGATGCGCACGTCAATGGACCAGCCAGAGAATACGTCAATCATGAAATAGGCGATGATTTCATCACCATTATTCATTTCAATGCAAAAACCACTCCGAGCTCCCAGGTGCTCGAAGAAATCCAAAAACATTCACAATAAAGGAATAAATCATGAATGTCGTAAGCATTGCATCATACAATAGAAAGGGTGCAGCCATGAACATCACCAGCCTTACCGCCGATGGTGTTGCAGCTATCTTGGCACAGCATTCCAATTCCCCTGTTCTGCGGATCCAGATCAGACCCGAACAGGACGCCAGCCGAGTCCGCGAAGGATTGCCGACGTGGCTCGACGAAAAGTCCATCCAGTCTCTCATCGACGATCAAAACACCTACGTGATCATTGATTCAGCCGACCTCTACGATGTCATCAAAAGCTTCGAAGAGACCAGAGACGCCAGCGTTGATGCCCCGCTCCAGTGGCGGATGACGGCGGTCGTCATCTCAGGAACCGATGTTCGCTACTGCAGCCTGGTCACCAGTCAGGGCTGGTAATTAATTTTCGAAAATCATTGAATAATTAATGTGAAGGGGAAAACCATGAGCAATCTTGCCAACCATGAACGCCGGCTCTCTGCGTTCCGCGGTCACCTGCGGGGTGCCAAGATGCTCATGGCCCTCGAAGCACTCGAGTATGCCCGCAAATTTCACACGGGATTCCGAAAGGACGGTCTCTCGCCAGTCTTCTCTCACCAAATTGCGATCGGCTTTCATGTCCTCGATTTGCCGGGCCTGCTGTTTCCAGAAGAAACCGTGGCGGCCGTCATGCTCCACGATACCGTCGAGGATCACGGCGCCCATCACGAGGAAGTAATCCGTCAGCGATTCGGCCCTCGGGTCCACTCTGCGGTCATGAGCGTCACCAAGAAGATCCCCGTCTATGTCGGCGATCAAAAGGTGCACGTTATCGAGCGCGATGAAGACGAATTGTTTGCTGCCATGGCCAATGAGCCGATCGGATCGATCGTCAAGCCGGCCGACCGGAGCCACAACCAGAAGACGATGGGCGGGGTCTTCACGGCTGACAAGCAAATCAGCTACGTGCAATTCACGGATGATTACATCATTCCGATGATTAATCAGGCACGCAAGAACTTCCCGCAGCAATACCAAGCCTACATGCTGCTGCAAGACAAGCTCGAGAGTCAGGCAGCTCTCGTGCGGGCTTGGGCCTCAGCCAACTAAGGATTCATCCGAGATGCAACCTCGTTATCTGTTCAGCGAGAACGGCCAGACGATTGTCGCATCACGAATGGTTCTGGAAATCATGCAGGCGTTTGGAAAGACTGCCTACGACATAGCAGAACGAATCGCTGTCACAGGCGCTACCGATTACAGTGAGGATTCGATCCGTTTCCATTCCGAAGACGGAAACCCATCAGGGTATCTGTGGATACGTCTACAAGACCATCAGATCATGACAATTTTCTCTTACAAGAAAACTCTCATGATGACTGCAGAAGGTCTCAGAATTTCCGTTCCCGATACTCTCAAGGTAGCAATTGTCAGACACCAACCATCGCTGAAAGAAGTCGTAACACTTCCACAAGGCATCAATCCTCCAATCCGGAAGTGGGAGGGTTATCATGGTTTTTCAGCCGTGATCGGCAAATACAAGCGCAGCTACCTCACCACTCTACCGGTCGACTTCGACTGGCCGATTCCAACTTCGACACCCGATGGAGACGCGACGTGAATTCACCAGCAAAGTCACCGCTTCATCGGACCAACTTCAACAAGAAGAAATACATTATCAGCAGAATGGCGCTCGAGCTGATTTATGCCGTTGGACGGCGGGCTTTCGATATTGCTGAGAATATCACGACAATCATAAGCCCTGGCTATGAAGAAGACAGCGTCATTCTCCATAAGCCCGGAACAGACGAAGAAAAGGCGCTTTTAATCTGGCTCGACAGCAATGAAATCAGAGTCAGGCTGAATTACGGCAGAGGACTCTGCGTCATTAGCTCGGGAATACAGATAAGAGATCTTCCCGAGTCCATCGTCACAAGATTGTTCAGCGGCGATATGGCGCTTGGCGACGTGGTCGATCTTCCTGCACCCTTCAATCCGCAAATTCATGAATGGCACCGCGGAGTGGGATCCAAACCAATCATAGTCGGAGAATTCAAGGATGAATATCTCAAGTGCGAGCCTGTCGATTTCAACTGGCCTGACCTCAGCCCAATCATCTATCCTGCATAAGGCCTTTGTATCATGATCATCATTCGAACCACGGCCTTAGGGGAGTAACTCATCAAGGCCTTCGGCAATGAATTTGCCGGCAGAATAGACGAACTCGGATACAGCCATAGCGGAATCCTAATGAAGTCCGGTTCGGACACCGGATACCGGCGGATACGAACGCCTGTATGGATCACAGAGGACGGATCCGTGATCGAAATCACCCTCACAAAAGTCGAGGAGTTTTCGGATGATCAAACCTCACCTCCAAAAACCAATACGCTCATGGATATGCGCATAAAGTCCGGACAGGAGCAGATTTTCTTCCTGTCGCCTAGCAGCTGTTCGATCAAAATGCCGTCCAGTCTTGGCGTCCGGCATGTTGAAAAGAATACCCCTCTGGCGGAAATCGTCCAGCTACCAAAGGAAATACAGATCAGCATCACGGACTGGGATTACAAACATAAAGAAAACGTTCTGTTTGGAGTCCCAGAAAAAGGCATGGCAGAAATCAAGACGCTGCGGTTCGATATATAGTTTAAGAGAAGGACATGAGAACCACGATTATCAACAGCAGAGCGGTTAACCGCTATACGGCTGGATCCAAGCCCGTGGCCATCTCACGCCTTTGGCAAGAAGTTTTCGAAGTCTATGGCGACAAACTGCGGCCTGTCATAGAAAAAGATATTCAGGCGGGCGTCAAACGCGTCAGCGTTGTCAATCTGACAGGACCCGGAACGCTCAATAACGGCACGGCAACGGTCATCGTTGATCCTGCCGTGGTTGATGACATTACCTGCACAAAGATCCTTCTCCCACTTGCAATCGGCAACCTGCGACTGATGACCGACCTGGTTGTCATCGGAGATGTGCCTGCAAGCATTGGTGTGCTGGCGGAATCCCAAAATATGCCAATATCCAAGCTTGTCGAGATGCCGGCACCAATCAATCTCAGGATCATCGATTGGCACTATAATCACGAATTCAAGACGCTAAGAGCACCATATTGCGAAGAATACATGCGGCCAAGAGTGCGAGCCTCGCTATAATCTGCGCACAAAAAAATAATGTTCTTCGCATGTAAGAGCTGGAGAAGTTTGATCTTCTAAGGGATAATCCTTGATACACTCGTGTGAAGGAAAAAAAGATGGCGACTCAGCTTCAAACCGAACTGCCGGAACTCGAATTCGTCTGCCAGCCCTACAACAACACCATGTATGAGTGGGGCCGCAACTGCGCCACCTTGCGCTATGACGAAGTCAAAAGCCGCAAATGCGTCGAAGATTATGGCGACTTCCAGAATGATGAAGACGCCGAGCAGTTCTGGAACGGCTACGCCGACGGGCCTCGGGACAACAACACTGTTCTCTCGCTTTCGCTGATCGAACCGATTCTTCGTGATATCTGATTAGAAAATAATCACATATTCTCATCTGAAAGGAAAAATCATGTCGAAGTTCATCGGCACCAGCTTTAGCGCCTGCCTCATCTCGCTGGAAAAGGGCGATATGACTCTCGATAAGGTCGCCTTTATCCTCACCAGCACGGCTTATCCAAGCCGCGAAGTGATGATCGAACAGATTCGTCAGGTGATGCTCAGCAAGGCTATCGAAACTCACGTCGCCAACGCCATCGCGCTATGGGATTCGGGCCGAATCTACCAGGCAAGCACCCGTCAGCCAGCCCATATGCCTACGCCTGGGACCTATCACTGCTGGGTGCCGGCTCCAGAAATGTTCTGCGAATAAAGGACAAGCAAAATGATGTTCTACACGATCGTCGATGCCAACGGGAATCCTGTAGGAAATGGGAGCAGCGCTACGCGCTGGTGGATGGTTGGCGACAGCATCACATTCCCCGGAGGCATAACCGCCAAAATCGAAAACGTGCGCAATGAATTGCCGCGCAAGGGAACCGAAATCAACGTTGTCATTACGGTTTCCGGCGTCAAAGCCGGATAAGCAAATACCAATCATCCTTGAAAGAATTTTCCAATGCACGATAACCGCAAGATCCCCGCCAGTCGCAATCTCGTTGCTGACACCATCAAGCAATACGAAATCAAGCCCGGCCAACCGATGAAAAACATGTTCGGCGCCGAAATTCCGAATTCCACCGTTATCAACGATTACGGCTTCATTCGCATCGATAATGACCGCAAGCTCTTCCAGATCGTGAAGAACAACGTGATCTCGGGCGAAGAAGAAATCGTCACCTTCGACGGACCTTCGGCAATCATCATTGCACAGTTCATGTTGATGTCGGCAAACGCGACGATGAGCACCGAATCGCTCATCACGCAGCGCACCTATGCCAGCCGGGATTCCCTGAAGAAGGTCGATGAAATCATCGATGCTGAAAAGGGTGAAGCCATCTACGAAAAGTTCATGACTGTCACGATGTCAGACGATGAAATCTATGGAGATTTCATGAACTGGGCAAGGGACAATGGCATCAACGCCAACGTCTACATCTATCTTCAGACCATCAAGGGACTCGGCGGCGCTACGCCGAAAGAATGGATGAGTCTCAGCAACGTTGTGGAGTCCACCAAGAACTTGAAGTCGGCCGATGCCAAGAAGCAACTCATGCTGGGTGTCATCAATGAACAGGCTCTCGACAAGTTCACCCTCTGGCTTGCCGGTCTGATGGGCTGAATGCATAAAACCGGAAACCGACAAAAGGAAAACCATAATGGCACATGATTCCCTTCGCGGCCAACGCTCTGCCACAAGCAACGTAATCCCGTTTCCGGTGCGAGACCTCGGTCAGCAACCTGCAATCCCCACGGGCAAAACCATGATCGGTAGCCAGGCCCACGGCTGGACGCTCGAAGCCATGCGGGATTACAAAATCGGTCCGTCGACACTCTCGCTGCAAGAGCAATTCGACAAGGAAATCCAGCAGACCTACGATCACTACGGTCCGGACAAGGACGGCGATATCGCGCGGATGAACATCGCCGCCCGGTATGCCAAGTATACTGATGACATCGGAAACTACGAAATCGAAGGTGTCAGCGACTATATCTGGGACGATCAGTATGAGGACGAATATCAGCAGCAAGGCTGGTAATCGTCCCAAATAGTTTTCGATAAAGACCCCTCGCGTCCTAAGCCGACGCGAGGGGTTTTTCGTATATCTTCAATATGAAAAGGATACCTGAAATGACAGTCCAAGTTACCGATGTCTGCAGTCTCGGCGCCCGAACAGTAACCTATCCCGAAGCCATCAGAGAAGATGCAGTCATGCACTACGAACGCGTCTGCAAGGATCCCAAGACGCTCTATGCTCAGATGACGGACAATCATGAAGTCCGTGCACAATTCGTGCAGGCAAACGCGAAAAGCTCCAAGGAAGGTGACTTTGTTTTTTCCTGAATAAATTGTGTTCTGGAAGGAAAAATCATGGCTCTCAACGAAATCTTCAAAGTCGCACAGACCGAGCAGGTTCTTTCGCCGAGTGAATACTATATCAGCGTTCCTGAGCACGGTTTCAGCCAATCCGGCGCACTGGCCGCTGCCGGCGAAGACCAGAATGATTTCGACGAGCTCTGCATTGGCAGCAGCATCATTGAAGACGCAGTCGCCGATAACGAAGATCTGGCCAACGCGATTGCTGTGATGATGAACCGTGCCTATGCGATGGGATTTCTGGCCGCACAGAAAGCAGACTAATCCCGGCTATCAACACAAGGAGGATAGATCATGGCGGATAAACGCATCTACCAGATAAACCCTCCCTGTCCGCAAACCGATATCGCGCTCACGGTCAAAACCGATACCTTCAGCCGTGCGGTCATCGAGGCAATCGGAGACAGGATTGTTCAGGAAATTATAAATCTGCACAATGAAGGCGGCGGAAAGAGCAGTGTCAGATTTGACCCTCGCAATATGGATCGTGATGCTCCCATGTGCGAGGTTCATTATTTCACTCCCAATGAGCAGCAAACAGCATCTGTTCGGGCAGCCATCTCGATTGGTCTGGACAATCATATAAATCCACATGGATGTATTCTGAAAGTGCCGGAAAGCCTTTCAGTCTCAATCGTAGAAACACAGCCGCCATTGCGCAAAGTGATTGAACTGCCGACCGGCATCGATCCTGAAATCAAACTGTGGTTGTCCAGGAGCAATCCCACCGGCAAACTCACCGGCAATGGCAATGTTGCGGGAATCTTTACAGATGCATCCCGCATAGAAGAGGAAATTCTCCTCATCGGCACGCTAAATTATCAGAATCTCACCAATTTGCTGGGCAGCGGAGCTGCTCCATGACATCGAATCAGCAAGGTGATAAGACAGAAAGCGAAACGCCCGAACACTTTTTCATGGTTGCCGGCGGGTCCGTTTTACCCACTGACGTTTCGATAACGGTGCAAACCCGTCGGTTCGCACGGCAAATGCTCGAGATCATGGGCCCGGAAGCAGTGCAATTGATCATCGATGCCATCACATCGCCAGATGAAACGACAAACCATTATCTGTTTTGCGACATTCCGTCACAGATCACAAAACAGACAAATCCCCTTCATCGGTATCATCTGATCATTGAAAAAGAAGTTTCCGTTCAGAAGGGTGGATCCTTCAATGAGGAATCTGATCACCCTATTCTTGATCTCGATATAGACTTGGGCAATCCCGACAGTGCCAAGGGAAATGACAGGATCAATGCCTGGGGATGCAGGATCAAGATGCCGCAAAGCATGGCAATACGTATCATTTCCAAAAAAATGCCACTCGGCAAAGTCGTGAAATTGCCGCAAAAAATAACCGCAGGCGTAAAAAGCTGGCTGATCGATCCCTCTGATCAGAATCTAACAGCTGACCAAATCAGCCAATCCGGGGATGCACAGAATACCCTCAAGGTGCTCATTGGATGTTTCGATAGTGAAGCCAGACAATGGGAAATCATCACTTTCACCGGAACTCCTGGCCAGTCCCAAAATACTCTTAATTGAAGCATGGAAATAAAGACCATGCTTTTGATCGGCACGCCGGCGTGAAAAACCAGCCTTCAAGATTAAGAAAGGACCGATACCAATGAGCCAATATCCAGGCAGCGAAAACGATCACGACAATGCCAGTGCGCTCCCTCTTGCAGTCTTCGTCGTTGCAATCGGAATC
>Ga0307273_1000560_pt1 | contig 8894 bp, 18 predicted proteins | sample CG04metaT_FD_203175 | JGI IMG/M metagenome (GOLD analysis project Ga0307273, IMG submission 203175) | Metatranscriptome of freshwater viral communities from high-CO2 subsurface aquifer at Crystal Geyser, Utah, USA - CG04 (Metagenome... | ecosystem: Environmental > Aquatic > Deep subsurface >...
GTCGGGGGTTCGAAACCCTCAGCGCCCACCAATATTCAACGAAGAGAAAAATCATGACTGCAATTATCCAGAGCGTTGAAAACGTCGAAGCTTACGGCGAAAACCTTTCGGTCGTGACCACCAGTGAAGGCCATCAGGTCATCGCCAACAAGCGTGAGGATGGCAGCTTCCGCTGGGAGCCCGGCGAGCTTTGTATCTATGTAAGCGAAGGATCCATCATTCCCGATGAGGTCCTCAAGGAACGCGGCTACTGGGACGAGGAGAAAGACCGCGGCCTTCTGGATGGCGGGAAGCGCAACCGCGTCAAGATGAAGAAGCTTGCAGGCTTTGAATCACGCGGGCTGCTATTCAAAGTAGGATCCTACATCGCCGGAGACGTCAAGGTCGTGACAAATGAATGGAATGAAGATTCCATCGATGTGGAAATAGGGGATGATGTCACCGAGTTCTTCGGAATCACGGAATTTACCGGCTAAGCAATGATATAGATACTCGTGTATCAAGGAAAATAGAACATGGCATATATCCAGCATATCGTCCTTTACAGCAATGTTTCGGCCACTGATGGCCTAGATGACACGCCGATCAATTGCGTGGATGTTGTGGGCGTAGGCGGAGACGAAGAAAGCGCAATCGAGCGGGTCGCAGCCCATTTCAATCAGGTAAATGCCGACGGTTTCATCACCAAGAATTTTACCGACCATTCAAGCATGCTCGTTCCCAACCCGGAATTTGAAGCAAAGCGCGATGCAAATAACCAGCTTTGGTTTCTGCGAGGCGCCGGCACCAAGGGCGATGAAATCCATGCAGGATATGGCAGGACAACGCTCTACCGCATCATCCAGGTAGCATCCTGATCGGCTAAAAACAGAAAGATCAATCAAGATGAATGTCGATGAACTTGGCGATCGTATGAAGGAATACGAGCTACGCGAAACAGGCCGGCGATTCATGCCACTTTTGCCTGTCTACGCCCGAATCGATGGACGAGGATTTACCAAATTCACAAAAGATATGAAGCGTCCCTATGACAAAATCATATCAGATCTAATGATCACGACAGTCATCGGTATGGTTGAGCACACAAATGCACAGATTGGCTATACCCAGTCTGATGAAATCAACCTTGTCTGGTTGACCGAAGATCTCAAAAGCGAAATCTTCTTCGGCGGCAAAATTCAGAAAACCACCAGCATTCTTGCATCACTTGCTACCGCAATCTTCACACGCGCATTGCTAAAAGGCCCATATGCCGAAAAAGCCGAGCGCATGCCGCACTTCGATGCCCGTGCTTTCAGTCTTCCCAACAAGACGGAAGCTACCAATGCATTCCTATGGCGCGAACTCGATGCAACCAAAAACTCGGTTTCAATGGCAGCCCGAGCTTATTATTCGGCGAAAGAGCTAAACGGTAAAAAGTCAGCAGAAATGCAGGAAATGCTGTTCGCAAAGGGTGTCAATTTCAACGAATACCCCGATTTCTTCAAGCGTGGGAGTTATGTTCGCAGAGTAACCCGTGAAAACACGCTGCTTGAGGAGGAGCGCGGCCGCATTCCTGAAAAGCACAGGAAGGCGCCAAATGTAACCTTCCTTCGCTCGAGCGTTGAAAGGATCGAAATGCCGCGGCTTTCCCGGATTGCCAATCGCGAAAACGTAATCTTCGACGGCGCCGAACCGGTTCTGTTCGAAAAGACTGTCAACGCCAGCAACCAGGCGGCATAATCGCTCAATATAAAATCCAGATTGCATTTAAAATGCATTTGGATATAAAATACGATGTTCGCTGGATCCGTCCGGCAACTATGGCTGTAGAAGGTTTTGTATAATAAACGCTGAGGACCCGGGGGCAGCACCCGGCATCTCCACCACAAGCAGTGGGTAATGCGCTCAGGCGCTACCGTTATCCGGAGCAGGATAAAGACCCACTGTTTATGACGGGGATGAACTAGGATCGACTGGCGTCCAAAAACAAAATTAGCAGCCGGAGTGGTGACCGAATCACCGCACAACACAAATGCCAACGACAACAACGGCATGGAAATCGCTCTCGCAGCGTAATTAATTCCGGGGCCCGGGGGAGCCTGGCAACAGAATCCCTCACCTTATCCCGTAAAAACCGAAAATTATTCAAAGCAAAGTCATCTTATGCCGAGAGAATATAAGCTAAACAGCGAGATGAAATGGACGCTGTGGACAAGCGATAAAAACGAACCTCCCATCAATACGCCAATCTGGATGCTATGCGAGGAGGACACCTGCGATCCCGCGCAATATCCGTCTGTCTTCAAGGTCATCATTGAAGAATTTGATGATCCACAAGGTTGGAGCAATAGGGCAAAGGAAACCGGCAAAGGATGGAAATTCAGGCTGCTTGATTTCGATCCTGAAGACGAAGATGAATTTCTCAGTCCTAATATCTGGACATTTATAGCCTGGCGGGAAATGACGGACCATGCTGGGACGGGGGATAAACCCCTAGATAAAAAATAAACACAAAATGGGATTTGAAGATGATTCAAATCACATAAAGGAAAAAACATGCCAATTCCAGTAGCTGAAGATCAGGAAGCACGCATCATTTGCTATGCGGATCCTGAAAAATCCTTCATCATCGAAGGCAAAATCAGCGATCTGACCAAGCTTCTCGAAAACCGGGACGTAGGCATAAGCTCCAAAGAAATGGAATGGCTCGCGCAGAACGGCGGCACAGAAAACGATATGTGGCGCGTCCGCATTGTTCCGCAGGGTGAAATGCTGGAAGAAGATGAAGAGAACACCACGCGTCTTCATCGGTATCCACTTAGCCACATCCTTGAATCTTGACCACCAAAAAAGGCGAAAATAATGACTCATCAAATCGCCTCGATGACAAAGCCAGCATATGCATGGGCAAAAAATTACAGCCATACAGACAGACGTCATTGGCTGAAGATGGTCTCAGATCTTGCAGAAAGACATGAACACCTCGAAAAACCAGACGGTGACGTGTTTCTGGTTCTGATCAGAAAGCTTCCACTAGATGGGAATGATCCGGTCTATGATCGCGATCCTGATCTTGAAAACAGGCCATTTCTCGGAGCAACTTGGAGCAAGACAACTCCAGACAAGCTGCGCATTTCAACACGTCGGTGTGCAAGAGCGCGGGATGTCGAGACATACGCCGAAATGGATGCCAAGGAAAAAAGATATACTCCCTTGGTCATTGAAATGGTAGAATAGCTCTAAAGCTCAATTCCAACAATCAAAGTTCGAGAATACAATGACCATCAGCGTAAAGAAACATCTCGCAGTCGGCCCGGGCGGCATGGGATGCGCGTGCTGCTTCCCGGCGCCAGGCAGCAAAGAACGCAAACTTCACTTCCGAAGCGCTAAGCGCAAGGAAAAGCGAGAAGCATTCCGCTTTGAAAACGAGAATGACTGAACTATAAAGATTTTAGAGTCTTTTGAATCTCAGTGATGAGAGGAAAAAAGCTTTGCCCACGTCGACATAAATGGGCAGTTGGTGAATATGTAGACGGTATTAGCCAACAATTCGGGGTATGGCCTAGTCCGGTAAGGCGTCTGCTTTGGGAGCAGAAGATCGTAGGTTCGAATCCTACTGCCCCGACCAGTTTCCCGCTGATGACAGCGGAAGAAACGTGACTGAGATAGAATCTCACTCACAAATTGCTCGAGAGCGGGCGTAGCTTAGTGGTAAAGCTGCAGCCTTCCAAGCTGCTGATGAGGGTTCGATTCCCTTCGCCCGCTCCAGCAAATTCGTTTTTCATAGTAGCCCTGTAGCATATTGGCTTGCGTAATCGCGGTGGTGAAATTCCATCCAGGGTTACCGTGAGAAACGAGGACGTATTCATGATCAAAAATCAGTCCACGCCATCTCCCGAAAACAAAGAGAGCGCAAGGCAAGGCCGCAAGATTCTGTTTGCAACAATCGTGGTAATAGGAGTTCTCATCGCGATAACGTGATGAAGGAAAAATCACATGAAAGAATTTCCGAACCAGATGCTGCTCACCAACAAGAACCCCAACAAGGGTCTTATCGTGACCCTTTGCCACAATGATCCAGAAGTTATCGAGCAATTCAGAGAAGCGTGCTTCGATAATCTCGATCGCTCGCTCAACTGGTTTCATCAGTGCAATACGGCTGGCTATCAGATGTTCGAGTTCTGGGCCGGTATGGAGAGGCTTCCGGAAATTCAGGAATCTTGCGAACACATCGCAGCCATGATCGGCATGGAACTGGAAATTGCAATTTGATGATTTTGTCTCTTCCCAAATGAAATCAAATCGCATACAAATACGGAATGCAAACTAAAGCCATCCAGAAACGACTGCACAATGATGCGTCGATACGTCCCAAGGGACGTGGATGGATAGATGCGTCCAAAAAGACGAGTATAAAACGCTAATCACCGCGCTTAATACTCGTCTTATATATCAATAAAATTTCTGTTTATGTGGACCCTTAGCTCAGTTGGAAGAGCGAGGGACTTTTAATCTCTAGGTCACTGGTTCGAACCCAGTAGGGTCCACCAACTTTTACTTGTCTACGCATAATATCCAGTCCTGATGATGGGCCTGTAGCTCAGCGGTAAGAGCTGGCCGCTCATAACGGCTAGGTCGGGAGTTCGAATCTCTCCGGGCCCACCATCAGGACTGGATCAATAATAAAACCAATGAACGTCCAGGAAAAAATCATGATCGACGATAAAATCGCCTACACAGCCATAAATGCAGCAAGCGATATGATCGCGGATGCGTTTGTGATGGAGGGCGCCAGCCTGCAGTTGGCTGAACAAAAGAAAGCTTTCGCTGATCGTGAATTGGTAAGCGATGTTCTTACCGACACCCAGAAAGAAGCGCATCTCAAGGGTGAAGAATTCAGGGGCGATCTCAATCATGCCAAGGCATTGGCACGGCCGCGGATCCACGCCGGGGTAAGCAAACGTCTAAAGGGCGCGTATGCGGCCTATGCTGCCGATAATGAGTTGGAATGCATCCGGCACATTATGTTGGCCATGCAGAGCATTTGCATTGCGCTGGGATGGAGCAAGGCTGTAAGCTACATTGAGAGTCAAAACGTTGCTCTAATCAAGATGAGCAAAGAACTCGAAGAGGCATAAACTTTATTCGGTAAGTGGGCGTGTGGTTTAATGGGAAATGGTATACCCTCCCGGTTTAGGTCCGGTAACTTTGCAGGTTCGAGTCCTGTCACGCCTACCAAATTTCAAAAAAGGAATGGCAAATGGCCCAAAACACTGAAAACGAAAATATCTGGGCTGAACCGCTTCCATACAAGGTGAACAAGCCTGTTCTGATTGATCCTGAGGATGAAAAGATCGCCTGGCGAGATGCGGTCTTCATCTTTATGATGGTGATTCTGGTTGTGGGTGTTGGAGCAAACGCCTTCCAGATCTAAAGAAGAATTCAAAATGCGAGGAAGGTGGGATCCAGAGATGGGCCCCACCTTTTTTTTGCATGCTAAACGCCTCGAAAAACACACGGAATCATGAGGCAGGAAAAACAGCGAATAATCGCTTCATAGGGAAAATTACATGCATGAAGGTCACTATTGCCGGTTTATCCGGACAAAAGATGGCACGGTCAACAAGCCGGATCTAGGATCGCGAACAATGGACGAATACGTCCAGCACATGCTTTACGATGCTTCCAATCCGCAGCAGATCGAAGATCTCGCTGACCAATGCCTCGAGATGGCACGGCGCCTGAAGACGGCCGGCATGAAAAGCCATGCAAAGAAGTGGAAAGATGCATGGCAGCTTTGCAAGATCAAGGCGAGCGAGGCACATGAGCGGATCGCGAAATTCCCAACTGTAGAAAGTCATCCAGACTTCTTCATGGCAAAAACGGTTGGAAATCCGGGCCAACTCTACGACAATCTGCGTTTACCGAAATATCTGCGGTTCCATCTCGATGGTCGAGAGACAAGTGTCGGGATCTATGAAAAGCTCGTTCGGGAAAACATCGTCTACCGGGTAAGCGGAATACGCAGTTTGACAGTATACCTTGAGCCGATCGGACAAGACGATATTCCAAACTACAGCCGGACCGTGAACACGGTGCCAGCAAATATGCTTCGAGGTATGATGGCTCTGGGACGCATCGAGGCTATCAATCCGGCTGAAATCGAAAGTTCACTCTCCAAGGAAATCGTCAAAACCTTGTAGCTGTTTTGCACGGCACTTCGCAGAATAGAAAGAAACAAAATATGAATGTTCAAGAATTGATCGACAAGCTCCAGGCTGTCGAAGACAAGACCATTCCGGTTGTCCTTAGCGTCCCAATTCTTGACTTTACAGGCGATATTTGCGGAAGCGAGATGGTTTTGGTCGAGGGCGCCCACGAAACGGAAGCCTATCTCGAAAAAGAAAAAACACAGGCATTTTACATCAGTGAGCATTGATGGTTGATCCTCTTGAGTGAGAGGAAAAAAGAATTCTGATCGCAAGACGACGGAGATCGCTCTCAGCTGAGAATGATCAAGATGTCGGCAGGCCGGTCAGAGAGGGGGATGTTCTGCAGAACGCCGCCTCACGAATTTAAGGGCCAGATAAGGTCAAAAAGAAATGTCTCTTCCGATGGAAGGGAAAAAAGAATTCGCAAAGAAGGTGCCCGGCCTTCGGACGCGAACAACATCAATACCGGGCATCCAACCTCGCCCTGCAGCCCAATACCGGGTGCGCAGGGACTGAAATGAGTAGAGAAGGAAATACCACATGAGCACCAAGGCATACAACGTCACCGTCAAGCAGACCGAAACCGCCGTTCGTTCGGTCACCGCATCGGGCACCGCACAGGTCAAGTTCCGCGGCGAAGCCATGATTCGCGGCGAACTGCGCACCCGCACCGTGGTTGCACAGGGCAAGTCGGCCGATCTGATCTCGGGCAACCTGCGCAAGGGCACCGAACACAACCTGCGCGTGCTGTTCCAGCGCGCTCCGGCCAACGAAGACGGCCAGCGCGGCGGCGAATTCCTCGCAGTCGTCGGCATCGTCGAACCGAAGGCCGCTGAAGCCGCCTAATCGGCGACGACAGGCTTAGATCAAAGAGAGGGCAGCCAGAAATGGCTGCCCTTTTCTTTTATGCCTTTAATCGGAAAACTCACATTGGATCGCTGTCATGTGAAAAGTATTCTTCAGAAAAACAAATATAGTGTCCCCAGTTGGGGAATGGAAAAATTCATTCAGAGACTCAGGAGAATTCACATGGCACGCACAATCAAGACCGACGCCCAGAAGGCCCATGAAGCACGCAACAAGGCTGCAAAGTCAGGCGCCAAGAAGGCACGCACCGCTGCACGCAAGGCTGGCCTCAAGGCGTTCGCCGAACACAACAAGCAGATGAAGATCACTGCATCGGCAAACAAGCTCCGCCGCATCAGTGCCCATCTCCAGCGCAATGCGGCCCTCGCAAGCGAAGCAGCCGCTCGCAAGGCCGAGCGCGCAGCCGCCAACGACAACAAGGCGCTCGCACAAAGCGCCTGATTTCTTCGGTTTTCAAATCATAAAGGACCCTCGCGCCCTACGGTGCGAGGGTTTTCTTTTGAAATTCCTGATGGAAAACAAAAATCCGAGTCCATCATTCGGAAGGAAAAATGTATAACAACGCCATCCATACCCGGTGCCCTTGTTATTGTCGGAAGCATAATCGAGCAAACGGGTTTGCATATCGAACCTGTCAATCTTATCCAAAAAGAAGACGGCAGCGGCGGTGTTTTCGATAACACGCTCGAAAGCGCACTGGCATTCGTGAAGCTCTGCGAAACCGCAGAGGTAAAATTCGATCTGCAGGTCGAATTCGACGAAAGCGAAGTCGAGCGCCTCAACGAGATCCAGTCGAAGATCGATGCTCTCGAATGGGATACTGCCAAAGCGGAGCATTACTACGTGATCGTCTCGCCCTATGAAGGACCGCTTGAAGAAGACGGCACCGAATACCGCTTCTATCCGGTGGCAAATTGATCATGGCAGCGCAGCAGCCAAAATCCACCAATGATGATGACCTGATCCCGGGCGACATCCTCGAAGCTCTCGCAGACGCAGAACATGAAGGATGGACCCACTGGCAACGCTACATGCACAGCGTCTGCATTGCCAATCCAGATGGATCCCTGACGATTCCTGCCGATAAGGTCGAGCGTTGGACTCGTCAGGTCAACACGCCTTACGCAGATCTTACCGAACGTGAGAAAGAGAGCGATCGGGAACAGGTCCGGAAGATATTCCCGATTCTCAATGACCTTATCGGCAGAACCGACAAGGCTTGAATCAAAATACCAATTCATCACAAGTCCAACGCAAATATTTGCGAGAGGAAAAAAGATGTTCGATAACATTCGTCTGATCGAAGTTCTGCGCAGTGGCGGTTTCGTTGCTGGCTCGATCGAAGCAACCGGCGAACCAGGCGTGCGCGATGTGAGCATTACCGATGCAACCTGCAAGAACGACAAGGATGTCGTCATCAAAGCGGCCCGTGTGCTCGCAAACGCCGGCTATGACATCCTGTGTTACGGCCGCACTTCAGGCAATTCCGGAGCCATCGCAAGCCTGACCGTCATGCTGCCCACGGCAAGTCGCAAGGCAGTCTGACAATCAATCGGCGTTAAACGCCAAATCAAAGACACATGAAAGATGGGTTGGATGAATCCAATCTGTGAAGGAAAAAAGATCATGACGAATGCACGCAAGCTGACTGCCAAGGACGTTGCTCGTTTCAAGGCTATCCGCGCTGCCCAGGCTGCCAAGAGCGACAATGACAACCAGCCGGCAGGTCGGGGTGCCAAGAGCGCCTACGTGAACACCACGATGACCCCAGGCATGCTCGCCGCCTGCGTTGAAGCTGCAGGATTTGCCGCTTAGAAGATTGAAGAAAACAAC
>Ga0307273_1000582_pt1 | contig 8813 bp, 17 predicted proteins | sample CG04metaT_FD_203175 | JGI IMG/M metagenome (GOLD analysis project Ga0307273, IMG submission 203175) | Metatranscriptome of freshwater viral communities from high-CO2 subsurface aquifer at Crystal Geyser, Utah, USA - CG04 (Metagenome... | ecosystem: Environmental > Aquatic > Deep subsurface >...
GTTGTAAGTAACAAAATGGACAAATCAATCACTGTATTGATTGAGCGTCAAGTTAAGCATCCGATCTATGGTAAATACATAAAGCGTTCTACCAAAGTTCATGCGCATGACGAAAACAATGCTTGCAATATCGGTGATACTGTAACTATTCAAGAGACACGTCCTTTATCTAAGACAAAGTCTTTTACCTTAGTTACTATCAATGATAAAGCGACTAACGTGTAACCCCTAGTAGGTTTGGAGAACAGCGATGATTCAGACAGAGAGTATGCTTGATGTAGCCGATAATAGCGGTGCACGTCGAGTTATGTGTATAAAAGTGCTGGGTGGTTCACATCGTCGTTACGCACGAATTGGTGACATTATTAAAGTCACAGTTAAAGAAGCTATACCTCGCGGTAAAGTAAAGAAGGGTGATGTGCTTAGTGCGGTAGTTGTTCGCACTAGAAAAGGTGTGCGTCGCGCTGATGGTTCTTTAATAAAATTTGATGGTAACGCAGCGGTATTGTTGAATGGCCAGCAAGCACCTATTGGAACGCGTATTTTTGACCCAGTAACTCGTGAGTTACGTGGTGATAAATACATGAAAATAATTTCTTTAGCACCTGAAGTGCTTTAAAGACAGAGGCCGGTTATGAAAAAAATCAAGTGTGACGATGAAGTGATTGTCATAGCAGGCAAGGATAATGGTAAGCGCGGTAAAGTTAATCGTGTCGCTAAAGATGGTCGATTGATTGTCTCTGGAGTAAACATGATTAAGCGCCATACCAAGCCAAACCCAATGTTGGGTACTCCTGGCGGTATTGTTGAAAAAGAGGCTCCTATTCAGGCTTCTAACGTTGCGATTTTTAATCCAACGACCAACAAAGCTGACAGAGTTGGTTTTAAAGTCCTTGATGATGGCAAAAAAAGTACGTGTATTTAAGTCTAACGATGAGCTCGTAGATAATTAAAGCAGGCGGGTAAACCCATGGCACATATGAAAGAAGTTTACAAAAATGAAGTGTTACCTGCTCTACAAAAAGAGTTCGCGTATGAAAGCGTAATGCAGGTACCAAAAATAGAAAAAATCACCCTTAATATGGGTGTTGGTGAGGCTATTGCAGACAAGAAATTACTTGAAAATGCGATAGCTGATCTTGAGAAACTATCAGGTCAAAAGCCCGTAACTACTAAAGCCCGCAAATCAGTAGCAGGTTTTAAAGTGCGCGAAGGATATCCTATAGGTTGTAAGGTGACTTTGCGTGGCGAACGTATGTGGGAATTTTTTGAAAGATTAGTTGGTATTGCAATTCCACGTATCAGAGATTTTAGAGGTTTAAGCGCTAAATCATTTGATGGTCGTGGTAATTACAGTATGGGTGTTAAGGAACAGATTATCTTCCCTGAAATTGACTACGATAAAATAGACAAAATTCGTGGGCTTGATATCACCATAACAACATCGGCGAAAACAGATGATGAAGGTCGCGCATTGTTACGTGCCTTTAATTTCCCATTCAAGAAATAGGGTAAGACGATGGCTAAAACCTCAATGAAAGAGCGCGAATTCAAGCGCGAAAAATTGGTAGCTAAATATGCAGAAAAACGAACTGCATTAAAGGCAATTATTTCTAGTATAAAATCAACTGATGATGAGCGTTGGGATGCGCAAATGCAATTGCAAAAGCTTCCTCGTGACTCAAGTCCGTCAAGACTAAGAAATAGATGCCAAATTACAGGTAGACCACATGGTGTCTATAGAAAATTCAAACTTTCACGAATTAAGCTGCGTGAACAAGGTATGAGTGGTAATGTACCTGGTTTGAAAAAAGCCAGCTGGTAAAATCAGCTGTTCTTGTTGGTAAGTGTTCAATAGCTATGGATACTGCACAACTAAAATGATTGGAGTTTAGTAAATGAGTATGCAAGATACACTTGCGGATATGTTTACACGTATTCGTAATGCACAAATGGCAGAAAAACAAACTGTCACTATGCCTTCTTCAAAAATGAAGTTGTCAGTCTTAGAAGTTCTTAAGAGTGAAGGCTTTGTTGGTGAATTTTCGACTACAGGTGACGTAAAACCTGATATAACAGTTGAATTAAAGTATTTTGAAGGTAAGCCGGTAATTGAAGAAATCAAACGTATCAGTCGTCCTGGTCTTCGACAATTCAAGGGTACCGATGAACTACCAAGTATTCGTGGTGGTTTGGGTGTTTCTATTATATCTACTTCGCAAGGTGTTATGACTGATCGTGCAGCTCGTTCTGCAGGCATTGGTGGCGAAGTTATATGTACAGTATTCTAGGAGAAGAGTATGTCAAGGGTTGCTAATAATCCGGTCGTATTGCCTTCTGGTGTCGAAGTCAAATTGACCGAACAAGAAATACTAGTCAAGGGCGGTAAAGGCTCATTGACATTAGAAATTAATCCTGCAGTTGAAGTTACCCAAGATGAGGGTGCTTTAAAATTTGCAGCGAAGAATTCAACCAAATTCTCAAAAGCTATGTCTGGTACAACTCGGGCACTAGTTAATAATATGGTGACAGGTGTTAGCGCTGGTTTTCAGAAAAAGCTTCAGTTGGTTGGTGTTGGTTATCGTGTGCAAGTCCAGGGGAGTAAATTAAATCTTTCTCTAGGTTTTTCACATCCAGTTGTTTTTGAAGTTCCAGAAGGCGTAAAAGTAGAAGCTCCTTCTCAAACTGAAATAGTTATTTCAGGAGCGGATAAACAAGTACTAGGTCAAGTTGCAGCTGAGATTCGTGCTTTCCGTCCACCAGAGCCATATAAAGGTAAAGGTGTTCGCCTTGCTGACGAAGTTGTCAGACGTAAAGAAGCTAAGAAGAAATAGGTGAAGCCATGAGCATTAAGAAAGATTCAAGAATTCGCAGGTCGAAAAAAACACGCTTCAAGCTAAAAGCATTGGGTGAAACACGTCTAACTGTTCATCGCACACCTAGACATATCTATGCCCAAGTTATTTCTGCTGAGGGTAATAAAGTACTAGCAAGTGCATCTACTTTAGATAAAGACTTAAGAGCAGGCGCAACTGGTAACGTAGACGCTGCCACGAAGGTTGGTGCATTAATAGCTGAGCGTGCTAAGTCGGTAGGTGTATCCAGAGTAGCTTTTGATCGTGCAGGTTTTAAGTATCACGGTCGAATTAAAGCATTGGCTGACGCTGCGCGCGAAGCCGGTTTAGAATTCTAAGGGGCAAAACGATGAGCGTAGAAGATAAGAACGGTCCTGAGCTACAAGAGAAATTAGTTCATGTAAACCGTGTTGCAAAAGTTGTTAAGGGTGGACGTATTTTCAGCTTTACAGCTTTAACAGTAGTGGGTGATGGTCAGGGCAAAGTAGGTTTTGGACGTGGTAAGGCTCGTGAAGTGCCTATCGCAATCCAAAAAGCTATGGATGCTGCACGTAAAAATATGGTGGATGTGCCTTTGAGTGGTACTACTTTACAGTACCCACTTACTGCAAAGCATAGTGGATCGAAGGTTTACATGCAGCCAGCATCAGATGGTACAGGAATTATAGCCGGTGGTGCGATGCGTGCAGTTCTAGAAGTTGCTGGCGTTCACAACGTATTAGCAAAATGCTATGGCTCTACTAACCCAGTTAACGTTGTGAGAGCAACAGTTAAGGGCCTTAGTGCAATGCAATCACCTGAATCGGTAGCTGCTAAGCGCGGCAAGTCCGTTGATGAGATAACAGGATAAGATCATGGCTAAGAAAACAATGCAGGTTACATTATTTCGTAGCCCAATTGGCAGATTACCTGCTCATAAAGCCTGTGTAACAGGTTTGGGTCTTAGAAAAATTGGTCAAACCGTAGAAGTGGAAGACACACCTTCAGTTCGCGGAATGGCTAACAAAGTTCATTATATGGTTAGGATAGAGGGAGAGTAAAATGCGTCTTAATACAATAAGTCCAGCTCCTGGTTCAAAGCCATCAGCTAAACGAGTAGGTCGTGGTATTGGTAGCGGCTTTGGTAAAACTTGTGGTCGTGGCCACAAAGGTTTGAAAGCTAGATCTGGTGGAACTGTTGCGCCTGGTTTCGAAGGTGGTCAACAGCCTTTGCATAGAAGGCTGCCAAAGTTTGGTTTCAGTTCAAGAGTAGGCCGTTATGTTGCTGAAATTAGACTAAATGAGCTAGCTCTGGTTGAATCTGATGTAATTGATCTTGATGCTTTGAAAAATGCTAATTTAGTTCGTCGTGACACTAAAGTAGCAAAAGTGATTTTGTCTGGAGAGCTTGCAAAAGCTGTTACAGTTCAAGGTCTTAAAGTTACAAAAGGCGCTCGTGATGCAATCACAGCCGCCGGTGGTAAGGTAGAGGATTAAGAGCTTATGGCTAAGCCAGCAGCAATGCCCGCGGGTATAGGTAAGGGATTTGGCGAGTTAAAATCACGTTTATGGTTTGTGCTAGCCGCTATTCTTGTCTATAGAATTGGAGCTCATATTCCAGTTCCAGGAATTAATCCTGACAGATTGGCTGCATTATTTGAGCAAAATCAGGGTACAATCTTGAGTTTGTTTAATATGTTTTCTGGTGGTGCGCTTGAGCGAATGAGTATATTTGCACTAGGTATCATGCCCTATATTTCGGCGTCTATTATCATGCAGTTATTAACTGCTGTGACGCCGAGTTTAGAGCAACTGAAGAAAGAGGGTGAAGCTGGTCGAAGAAAAATAAGTCAGTACACACGTTATGGAACTGTTTTATTGGCTTTAATACAAGCTACAGGTATGTCAGTAGGTCTTGCATCTCAAGGTGTTACGTTTACAGATAGCTTTAGTTTTTATTTTCTAGCTGTTTCTACTTTTGTTTGTGGTGCCGTTTTCTTAATGTGGCTAGGTGAACAAATTACTGAACGTGGTATTGGTAATGGTATTTCGCTATTGATTTTTGCTGGAATTGTGGCTGGTTTGCCGGGTGCATTTGGTCAGTCATTTGAATCAGCTCGTCAAGGTGAATTGCATATATTGGCATTGTTATTAATTGCTGTCCTTGCAGTTCTGATCGTTGGCTTTGTTGTTTTTATGGAGCGTGGTCAGAGAAGAATTACAGTTAATTATGCAAAACGTCAGCAAGCTAGAGGTGGTTATTCGCAACAGTCTAGTCACTTGCCTCTGAAAGTTAATATGGCAGGAGTTATTCCTCCAATCTTTGCTTCAAGTATACTTTTATTCCCAGCGTCATTAGGTCAGTGGTTTGGTCAAAGTGAAGGTCTGGAGTGGTTGGCAGATATATCACAGGCTTTAGGTCCGAGCCAGCCTTTGTATATTATTTTATTTGCAGCTGCGGTTGTCTTCTTTTGCTACTTCTATACAGCTCTTATGTATAATCCAAAAGAAGTTGCTGAGAATCTTAAAAAATCTGGAGCGTTTGTTCCGGGTATAAGGCCAGGACAACAAACTGCAAATTATATTGATAGTGTACTGACTAAATTAACAATGTTTGGAGCTGCGTATATTGCTGCCGTTTCTTTACTACCTCAATTTATGGTGGTTTGGTTCAATGTGCCGTTCTATTTTGGTGGTACTTCATTGCTAATTGTTGTTGTAGTCGTAATGGATTTTATGGCGCAAGTTCAGTCTCATTTGATGTCTCATCAGTATGAGTCTTTGATGAAGAAGTCTAACCTTAAAGGTTATGGCAATACTGGAATGCGTTAGTAATATTCGTATTTTTAAATTGGAGTAGCATATGAAAGTTCGTGCTTCGGTAAAGAAAATCTGCCGTAACTGTAAAATTATAAAACGAAATGGCTCTGTAAGAGTTATTTGTCAAGAACCTCGTCACAAACAACGTCAAGGTTAACTTGTTGTTGAAAAAAGAATGCGGATCTCACTTGATTTAAATTTAACCAGGCTGTATGATTCGCGCCTTTTTAAAAGACGGTAACTAAAAGTAGCTAGAATAATTTTCTAAAGCTACCTAATTAAGCGGAGTTAGATAAATGGCACGTATAGCCGGTGTCAATATACCCGACAATAAACATGCGGTAATTTCTTTAACTTACATCTTTGGTGTAGGTAGAACTACTGCAAAAAAAATATGTGATGCAACTGGAACCAGTCCAACTGCAAAAATTAGTACTCTTTCAGAAGATCAATTAGAAGTGATTCGTTCTGAAATTGGAAAATTGATAGTTGAAGGTGACTTGCGTCGCGAACTTCAAATGAACATTAAACGGTTGAAGGATCTTGGCTGCTATCGTGGTCTTCGTCATCGTCACAGCTTGCCTGTGCGCGGTCAACGAAGCAAAACGAATGCACGCACTCGCAAGGGCCCTCGCAAACCCATTCGTAAATAATAGGAATTTGTAATGGCAAAGCCAGGTACACGTACCCGTAAAAAGGTGAAAAAGACCGTTGTTGATGGTATGGCTCATATCCATGCTTCATTCAATAACACAATCGTGACCATTACTGATCGACAAGGCAACGCGCTATCATGGGCGACTGCTGGTGGGTCAGGTTTTCGTGGTTCTCGTAAGAGTACACCTTTTGCTGCGCAGGTAGCAGCTGAAAGAGCCGGTAATGCGGCTGCTGAATACGGCCTTAAGAACCTAGAAGTTCAAGTTAAGGGTCCTGGACCAGGACGCGAGTCTGCAGTTCGAGCTTTAAACGCTTGTGGTTATAAAATCACAAATATCACAGATGTGACACCCATTCCACATAATGGTTGTCGTCCACCTAAGAAACGTCGCGTTTAGAGGAATAGCAAATGGCTCGTTATATTGGACCAACATGTAAACTTTCTCGTAGAGAAGGAACAGATCTTTTTTTGAAAAGTGGTGCTAAAGCGCTTGATTCAAAATGTAATTTAGAAACTGCACCTGGTCAACACGGTGCAAGACGTGGCAGATTATCAGAATATGGTACTCAGTTACGTGAAAAGCAGAAAGTTCGTCGTATATACGGTGTATTGGAAAAGCAGTTCCGTGGTTATTATAAAGAAGCCGCTCGCCGTAAAGGCGCTACTGGTGAAAACCTATTACAAATTCTTGAGCAACGTTTAGATAACGTAGTCTACAGAATGGGTTTTGGTTCAACTAGAGCGGAAGCTAGACAGCTTGTTTCTCATAAAGCCATTCTTGTTAATGATTCTGTTGTAAATATTGCATCATTTCAAGTACAAGCTGGTGATTCGATTGTAGTTAAAGAGAAAGCTAAAAATCAATTGCGTGTTAAAAATGCAATTGAGTTAGCTGCAAATCGTGGCACTGTAGAATGGATTGATGTTGACACATCAAAGTTGGCCGGAACATTTAAAACTGTTCCAGATCGAGCGGATCTGCCATCTGATATCAACGAAAATCTAATCGTAGAGCTTTACTCTAAGTAAGCTTTTAGACAATAACATAACGTATAGGGGCGTATATGCAGCGTTCAGTTAATGAATTCTTGAATCCTCGAAATATCGAAGTTCAAGGTCTAAGCGCAACTCATGCAAAAGTGATCTTAGAACCTCTAGAGCGTGGCTTTGGCCATACTCTAGGTAGTGCTTTACGTCGTATTCTTTTGTCATCAATGCCAGGATGTGCAGTTGTTGAAGTAGAAATTGACGGTGTTTTACATGAGTATAGTGCTATTGAAGGTGTACAGGAGGATGTAATTGAAATCCTTCTAAACCTAAAAGGTCTTGCTATTACCATGCACACGCGTGATGAAACTTCGTTAAAGCTAAGTAAAAAAGGATCTGGTCCTGTTTTAGCAAGTGATATCCAGCTTGATCATGATGTTGAAATCATGAATCCTGATCATGTGATCTGTAATTTAAGTGACAATGGCGAAATAAACATGACACTTAAAATTGCACGTGGCCGTGGTTATGAACCCGCTGATCAGCGAAGATCTAACGATGATGAAACTCGAGCTATTGGACGTTTACAGCTTGATGCTTCATATAGCCCAGTTTCACGTGTTGCCTACTCAGTAGAAAATGCACGGGTTGAGCAGCGTACAGATCTTGATAAGCTAGTCATTGATCTAGAAACAAATGGTACGATTGATCCTGAAGATTCTATTCGCAGAGCTGCGACTATTCTTCAACAGCAATTGTCTGTATTTGTTGATTTTGATAATGAAAAAGAGCCAGTTCAAGAAGAAGAAGAGGAAGAGGTTGATCCAATTTTACTTCGTCCAGTTGACGATCTTGAGCTAACCGTACGTTCTGCTAACTGTCTTAAAGCAGAAAATATTTATTACATAGGCGACCTAATTCAACGTACTGAGGTTGAACTGCTTAAAACTCCGAATCTTGGTAAGAAATCACTTACTGAAATAAAGGATGTATTAGCATCAAGAGGTCTTTCATTGGGTATGCGTCTTGAGAATTGGCCTCCAGCTAGTTTAAAGGGTGATGACCGAGTTCTAGGTGCTTAGCTTAAGCTCCTCGGTTTGAATAGGTAAGGAATTAAAATAATGCGTCATCGTAAAAGTGGTCGTAAATTAAATAGAAATAGCTCTCATAGAAAGGCTATGTTCAAAAATATGTCAGTTTCTCTTTTTGAGCACGAGTTGATTAAAACTACGTTGCCAAAAGCAAAAGAGCTAAGAAGAGTTGCAGAACCTTTAATTACATTGGCAAAAATAGATTCAGTTGCCAATCGCCGTTTGGCCTTTGCTAGAACGCGTGATAATGCAGTTGTAGCGAAATTGTTCAATGAACTTGGTCCACGTTACCAGGATCGTCCCGGTGGTTATGTAAGAATCTTAAAATGTGGTTTTAGGTCAGGTGATGCTGCACCTATGGCTTATGTCGAACTTGTTGATAGACCTGTTCTAGAAACGCAAGACGACGAGTAAGTATTAAAA
>Ga0307273_1000597_pt1 | contig 8721 bp, 7 predicted proteins | sample CG04metaT_FD_203175 | JGI IMG/M metagenome (GOLD analysis project Ga0307273, IMG submission 203175) | Metatranscriptome of freshwater viral communities from high-CO2 subsurface aquifer at Crystal Geyser, Utah, USA - CG04 (Metagenome... | ecosystem: Environmental > Aquatic > Deep subsurface >...
CACCACCAAGGAAACCGGCAAAGGCAGTGGGCTGGGGCTGGCCATGGCTTACGGCGCTATTCACAGCCATGGCGGCAGTATCGACATTAAATCCTCAGTGATCGAACCGACTGGCACTACCCTTCACATCTACCTGCCTCTGTTGCAGGCCGCTCCGGCTGTGGTGAAGCCGAAAAAACGACAGGAGCCTGTCAGGGGGAAGAGTGAAACCATTCTTCTGGTCGATGACAACCAGATGCTGCTCGAAACCGGCAAAGAAATTCTGCAATATCTGGGCTACGCCGTATTCACCGCCGTCGATGGCGAGCAGGCGGTCGAGCTCTACCGTCAACATGTGGATGACATTGACCTTATGATCCTGGATGTGGTCATGCCGAAGATGGGCGGTCTGGAGGCCATGCAGGAAATCCGCCAGTTCAAGCCCGATGCACGTGCCATCTTCGCCACCGGCTACGACCGCATCAGCAATATCAGCGCAAAAAAACAACTGGCCGATGAAATAGTCATCAGCAAACCCTTCGATCTGGATCTGTTGAGTCTCACTATCCGTCAGGCTTTGGAAGATCGCGTGGAATGAGAGCTCAGCGACACATTGCATAGGCAGCTGCAAGCGACTTTGGCAATAGCCTATAGCCCGTCGCCAGCAGTCAATGTATTGTTCGCAGCCATGAAAGTGTTGAGTCAAAAAATGCGCCACGCCGAAATGAATTTATTGCCCGGATTTTACCTGGATGTTGCAGATATTCGGCAATGCGTTGTGCCTGAAAAGAAAAAAGCCCCGATTTCTCAGGGCTTTTCTTTATATGGTGGAGCCAGACGGGATCGAACCGACGACCTCTACGCTGCCAGCGTAGCGCTCTCCCAGCTGAGCTATGGCCCCGAAGCGGCGCGAATTCAGCCATGCTACCCGCAGCCTGTCAACACACAAAACATCTCAACAAGCAAAGGATTCCAATGAAACTGTTTCGCCTGACCCTGTCTGCCGATTGCAGCACACCCGTGGCCGTGTTCGCAAGCCTGCGCGATGCGCATGAGTGCTTCCTGCTGGAAAGCGCCGAGGGCGGTGAACATTGGGGCCGTTACAGCATGATTGGTGTCGCCCCATCAGCCATTGCAGTGGAAAAACAGCATCAACTGCATATTCGCTACCGTCAGGGCGAAGCGGAAATTCAGGACTGCAGCATTCAGCAGTGGATTCGTCAGCAGGTGATTGAGACGGACAAGGTTGAAGGCGGTGATGATCTGCCATTTACCGGTGGTGCGGTCGGCTATTTTGCTTACGACATCGTGCACCAGTTTGAGCCGGGCGTGGCGGAAGTGGACGTCGCCACACCGCTGGCCGCCTGCATGATTATCGACCGCTTTGTCATCATGGACAGCCTGCGCGGTGTGATGCATGTGTGCGTACTGGATAATGATGCCGAGACAGCGCAAGTCCTGCTGAACACGCTGGCAGAGCGTATCACCCAAGCCAAACCACCGGCACCGATGCGTTTTGACATCGACACCAGTAAATTGTCTCAGCCGCACGCCCACATGAGCGCTGAGGATTATCAGGCGATGGTGGTGCGGGCCAAGGAGTATATTCTGGCCGGTGATGTCTTTCAGGTGGTGCTGTCACAGCGTTTTTCCAGCCCGCTGCGTGGTGACCCGCTGGCGATTTATCGCGCGGTGCGTCATATCAATCCATCGCCGTACCTGTTTTATCTGCATCTGGATGACACGATTCTGATCGGCTCATCACCGGAAATTCTGGTCAAGAAAGAGGGATCGCGCGCCATTGTGCGACCGATTGCAGGCACACGCCCGCGTGGTCAAACGACGCAGCAGGATGTGGCGCTGGAAAAAGAGCTGCTGGCCGATGAAAAAGAGCTGGCCGAGCATGTGATGCTGGTTGATCTGGGCCGCAACGATCTGGGGCGGGTGTGCGAATTCGGTTCGGTCGAAGTCTCTGAATCGATGTGTATCGAGCGTTATTCGCATGTCATGCACATTGTTTCGCAGGTTGAAGGCACCCTGCGCGAGGATGTTGATGCGCTGGATCTGCTCGCCGCCACATTCCCGGCCGGCACCCTCTCCGGCGCACCGAAAGTGCGTGCCATGCAGATTATTCAGGAACAGGAATCCGAAGCGCGCGGACCTTACGGCGGCTGCATCGGCTACATCTCCTTTGGCGGTGTCGACATGGATACCGCCATCATTATCCGCACGGCCGTGATTCGCGATGACACCATTTTCGTGCAGGCAGGCGCTGGCATTGTTGCCGACTCCGACCCGGCCAAAGAACATCAGGAATGCGTCAACAAGGCCTCGGCCATGTTCCGCTCCGTCGCCATGGCTGATGCTTTGAATCAGGCTTTGAATCAGGCTCAGACCAAATCAGAACAGGAAACCACCTCATGACAACACTGGTGATCGACAACTACGATTCTTTTACCTTTAATCTGGTTCAATATTTGGGCGAATTAAACGACACGCCGCTGGTATATCGTAACGACCAGATTACTCTGGATGAAATCCGTGATTTAAATCCACAGCGCATCCTAATTTCCCCCGGCCCGTGCACCCCCAACGAAGCAGGCATTTCGATGCCGCTGATCGAAGCCTTTTCCGGTCAATTGCCGATTCTCGGCGTTTGCCTGGGACATCAGTCGATGGCGCAGGTGTTCGGTGGCTCGGTGGTGCGTGCGCCGCGTCTGATGCATGGCAAAACCAGCCCGATTGAACACGACGGCAGCGGCATTTTTAAAGGCCTGCCATCACCGTTCACCGCCACGCGCTATCACTCACTGATCGTCGAAGAGCCTTTGCCGCCGGTGCTGCTGCGCACCGCCTGGACTGCTGAAGGCGAATTGATGGGCTTACGTCACATCGAGCACCCGACCTTTGGCGTGCAGTTTCACCCCGAATCCATCCTGACCGAACATGGCCATGCCATGTTGAAAAACTTTCTGGAGTGTTAACGCATGTCTGAAGCTAACTACACGATTCAGCATGCCATTGCCGACGTACAGAAAGGTATCACCCTGACAGGGCAACAGGCAGAGCTTGTGTTCAATCAAATCATGCAGGGTCAGGCCACACCCGGCCAGATCGGCGCCTTGCTGATGGGCCTGAGTATTCGCGGTGAAACGCCCGATCTGGTTGCCGGAGCAGCGCGTGCCATGCGTAGTGCCGCCACCATGATCAAACCCGACGCCACGCAACTGCTGGACACCTGCGGTACCGGTGGCGACGGCGCTTCAACCTTTAACATTTCAACCACTGTGGCTCTGCTGACTGCCGCTTGCGGTGTACCCGTTGCCAAACACGGCAACCGGGCGATTTCCTCCAGATCCGGTAGCGCCGATGTGCTGGAAGCGCTGGGCGTTAAGCTGGATATTTCTCCTGAACAGGTTGCCGCCTGCATCGATACTGTGGGTATCGGCTTCCTGTTTGCACCGCAATGTCATCCGGCAATGAAATACGCCGGACCGGTTCGCCGCGAGATGGGTGTGCGCTCGATATTTAACCTGCTCGGACCGTTGACCAATCCTGCTTATGCCGATTATCAGGTGCTGGGTGTATTCGCCGAAGACAAGCTGGAACTGGTCGCCGGGGCATTGAGTCAACTGGGCTGCCAACGCGGTCTGGTGGTACATGGCCGCGACGGGCTTGATGAAATCACCACCACCACCATCACCGATGCGATCTGGGTAGAGGCCGGACAAGCACCACACCGTTTTGAGATCGACCCGGCCGCCTTTGGTATTCCCTATGCTGCACCACAAGCTCTGGCTGGTGGCGATGCAGCGACCAATGCAGCCATTATCCGGCATATTCTGACTGGCATGAAAGGTGCCGGGCGCGACATCGTGTTGCTCAATGCCGCTGCGGCATTGTGGGTCGCAGGTAAAACCCCGAGTATTGCCGAAGCGCTGAGCATCGCTGCCCATGCCCTTGATTCAGGCAAAGCCATGCAAACACTGGATGCACTGATTGCTTTTACGCAACATTCGCAGAATACTAAAAAGGCCAGCGTATGAGCTCGATCCTTAACGACATCGCCGCCTACAAACGCGACTGGGTTGCGCGCTGCAAACGTCATACTTCCGAAGGCGAACTGATGCAGGCGGCCTGCGCCTATCAGCCGCGGGGCTTCACCGCCGCGTTGCAAAACAGCATCAGCCAACAACGCAATGCGGTGATTGCCGAGGTTAAAAAAGCTTCGCCATCCAAGGGTATTATTCGCCAAAACTTCGAGCCTGTTGCTATTGCCAAAGCCTATGAACAGGCCGATGCCTGCTGTTTGTCGGTGCTGACTGATGTACAATATTTTCAGGGCTCGGATGATTATATAAAAAACATCCGCGAGCACGTTGCCATACCGCTTCTGCGCAAAGATTTTATGCTGGATCCGTATCAGATTATCGAAGCGCGGGCGATGGGTGCCGATGCTATTCTTATCATCATGGCCATGCTCGATGATGCCATGGCGCAGGAGCTGGCAAGCGCCGCAGAAGAGCTCGGGCTGTCGATTCTGGTTGAGGTACACAATGGCGAAGAGCTTGAACGCGCCTTCAAACTGAATACGCCGCTGATGGGTATCAACAATCGTAACCTGCACAACTTTGAAACATCGCTTGAAACTACCCTTACCCTGCTGCCGAAAATATCCGGCGATCATACCGTGATCACTGAATCGGGTATCCACAGCCATGCCGATGTTCAACGCATGAACGTGGCGGGCGTGTTTGGTTTTCTCGTTGGCGAATCACTGATGCGACAGGCCGATCCGGGTCTGGCTCTGCACAGCCTGTTGCACGGATAGATGGTGAGTTTTCCATTTTTTAAACCTTTGATTCGCTGATATGAGCCCGCGAAAAAAACAGCAGCACCTGACCCTCGATTTACCGCAGGCTAAGCCCGGCTGTGTCTGGATGCATGCCTGCTCCGTGGGTGAAGTCGCCTCGATGATTCCGCTGCTCAGCGCTTTACACCAGCAAGGGCACAGCCTGCACCTGACCGTTATCACTGCCACCGGCTTTGCCCATGCGCAGCAACATTTATCCTGTATCGCCTCTGTATCATTCCTGCCGTGGGATTTGCCGGGTCTGATGCGTCGTTGGGTGAAGCATATGCAACCTGCGCTGCTGCTGCTGGCAGAGACCGAATTCTGGCCCGGCATGCTGGGTGCCTGCCAACGCCGCAACATTCCGGTCATCGGCATCAACACGCGTATTTCCGACCGCTCATTTCCGCGCTACAAAGCCAGCCATTTTTTCTGGCGCCGCTATCTGAAACCGGTGGCCTTATTTCTGGCGCAAAGCGACACCGATGCCGAACGCTTGCGGCAGATTGGCGTTGAACGGGCACGTATTCAGACTGTTGGAAATTTAAAGTATGCGACAAGCACACCCGACGTGGATGCCACTGCCCTGCGCCAGACGCTTGATCCGACTCAGACACGGCCGATTCTGGTGCTTGCCAGCAGCCATGACGATGAAGAAATGCGCGTGTTGCGCATGTTCAATAACTGGCGCTCGTATTGTCCTGAATTATTACTGCTCATCATTCCACGTCATCCGCAACGCTTTGATATCGTCGCGCAAAGCGTCGCGGCATCGGGCACGCCACTATGGCGATGGTCACAGCGGGATGAATCGCCACACGCAGGCAGCGATGTTGTACTTATCGATGCTATGGGCATTTTGCAGCAATTTTATACCATTGCCGATGTGGTCATTATCGGTGGCAGCCTGGTTCCCGTTGGCGGCCACAACCCGTTGGAAGCGGCTGTCTGCGGTCGCGGCGTCATCACCGGACCGCATGTGCAGAATTTCCGTGCCATCATGCAGGACATGTGCCGCAACGGTGCTGCTGTGGTATGTGAATCAGACCCGGCTCTCGAACAAGCCGTGACACGAATGCTGCATCACCCCGACGAATTGCAGGCGCTACATGCGCATGCGTTATCGATGATGCAGGATCAGCATCGGGTGCTGGATCGTGTGCTGGCAGCCATTGCGCCATGGCTGGCCCCTGCATCAAATACGCCTTCAGAGCAAACAACAGCACAGCGGCATGACTGACTGCTCCGGCAAACTTGTCCGCAAGGTGGAAAACATGTGGTGGCAGCGGCGCGCACCGCATCTGCTGCTGCAAGTACTCTCGCCCATCTATCAAGCCCTCAACGATCACAACCTGAAGCGCCGTGAGTCCAGGCAAAGCCGGGTGGATGTGCCGCTTATTTCTATTGGCAATATTACGGTGGGAGGCAGTGGTAAAACGCCATTTGTGCTGTGGCTGGCCGATGCCTTACGCGCACAAGGAAACAAGCCGGTCATCCTGTGCCGTGGTGATGGCGGCAACGCCCGGCAAGCCGTACACATCACGCCCGAACATTCAGCGGCTGAAATCGGTGATGAAGCATTGTTACTGGCCCGGGAATCAGGCTGCCCGGTGGTCAGCGCACAGGATCGCGTCGCCGGAGCCCGCATGTCGGCGACACTCGGCGATATCATCATTCTCGACGATGGTTTTCAGTATCGCCAATTACACCGTGATTGCGATATTGTGCTGCTCCCTGCCGGTGGTTTAGGCAATGGTGCGTTGTTACCCGCCGGACCTCTGCGAGAACCCCTGAGTGCCCTGCAACGGGCTGACATTATCGTGCAGAGTGGCAGTCGGTCAGAATTAGAAATCCACGCCGATTTTGTCGACATCAAAAAAAAAAACATGGTCCTGGCATGCCCTGCCATCGCAACTGCTCGACTGGAATCTGCTTTCCAGGATTCCACCAGCAACCGTGCATGCCGTCTGCGGCATCGCCAAACCCGAACGTTTCATTTACAGCCTGCAAGACATCGGCATTGACGTGGGCCAGCACAGCTTTTTCCCCGATCACCACCGTTACACGGCGCACGACATGCAGCGTATTTTAGAATCATCTCAGCTTACGCCCGTTTTCACTGCCAAGGATGCTGTAAAAGTCCAGACCCTCTGGCCTCAGGACAAGCCACTGTGGGTTCTGAAACAAATCTTTGGTGCCGAAAGCGGCCTGCTGCACCAGATCGAAAGTACCCTCAACACTGATGGAGACCTTAAATGTTAACCTTTCTCACCCACAAACATCTGGGAATCGCTTTGCTTGCTGTAGCTCTGGTACTTGCTGCTATGCTCGGCGAACAACAAGTAAACCACAATTTTATTTCTGACATTCGCTCTGATACGCACAACCAGATGTTGATTTCTCACGGACATCTGGAGGGCAACCTCTATAGCGACATTCAACTGATTAAGGGTATGGTCGGTCTTATTTCCACGCATCCCAATATCACTGAGGATGAATTTTCAACTGCTGCAAAATCTCTGTTTTTAACCAGCTCGACGCTACGGAATATCGGCGCAGCTCCAAACATGGTGGTGCGCTATGTCTATCCACTGGCTGGCAATGAAGCGGTGATCGGACTCGATTACAGACAAAATGATGCGCAATTCGAAATGGCCGACAAAGCACGCGTCTCTGATAATATCGTCTTAACCGGACCGATCAATCTTGTTCAGGGAGGCCATGGCATTATCAGCAGGATTCCTGTTTCCATCGAAGATGAAAACGGCAATAAACATTTTTGGGGATTGCTTTCCTCGGTGACGGACAGTGAAAAGTTATTTGAAAAAAGCGGTCTGACCAACCCTGATCTGCCGATTGAAATCGCGATTCGAGGCATGAGCAGTACGGGTACTGAAGGTACCGTCTTTTTCGGCAAGGCAGAAATATTTAAGGCCGATCCGGTTGTTTCAAGCATCGTCTTGCCCAATGGCTCCTGGCAAATTGCGGCTATTCCCAAAGGTGGTTGGCCGGTTCAATCTGACAAAATATGGCTAATTCGGCTCATCTTTCTGGGTGTCGGAATACTGATCCTGATTCCATTTCTGGCGCTTTCGCGTACAACAACCCGCTTATCTGAAAGTGAACTCAAACTGCGCGGCCTGTATGAGCTCTCGCCACTGGGCATCGCCTTAACAGATATGAAGGGGCGATACATTGAATTTAATCCGGCTTTTCAGAACATTTGCGGCTACTCCAGAGAAGAACTGAACAAGCTCGATTACTGGCAGCTGACGCCAAAGAAATACGCTGATGATGAGTCCAGACAACTGGCGTCACTACACAGTCACGGTCGCTACGGGCCATATGAAAAAGAATATATTCGTCAGGATGGCTCGCTGATTCCAATCCGACTCAATGGTTTGTTAATCAAGGATCACCAAGGCAGGGATTGTATCTGGTCCATTGTTGAGGATATCAGTGAACGCAAGCGCTCTGACGAAAAATTACGCAAGCTTTCACAGGCTGTTGAACAGGCCGGTGAATCCGTCATTATCACCAATAAGCAAGGCACCATCGAATACGTCAACTTCTCATTCACCAAAATAACCGGTTACTCCGCCACCGATGTTATCGGGCAAAACCCGCGAGTTCTTAAAAGCGGGAGTCAGGGATCGGAGTTTTATAACAAGCTCTGGAGCACCATTTCCGAAGGAAAAACCTGGTATGGCGCGGTGATTGACAAGCGGAAAAATGGTAGCGAATACCCGGCCATGATGACCATTTCGCCGCTTATAAACGAGAATGGCGAGATCACGCACTACGTCGGCATCCAGCAGGATATGACCGAACATAAAGCGCTTGAAGAAAAATTTAATCAGGCTCAGAAGATGCAAGCCCTTGGAACGCTG
>Ga0307273_1000620_pt1 | contig 8586 bp, 8 predicted proteins | sample CG04metaT_FD_203175 | JGI IMG/M metagenome (GOLD analysis project Ga0307273, IMG submission 203175) | Metatranscriptome of freshwater viral communities from high-CO2 subsurface aquifer at Crystal Geyser, Utah, USA - CG04 (Metagenome... | ecosystem: Environmental > Aquatic > Deep subsurface >...
CATCCACATCACCCGGCATCTGGCGTTGGAGGGTTCACGTCTGACCGATTTGGCTGCGTGTGCTGGTGTCAGCAAACAAGCCATGGGCAAGCTGGTGGACCAATGCGAGGCCTGGGGCTTGGTGCAGCGCCAAGCCGACCCGCGCGATGCCCGCGCCTGCCGCGTGGTGTTCACGGCGGCGGGCACGAGCTGGTTGCAAGCCTTTCAAGAGGCCGTGACCCAGGCGCAGCTTGAAGTGGAGATGGCTGTGGGGTCTGAAGTGGCCACCGTCATGGCTCTCGGGCTGGAGGCCTATGCCGCCTAGAATGTTGAAAAAAAAGTGCCTGCGGCGTGACACCCATCCGACTGACCCCATAAAGGAGACAAATATGCGAATATTGATAGCCGAAGACGACCAGGTGCTGGCCGATGGTTTGCTGCGCACCCTGCGCAGTTCCGGTGCCGCGGTGGATCATGTGGCCAGTGGCACCGAGGCCGATGCCGCCTTGATGACCAACAGCGAATTCGATTTGCTGATACTGGATCTGGGGCTACCCAAAATGCATGGTCTTGAGGTGCTCAAACGCCTGCGTGCCCGGGGCTCGTCCCTGCCGGTGATGATCCTCACTGCGGCCGACAGCGTGGAAGAGCGCGTCAAGGGTCTGGACTACGGTGCCGACGACTACATGGCCAAACCGTTTAGCCTGCAAGAGCTTGAGGCGCGTGTGCGGGCCCTGAGCCGCCGTGGCATGGGTGCGGCCAGCAGCACCATCAAGCACGGCCCGCTGGTGTATGACCAGGGCGGCCGTGTGGCCACCATTGATGGTGTGATGGTGGAGCTGTCAGCGCGCGAACTGGGCCTGCTGGAAGTGCTGTTGCAGCGCGCTGGCCGCCTGGTCAGCAAAGACCAGCTGGTGGAGCGGCTGTGTGAGTGGGGCGAAGAGGTGAGCAACAACGCCATTGAGGTCTACATCCACCGCCTGCGCAAGAAAATTGAAAAAGGCCCGATCCGCATCGCCACCGTGCGTGGGCTGGGTTATTGCCTGGAGAAGATCCCAGGGTGAACGTGTTCCACCGCGAACAGCGCTCGCTGTTTGGCGAAATTCTGGACTGGATGCTCACGCCGCTGTTGTTGCTGTGGCCGGTGAGTCTGGTGTTGACCTGGTTGGTGGCGCAAGGCATTGCCGGCAAGCCGTTTGACCGGGCGCTGGAATACAACGTGCGCGCCATGGCGCAGCTGATTGCCGTGCGCCAAAGCCATGCCACTTTTTCCCTGCCACGACCCGCACGAGAGCTTTTGCGTGCCGACGATTCCGACTCGGTGTACTACCAGGTAATTGGCCCCAAAGGGGAGTTCTTGAGCGGTGAGCGCGCCTTGCCTGCGCCCCCTTTGGATGAAAAATTAATGGTTGACGAGGTACGCATTCGGGACGATGTCATCAAGGGCTTTGATGTCAAGGTCGCCTACCTGTGGGTCAGCTTGCCTGAGGTCGGCAACACGCCGGCGCTGGTGCAGGTGGCAGAAACTCTGGAGAAGCGCTCGGTGCTGGCCACCGAAATTGTCAAAGGCGTGATGCTGCCGCAGTTTGTGATCTTGCCGCTGGCCGTGCTGCTGGTGTGGCTGGCGCTGGTGCAGGCTATCAAGCCCCTGAACCAGCTCGAAGAACGCATCCGCGCCCGCAAGCCCGATGACCTGAGCCCGATTGACGCACGTGCCGTGCCCACTGAAGTGACCCCGCTGGTGGAGTCGGTGAATGATTTGCTGTTGCGGCTGACGGACTCGATTGCTACGCAAAAACGTTTTCTGGCCGATGCGGCGCACCAGCTCAAAACTCCGCTGGCAGGCTTGCGCATGCAGGCTGACCTGGCCCAACGCGAAGGGGCCAGTGCCGAAGACCTGAAACAGTCGCTGCGTCAGATTGGCCGCGCCAGCATCCGTGCCACCCACAGCGTGAACCAGCTGCTGGCCCTGGCACGTGCCGAGAGCAGTGGCTCGGCCATGCCGCGCACCTTGTGCGACCTGGCCGAGCTCACCATGAGCGTGGTGCGCGACTCGGTACCCCGGGCGCTGGATAAACACATTGATCTGGGTTATGAAGGCACTCAGCCAGGCACACCAGGCTGCACCGTGCTGGGCAATGCCACCTTGCTCAAGGACATGGTGCGTAACCTGGTGGACAACGCCATCAACTACACCCCGTCGAGCCTGGAAGCACCAGGCATCATCACCGCACGGGTGTTGACCGACCCCTTTGGCCGAACCCTGGTGCTGCAGGTGGAAGACTCTGGCCCAGGTGTACCCGAGCACGAGCGTGAACTGATTTTTCAGCCGTTTTACCGGGCTCTGGGCACCGAAGCCGATGGCTCGGGGCTGGGCCTGCCGATCGTGATGGAAATTGCCCAGCAACACCATGCCCAAGTGAGTCTGGAAGACAACCGCCCTAGTCATGTGCCGCCCGGCGCGTGCTTTGTGGTGCGTTTCAACGCCACCGATGCCGGGCTGCCAGATCCAGCCTGAATGGAATTACTCAGCAGGGCATGGAGCCAACGCCTGCTCACCCAAGGCAGCACGCACGGGTGGTAACTGCGCCAGCAAGCTGTCATCCAGTGCGGGCAGGCGCAAGCGCAGGCCCTGTAGGGCCGGGCGCTCTTGCAGCACTTTGGCGGTGCGCACCCCACGCTGAACCAAAGTGGCCAGAGCCGTTGTGGCCTTGGCCTGGGTCTCAAAAACACCAAGCGACAAGCCTGGAGCCAGGGGAGAGATATTGGGCAAGGTCTCATAGGCAATTTTTATGTCGTCGAGCTGGCTGCGTTTTTTTTCAAGCTCTGCCGGGTTGGTGTACTTGCCCATATAAACCAGCCAGCGTTCAGTCTGCGTTGCGGCTTCCAGCGTCCACGACGTGGTGGGCCAGGACGGCAGCAGCACGGCGCGAACGGCTTGCGCCTGCTTTTCATCCAATACTGGTGTCAGCAGGCACAGCTTGGGTTTGGCAGGGGCAGCAGATTGTTCAGCATGCAGGGTTTGGGCGGCCTCGCGTTCGCTGATGGTGCGCACCGCCTCAGGCTGAATTTGCCGCGCCAGGCGTTGCGGTTCACGCTGCGTGGTGGGGCCAAAACCATACACCATCAACCAGCCTTGCCCCCAGGCGAAGTAGACCCCATTGAGCAGCAACAACAGCAGTACCCACAGGCGCAGCATCACAAACCCCGCTTAAAGCTGGTCATAACGTGGTCCCTCTTGCAGGCGCACACTGACCTCGGCACTGGTCACGCGCTGCACGCCCTTGGGGGTAGCCACCAGCAGCGCCCCGGTGGCGTCCACACCTTGGGCCACGCCCTGCACCCCATCACTGAGCGTCACCGCGACCTGGGCCAGCGCATCACGCTGATTGAAGGCGCTTACAAAGGGCGCAAAGCCGCGTGCCTCAAAAGTTTGAACCGTGTGCACCAAGGGGGCTGCAATTTGCAAGAGTGCCTGCGAAGCATCCACGCCTGGCATTAGCTCTTCCAAACCTGCCGGGGCGGTGGACAAGCCGGTAGATTGCGGAGCCAGCAGGTTGATGCCTATGCCAATCACAACGTAACGGCTGGCGCTGGTCGCGGCGCAGTTGGCGGTTTCGATCAGAATGCCGGCCAGCTTGCGGTCATGCCACCACAGGTCGTTGGGCCACTTCAGCACCAGGTCTGGGTGCAAGCTTTGCGCCACGCTCAAACCCACCGCCAGCGACAAGCCAGACCAGTCGGTGGGCGCCAGGTTTAAACCCAAGGAAAAAGTCAATGAAGGGATGGCCCCCACGCTTGCCACTGCGTGTGCTGCGCTGCCCCCCGGGGGGGCTGTTTCACCTTGGGGCGGCCCGGCGGTGAAACCTTGATCCCCCACGCTTGCCACTGCGTGTGCTGCGCTGCCACTGACCCATTGGCGGCCCAGGCGTCCGCGTCCGGCCGTTTGGCGTTCTGTCACCAGCAGCACCGGATCGGTTTGTCCGGCGCGGGCACGGCGCATCAGCTCGGAGTTGGTGGAGTCGACTTCTGGCAGCACCTCGACGGTGAAGCCAGGCAGCAGCGGCTCCAGCGCTTGCCAAATCGCTTCACAGGGCCAGCGCACGGGGCTCAGCATGGGATTCAGCGGCTTTTGCGTTTAGGAGCCAGCAGCGTGCCGCGGCATTTTGGGGAGCCACACCAGCAGGGGTACTCGGCCTTGAGCTTGGGGGTGTAGCGCTCATCGAGCATCAGGCCGTAGTCGTAGTGCAGCTCTTCACCCGCCAAAATGTTGCGCCGTGCCTTGATGAACACCCGGCCCTTGTCTTCTTCGGCCGCGCAATTGCCGTCGCACGAATGGTTGATCCAGCGCGACGAATTGCCGCCGTGCAGCGCGTCAATCACCCGGCTTTCATCGATGTGAAAGTAAAACGTGTGGTTGGGGTTGGACAGGTCGTGCGGATGCCGTGCCTGGGCTTCTTGCCAGCTGATGACCTCACCCACATACTCAATGATGGTCTCGCCCTCAGCAATGTCTTGCAGCGCATAGACCCCCTTGCCGTGGATGCCTGATTGGCGCACCTGAATGCGTCGCGTGGGTTTGGTTTGGGCAGATTTGGCGGGCTTATTCATGAGCACGGTAAAAATTTGGTATCGTGAACTCGTAGGGGTGCGCGTGTGCGTACCCACATGTATGCGCCCGTGTGCGGGCGCGAGAACCGGGATTGTAGTCAGATGAATCACACAGTTATAGGTAAAACCTTGGTCATTGCCGAAAAGCCCTCCGTGGCCCAAGACATCGTGCGCGCCCTGACACCCCTGTCGGGCAAGTTCGACAAACACGACGAGCATTTTGAGAACGACACCCATGTGGTTACCAGCGCGGTGGGTCACCTGCTGGAAATCCAGGCCCCCGAAGCCTTTGATGTCAAGCGTGGCAAGTGGAGCTTTGCCCACCTGCCGGTGATCCCGCCGCACTTTGACCTCAAGCCCGTGGACAAAACCAAGACACGCCTGAACGCGGTGGTGAAACTGGCCAAGCGCAAAGACGTGGGCCAGCTCATCAACGCCTGCGATGCCGGGCGTGAGGGCGAGTTGATTTTTCGCCTGATCGAGCAGTACGCCGGTGGTGCCAAACCGCTGGGCAAACCGGTGCAGCGCCTGTGGTTGCAAAGCATGACCCCGCAGGCCATTCGTGATGGCTTTGGCGCGCTGCGCTCCAATGAACAAATGCTGCCGCTGGCCGATGCTGCGCGTTGCCGCTCTGAGGCCGACTGGCTGGTGGGCATCAACGGCACGCGTGCCATGACGGCCTTCAACTCGCGTGACGGTGGTTTCTTTTTGACCACGGTGGGCCGGGTGCAAACCCCCACCTTGAGCGTGGTGGTGGAGCGCGAGGAGATGATCCGCAAGTTTGTCAGCCGCGACTACTGGGAAATTCATGCGACTTTTGCCGCGCAAGCAGGAGACTACCCGGCCAAGTGGTTCAACCCGGCGCACAAAAAAGACGCAGACGATGCCGAGAAAAAGGCCGACCGGGTGTGGAGCGAGTCCGAGGCACGCGCCATTGCAGATGCCGTGCGCGGCCAGTTGGCGACCGTCACCGAAGAAAGCAAACCCACCACTCAAGCCAGCCCGCTGTTGTTTGACCTGACCAGCTTGCAGCGCGAGGCCAACGGCAAGTTCGGCTTTTCCGCCAAGGCCACGTTGTCGATTGCGCAAAGCCTGTACGAGCGTCACAAGGCCCTGACCTACCCGCGTACTGACGCGCGTGCGCTGCCCGAAGACTATGTGCCGGTGGTCAAGCAAACCTTCGAGATGCTGGCCGACTCTGGCATGAGGCATCTGGCTCCGCACGCCCTGACGGCGCTTAACGGCAACTACATTCGCCCCTCCAAGCGCATTTTTGACAACAGCAAAATCAGTGACCACTTTGCCATCATCCCCACACTGCAAGCGCCCAGCGGGCTCTCAGAAGCAGAGCAAAAAAATTTATGACCTGGTGGTGCGCCGCTTCATGGCGGTGTTTTTCCCCAGCGCCGAATACCAGGTGACGACCCGTATCACGCATGTAGCCACCACCGCAGCAGCGCCGGGCCGCCCCAAGCAAGGCACGGCTCCCTCGGGGGGCAGCGAACCACACGAAGTGGGCAGCGCGGGGGCCAGTTTCAAGACCGAAGGCAAGGTGCTGGTCAAACCGGGCTGGCTGGCCATTTACGGCAAAGAAGCCGCCCAAGAAGTCGAGGGCGGCAAAGACGGCGACAAAGGGCAAAACCTGGTGCCGGTGCAGCCGGGCGAAAAGGTCAAGACCGAGTCGGTAGACCCCAAGGGCCTCAAAACCCGCCCACCGGCACGCTATTCAGAAGCCACCCTGCTCGGGGCCATGGAAGGCGCGGGCAAAACCGTGGAAGACGACGAATTGCGCGAAGCCATGCAAGAAAAAGGCCTGGGCACGCCCGCCACCCGCGCATCCATCATTGAAGGTTTGATCGCCGAGAAATACATGCACCGCGAGGGCCGCGAGCTGATCCCCACCGCCAAGGCATTCCAGCTGATGACGCTGTTGCGTGGCCTGGATGTACAGGAGCTCACCAAAGCGGAGCTCACCGGCGAGTGGGAATACAAGCTCAACCAGATGGAGCACGGCAAGCTCAAACGTGCAGCCTTCATGGCCGAGATTGCCACCATGACCGAGCGCATGGTGAAAAAAGCCAAGGAATACAGCCACGACACCGTGCCCGGTGACTATGCCACCCTGGCCGCACCGTGCCCGAATTGCGGTGGTGTGGTGAAGGAAAACTACCGCCGCTATGCCTGCGTTGGCCTGGATGGAAAAAGCGATGGCTGCGGCTTCTCATTTGGCAAAACACCTGCTGGCCGCACCTTTGAGCTGGCCGAAGTGGAGCAGTTTTTGCGCGACAAAAAAATTGGCCCACTCGACGGTTTCCGCTCCAAAGCCGGCTGGCCGTTCAGCGCCGAAATGGTCATCAAGTTTGACGCGGAAGCCAACAACTACAAGCTCGAATTTGACTTTGGCGACGACAAGAAGGGCGAGGAAACCGGTGAACTGATCGACTTCTCGGCTCAGGAATCCTTGGGCGCTTGCCCCAAGTGCGGCGCTGGCACCGCAGTTGCCGCAGGCGGCAGGGTGTTTGAGCACGGCAAGAACTACGTGTGTGACAAATCCGTGCCCACGCTGGCCCAGCCCACGCCGAGCTGCGACTTCAAAACCGGCCAGATCATCCTGCAGCAACCGATTGAGCGCGCGCAAATGGTCAAGCTGCTGGCCACCGGCAAGACCGACTTGCTGGACAAGTTTGTGTCGATGCGCACCCGGCGCGCCTTCAAAGCCATGCTGGCCTGGGATGCCGAGGCGGGCAAGGTCAACTTTGAGTTTGCACCGAGCAAATTTCCGCCACGCAAGACCGCTGCTACGCCCTTGGCCAAAGCCGCATTTGCTACAAAATCAGGAGCTGCTAGCGCAACATCCACGGGGGCTACAGCCTCAAAAGCCTTAAAAGTTGCCAAAGCGCCAGTCAAGCGGGTGGCCAAGGCAGCTGCGTCCAAAGCGCCGCGCAAAGCACCCGCAGCGGGCACGGCGGGCACCACCCCCAGCGCTGCCTTGGCGGCGGTGATTGGTGCAGAACCCGTCTCGCGGCCACAGGCCATCAAGAAGTTGTGGGAGTACATCAAAGCCCACAACCTGCAAGACCCCAAGGACAAACGCACGATCAACGCCGACGACAAATTGCTGGCGGTGCTGGGTCAGCCCAGTGTGGGCATGTTTGCGCTGACTGGGCTGGTGGGCAAGCATCTGAGCTAGGGTTTACGCATCCAGCCAGCGGCAAATCGGCTGCCATTGCTCCAGGTCACGCGCCACGCGCTCCGGGGCCAGGTCAAACACCGTCAGGCCGTGGGCGGCCAGTTGCACGTAGTTTTGCGTGTCGCGCAGTGTGCCCAGTACCGGCAGACCGGTGGCGGCGACAAAGGTGCGCAACTGCTCGGCCGCGCGGGTGCGTTCATCAACCCGCATGGCGACGATGCCTACCTGCGTTTGGCTGGTCTTGACGCGCTCGGCCAGCTCGTCCAAAAAGTCATGCGTGGCAAAGATGTCAAAGACGCTGGGTTGCAGCGGCACCACCACCTTGTGCGCGAGTTTGAGTACTTCCTTGAGGCGCTTGCCGTGCAGGCCCGCAGGTGTATCGATCACCGCGTGCGTGATGCCCTTGGGTGGTTTGGCAATCTGGTCGTCGCCGACTTCCCAACTGGCGATGGCGCGCGCCGTGCTTGGCCGCAGCGACAACCAGAGTTGGCTGGACTGCTGCCGGTCGGCATCGCCCAGCATCACACGCTGGTTCTGGTTGGCGAAATAGCCGGCAATGTGGGTGGACAAAGTGGACTTGCCCACGCCCCCTTTGGGATTGGCAACAACGATGACTGGCATGGTTCAACCCTCTGACACGATAACAACATCCATGTTACAGACAACTCACATTCTTGAAAAAAACCTGTGCATTGTGGGGTAGTTGGGACATCAAAATGACTTTTTTCTGACATAGTATGGTGACTTCGGTCATTCACCCAAGGGGACTTATTCATGAAATTTCGCTACACACTGATCGCTGCCGG
>Ga0307273_1000636_pt1 | contig 8497 bp, 6 predicted proteins | sample CG04metaT_FD_203175 | JGI IMG/M metagenome (GOLD analysis project Ga0307273, IMG submission 203175) | Metatranscriptome of freshwater viral communities from high-CO2 subsurface aquifer at Crystal Geyser, Utah, USA - CG04 (Metagenome... | ecosystem: Environmental > Aquatic > Deep subsurface >...
GATCAGCACCGAGATGGGCGAGCTGGCCAAAAAAGCCCGTGACGGCAAACTTGGCCCCGCCGAGATGACCGGTGCCAGCTTCACCATCAGCAGCCTGGGCGGCATTGGCGGGCGCTACTTCACCCCCATCATCAACGCGCCTGAAGTGGCCATCTTGGGTGTCTGCCGCTCCACCATGGAGCCGATCTGGGACGGCAAAGCGTTCCAGCCGCGTCTGATGCTGCCCTTGAGCCTGACCTGGGATCACCGCGTGATTGACGGCGCAGCGGCGGCGCGCTTCAATGTGTACCTCGGCCAAATTCTTGGTGATTTTCGCCGGGTGTTGCTTTAACAGCTAGGTGTGATCTTTTATCTCATTGATGAACTAGCCTTAACGTTTAGCTGGGTGCGCTGGGTGTCCAACGTAGCGGAATCAAGGAGGAGGTTTGGGCTCAGCCCAAACCGGGGGACATCCGCGTAGTTGGATACCCGGCGCACCCAGCGGGTTCAAACGACCATCGCACCTTTCACGCACAGAAATTTCAAGTTTAAGAAAGACAAACATGGCACTTATCGACATCAAAGTCCCCGACATTGGCGACTTCAAAGACGTGGCAGTGATCGAACTGCTGGTCAAACCTGGCGACACCATTGCAGCAGACCAAAGCCTGATCACCGTCGAGAGCGACAAAGCCTCGATGGAAATTCCGTCGAGCCACGCCGGCGTGGTCAAAGAACTCAAGATCAAACTGGGCGACAAGGTCTCCGAGGGCTCGCTGCTCTTGGTGCTGGAAGCTGCCGGTGCGGCTTCGGCAGCATCAGCTCCAGTTGTAGAACAAAATCAGCCTCTAGCCCAGGCACAGCAAGCGCAAGCAGCTACCCAAACAGTAGCGCCCGTGGTCGCTGCTGTGGCTCCAACCGCTGCCAGCTTTGGCGGCACAGCTGATCTGGACTGCGACCTGCTGGTTTTGGGCGGCGGCCCCGGCGGCTACTCAGCGGCTTTCCGCGCAGCAGATTTGGGCCTCAAGGTGGTCATCGTCGAGCGCTACACCACGCTTGGCGGTGTCTGCCTGAACGTGGGCTGCATCCCCAGCAAAGCTTTGCTGCACGTGGCCAGCGTCATCGACGAAGTGAGCCACATGGCCGCACTCGGCGTGGACTTTGGCGCTCCCAAGGTCAACATCGACACGCTGCGCGGCCACAAAGAAAAAGTCATCAGCAAACTCACCGGCGGCCTGGGTGCCATGGCCAAAATGCGCAAAGTCACCATCGTGCGCGGTTACGGCGCGTTTGTGGGGGCCAACCATGTGGAAGTGGAAGAAACCAGCGGCACTGGCCAAGACAAGACCGGCAGCAAAAAGGTCGTGGCGTTCAAAAAATGCATCATCGCTGCGGGCAGTCAAGCCGTGCGCTTGCCGTTCATGCCCAACGACCCGCGCGTGGTCGACTCCACCGGCGCGCTGGCCCTGAAGCAAGTGCCCAAACGCATGCTGATTCTGGGCGGCGGCATCATCGGCCTGGAAATGGGCACGGTTTACAGCACGCTCGGCGCACGCCTGGACGTGGTGGAAATGCTCGACGGCCTGATGCAAGGCGCCGACCGTGACCTGGTCAAAATCTGGCAAAAGATGAACGCGCCACGCTTTGACAACATCATGCTGAAGACAAAAACAGTCGCAGCTGAGGCAACGCCAGAGGGCATTAAGGTCACGTTTGCGCCAGCAGAGGAGGGCGGAACGTGCCCTGAGCCACAAACCTATGACCTGGTGCTGCAAGCCGTTGGCCGCTCGCCCAACGGCAAAAAAAATCGCTGCCGACAAGGCTGGCGTGGCTGTGACAGACCGTGGTTTCATCAACGTCGACATCCAGATGCGCACCAATGTGCCGCACATCTTCGCCATCGGCGACATCGTCGGCCAGCCGATGCTGGCGCACAAGGCGGTGCACGAGGCACATGTGGCGGCCGAAGTGATTGCCGGTGAACTGCAAGGCAACAAAGAGTTGGCCGCTGCCGCGTTCAATGCCCGTGTTATCCCCAGCGTGGCCTACACCGACCCCGAAGTGGCCTGGGTGGGCCTGACCGAAGACCAGGCCAAAGCGCAAGGCATCAAGGTCAAAAAAGGCTTGTTCCCGTGGAACGCGTCAGGCCGCGCCATTGCCAACGGCCGCGACGAAGGTGTCACCAAGCTGCTGTTTGACGACAGCCCCGAGGCGCACGGCCACGGCAAGATTTTGGGCGGCGGCATGGTCGGCACCCATGCCGGTGACATGATTGGCGAGGTGGCCTTGGCGATTGAGATGGGTGCAGACGCCATTGACATCGGCAAGACCATTCATCCTCATCCGACGCTGGGCGAGAGCATCGGCATGGCTGCGGAGATTGCGCACGGCAGTTGTACGGATGTGCCGCCAGCACGCAAGTAGACCACTTCAGCGCTCGAGAAATTAACACGCCCGGACGGGAACCCGTCCGGGCGTGGTGTTCACTCGATGTGCTTTTTGCTTTTTGCTTTTTGCGCTTGGCGCTGCATCTCAAATCTGGGTGTCAAAATGCACGGCTTATTACTTTACGAGCCCTCAGCTGGAGACATGAAAGGCTTGGGCATCACAAAAAAGTGCCACACGCACCCTTGCGCGACTGAAATTTATATCAGTTGCTGTCAGATTCGCTGTTTTTCCGGCCGGCGTGGCGGATGTCTTCACCTTTGGCGACATAAATTACAAACTCAGCAATATTCTTTGCATGGTCGCCAATGCGTTCAATCGCCTTTGCGACAAACAGCAAATCCAGACTGGGTGAAATCATCCTCGGGTCTTCCATCATGTAAGTGATGAGTTTGCGCAAAAAGCCATCGAACTCCCGATCAATCTCGTCGTCCTCTTTGAGGATGGCCAGCGCCGCAGTCGTGTCGAGCCTGGCAAACGCATCCAACGCCTTGCGCAGCAGACCAGAGGCCAAGTCAGCGGCAACGCTTATCGCCTTAGCCGGTAGGGCCCGCGGCGCACCGCTAGTGATAATGGATTGCACCATACGTGCGATTTTTTCAGCTTCATCACCCACGCGCTCCAGGTTAGCGGTGGTTTTCGAGAGGGCTATCAAAAGACGCAAGTCACGCGCTGCTGGCTGGCGCAAGGCGATGACGCTGAATATCTCAAGGTCAATTTCCATCTCCATCGCATTGACCGTTGTCTCGGTCGCTATCACTTTTTGGACAACTTCTGCACTGAACTGCGACAGGCTGTCTACGGCCTGACAGATCTGTGACTCCACCAGTCCCCCCATTTTCATGACAAGTGCTGAAACGGACGTGAGATCGGCGTCGAACTGCGAAGACAAATGTTTTTCTGGCACGATTCTTACGCCTTAGCCGAAACGGCCGGTGATGTAGTCCTCGGTCTCCTGGCGGGCTGGGCGCATGAAAATATCTTTGGTGTCGCCGTACTCAATGAGCTTGCCCAAGTACATGTAGGCGGTGAAATCTGACACCCGAGCCGCTTGCTGCATGTTGTGCGTCACGATCACGATCGTGAAGCGCGACTTGAGTTCGATCAGCAGTTCTTCCACCTTGGCCGTGGCAATGGGGTCCAGCGCGGAGCAGGGCTCATCGAGCAGCAGCACTTCCGGCTCAAGTGCAATGGCGCGCGCAATGACCAGACGTTGCTGCTGACCGCCTGAAAGGCTCAAGCCACTCGTGTCAAGACGGTCCTTGACCTCATCCCACAGTGCCGCACCACGCAAGGCGCGCTCCACGGTTTCATCGAGCTGATTGCGGCCGTTGATACCGTGCAATCGCAAGCCGTACGCGACATTTTCATAAATCGACTTGGGGAAAGGATTGGGTTTCTGAAACACCATTCCGACACGGCGGCGCAATTGCGCGACGTTCACCTTGCGGTCGTAAATATCGCGCCCGTCAATCAGGATTTGGCCGTCAATGTGACAACTGTCGACAAGATCATTCATGCGGTTGAAACACCGCAAAAGCGTGGATTTTCCACAGCCACTGGGTCCAATAAAAGCCACAACATGGCCTTTGGGAATATTGATGTTTACACCGTGCAAAGCCTGGCTTTGACCGTAAAAAAGGTTCAGGTTCTTCACCGCCAAGGTGACTTCCAAATCTTCAACCCGCTTGGTGGGCTCTTGTGATTCTTCGAATTTAGTCGCTATTCGGATTCCGCTTGAGAGGCTTTCGGGTGTGTTGGACATGAGGTGGTCCTCTTGGGTGAATTGAAGTGTTGAAGCGATGCTGGACATCAGACGGTCTCCAGTCCGCGATATTTTTCCCGCATGCTGTTGCGCAGCCGGATAGCGGTGAGGTTGAGCACGACGATGACAATCACCAGCAGCAGGGCTGTCGCGTAGACCAGAGGACGCGCCGCTTCCACATTAGGACTTTGGAAGCCGACGTCGTAGATATGAAAGCCAAGGTGCATGAATTTTCGTTCCAGATGCAGGAAGGGAAAGAACCCATCCAGCGGCAAGGTAGGTGCGAGCTTGACCACGCCAACGAGCATCAGCGGTGCGACCTCACCCGCGGCGCGGGCAATCGCCAAAATCAGGCCGGTCATCATGGCCGGGCCTGTCATGGGCAGCACAGTGCGCCACAAGGTCTCTGCCTTGGTTGCACCCAAGGCCAGACTGCCTTCGCGCACCGAGCGTGGCACCCGGGCAAGTCCCTCTTCTGTAGAAACAATGACGACTGGCAGCGTCAGCAACGCCAATGTCAAGGACGCCCACAAAATGCCCGGACTGCCAAAGGTAGGGGCGGGCAGGGCTTCCGGAAAGAACAGCTGGTCAATATTGCCGCCAAGGAAATAGACGAAGAAGCCCAGGCCGAACACGCCATAGACAATCGACGGCACGCCGGCCAGGTTATTCACCGAGATGCGGATGACGCGGATCAGCGGGCCTTGTTTGGCGTACTCGCGCATGTAAATCGCCGCCATGACACCCAACGGTGTGACCAGCGCGGCCATCAGCAATACCATCATCACGGTACCAAAGATGGCCGGGAAGATGCCGCCTTCGGTGTTGGCCTCGCGCGGTTCCTCCGAGACAAATTCAGCTAGTTTGCCCACGTAATGGCCCATTTTCTCGAACAAACCCATGTCATTGGCGCGGTAAATGTCGGCTACTAGCGCGAGCTTGATCTCGACCTCTTTGCCGTCCATGACGCGGCCCACCAGCGTGTCGCGTGCGATCTCCTTGCGCAGAATTGCAATACGATCCTGAAGCACCGCAAACTGGGCATTCAGACCATCGCGTTGTGTATCGAACTCTGCCTTGCGCTGCTCGGTAAGCTTGCCCTGGAGTTCGAGTCCACGCGCCTGCAGGCGCAACTTTTCGATTTCGTAATTGACCTTGCCGATGTCGTGCTTTTCCAACGACAAGGCCTGCTTGAACAGCGCACTGGCACGGGCCACCCTGGCCTTGACTTCAGGCCAAGCATCTTCACCGATGGCCACCACTTTGCCGTCCTCCTTGACCGACACGAGATGACCGTAGAAGTTACCCCATTCACGGCGTTCCACCGTGATCAAATCTTTAGGGTAATTCACCTCACCCAGCAGGGGCACCGGGAACCAGCGGAAATCGATGCCCGTGACATCCTTGTTGCCCATTTTCATCAGCACCCGCTCGGCAAAGGCGGCGTTGCCGGATATCACGAAGCCCGCTTCGCGCAGGCGGCGCACAGCCACTTCTTCACGTTCGCGAATTTCGCCGATCAAGCCGATCTTGCTGCCGTCGCGTTCCTGGAAAGTGGTCTCGACCACTGGCTTGGGCCAAAAGTGACCCAGACCACGCAGGGCTGTGAGTGACAGCACGCCGGCCACCGCCAGCACTGCCGCGGCCACGGCGCCGGCCGTCAGCCAGATCCAGGGGGATCCTGATTTGAACCAATCACGCATGTGTTTCTCCCTTGGATCTCAGATGGTTTGGTACTTTTCGCGCAGGCGCTGACGCACCAGCTCGGCGATCGTGTTGAAAAAGAAAGTGAAGGCAAACAGCACCAACGCCGACAGGAAGAGTAGTCTGTAGTGCGTCTCGCCCACACCGGCCTCAGGCATTTCGACACCAATATTGGCCGCCAGCGTACGAAACCCCGTAAACAGGCTGAAGTCCATGACCGCGGTGTTGCCGGTGGCCATCAGCACAATCATGGTCTCACCGACAGCACGCCCGAGACCAATCATGATGGCCGAAAAAATGCCTGGGCTGGCGGTCAGCAGCACCACACCGATCAGCGTTTGCCATGGCGTGGCACCCAGCGCCAGCGAACCAGAGGTCAGTGACTTGGGTACACTGAAAATCGCATCCTCGGCGATTGAAAAAATGTTCGGCGTGACAGCAAATCCCATTGCAATGCCAACCACCAGCGAGTTGCGCTGCTCATAGCTGATACCCAGCTCATTGCTGAGCCAGTTGGGCATGTCTCCGCCAAAGAAGTAGGCCTCGATCGGGTGACCAATCTGGAATACCAGCCAGATGGTGGCGATGAGCACCGGCATCAGCAAGGCCGCCTCCCAACCGGGTGCAACGCGGCTGGTCACAGACTCTGGCAGCACATGCCAGACATAAGACGCCAACACCATTGACGCCGGCAGCAGCAAAATGCACAGCAGCACCCCAGCCAGGTTGTTGTCGACCAGCGGCGCCAACCAGAGTCCGGCCAAGAAGCCCAGCACCACAGTGGGCAGCGCTTCCATCACCTCGATCGTCGGCTTGACAATGGTGCGCATGCGCTGGGTCATAAAGTAGGCCGTGAAGATGGCTCCCAGGATGGCCAATGGCACAGAGATCAGCATCGCGTAGGTGGCAGCCTTGATCGTGCCGTAGGTCAGGGGTGCCAGGCTGAACTTGGGTTCGAAGTCAGCGTTGGCAGCCGATGACTGCCAAACGTAGTCAGGTTCCTCGTAGCTTTCGTACCAGACTTTCCCCCACAGGCTGGACCAAGATACTTCGGGGTAATGGTTTTCTACCGCAGCCGAGAAGACTCGACCGTCGGCGTCCTGCGCCAGGTAGCCATTGCCCCGCGGCGGGATGCCCAGCACGGTGAGCGCTTTGTCGCTCAGCTTGTCGATGAAGAGCTGGCGTTCCGAAGTGGCGAAGTAGCTGCCCAGGTGACCCTGAGCGTCGCCCACGATAAAACCCTTGCGAAAGAATTCGGGAGTCAGCGCGGTCACGGCAGCCGGCATGGCCTTGAAGCCGCGGATGCGCTTGAGTTCGAAGTTGGCGCCTTCAGTGCGCACCAGGAACCATTGTGATAGTTCGCCTTTGTCGGTACCCACGATGATTGAGAAGCCGCCGCTTAGCATGATCAATGCCGTGACGCGTTGGCCCGCAGGTGCCAGTTCCACCGTTTCCAGCAAAGCGGGATTGGTCTTGTCGGTGATGTTGTAGCGCGCCAGGCTGCGCGCGCCGTGCAACACATACAACTCGCGCTGTTTGGACTCAATCACCAATTGACGAATATCCGCCGGAGCAGGCGAGATTTCGGACTGCTGAATCTCGCTCGTGGATTCACCCGTCATGGCATTGGTGCTGATATTCACAGCAGACACCAGCAAGCGCTTGTCATCCGTTAAGGCGGCGATGGTGGAGCCCTCATCGGTCTCTTGCACGCCGAGCAGACGAATGGCCTGGCCGTTCGGGTCCACGGCCAGCGGCTTGTCGCCCAGCGGGTAGTCCAGCGAGGGTGTGATCAAACGTTTGTTATCGGGAAAGGTGACCGTGAAACCCTGCTTGGCAAGAATGACCGTGCCGTCAGAAAGACCATAACCCTGGCTGAAGCTGCGGCGCTCGCCGATGGCTGCGCTGGTAATTTGCACGCCAGCAGGCACTGGCACAGCCGCCTCGGACAGCACGGCACCGGTGGCGAAGTCGAAGAAGGTGATGGCCCCCTGCGATCCGATACGGGCGCCAATTTCGCGCTGCTCTTCACCGCTGTACGCCAGCGTGCTCTGGCTGGCAGGTCCGGGCACGCTGTATTCTTGGCGGTTGTCCACCGACGGCGGCGTGAACAACGGGACCACGACGCTGGCCAGGTAAAAGAAGATGGCCGATACCGAGATGATCACACTGAGTCCACCGACCGTCATCAGGTACTTGAACAGCGAGTCGGTCAGCATGCGTCGCCCCATGGCCGCGTCAACGTCGGTTGGAATGTGGGTCTGGGATGATGTGTTCATTGGAATGGGGACCTGTTCAGACAGGAGTTGAGGGTGGCACCTGACGGTTACCACCCTCCATCGCCTTGGGTAGCCGTATTTTTACACTGCAGCCATATGAAGAGATTTGAAGCGCTCAAACCGATCCATGGGTTTGCCCTTTTTGTAACTGGCCTTGTTCATCACATAGACCAGCGACTCTCCTTTGGGGCCGACACCGATATCGGTGTAGCCGTAGGCTACCTCGCCGTGGGCGACAAAGTCTTTCATTTCTTTCAGATCGCCAAAGAGGTAAAAGCGGCCGTTTTTCATCACCTCGCCATAGAAGTTGGCACTCGGCGCCAAA